>Ga0209006_10000339_pt1 | contig 47623 bp, 43 predicted proteins | sample JacPin_JW_Ref_O2_FD_188567 | JGI IMG/M metagenome (GOLD analysis project Ga0209006, IMG submission 188567) | Forest soil microbial communities from Algoma, Ontario, Canada - Jack Pine, Ontario site 1_JW_Ref_O2 (SPAdes) (version 2) | ecosystem: Environmental > Terrestrial > Soil > Boreal...
CCGCCGATCGACGCCAACACCTACGTGAACGCTACCGCGCTGGCTGCCCATGGACTGCCGCCGGCGGAGATCACCGCCCGCTCCGGACTGCCGGCCGGTGAAGCGCGCCTGCTGGCGTCGCTGGCAGCGGCGCGGGCACGTCGGGACGAAGCGGCCCGTGCGCCGGACGGCTCCGAAAGCGCGATTCGCGCTACTTGAACAGCGGCAACGCTGCCATATCTGCACTCGGCACGGGTTCCAGCGGCAGCCCGGCCTTGGTCCAGGCACGCAGACCGCCCCTGATCACGGCAATGCGTACCCGCTTCCCCGCAAGCATCGCCTGCAGCTCTCGCGCGACGCGCGCACTGGTCGCCTGGCGAGCACAGGTGCAGTACAGATAGACCGTGCGGTCGCCCGCGAGCTCGGGCACGGACTGATGCAGGCTGTGAGGATCCAGGCGGCGCGAGCCGCGGATGCGTGTCGCCTTGGCGTCGAAGTAGCCGTGGCTGCGCACGTCGTAGATCTCGGCGCCGGACTGTAATTCGCGCGCCGCCTCGGCCGGATCTACCAGCCTCACCTTCGGCAGCGAGCGCTCCTTGAACCACAGCCGCACCTGCAGCAGCGCATATCCGGCAATCAGCGCCGCCACGGCCCAGCCCAGGATCCGGCCGGTAGCCTGGTAACCGTGCAGCACGGCGCCCAATGCGCCACTGAACAGAAAGCCAACGCCAAAGTACGCGCCGATGTACAGCACCGTGCCGGCCAGGTCGAATGTCAGAAACTGCGCAAAGCGCATATTCATGCTGCCGGCGAGCGGCGGCGCCATGGTGCTGATCCCGGGAATGAATTTTGAGAACACCAGCAGCTGCCGGCCACGGCGATAAAAGGAGTCCGCCGATCGCAGGATGCACGATTCCGGATTGAGTGAAATGCGGCAGAGCGCGCCGAGCAGCCACCAGCCTGTGTAGCGGCCGCCGAGGAACAGCAGCGTGTCACCCGCGAGCATCGCCAGCGAAGCCGCCGCCAGCGCATACGGCACCTGCAGCGAGCCGTGGGCAGCCGCGGCGCCGACGATCAGCAACACCAGCGCCGCCGGCACCGGCAATCCGATCGCCTCGAGAAAGACAGCGCCGATCAGAATGGCGTAAGCGTGTTGCGAGAGCTCGGCGGTCCACCATTGCATGACGGCCGGCCGTAAGGCGGGCAGGGATCTAGTGCGCTGCGCTCAACGGGGTGTAGGAAAATTTCTGCCCGGCGACGGCCGCCGAATACATCAGGCCGCCCTTGGCGACGGTGAATACCGCCATGCCCTTATAGTAGTGGCCGCGCGTAGTGGCGTCGTTCTCGGTGCCGCTGGCGCCCGCGCTGGCGCCGTTGGTCGCCGCGCTGGCGTTGGCAGCAGCGGTGATGGCCACGACGCTCGCATCGGCTCCGAATTCAAAGCTGCCGGACTCGAACTCATCCAGCGAACGTTTGTCCTCGAAGAAAATGATCTCGCTGTAGGCTTTGCCGCCGGCCTGGAATCCGACGCTCAACTGTCCCATCTTCGCATCGCCCACATGGTGGCCGTGCACGTAGACGTGGCCCTTGCCGAAAGCGCCGCCGACGCCCAACGCGCCCGAACCCACCGTGGGGAATACGGCATAAGCGTAGCTGTCGCTGAAGAATGCGGCACTGGCGCCGGCATTCTTGAAGATGTCGATGGTCGCCTTGTAGCCTTCCGCATGGGCCGGTGTTAGCAACACACCCAGCAGCGCCAGCCCAGCCCAGCTTCGCGTAAAGAATTTCATGTGGAATCCCGTTTTCCTTGCATCTGTTCGAGCCGACAGGATAAGGATATAACGCTCAGGGTCTGTAGGACAGCGCGCTGATCTCTCATGCAACTACGTAAGCTCGGCTCCCAGGGACTTGAAGTTTCCGCGATCGGCCTCGGCTGCATGGGCATGAGCCAGAGTTACGGTGCGGCCGACGATACAGAATCGGTCGCCACCATTCATCGCGCGCTGGAATTGGGCGTGACCTTTCTGGACACCGCCGAAGTCTATGGACCGTTTACCAACGAGCAGTTACTTGGGCGCGCACTCAAGGGACGGCGCGAGCGCGCCGTCATTGCAACCAAGTTCGGATTCAATATCGGCGCGGCGGATCGATTCAGCCTGAACAGCCGGCCTGAGCACGTGATGCAGGCCGCCGAGGAGTCGCTGCGGCGGCTCGACACGCACTACATCGATCTGTTTTATCAGCACCGCGTCGACCCCGCAGTGCCTATCGAGGACACCGTGGGCGCCATGGCGCGGCTGGTGGAACAGGGAAAGGTGCGCTATCTGGGCCTGTCGGAGGCCGGCGCGAACACTATCCGGCGGGCGCACGCCGTGCACCCGATCGCGGCGCTGCAAAGTGAATATTCGTTGTGGGAGCGCAACCTGGAGGCCGAGATTCTGCCGACGCTGCGCGAATTGCAGATTGGCCTGGTGCCCTTCAGTCCGCTGGGTCGGGGATTTCTCACCGGCAGGGCGCCGCGGCCGGAAGCGACCGCCGCCGACGACTACCGGCGCAGGGATCCGCGCTTCGCAGCGGAAAACTACGATCGCAACATGCGACTGGTAGACCTCGTCACCGCGGTGGCTCGCGGCAAGGGTGTTCTGCCGGCGCAGGTCGCTCTCGCGTGGCTGCTGCAGCGTGGCAGCGACATCGTTCCTATTCCCGGCACAAAGCGCCGCGTCTACCTGGAAGAAAATGCCGCTGCCGCGGCGATCGCGCTTACGGCGCAGGAAATGAACACGCTCGAGTCGATCGGCGCACCCGGCAGCGTATCCGGCGCGCGCTATGGCGAGGACATGAACCGGCTGGTCGACCGCTGAAGCCGTCGTGGCGGTGATGATTCTTCACCATTCCTACACACGCCTGACATGTGGAATTGAAACACTACGCCGGCCCGCCAGTGTGTGGGAGCTAGCTAAAGTCTGCGTCAGCTAGTGCTTTGGGGACGCCGGTCGAGCATGCCCCCCCATGTATCGCTCGGCCGCGTCCCCCGAGTTTAACCCCGGGGTCCAGGCCGCGATGCTAGTCGTCCATCAGGAAACTGCGCAGCTGTTCGCTGCGGCTCGGGTGGCGCAGTTTGCGCAGCGCCTTGGCTTCGATCTGACGGATGCGCTCGCGCGTGACGTCGAACTGTTTGCCGACTTCCTCGAGCGTGTGATCGGTATTCATGTCGATACCGAAGCGCATGCGCAGCACCTTGGCTTCACGCGGCGTCAGCTGGGCAAGCACCGAGTGCGTGGTTTCGCGCAGCGACTCCATGGTCGCCTGGTCGATCGGCGAGGCCACCGACTGGTCCTCGATGAAATCGCCCAGGTGCGAATCCTCGTCATCGCCGATGGGCGTTTCCATCGAGATCGGCTCTTTGGCGATCTTGAGCACCTTGCGCACCTTGTCTTCGGGCATCTCCATGCGCACCGCCAGTTCCTCCGGCGTCGGCTCTCGGCCCATCTCCTGCAGCATCTGCCGCGAAATGCGGTTCAGCTTGTTGATGGTCTCGATCATGTGCACCGGAATGCGGATGGTGCGTGCCTGGTCGGCGATCGAGCGCGTGATCGCCTGGCGAATCCACCAGGTGGCGTAGGTCGAGAATTTGTAGCCGCGGCGGTACTCGAACTTGTCGACCGCCTTCATCAGGCCGATGTTGCCTTCCTGAATCAGATCCAGGAACTGCAGGCCGCGGTTGGTGTATTTCTTCGCAATCGAAATCACCAGCCGCAGGTTGGCCTCGACCATTTCCTTCTTCGCACGCCGCGCCTTGGCCTCACCGATGGAAACTTCGCGGTTGATCTCCTTGATGTCGTTGATCGACAGGTGATGCCGCTGCTCGACTTCCATCAGCTTCTTCTGCCGGCGCTCAATCTCGTCCTTCAGGCGCGCGAGCGGTACGGAATACTTCTTTCCCGCCTTCATGTGCTTGGCGAGCCAGCGTGCGCTGGTCTCGTTCTTCGGGAAGGTGGCGATGAAGTCCTTGCGCGGCATGCCCGAGTCGCGCACCGCGATGATCATGATCTCCTTCTCGATCTGCCGGATCTCATTGATGTGCGTGCGCAGCTGGTCGGTCAGAGCGTCGAACATGCGCGGCGAGAGCTTGAGTTCCATGAACTCGAGCGCCAGTTTCTTGCGCAGCTTCTGCGTCTTGGGATCATCGGCTCCGAGCTTGGCGATCGAGGCCAGCACCTGCTGGTGCAGCTTCTGGATCGAGCCCATGCGGCGCGCGACTTCGAGCGGATCCGGACCGGTATCGATCACTTCGTCTTCGCTGTCGTCGGCGTCCTCCGCCTCGTCGTCCTTTTCCTCGGCGTCGGTCTCCAGCTCGATCTTGGTCGGATTCTGCGGCTGGGCAATGACGTCGGGCGCGTTCGGATCGATGAAGCCGACCACCAGGTCGATCAGGCGCGCCTGTCCGGCTTTGACCAGCTCGAACGTCTTCAGCAGGTGCTCGTGCGTGGCCGGGTATTTGGCCAGCGCAGTGCGCACCGCGTCCAGGCCCTCTTCGATGCGCTTGGCGATGCGGATCTCGCCCTCGCGGGTCAGCAGTTCGACCGTGCCCATCTCGCGCATGTACATGCGGACCGGATCGGTGGTGCGGCCGAGCTCGGCATCGAGCGCAGCCAGCGCCGCGGCGGCTTCTTCGATTGCCTCATCGTCAGCGGGAGAACTCGGCTCGCTGGCGAGCAGCGACTCGGTATCCGGTGCCTTCTCGTACACCGGAATGCCCATGTCGTTGATGGTGTTGACGATGCCTTCGATCTGCTCCGGGTCAACGATCTCCGCCGGCAGATGGTCATTGACCTGCGCGTAGGTCAGGTAGCCCTGCTCCTTGCCGCGCGCGATCAACAGCTTGAGTTGCGACTGACGATCCTCAGGCAGGCCATTGCCACGGCGCGGCTCGGCATGGCCAGCCGGATGTCCATGCGATTTGTGCGACGCAGCGGATTTTTCCTGTGCCGCAGTCAGCTTCGGTGCCGGTGCGCCCTTCTTGTGCGCCTCGGACGACTTGGCCGCCAGGGCCGCCGGGCGACGTGCCGGCACAGGGGCGCTCTTGCGATGCGCCGTGCTGGCAGCGGCAGCAACAGCACCCCGCGCAGCGGCGGGTTTGCGGGCGGACGGGGCTGGCTTCGGCGGCGGCTTGCGTGTCATGGCGTCTCTGAGGGTGTTTCCAAGACTCGAGTTTTAGACAAAACAGCCCTGTTCCGTCGCTTCGGCAACGAAGGGCTGTAGTCAGGGGGATCGTTCATGGAAAAGTTGAATATGATAACCAGAATTGATACGCCGGTGCCAGTATTCAAGCCCACCCGCGTGGTAACGGCGGCAAAGCGCAGGACTTGAACGAAATCAGGCTGTTCCGGCGCAGGCGACCGAAGCGGCGCGGGCCTTCAGGTGTGTCAGGCCCCTCCAACCCTGTTTTGGGCAACAGTGAGTGCCTGAAGTTCCAGCTTCTCGGCCTCATCCAGGCTCTGGGCGCGCGCCTTCTCGATCAGCACTTCGAGCCGGCGGCGCAGTTCCGCGTCGAGGAGCCGGGCCACCGCCTGGCGCAGTTCCTGGCCGGCGGCTTCCTGGTCGGGCACCAGCGGCTCGGTGGCCGCAAGCTCCGACAGCCGCCGGTATTCAGCGCGATCGCGCCAGCGCTCCAGGGTCTGCGCCATGCTGCCGGCCGGGCTGCTGCTGAGCTGCTCGAGCAGCGCCAGCAGCACCGCAATCCCGGCCTGATTCATGCGTTGCAGTTCGGCGCGTTGCGCTTCGGTCACGGCACGGGCGGCGGTGGGAAAATGCAGTAGCAGCGTGATCGCCTGCGTCGTCAGGCTGCCGCGCCCGAATGTTCGCGCCTGCGCGCGCGCGCCGCCCGCCGCGGCGCCATCGCCCGCGCGCGGCCGGATCTGGCCAGCAGCGAGCGGTTCTGCCAGCCATTGCTGCAGCCGCTCGGCCGGCAGGCCGATCGCCGCGGCGAGCCGATCGAGCAATAACTCGCGGTAGACGCCAGCGGCGATTCTCTCCAGCAGCGGCCTCGCCAATGCCACGAAGTGGGCTTTGCCATCGGCATGGCTTACGTCGACCTGTTCGCTCAGATGCGCCACCAGGTATTCCGACAGCGGCAGCGCCGTGTCGAGCCGCGCCGTGAAGCGCTCGCCGCCCTCGCTGCCAACCAGCGAATCGGGATCCTCGCCCTCGGGCAGAAACAGAAACCGCAGCTCACGGCCCTCGCGCGCTTCCGGCAACGACTGCTGCAGCGCGCGCCACGCGGCCGCGCGTCCAGCGCGATCGCCATCGAAACAGAACACCACTTCACTCACCAGGCGAAATGCGCGGCGCAGGTGCTCGACGGTGGTCGCGGTACCCAGCGTTGCCACGGCTTCGGTGATCCCCGCCTGATGCAGCCGCACCACGTCCATGTAGCCTTCGACCACCAGCAGGCGCTTGAGCGGCCGGCGTGCCAGCCGCGTTTCATAGAGTCCGTAGAGCTCCTTACTCTTATGAAACAGCGCTGTCTCGGGCGAATTGAGGTATTTCGGTTCCCCGGCGCCCAGTACGCGGCCGCCAAAGGCGATCACACGGCCGCGCGTATCGCGGATCGGAAACATCAGCCGATCACGGAAGCGGTCGTAGTAGGCTTCGCCGCCGCCCACGCTGTTGCCAGCGCTGCCTGCGGCCGCGCCGTGGCTGGCGCTGCGTTCGCGCTCGATGATCAGGCCGGCCGCCAGCAATGCGCGCTGATCACGCTCGCGCGCGCCGAAACGCCGCAGCACCTCGTTCCAGGAATCACTCGCATAACCGATACGAAAACGCTCGATCGTCTCGGGCGCCAGCCCGCGTTGCGCGGCGTAGCTTTGTGCGCGATCGCTGCGCTGCAAAGCCGAGCTATAAAAATCCGCGACTTTCGTCAGCAGTTCGTACAGCGGCGCAGTATCTTCCGTCCCGCTCACGCCGGCCGCCGCGCTGGCGCTGCCGGCCGACGACGCAGATGCCGCGCTGGCTTCGTGCGGCACAGCCAGGCCCAGGCGGCCAGCCAGATCTTCCACCGCTTCGGGGAACGGCAGCCGGTCGTACTCCATCAGGAAGCCGAGCGCGGTGCCATGGGCGCCGCAGCCGAAGCAGTGATAGAACTGCTTGTCCGGACTGACCCAGAACGAGGGTGTCTTCTCGTCGTGAAACGGGCAGCAGGCCTTGTATTCGCGGCCGGCGCGCTTCAGCGGCACACGGCTGCCGATGAGCTCCACGATATCGGCGCGGGCCATCAGCTCATCGATGAACGCTTGCGGGATCCGGCCGGCCATACTGGCCGTTAGTCTAGGGCAAGTTTCAGGAAAGGCGGGCTTTGATACGTGTGCCGACCGCGCCCATATCGGCCCGGCCCTGGGCCCTGGATTTGATGATGGCCATGACCTTGCCCATGTCCTTGATCGACGCCGCACCGCTCTGCGCGATCGCCTCGTTGATCAGGGCATCGAGTTCGCCGTCACTGAGCTGTGCGGGCATATAAGAGCTGATGATCGCCAGCTCGGCGGTTTCCTTCGCCACCAGGTCGGCGCGCCCACCGGCCTGGAACTGCGTGATCGATTCGCGGCGCTGCTTGCCCATCTTCTCGAGCACGGACACCACCTGCGCATCGTCCAGGCTAATGCGCTCGTCGACCTCGCGCTGCTTGACCGCGGCCATGATCAGACGGATGGTGCCGAGGCGATCCTTGTCACCGGATCGCATCGCCGCCTTCATGTCTTCCTGGATGCGCTCCTTGAGGCTCATCGGCTCTACGCTTGCACGCGCGACAGGCGGCAGTGGGTGGCAGGCAGCGCCGCTGGCGCTGCGCTCAAGGGCGGGCGGGGCGCGCGAAATCGCGCGATACGCGCTTCATGTGCCGCTTGACGGCGGCGGCCTTCTTGCGTTTTCGTTCCTGCGTGGGCTTCTCGTAGAATTCGCGCCGTCGCAGCTCGGCGAGCACGCCTGCCTTCTCACAGGCCCGTTTGAAACGCCGCAGGGCGGCGTCGAAATACTCGTTCTCGCGTACTCGAACACTCGGCATCGAAATCCCAACCTCTTGATTGCAAAACTCTTTTGGTTCCCTGCGGTCAGGGCAAGGGCCGCGATTCTAATGTCACTTCCAGTAAAAGGCAAAATGAAGGGCAGGCATGCGCATTCTGGCGATTGAGACCTCTTGCGATGAGAGCGCGGTGGCGGTGCTGGATGAGCAGCGCGGCTTGCTGGCGCATGAGCTGTGGAGCCAGGTTGATCTGCATCGAGCCTTTGGTGGCGTGGTGCCCGAGTTGGCGTCGCGCGATCACCTGCGCCGCCTGCTGCCGCTACTGCGCACGGCGCTCGACAGCGCCGGCAGCCGCGCGGATGAGATCGAGGGAGTCGCCTACACGGCCGGCCCCGGCCTGGTCGGCGCGCTGCTGACCGGCGCGGCGCTGGCGCGCTCGCTGAGTTACGGCTGGCAGGTACCGGCGATCGGCATACACCATCTCGAAGGCCACCTGCTGGCGCCGATGCTCGAAACCCCGGTGCCGCCATTTCCGCATGTTGCACTGCTGGTTTCCGGCGGTCATACGATGTTGATCGAGGTGCGCGGCATCGGCGATTACCGCATGCTCGGGCAGACCCGCGACGATGCCGCCGGCGAGGCCTTCGACAAGAGCGCCAAGCTGCTGGGGCTGCCGTATCCGGGCGGCCCGGAACTCTCGCAGCTCGCCGCCGCCGGCCGGCCGGAGCGTTACTCCTTGCCGCGGCCGATGCTCGATCGTCCCGGTTTCGAGTTCAGCTTCTCCGGACTCAAGACCGCGGTGATGCAGGCGGTGCGCGCTGAAACCCTGTCCGACCAGGGACGGGCGGACCTCGCCCACGCGCTGCAGGATGCGATCGTCGCCACCTTGTGCGCCAAGGCGCTGCGAGCGATGGAATTCACCGGCCATGGCGCGCTGGTGGTGGCGGGCGGTGTGGCCGCCAATCGCGAGTTGCGCGCGCGGCTGACGCGCGAAGCGGCGGCGCTCGGCGTGCAGTGCTATTTCCCGCGGCTGGAGTTCTGCACCGACAACGCGGCGATGATCGCGGTGGCAGGCCTGCACCGGCTGCGGGCGCACGAACGCACTGGCGCCGGGATAGAGGTCAGGGCGCGCTGGCCGCTGGAGGAGTTACGACCACCCGGGAAAACGTGATCACCGCAGGGGGCAGCCAAGAGGCGGCGGGCGAAAGGAAACTGCTCCAACGTCCAGATGAGTCGCTAAACTTTATCCATGAGCCAGCACGACAGCGAAGACCGTATCTTTCTGCGCGGCCTGACCACCGAATGCATCATCGGCTTTGTCGACTGGGAGCGGCGTGCGCCGCAGACCGTGGTCATCGACCTCGAACTGCCCTGCGACTGCGAGCGCGCCTCGCGGCGCGACGACGTGGCCGATACCGTGGACTACAAGACCGTGGCCAAGCGAGTGCTCGGCTGGGTGCAGGCCTCGCAGTTCCATCTGGTCGAGTCGCTGGCGCAGGCGCTGGCGTTGCTGCTGCTGGCCGAGTTTCCGCTGGCATGGGTGCGTGTCAGCGTCAATAAGCCTGGCGCGATCAGCCATTCGCGCGACGTCGGAGTGTGCGTCGAGCGCCGGCGTTTGCCGACCGGCTCCTGATGGTGCAGGCGTTTGTGGCGATCGGCAGCAATCTCGATGCGGCCGAGCACATGCTGCAGGCGGCGCGCGAGCTGCGGCTGCGCTTTCCCGATGCGCGCTTCTCGCGCTGCTATCGCAACCCGGCGTTCGGTTTCGAGGGTCCCGACTTCTACAATGCCGTGACCGGCTTCCGCACCGAACTGCTGATCGAGCAGCTGCTGCCGTCGCTGCGCGAGATCGAGACGCGCTGCGGACGTGCGCGCGCGGATCCAAAGTGGAAGCCGCGCAAGATGGACCTGGATCTGCTGCTGTACGGTGACGTGGTCGGCAGCGGATCCGGCTACACGCTGCCGCGGCGTGACCTCGCGCGGCGGGCCTACATGCTCGGACCGCTGGCGGAGCTGGCTCCCGACTGGCTCTACCCGCCGTCGGGGCCGACGATCGGACAGCTCTGGCAGCAGTTCCCGCGCTCCGAACACGTGCTCACGGCGCTGGAGCTCGACCTCAATGACGCTTAGCAGAGCGGCTGCACCTCACCAGCTGATGCTGCGGCCGCCGTCGACCGCCAGCACTTGGCCGGTTACGAACGGGGCCTCGCTGGCAAAGAACAGCACCGCGCGTGCGACGTCTTCGGGTGAGCCGTGCCGCTGCAGCGGCGTGCTGTCGATGATCTTCTGCTTGCGCTCCTCGGGTATCGGAACATCCGGCCACAGCACCGGCCCGGGCGCAATGGCGTTAACGCGCACCTCGGGCGCCAGCTCGCGCGCCAGCGAGCGCGTGAGCATGATGAGTCCCGCCTTCGCCACGCTGTAGACCGTATGATCGCGCAGCGGCCGCAGTCCGTGGATATCGACGATGTTCAACACCGCACCCCGCGTGCGGCGCAGTTCCGCCGCCGCCGCCTGCGCCAGCAACAGCGGTGCGCGCAGATTGGTGCCGATCAGATCATCCCACTGGGCGAGCGTGATGCGGCCAAGCGGCGTCGGATAAAACGTCGACGCGTTGTTGACCAGCAGATGCAGCGCTGCAAATCGTTCGTGCACCTGGCTTATCAGCCGCGGCAGCGCCTCGGCATCGAGCAGATCGCAGGCGATGACGGCGGTGGAATCGGCTCGCTTGGTTTCCAGTTCGGCCGCGAGCGAGCGAGCCGCGCCGAGCGAGCGGTGACAGTGGATCGCCACATTGGCGCCGGCGCCGTGCAGCGCCCGCACGATGACGGCGCCGACGCGGCGCGCACCGCCGGTGACCAGTGCGGTCCGTCCGGCCAGATGCTGACTGGGCTCGATACCCGATTCGATCCCCGGTCGATAGAGTCTTGCTGCCATGGGCGCAGCTTATGACGGGCGCCGATGCAGTCACAAATCTGCCGCCACTGCAGCCGGAGGAGGCGCGCCACGGCGCCCTGGTGTCGCAGGCGGTGCACGCGGCGATTGACGCGCACGGCGGCTGGCTTGCGTTCGACGACTATCTGCGCATCGTCCAGTATGCGCCGGGGCTCGGTTACTACAGTGCCGGCAGCGCCAAGCTGGGCAGGGGTGGGGATTTCGTTACGGCGCCGGAGCTGTCGGGCCTGTTTGGCCGCTGCGTGGCACGGCAGTGCGCGCAGGTGTTGCAGCTGTGCGGCGGCGAAGTGCTGGAACTGGGCGCGGGCAGCGGCGCGCTGGCCGCGAGCGTGCTGCCCGCGTTGCAGGAGCTAGGATGCCTGCCACAGCATTACGACATCCTGGAGGTCAGCGCCGACCTGCGCGCGCGCCAGCAGCAGCGGCTGGCTGAGCTGCCGGCGGCGCTGCGCGCGCGCGTTCGATGGCTGGATGCACTGCCCGCAGCGCCGATCGCGGGTGTGATCGTGGCGAATGAAGTCGCCGATGCGCTGCCATTCAAGCGCTTCGTGATCGCCGCCGATGCGGTGCTCGAGCGCGGCGTGGCGGCGTCGGCGCACGGGCAATTATGCGAGGCCGACCGGCCCGCCGATGCCTCGCTGCGCAGCGAGATCGGCCGCATCGCCGCCTCACTGCCGGCGCCGTGGCCGAGCGGTTACCAGTCGGAGCTGTGTCCGTTGCTGCCGGCCTGGATCGCGGCGCTCGGGGCAGCGCTGGGCCGCGGTGCAGCGCTGATAATCGACTATGGCATGTCACGCTCTGAGTACTATCACCCGCAGCGCGCGCGCGGCACGCTGCGCTGCCATTTCCGCCATCGCGCGCACGATGACCCGCTGCTGTATCCGGGACTGCAGGACATCAGCGCATGGGTGGATTTCACGCGCGTAGCGGAAGCGGCTGTCGATGCGGCGCTCGAGGTGGCCGGCTACTGCACGCAGGCCGGGTTTCTGCTGGCGACGGGGATCGAGTCGGAGCTTGCGGCCGGCGGCGCAGTCGAGCGCGCGCGGCTGGCATCGCAGGCGCGCCAGCTGCTGCTGCCCGCCGAGATGGGCGAGAGCTTCAAGGTCATGGCAGTCACGCGTGCGCTCGATGCGCCGTTGTGCGGCTTCGTGTATCAGGACCTGCGGCGCTCGCTCTGAAGCGCCTGCAGCCGCTCGAGACGGGCGGCACGATAGGCCGACGCGATGGCAAGTCCCTTGAGCTGCGTCAGCTGCTCCTGCGGAATCGTCACGGTGGCGGCCGTGACCAGTGCGATCGCGAGCTGCGCGTGCTGGGTGTCGTCGCCTCCGGAGTACGCCTGCGCCGCGCGCAGTAGCAGGTCGAAGCGGTCAGGGCGCCGGAACGCATCAGCGGCTTCAAGCAGCTCGAGCACACCGGCCGCATCCAGCGCTGCCGAGTGTGCAACCCGCCGATGAAGCCGCGCGGTCAGCAACGCCAGTTCGCGAAACTCGTTCGGCACGCGCAGGCGATCACTCAAGGCCGTGATTGCGGCGGCGGCGGTGTCGGCCAGCAGCGCAGCGAAACGCACCGGCGGTTCGGTACTGATGCGCGCCGCGCGTGTCAGGGCCTGCCGCTGCGCCGGCTTCCACTGCAGTTCGGGCAGCAGCACCGCGAGCGCGCCGCAGTCGTGCAGCACATCGAAGAACACTTCGGGATTTGCCTCGCCCAGCGAGCGTTGCATCTCGCGCCACACGCGCTCGGGCACCAGCGAGTTGATCTCGCCATTGTCGACCATGCGGCGCATCAGCTCGCGGGTCTCGGGCGCGACTTTGAATCCGAGCGCGGCCAGGCGCGCCGCGAATCGGGCCACGCGCAGCACACGCACCGGGTCTTCGACGAAGGCGGCCGACACGTGGCGCAGCAGACGCTGCTCGAGGTCGCGTTGGCCGCCATACGGGTCGACCAGGCGGCCGTCAGGCGCGCGCGCCATCGCATTGATGGTCAGATCGCGGCGCTGCAGGTCCTGCTCGAGCGTCACCTCGGGGGAGAACTGGGTTTCGAAGCCGCGATAGCCGGGGCCGGTCTTGCGCTCGAGCCGCGCGAGCGCGTATTCCTCGCCGCTCTCCGGATGCAGGAACACCGGGAACTCACGGCCGACTGCGCGATAACCGGTGCGTTCCAGCTCCGCAGGTGTGGCGCCGACCACGACCCAGTCGCGCTCGGACGCCGGCAGGCCGAGCAGCTCGTCCCTGATCGCGCCTCCCACCAGATACACTTGCATGGCACCGCATGTTAACCGAGAGCTGCCGCCTGAACGCACTGCACATCCGATTGCTCACCGTCGCGCTGATCGTCACTGGGCTGCCGGGCTGCGCGATCGGCTATCTGATGCAGGCCGGGCAGGGACAATGGCAGCTGATGCGAGCGCGCCGCCCGATCGAGCAGGTAATCGCCGATCCAGCCTCCAGCGAGGAACTCAAGGGCCGGCTGAGGCTGGTGCAGGATGCTCGTGACTTTGCGGTCGCAGACTTGAAGCTGCCGGACAATCGCAGCTATCGCAGCTACAGCGACCTGAAACGCCCGTATGTGGTCTGGAACGTGGTGGCAGCGCCTGAGTTCTCGGTCGTGCCGCAGCGCTGGTGCTTCCCATTCACCGGCTGCTTAAGCTACCGCGGTTATTTCCGCGAGCGCGACGCGCGCAAGGTGGCGGCCGCGCTCGCCGCCCGTGGCAATGACGTGATGGTCGGTGGCGTGAGCGCGTATTCGACGCTCGGTCATTTTTCCGACCCGGTGCTCAACACCATGCTCCGTTATGGCGATCTGGAACTGGTGTCGATCATCTTTCACGAGCTCGCGCATCAGCTGATCTACGTGCGCGGCGACAGCGAGTTCAACGAATCATTCGCAGTGACTGTGGAGCAGGAGGGGCTGCGGCGCTGGCTGGCGTCGCGCGGACGCAGCGTTGAGCTGCAGGATTACCTGGAGCGGCAGCATGCCGAGCAGCTCATCATCGATGTGTTTGCCGGCGGACGCCGGCAGCTGGCGGCCCTGTACGCGCTCTCACCGCCGCCGCCGCTCGAGCAGCTGCGCGATCGCAAGCGCGAGATTCTCGCGGCCACCGGCGAGCAGGTGCTCTCGGTAGAGCGACAGTTCAAGCTGCGCACCGGCTACGATGAGTGGATTGCCGCCGGCCTGAACAATGCGCACCTGGCCTCGGTCGGTACTTATTTCAACTGCGTGTCGGGCTTTGAGCGCCTGCTCGATGCGAACGGCGGCAGCCTGCCCGCGTTCTACGCGGCGGTGCGAGAAATAGGCCGTGAAGCGGCTGCCAGGCGGGCGCTGTGCGGTGACGTGACTGCGACCACCGCGGCGCTCATAGCGCCGGGCGCGCCAGCGTCTGGGATTTCGCCGCGCGTGTCGCGGGTTGCAGCCACAACGGCGCCAGAGTACTAAGCGCGCTGGTCGCCAACCCGAGGCGGGCAGCGCCATCCTCCCGGCACACGCTGTCGGTCAGCAGCGAGCGGTAATTGTCGGTAGAAAACGGCTTGCCGGGCAGCAACTGCATGAGCGCGGCCTGCACGCGCGCGATCGCGTCCGGTAGGCGGTAGATGTGACACGGCAGCTGCGCCGCCTGCGCCGTGATGCGCACGATCTGCTCCAGCGTCATCACCTCCGGACCGCACAGAGCGTAGCTCTGCCGACTGGTCGCGCCGCCGTGCAGTGCCTGAACGAAGGCAGCGGCGACATCGCCGACGTAGATGGGCGCAAAGCGGGTGCCCGCGCGTGCCAGCGGCAGGTGGCCCGCGGACAGGCGCAGCAGCGCTGCGAAGCGATTGGTCAGCGAATCGCGCGCGCCGAAGATCACCGACGGACGGAAGATGGTCCAGTCGAGCACCGCGGGTGCGGCACGGATCAATTCTTCGGCCTCGCCTTTGGTCCGCAGGTAGTGGCTCGCTGCGCGCACCGCATCGGCGTTGAGCGCACTCATGTGCAGCAGCCGTGGCACGCGCGTCTGCGCGATGGCGCGCAGCAGGGATGCGGTAAATTCGACATGCGCACGGCGAAACCCGGCGCCGCTGAAGCCGCGCTCATTGAGGATGCCGACCAGGTTGATGACCACATCGCTGCCGTCGATCGCCCGGCGCAGGAAGTCCGGGCTGTAAACGTTACCGACCGCGAGCTCGACGCTTGGCAGCGGTTTCAGATCGTCGCCGTGGCTGGTGGCCCGGGTCAGCACGCGCAGTTCGTGGCCGGCGCGCGCCAGCCGAAAAATCAATTCCTGGCCGACGAAGCCGGTACCACCGGCAATACAGATACTGCGTGGCCGCTCGATCATCGGGATCGCAGCGTTCATGCTCTCAAGCCGGCGCGATGCGGAACTGCATACTGCGCAGTACCGCACAACGCCGCATGAGGATCAATGGGCGATCAATGGGTCTCGACGCTGACCCGCTTCGGCTCCGGGGCCGCCACTTTCGGAATCGTCACCTCGAGCACGCCATTCAGGTGACGCGCGCGGATGTCGTCCGTCTTCACATTCTCGGGCAGCGTGAAGCGACGCAGGAAGCGGCCTTCAACGCGCTCGAGGCGCGAGACGGCCTTCTGATCGTCCGGGCGCTCGAGCTTGCGCTCGCCGGTCACGCTCAGCACGCCCTTGTCGGCCGTGATCTGGATGTCTTTAGGATCGATACCTGGCAGGTCGGCGCGTACGACGAAGCTGTCAGCCTGTTCGAACACATCGACTGAGGGGATCCAGCTCACAGCGGCTTCGCTGTTGGCGGCTTCGGCCTCGCCGTTGGCGGCGGGGGCGTCAACGTTGCCGCTGAATATCTGGCCAATCTGGCGATGAAGACGCTCTACCGCGCTCCAAGGCTCATAACGTACAAGTACCATGTCTTTCTCCGTTGGATTAGGGGTCCGCGGGCCACTAGCTGGCCCGACTGCTTGCACATGAATTGGAGGTGCTTTGTGAGGTTTCAAGAGCCATCGCGGCACAACCTGAAAAGGGCCAAAAAGGCGAGCCTGTGGATAGCCTGTGGGTGCGCTGTGCACGGTCGGTGGACACAACCTATAGATATGGAGCTATGTAGCGATTACCATTTTTTTGCGAAGTTTTCTGCTAATGAAGTTACAGGCCTATGTGTTGTAACTGATTGATTTAGCATCTTAAAACTAGCTGAAAAGAAGTGTTGCATAATCTTGACGATGACCGCTCCGCTTGATTAGTCTCCGCCCTCCGCACAACTAGATCTTGTGTCTGGGGTGATCTTGCGTTGTGTGGTCGATTTCGCGGAAAGGGGAGCCGCTGCCGCTATGAATTCTGTCGTGAAACTCGTCACCAGTGACATCACTACCATCCCGTTCCAGGAAGCTTCGCTGGATATCTGGGATAAGAAGTATCGGCTCAGTTCGAAGGACGGCGAGCCGATCGACCGCAGCATGGACGACACCTATAAACGTGTCGCACGCGCGCTGGCCGACGTCGAGCGCGAGGACATTCGCGAGCGCTGGTTCGAGCAGTTTCTCTGGGCCCTGCGCCATGGGGCGATCCCGGCCGGCCGCGTGACCTCCAATGCGGGCGCGTGGCAGCACAAGCCCTCGACCTCGACCATCAACTGCACGGTCTCGGGCACGATCCACGATTCGATGGACGACATCCTGGGCAAAGTGCACGAGGCCGGACTTACGCTCAAGGCGGGCTGCGTCGCGCCAGGCACGTGGGTGCGCACCGAACGCGGTGTGGTAACCGCCGATCAAGCGGTGCACGAGCAGCACCGGCAGATACTCTGCTACGACCGCGATACACATCAGTTCGAAATGCGGCCGATCCAGCGGCACCTGACGACCCATGTGCCACGAGCGGAGAATATCCGCATCACCTCGAACGGTGTAACCCTGACAACGTCGGTCAGGCACCCGGTGCTGGTACATCGCGACGGCCAGCTCTCGTATGTGCGCGCTGACGAAGTCAGGCAGTCAGACGCGCTGGTGCATCACCGCTTGCCATGGGGCGCCGCCGAGGAGTCTCGCCTGGAGGCGTGGTTTGCGGGCGCGCATCTGGGCGACGGCAGCGCCTATGAGAAGAAGTTCTCGTATAAATCTTCCCGCCAGGCATGGGCAAATCGCGCACAGGTATTCGGGCGCCGCCTGATATTCAAAATCCGCGCCGCCGAGCGCGAAGTGGTCGAGCGTTACGCAGAATTCTTCTCGACCTTTGCGAATGCCAGAGCCAAGGTCGTGCCCGCGGTAACGCCGAACGGAACGCCGGTATGGGACTACACGGTGGCAAGCTTCGACGCCAGCCGCGCCGCGCGGCTGATCGACGGACAAATCGGCAGCAAGTCGGCGACGCTGCAGGTGCCAGGATGGATAGCGGCCGAACCCGAACGCTATTTTTTGCCGTTCCTGGCTGGATTGATCGATACCGACGGCACGGTCTCGACTGAACACGGTAGCGCGATGATTGCGATGCAGAGCAGCGCGTTTGCCGCGCAGCTGCAATCACTGCTCGGCCTGTTCGGCATACACGGCGCAATAACGCTGCGCGAGCCGCGCGAGCACATGCTTGCCGGTAAATTAGTGCGAGGCGGCAGTTACGCAATCCTCAAGATCTGCGACTCCGCCTTTCTGGCTGCGGTGGCCGCCTTCATGGCAGACAGCGGCAAGCGCAACCGGATACGACAGCATGCCTCTACCGCGGGACAATACGACGTGTTCCAGATGCCGCCGGCGCTGCAGCAGGCACTGCAGCGCGAAACGGCGGACCTGTCTCATCATGAGAAACAGCAGCTTGGCGTCTACCACGGGTATCACCAGCGCGAGCGCGTGAGCCGCGTTTGGCTGGACCGCTGGATGGCGCGGTTTCCTGCGCTCTCTGATCTCATCCGTTTCGCGATGAGTTTGCGTCCGGTGGAAGCCATCGAGCGCGCGCTGCCGCTGGCAGAGACTTTCTTCGATTTTACGGTCGAGAAACACAACAACTATCTCGCCGGCAACAACGGGCTGGCCGTCATTCATAACTGCGGCATCGGCTATGAATTCTCGACGCTGCGGCCGCGCGGCGCCTATGTCTCCGGCGCCGGCGCCTACACCTCCGGCCCGCTGTCGTTCATGGATATCTACGACAAAATGTGTTTCACCGTGTCCTCGGCCGGGGGGCGGCGCGGCGCGCAGATGGGCACCTTCGACGTCGGTCATCCGGACGCGATGGATTTCGTGCGCGCCAAGCGCGAGAACGGCCGGCTGCGGCAGTTCAACCTGTCGCTGCTGGTGACCGACGAGTTCATGCAGGCGGTGCGCGAGGACCGCGAGTGGAAGCTCGCATTCCCGATCGGCCGGCGCGAGTATGAGGCCGAGAAGCCGGATCTCTCCGACACGCAGCGCTACGTGTGGCGCGAATGGCCCTCGCACGAGGGCTACGTAGTCAACGAGGAAGGCCTGGTGGCCTGCCTGATCTACAAGACGGTGAAGGCGCGGCGCATGTGGGACGTGATCATGTCCTCGACCTACGATTTTGCCGAACCGGGGTTCGTACTGATCGACCGCATGAACGAGATGAACAACAACTGGTGGTGCGAGAACATTCGCGCCACCAACCCGTGCGGAGAGCAAGGGCTTCCGCCCTACGGAGCGTGCCTATTAGGGTCGGTGAACCTCACGCGTTTCGTGCGCGAGCCGTTCACGCCGCAGGCGCGTTTCGATTGGGACGAGTATCGCGACGTGGTACGCGTGTTCACGCGCATGCTCGACAACGTGGTTGAGATCAACGGCCTGCCGCTGGAGCAGCAGCGCCAGGAGATCATCCGCAAGCGCCGCCACGGCATGGGATTCCTCGGCCTGGGTTCGACCATCACGCTGCTCGGGATGAAGTACGGTTCGAGCGAATCGGTCAAATTCACCGAGGACGTGTCGCGCGAGATGGCGATCGCCGGCTGGGAAGCGGCACTCGAGCTGGCGCGTGAGAAGGGTCCGGCGCCGATCATGAACGAGGAGTTCACGGTCACCAAGGAAATGCTGCGCAAGCGTCCGGAGATGGCGCGCGAGGGCTGGAAGCCCGGCACAAAGATTCCGGGGCGGCTGCTGCACGCTCGCTACAGCCGCTACATGCAGCGGGTCGCCGAGGCGGCGCCGCACCTGGTGGAGCAGCTGGCGCAGATCGGCGCACGCTTCACGCATCACAGCTCGATTGCACCGACCGGCACCATCTCGCTGTCGCTGGCGAATAACGCCAGTAACGGCATCGAGCCGTCGTTCGCGCATCACTATTTCCGCAACGTGATCCGCCCGGGACGCAAGAGCAAGGAAAAGATCGACGTGTTCTCGTTCGAGCTGCTGGCCTACCGTGAGCTGGTCAATCCGCGCGCGCTGCCGGGCTCGACCAACGAGGCCGAGGCGCTGCCGGAATATTTCACCTCCGCCGATGAAGTGACGCCGCGCCAGCACGTGGATATCCAGGCCGCGTCGCAGAAGTGGATCGACTCGTCGATCTCCAAGACTGCGAACGTGCCGACCAATTTTCCCTACGAAGAGTTCAAGGGCATCTATCTGTATGCGCACGAGCAGGGACTGAAGGGCTGCACCACGTTCCGCTTCAATCCGGAGGCGTTCCAGGGCGTGCTGGTGAAGGAGGATGATCTCAAGAACACCATCTACGTGTTCACGCTCGAGGACGGCACCGAGGTCAGTGCGCGCGGCGACGAGGAGATCGAGTACGACGGCGAGATGCACAGCGCCGCCAATCTGTTTGACGCCTTGAAGGAAGGCTACTACGGGAAGTTCTGAAATGAGCAGCACGCGCATCGACAAGAAGATCGTCAAGTACCGGGTGCAGAAGCCGGAGGATCAGCAGACGGCGAAGAACCTCGCGCCGCCGGAAGAACTGGCGCACAGCCGCGATGGCCGCACCGCCAAGGTCATCCGGATGCACGAGGAGATCCAGCGTCCGGAGATGCTGATCGGCTCGACCTACAAGATCAAGACGCCGGTCTCGGATCACGCCATGTACGTCACGATCAACGACATCGTGCTCAACGAGGGTACCGAGTACGAACAGCGCCGTCCGTTCGAGGTGTTCATCAACTCGAAGAACCTGGATCACTTCCAGTGGATCGTGGCGCTGACGCGCATCATCTCGGCGGTGTTTCGCAAGGGCGGCGATGTCGCGTTTCTGGTGGCCGAGCTCAAGGCGGTATTCGATCCGCGCGGCGGCTACTGGCAGCCGGGCGGAAAGTTCATGCCTTCGATCATCGCCGAGCTCGGCTACGTGATCGAGAAGCACCTGCAGAGCATCGGCCTGATGCGCAAGCCCGAGCTCGATGTGCATCAGAAGAAGCTGGTGGATGAGAAGCGCGCCGAGTTCGAGGCGCGCGCCAAGCAGCAGGATGCGTTCGCGAAGTCGCATTTTCCCGAGGGCGCGCAGCTGTGCAGCAAGTGCAGCACGGCCGCGGTGGTGATGATGGACGGCTGCATGACCTGTCTGAACTGCGGCGAGTCGAAGTGCGGGTGACGCGCGCGAAGTACGCCCTGCTCGGCTGAAGTTTGCGGTAAAAATACACTCTGCATCCTGATATCTCTCGAACCGCCGACTGCCGCATCCCGGCGCCGCCAGACGCGCGTCTGTGTGATGCGACACACCTTTCATCACCGCGTTCTGACATATCATCCGCAGCCGTTCTCAGGGGATGCGCGCTCATAGCATTTATTTCGCGATGAAACGCCTGCTGCTGTTCTGCGTGCTGCTGTCACTGTGGCGCTTCGCCATTGCCGCCGAGACCCTGCTGCCTCGTCCGCCCGAGCTCGAGCCGGATGTGCAGTTCTGGATCCGGGTCTACACCCAGGTGTCGACCAACGAAGGCTTCATGCACGATCAGCACCGCCTGTCGGTGGTCTACGAGACGCTGCATTTCGATGCCGACACGCCCTCGACGGAGCGTGCGCGCCGGGTGGATAACGAGCGCGAACGCATCGAGGAGATCCTCAAGCGCCTGGGACGCGGCGAGGAGCCGCGCGACGACAATGATCGCAAGGTACGAGCGCTGTGGGGGAATGACGCCACGCCGGCACAACTGGAAGCGGCCGCGTCGGACATTCGCTTCCAGCTCGGACAGTCGGACCGCTTTCGCGCCGGGCTGGTGCGTGCGGGCGCCTGGGAGGCGCATATCGGCGAAGTGCTGGCGAATCTCGGCCTGCCGGCCGAGATCGCGGCGCTGCCGCATGTGGAGTCCTCATTCGACCCGTACGCGTATTCCAAGGTCGGGGCGGCAGGGCTGTGGCAGTTCATGCGTTCGACCGGGCGGCGCTTTCTGCGCATTGACGCCGCCGTGGACGAGCGGCTCGATCCGTACCGTGAGACCGAAGCCGCCGCTCAGCTGCTGAGCTATAACTACCGCCTGCTCGGCAGCTGGCCGCTGGCAATCACCGCTTATAACCACGGCGCCGAGGGCGTACGGCGCGCCCGTGACCAGCTCGGCACCGATGACATCGTGCGCATCGTGCGCGAGTACCGCAGCCCGAGCTTCGGCTTTGCGTCGCGTAACTTCTATGTCTCGTTTCTGGCCGCGCTCACCATAGCGCAGAATCCGGACAAGTATTTTGGCGGCCTCGCCCGCAGCACCGAAGCCGGGTTCAACGAACTGAAGGTGCCCGCAACGGCGAGCATGGTCAGCCTCGCGCGCGCGGTGGGTGTCGATCGCGAGACGCTGCGCAGCCTGAATCCAGCGCTGCGGCCGGCCGTCTGGAGCGGACAGCGCGTCGTGCCGGCGGGGTACGTATTGCGATTGCCGGCAGGCAGCTCGAAGCTGACTTCGGAGCTGCTGGCGCAGCGCCTGGGCAGCTCCCCGGCCGTCACCGTCGCGCAGGCCTCGCCGCCGTCGAGAACTCCGATCACCACTGCAGCGATCGTCGCCGCCGCGTCCCCGAGTGTACCTGCCGCTGCCGCGGTGCCAGCAGCACCCGCCACGGCACCCGCCACCGCAGCCAGCGCCGCGCCCGCGGCCGCACCACCTGCCGCGCCACCGAAAGTCGCAGCAGCCCCGGCGCCCGCGCCGCCGGTGGCTGGCACTGCCGCACCGGCAGTTGCCGCCAACCCGGCCGCTCCCGCCGCTACTGCCGCAGCGCCGGCTGCCGCGGCCAGCGGACCGGAGAGTTCGCAGTATTACGTGGTGCAGCCCGGCGACAGTACCGCGGCGATTGCGGCGCGCACTGGCGTTGCGGTCGGCAAGCTGATGAGCCTGAACTCGATGGAGGATCAGGACGACATCTACGAGGGTCAGCGGCTGCGCCTGGTAGCGACGGCGGCGGAGCCCGAGACGCTGACCACGCAGGCGACTGTCGCGGCGGCCAAGGCCGCCGTGCAGGAGAGCCAGGAAGAAGACGAAGCCGTCAAGGCGGCGAGTAAATTGGCCTCCAGGACCGAGCCGGTGTCGAAGGCCCAGGCGCAGGCCGAAGGCCCGCAGCTGGTGCCGGGAGCGACCGGGCCGGAATCGGCAGACCCGGTGGATTACTCGGTCGCCGCTGACGGCAGCATCCGCGTGGTTGCCGCCGAGACCCTGGGTCATTACGCCGACTGGCTGGGCACCAGCGCTTCGCGACTACGGGCGATCAACCATCTGCACGGCCGCACCCCGGTGGTCATGGGCCGTCGAATGAAGCTGGAGTTCGTCAACACCACGCATGAACAATTTGAGGAGCGCCGGCGCGACTACCATGAGCGCCTGCAGGCGGCCTATTTCGCTTCGCACAAAATCAACGGTACCGAGGTCTATATTGCGCGGCGCGGCGATTCGCTCTGGAGCATCACGCAGAAATCCCTGAAGGTGCCGGTGTGGCTGTTGCAGCAGTACAACCCGGACCTGGATTTCGGTGATTTACGCCCCGGCACGCAGATTTCGCTGCCCAAAGTGGAAGATGTCTCGGCCTTGTGAACCCTGCACGCTCGCGGTTGAAATCGCCCGTGCCTATAATTTGCGGCAATGCGACTTCCTGTACTCATAGCGCTTCCGCTGCTGCTGGCCGCGTCCGGTGCGGCGCTGTGCGACGGCCCGGATTCGGTCGGGGCCCGCTCCGTGGCCAACGTCATGAGCCCGGCCTCGGGCGTCATGACCGGGGACGCCCCGAGTGTCGGCTCTCCCGCGGTCCTGATCGCGCCGGGCGCGCCCGGCGTCTCGGCCACGATGCCGATCGCCGATCAGGTGGTGGTGCGCAAGTCGCAGCGCCGGCTCTATCTGCTGCGCCACGGTGAGGTCCTGCGCAGCTATCGCGTGGCACTCGGACTGCTGCCCGAGGGCCCCAAGGAGCGCGCCGGGGATTTCCGCACGCCCGAAGGGCGCTACCAGCTGACGCGCCGTAACTCGCGCAGCGACTATTTTCTGTCGATCCAGGTGTCCTATCCGAACGCCGAGGACCTGCGCCGCGCGCGGCGCGATCACGTCAATCCCGGCGGCTCGATCATGATCCACGGCCTGCCGAATTATCAGCGCCATCCGCCCGACTATTACGCCGCCGCCGACTGGACCGACGGCTGCATTGCGATGTCGAATTCCGACATGGTGGAGCTGTGGCTGATGGTTCAAGACAATACACCGATCGAAATCCTGCCTTGAGCGCCGTGCCCTCCGTTCCGCAAGCCGCCGCGGGTGCCGAGCCCGGCGGTGCAGGGCAGGCACTGGACACCCGTGTGGTGGTGGAGGAGTCGGTCGACGCGCGCGTCGGACCGCGCGGCAGTCTGGAGATCCTGTCGCAGGCCGAAATCGACAAGCTGCTCGATACCAGCCATACCGGCCTGTACACCCTGTTTCGCAACTGCGCGCTGGCGGTGCTCAACTCCGGCAGCGAAAGCGACAATGCCAAGGAGATCTTCGAGTACTACCGCGACTTCGACGTGCAGATCGTGCGTCATGCCTGGGGCATCAAGCTCGAGATCACCAACGCACCGGCGGCCGCGTTCGTCGACGGCCAGATGATCCACGGGATCAAGGAGCATCTGTTCGCGGTACTGCGCGACATCATCTACACCGCGAATGAAATCATCAGCGCCGGCCGGCTCGACAGCCAGGATCCGGCCTCGATCACCAACGCGGTGTTTCATATTCTGCGAAACGCCCGTGTGCTCGACGTCAAGACGCGGCCGAATCTGGTGGTGTGCTGGGGCGGTCATTCGATCGGCGACGCCGAATACCAGTATGCCAAGCGCGTCGGCTACGAGCTGGGACTGCGCGCCCTCGATGTCTGCACCGGCTGCGGTCCTGGTGCGATGAAAGCTCCGATGAAGGGCGCCGGTGTCGGGCATGCCAAGCAGCGCATCACCGATGGCCGCTTTCTCGGCGTCACCGAGCCGGGCATCATCGCCGCCGAGCCGCCGAACGCGATCGTCAATCAGCTGGTCATCATGCCGGACATCGAAAAGCGGCTGGAGGCGTTTCTGCGCCTCGGCCACGGCATCGTGGTGTTTCCCGGCGGCGCCGGTACCGCCGAGGAGATCCTGTACTTGCTGGGCGTGCTGCTCGACCCGGCGAACGCGCTGCAGCCGCTGCCGGTGGTGCTGACCGGGCCGCGCGCCAGCGCGGCCTATTTCGACAACATCGCGCATTTCATCGAAGGCACGCTGGGAGCCGAGGCGCTGACGCGCCTGAAGGTCATCATCGGTGATCCGGCCGCTGTCGCGCGCCACATGGTGGCCGGTTTCGAGCAGGTGCGTTCGTTCCGCCGCCAGCAGAACGACTCCTATAATTTCAACTGGCTGCTGCGCGTGCCGTACGACCTGCAACAGCCCTTCCAGGTCACGCACGCCTCGATGCGGGCGCTGGAACTGCACCGCTCGCAGCCGGTGCACCGGCTGGCGGCGAATCTGCGGCGTGCGTTCTCGGGCATCGTGACCGGCAACGTCAAGGAAAATGGCGTGGCAGCGATCGAGCGCTACGGTCCGTACGAACTCGCGGGCGATGCCGACATCATGCGCCTGCTGGATGAACTGTTGACGGGTTTCGTCGCCCAGGGACGCATGAAATTGCCCGGCAGCGCCTATCGTCCCTGCTACCGCCTGGTGGCGTAGCGTCTTAGGTTTCGCGCACGTTCAAGCGCGCCGCTGTGCGCGCCTGCTTGCCGCAATCCGTCCGGATGTGCCGCGATCTGTCGGAAGCTGCCGCGGCGTATTTAACCCTTGTAAAAGCCTAGCGCGCCGTGCCGCCGGAATGCGAGACGCGACGCTGCGCGTTCAGAATCGATGTGACCCAGTTCCTGTCGAGCGTGATCGTGGCGCCCTAGTCTCTTCACCATAAGGAGTGCACACGATGAGCAAGGATTCAAAGGTCGAAACCGCGGAAGAAGCGCTGGCACGCACCGCGCCGCCGCCGAGTGGCGCAGAAGCTTACGCCCGCTGGCTTGAGCACATGCAGCGCACCCGCACTCGTCACGCGGCCATCACGCGCAATCTCTATACCTGGTCGAATTACAAGAACTGGGCGGACAAGGTGCGTCACGACTGGCTGGCCGAGGACGCGAAGAGTTAGCAGCGGCGGCGGCGGCCTTACGGCTTTCAGGCCAGGCGCGCCGACGGCACTATCGCAGGCGGCTCGAGGCTGCTGCGAGTGGACGGCACCTCCAGCCAATTGAGCAGCGGCTGCCACGCCGCCAGATCCTCGGCGACGTTGTACGGCTTCATCTCCTGCAGACCCAGGCCAGACTCGGCCGCGCGGATGTAGTTCTGCGAGTCGCGCAGGGTGGCGACGATCGGGATGCCGAGCGCGCCCAGGAAACGCGACAGCGCCTGATAGATCGAGGTGTTGACGCGCACGCGATTGGCGATGATTCCCAGGCGCTGATCGTTGCGATGCACCTTCGCGACCAGCAGCAGGTTCTGCACGCAGCGCGAGCAGGCATGGATGTCGATGTCCGAGGGCAGCACCGGCACCAGGATCTTGTCGGCGGTGCGGGTCAGCTCGGGCATCTCCCGGGCTTCCACCGCGGCGGGTGTATCAACGATGACGCGGCCGGTGCCTTCCGGGATACGCAGCTGGAAGGTCCGCGTCACATTCGGGTTGCGCTCGAATGCCTTGATGAGGTGCAGGTGGGCCTGCGTCTTACTGCGCTTGCTGACCCAATGGGCGGATGAGCCCTGCGGGTCATAATCCATCAATACCGGACGTTCACCCTGCAGAGCGAAGTGGCTCGCCAGGTTGATGGCTATGGTGGTCTTGCCTGAACCGCCTTTCGGGTTCAGCACGACGATGCGCTGCATGGAGTCCCTGTCTTGCGCGAACATTATGTCGTTCGGCAATTTAGCATAGCGCGCCCGCGCCGCAAGCCAGGCGATGCGTTTTGAGAAGCCGTTCCTGCGAATGCGCGTTCGATGCCCGAATCATCCGCGCCGCTGTGAGCCGCAACACGGCAAGCGATTGCCGCATCCCCTAGCATGATCATCACAGCCTGTAACGCGGATGCCACCTTGGAAGTATTCCTCCTAATCTGGGACGAGATGGACGACTGGCTGAACGCCGCCCGGCATCTGCTGGGTCGCTCGATGGCTTGAAACCTTAAGCTCCAGGCCCTATACCACCCCTTTCCACAAAGGGAAGATGGTGGGCCCCATGTCGACCGAGCGCGAAACGCTGGGCTTCCAGGCCGAAGTCCGCGAACTGCTGAATCTGATGATCCATTCCCTGTACAGCCACAGGGAGATTTTTCTGCGCGAGCTGATCTCCAACGCCTCGGACGCGAACGACAAGCTGCGCTTCCTCGCGCTGTCGAATCCGGAGCTGCTCGGCAAGGACAGCGAACTGGCGATCTGGATCGATGCTGATCCGAAAGCCGCGACCCTGACGGTGAGCGACCACGGCATCGGCATGAGTCGCGAGGAGGCCATCACCCACCTGGGAACGATCGCCAAGTCCGGTACTGCCGAATTCTTCAAGCGCCTCACCGGCGATCAGCAGAAGGATGCGCAGCTCATCGGCCAGTTCGGCGTCGGCTTCTATTCCTCGTTCATCGTTGCCGACCGGGTCGAGGTGCTGACGCGGCGGGCTGACGCCGCACCCGAGGACGCGGTGCGTTGGGAGTCGAGCGCCGACGGACAATTCACGGTCGAGACCATCACGCGGCCCGAGCGCGGCACCAGCGTGGTGCTGCACCTGAAGGAGGACGCGAAGGAATTCGCCGATCCGATGCGGCTGCGCTCGCTGGTGCGCCGCTACTCCGATCACATCGCGTTCCCGGTGCGCATGCAGAAGCAGGGCGTCGCGTCGCTCGATTACGAGGACGTCAACCAGGCGCAGGCCCTGTGGACGCGGCCGAAGAGTGAGATCAAGGACGAGGAATACCGCGATCTCTACGGCCACATCGCCCATGATGGCGCCGAGCCGTTGACTTGGAGTCACAACCGGGTCGAGGGCAAGCGCGAATACACCAGCCTGCTGTACATCCCGGCGCGCGCGCCGTTCGATCTGTGGCAGCGCGAGGCGGCGCGCGGCCTGAAGCTGTACGTGCGGCGCGTATTCATCATGGACGATGCCGAGCAGTTCCTGCCGCTGTACCTGCGTTTCGTCAAAGGCATCATCGACTCGAGCGATCTGCCGCTGAACGTCTCGCGCGAGCTGTTACAGCAGGATCGCGAGGTCGAGGCAATGCGCGCGGCATTGACGCGGCGCGTGCTGGAGATGCTGGCGAAGCTCGCCAAGGACGAGCCCGACAATTACGCCCAGTTCTGGCGCGAGTTCGGCCGCGTGCTCAAGGAGGGATTGGGCGAGGATCCCGGCAACCGCGAGCGCCTGCTGCCGCTGCTGCGCTACGCCAGCACCGCCAGTGCTTCCAACGATGAAACGGTCAGTCTTGGCGACTATGTCGCGCGTTTGCGCCCAGGGCAGGAACGCATCTATTACATCGTCGCCGATAGCCTCGATACTGCGCGCGCGAGCCCGTACCTCGAACTACTCAAGCAGAAGGGAGTCGAGGTGCTGCTGATGGCCGACCGCGTTGACGAATGGGTCATGGGGCAGGTCGGTGAATTCGAGGGCAAGCGCTTCAAGGACGCCGCGCGCGGCGATCTGGAACTCGGCGGCCTGGCCGATCAGGCCGAACGCGCGCGCATCGACGAGGAGCGCAAGGAAAACAAGGCGCTGCTCAAGCGCTTTAAGGACGCGCTGGGCGACCGGGTGCTGGAGGTCAGGATCAGCGAGCGGCTGCGTGACTCGCCTGCCGTGCTGGTCCATGCGGAGGGCGAGCTGTCGGCGCAGATGCGGCGCGTGCTGGCGGCCAATGGCCACGCGCCGCCGGCGAGCAAGGCGGCGCTGGAGCTCAACGTCGCGCATCCGCTGGTAAAGCACATGGACACGCTCAAGGCGGCGGATGAATTTCAGGAGCTGGCGTTGCTGCTGTACGACCAGGCCAGCATGACCGAGGATGGCCAGATCGCGAACCCGGCGGACTTCAGCCGCAGGCTGAACCATTTGCTGGTGCGGCTGGTGGCGCCGCCGGCCGAGTCCGCCACAGGCACAGCGGCCACGAGTGGCCCAGCGGGCCCAGCGGGCGCGGCCGGCACGCCGTGAGCGGCGCCGGCATTCGGGCAGGCGCTGACAGGCCAGCAGGGTTTGCGCTACTCTGAACGACCGCAAGCTCACAACCGCAAAGGGGTATCGCGATGAGCACCTTACCGCCTGATGATGCAGAGCTGCGCGCGCGCCTGACGCCGTTGCAGTATCAAGTGACTCAAAAGAAGGGCACCGAGCCGGCGTTTACCGGCAAGTACGCCTATAACAAGGACACCGGCGTCTACAGCTGCGTCGTCTGCGGCCAGGAGCTGTTTAGTTCCGACACCAAGTACGACTCGGGGTCCGGCTGGCCGAGTTTCTGGCTGCCGCTCGCGGCCGATCGCGTGCGCACGCATGTGGACGGCTCGCACGGCATGACGCGCACCGAAGTCACGTGTGCGGGCTGCGGCGCGCACCTCGGCCATGTGTTTGACGACGGACCCAACCCTTCGGGGCTGCGCTACTGCATCAACTCGGCGTCGCTGGGGTTCACGGGCGCGCAGAAGCCTTGAGTTTCCGCCCACCGCGTGCCGAACCGCTGTTGATCGACGGCCCGGCGGGCGTGCTTGAGGCGCTGCTGGAGGATCCGCAGCTGTCGCCGCCCGCGGGCTTCGCGGTGGTTTGTCACCCGCATCCGCTGCATGGCGGCAGCATGCATAACAAGGTCGTGCATACGCTGGCGCGTGCCTGCCAGGAGCGCGGCATGCCGACGCTGCGGTTTAATTACCGCGGCGTGGGCGCAAGCACCGGCAGCTACGACGACGGGCGCGGTGAGACCCAGGATGCGCTGGCGGTGGTCGCCGCCGGCAGGGCGCGCTGGCCAGGCGCGGCACTGACGCTGGCGGGATTTTCGTTTGGAGCTATGGTCAGCCTGCTGGCCGCGCCAGCCGCAGCACCGGCGTGGCAGATCAGCGTCGCGCCCGCCGTGATGCGCGCCGAGCTCGCTGCGATCGCGCGCCCGCCCTGTCCATGGTTGATCGTGCAGGGCGAGGCCGACGAGATCGTCAAAAGCTCTGAAGTGCAGGCTTTCGCGGCACGCTTCACGCCGCCACCGCAACTGCTGCTGTTGCCGGGGGTGGGGCACTTCTTTCACGGCCGCCTACCCGAATTGCGCGATGCCGCATTCGAGTTTCTAGGCGCTTCCTGATGCGATCAGACTGCCGGCGCACAGACGAAGAAGCCCGGTAAAGCTGAGCCTTACCGGGCTTCCTTAAGGCAGTTCGCCTAAAGCAATGCGAGACCTGGGCCCAGATCAGTTCACCATCGACTTCAGATTCTTCAATGGCAGTGCGCGCACTTTCTTGCTGGCGGGTTTGGCCTTGAATGTCATCTTCTCGCCGGTGAAGGGGTTGATGCCTTCGCGCGCCTTGGTCGCCGGGCGCTTGACCACCTTCAGCTTGAGCAGACCGGGCAGAGTGAATAGGCCGTTGCCGCGCAGGCTTTTCTTGATGATGCCGTTGAGTGACTCGAATACTTCACTCACCTGCTTGCGGGATAGTTCCGAGTCCTTGGAAACCTGGGCCAGTATTTCCGATTTGGTCGGTGCCCCACCTTTTTTTGCCATTGGCGAATCTCCTGGAGTGTGTGCGGACGTCTGCGAGCGACGAGATAAAGAGCAAAAGCGTCTGAAACGGCGCGCAACATAGCACACCGCTGCGCCAACGCAAATCTTTTTTCGGTGACACGCACTGCGCAAATGCCTTTTTTTATAGGCCCGCGCGCATCACGAATCGGTTGCGGCAGCGCCGGTGGTGTGGCATGCAGTGCGCGCGCAGCGACGCTGCGTCGCAACTGTGTGCGTCAACGCAGCAGAATCAATAGCATTTGAATGAGAATGCAGGCCCACATCGGTGACAAATCCAGTCCACCCAGCGGCGGAATGATGCGCCGGATCGGGCGCAGCACCGGTTCGCACAGTGCCACCAGCAGACCCTGCGCCGGCGAGTAGGTGCCGGGCGCGATCAACGACAGCAGTGCGTAGGTCAGGATCGCGAAGAAATAGGTCCAGAGCGTGGTACGCAGGATCTCGAACACCGCGAGCCGCAACCAGATCAGCGCCGGGGGCGGACCCAGGCCGGAAAGCAGCCACGCCACCGAGACCTGCAGCGCCGCGAACACCGCCACCGCGACACACGAGGCGGTGTCCAGGCGCCCGATGGCGGGCAACAAGCGGCGCAACGGCACGATGATCGGATTGGTGAGGTGCACGATGGAACGCGCCAGCGCATTGCGGAAGTCGGCACGTGACCACTGCAGCAGCAGCCGCAGCAGCACGGCGATCAGACACAGCGACAGCAGGGTCTCGAACAGGTAGATCAGTGCAGCCATCGATGAATTCTCGTCAGCTCAGGTGTCACGGGCGCTCGCTGCGCTGCGTGCCGCTCAGCGAATCGGCGAGCTGCACGCTGCGCGCGGCGGCGGCCTGCAGTGCACGCGCAATCAGAGCCTCGAAGCCGGCCTCGTGCAATACGCGCAGCGCCGCTTCGGTGGTGCCGCCCCGGGAGGTCACCGCAGCACGCTGTTCGGCCAGCGGCGCGCCCTCGTGCGCCAGCAAGCCGGCACCGTACAGTGTTTCGGCGGCCAGCAGCGCGGCCGTATCGCCTTCCAGGCCGAGCGCCTGCGCCGCCTGCGCCATCTGCTCGGCGAGCAGAAAAAAATAAGCCGGTCCGCTGCCCGACAGTGCGGTGACGACGTCGAGCTCGGCTTCGGTGCGCAGCCAGACGGCGCGGCCGGCTGCAGCGCCGACCAGCTCGGCGAGTGCGCGTTGCGCCGCCGTGACGGACGGCGGCGCATACAGGCCGGTGATGCCGGCGCCGAGCAGCGCCGGACGATTGGGCATTGCACGCACGATTGCGATCCCGGCGGGGCAGGCTTGCGCCAGATCCGCAATGCGCAGGCCGGCGGCAATCGACAACACCACCGGGCGTTGCTCGAGCAGCCGCTCGCGCAGCGCGCGCAGCGCGTGGCCGGCATCCTGCGGCTTGACGGCCAGCACCACGAGCTGCGCGCCGCGAATCGCTTCGGCGTTATCGGCGCTGGCGTTGACTGCCCATTCGCGCTGCAGCGCCGCGCGCGCCTCGGCCGCCGGCTCGCCGACGCTGATCTCGGGCGACGGCTGTGCCCGGCGCTTAAGTCCCGCGATCAGCGCGCGAGCCATGTTGCCGCCGCCGATGAACGCAATTCTGGCCGATTTCGCGGGCTGCATCCGCTGCATTCTATCCAAGGTCCGCGTCCGGCCGCGGGCCGAAAATAGCCGTGCCGACCCGAATCAGCGTCGCGCCCTGTTGTATGGCCTCGCGATAATCAGCACTCATCCCCATCGATAAGGTGTCGAGCCGGCCGCCCGGCGCATCCGCCCGGGCATCGAGCCGGGCGTTGAGCTGCGCTAACAGCAGCCGCAGCCGCTGGAAGCTGTCGCGGTTGTCTGCGGCGCTGCCACCGGCCGGCAGGATGCACATCAGCCCACGCAGCTTCAGGTGCGGCAGTGAGCGCACCGCCAGCGCCAGCTCCGCGGCCGCAGCCGGTGCCACCCCCGCCTTGCCGCTCTCGCCGGCGATGTTGACCTGGAGGCACAGCTGCAGCGGCGGTGCATAGTGCGGGCGCTGCGCCGACAGCCGTTCGGCGATCTTCAGCCGGTCCACGCCGTGTACCCAGTCGAACGCCTGCGCGATGGCAGCGCTCTTATTCGCCTGGATGCGGCCGATGAAATGCCAGGTGAGCGCCAGTTCGCGCAGCGCGTCAATTTTCGGCAGCGCCTCCTGCAGGTAGCTCTCGCCGAAGTCGGTGCTGCCGCAGGCCGCGGCGGCGCGCACGCGCTCGGCGCCATGCCCTTTGCTGACTGCCACGAGTGTGACGCAGTCGACACTCCGGCCTGCGGCAGTGGCCGCTGCCGCTATCTCGGCTCGCACCGATTGTAAATTGGCCGCGATAAGTTCATCGGCTGACGAAATATGCGGAGCGATTAACATATTGGTGGTCGAGTACCTCCGCTATACTGCATCGGCCGGCCGCTGTCACCTGCGGGAGGAGCGAGAACACGAATGGCTGTCGACATTGCGCAACTGCTGGCGTTCGCCGTCAAGAATAACGCGTCCGATCTGCATCTGTCGGCGGGTGTGCCGCCGATGATCCGCGTCGACGGCGACATCAAACGCATCAACATGCCGGCACTTACCCACAAGGAAGTGCACGCCATGGTGTATGACATCATGAACGACAAGCAGCGTAAGGCTTACGAGGAGTTCTTCGAGACCGATTTCTCGTTCGAGATTCCCAAGCTGGCGCGCTTTCGTGTCAATGCTTTCAACCAGAACCGCGGCGCCGGCGCGGTGTTCCGCAATATCCCGTCCGCCATCCTGAGCCTGGACGACCTGCAGGCGCCGAAGAGTTTTCGCGATCTGTGCATGCTGCCGCGCGGCCTGGTGCTGGTCACCGGCCCGACCGGGTCGGGGAAATCGACCACGCTGGCCGGCATGGTCGATTACTGTAACGACAATCGTCCCGATCACATCATCACGATCGAGGACCCGATCGAGTTCGTGCACGACTCCAAGCGCTGCCTGATCAACCAGCGCGAGGTCAAGCGCGATACGCTCGGTTTCAGCGAAGCGCTGCGTTCGGCACTGCGCGAGGACCCTGACATCATCCTGGTCGGCGAAATGCGCGACTTGGAGACCATCCGGCTGGCGCTGACCGCCGCCGAGACCGGTCACCTGGTATTCGGCACCCTGCACACCAGTTCGGCCGCCAAGACCATCGATCGCGTGGTCGATGTGTTCCCTGGCGAGGAGAAGGACATGGTGCGCTCGATGCTGTCGGAGTCGCTGCGCGCGGTGATTTCGCAGACCCTGCTCAAACGCACCGGCGGCGGCCGCGTGGCCGCGCACGAGATCATGATCGGCACGCCCGCGATTCGTAACCTGATCCGCGAAGGCAAGATCGCGCAGATGTACTCGTCGATTCAGACCGGGCAATCGGTCGGCATGCAGACGCTCGACCAGTGCCTGACCGAGCTGGTCTCCAAGGGCGTCGTCAGCAAGGAAGAAGCGCGCTACAAGGCATCCAACAAGGACGCGATGTAGCAGCGCTGCAGAGCATTGGCCCGATTCGGGGCCGGCGCCCACCAACGAGACAGTCATGGACCGCGACCAAGCCATCAAATTGATGCAGGAACTGCTCAAGCGCGTCGTCGACAAGGTGGCGTCGGATCTGTTCATCACGGCGAATTTCCCGCCGGCGATCAAGATCGACGGCGAGATCCGGCCGCAAATGGAGCGCGCCCTGACCGCCGAGCAGTCGGGCATGCTGGTGCGCGCGATCATGAACGACCGGCAGACCAAGGAATTCGACGCCAGCAAGGAATGTAACTTTGCGATCGCGCCGCCCGGCATCGGCCGCTTCCGCGTCAGCGCATTCGTGCAACAGGGCCAGATCGGCTGCGTCATCCGGCTGATTAACGCCAAGATTCCCACCTTCGAGGAACTCGACCTGCCGTCGATCCTGAAGGAAGTCGTGCTGTCGAAGCGCGGCCTGGTGCTGGTGGTCGGTGGTACCGGCTCCGGCAAGTCGACCACGCTGGCGTCGATGATCGGCTACCGCAACGACAAGACGCGCGGCCATATCGTTACCATCGAGGATCCGGTCGAATACGTGCACCAGCACAAGGGCTGCGTGATCACGCACCGCGAGGTCGGGGTGGACACCGAGTCCTGGCACGCGGCGCTGAAGAACACGCTGCGCCAGGCGCCCGACGTGATTCTGATCGGCGAGATCCGCGACCGCGAGACCATGGAGTACGGCATCCAGTTCGCCGAGACCGGCCACCTGGTGCTGGCAACACTGCACGCCAACAGCTCGAACCAGGCGCTCGATCGCATCATCAACTTCTTCCCGGAAGAGCGTCGCGAGCAACTGCTGATGGATATGTCGCTCAACATCCGGGCGCTGATCTCGCAGCGGCTGATTCCGCGCGAAGCCGGCGCCGGGCGCATCGCGGCGATGGAAATCATGCTCAATTCGCCGCTGATCCAGGACCTGATCTTCCGCGGCGAAGTGGCCAAGATCAAGGAAGTCATGTCGCGCTCGACCCGGCTCGGCATGAAGACCTTCGATCAGGCGCTGTTCGAGCTGTACGAGCAGGGTCATATCTCCTACGAGGATGCGCTGCGTAATTCGGATTCGAAGAACGAGCTGCGGTTGCGCGTCAAGCTCGAGAGCAAGCGCGAGAACAAGCCGGTGGAGACCGACGGTGATCTGAGCATCGCCGAAGAGGTCGAAGGCAAGAATTTCTAGGGCCCGTTATGGCAGCAGATCCCCTCGAGATGACCGGCTCCGAGCCGCAGCCGTCGGTCAACACCAAGCCGCTGTTCAAGCTGATGGTGGAGCGCAAGGCGTCCGACCTGTTCTTCACCTCGAATGCGCCGATCAAGATCAAGATCGAAGGCCAGATCTTTCCGATCAACAAGCAGGTCCTGCCACCGGCGGCGGTGCGCTCGGTGTGCTTCGGACTGATGACGCCGCAGCAGATCGAAACGCTGCAGCGCGAGTTGGAAATTGATTTCGCGATTTCCGAGCCCGGCCTTGGGCGCTTTCGGGTCAATATCTTCTATCAGCGCGGTTACCCGGCGATGGTGCTGCGTTACATCACGGCCGATATGCCGCGGCTGGACTCGCTCGGGCTGCCCGACACGCTGGTCGAGCTTTCGATGCTCAAACGCGGCCTGATCCTGCTGGTCGGCGCTACCGGCTCCGGCAAGTCGACCACGCTGGCGGCGATGGTCAATCACCGCAACGAGAATGCCTCGGACCACATCGTCACGATCGAGGATCCGATCGAGTTCCTGCACACCAACAAGCGCTCGATCATCAACCAGCGCGAAGTCGGCCTGGACACCAAGAGCTACGACCGCGCGCTGCGCGGCGTGATGCGCGCCGCGCCGGACGTGATCCTGATCGGCGAGATCCGTGATCGCGAGAGCATGCAGGCGGCCATCAACCTGGCCGGCACCGGGCACCTGGTGCTGGCGACGCTGCACGCCAACAACTGCGCCGAGATGTTCGACCGCGTCATCAACATGTTCCCGCTCGACCAGCACAAGCAGGTCACGCTCGACCTGTCGCAATACCTGCGCGGCGTGCTCGCGCAGCGCCTGGTCATGGGTATCGACAACAAGCGCGTCGCCGCGGTGGAAGTCATGCTCAACACGCCGCATATCTCCGAGCTGATCAAGCGCGGCGACGTCAGCGGCATCAAGGAATCGATCATGCAGAGCGGCGACCGCGAAGTGTTCAGCTTCGACGCCTCGCTGCACAAGCTCTACCAGGACGGCCGCATCAGCCTGGACGAGGCACTGGCGCACGCCGATTCGAGAACCAATCTCGAGGCCAAGATCAACTTCGGTTGAGCCCGCCGATAGCGACAGCGGGTGGCATCGGTCCCCTACGTGGATATGGGCTAGCTGGCGCGATTTTTGTCATTAAAAATCGCGCCAGGTAGCCCATATCCGCATGGCAGTCTGGTTCTCCCGCAATGGTTATGCGGCAGGCTCGAGAGGAAAGATGGTATGGGCGTCGAAGACAGGGCCATCCACGCACACGCGCTTCATGGCCGGACCGGCCGGCGTGTGAACTTCGACCGCGCAGCCGGCACAGCCGCCGACCGCGCATACCATGAACTCTTCGAGCGCGACCTGGCACGGCAGTGAGAATTCGCGCGCCAGCCGGGCGGTGGCCGCGAGCATCGGCGTCGGGCCGCAGGCGAAGATCTCGGTCTCGGCCAGCACCGCGGCCGGCTGGCCGGCGAGCCACGCGCGCGCCAGCTCGGTGACAAAGCCGTCAAAACATCCGGCAAAGCCCGAGAGCGTCGCCAGTCTGGACGGCACGCCCCATTCCTCCAGCAGCGGCATCGCGGCGATCACCCCGGCGGGCACGCCCGGAATCATCAGCGTCGAGGGGCGGGCGCGAAACGGAAACGGGATCTCCGAGCCCATCAGCACCAGCGGCTTCCAACGGCCTTCGGGGTGCGAGCGCAGCAGTTCTGCCAGGAAGATCATCGGCGGGATACCGACGCCGCCGCCGAGCGCGAGCACGCGCGGGCGTTCGCGATGCGGCACGAAGCCCTGGCCGATCGGCCCGAGCACGCTGAGCAGCTGCGGCGGCTCGGCGCGCGACAGCGCGCGCGTGCCGGGACCGACCACCTTGTAGAGCACTTCGATCCAGCCGGCTTGCGCATTGGCGCGCATGATCGACAGTGGCCGGCGCATCGGCAGATCGTCGGCGCAGCGCAGATGCACGAAGCTGCCGGGCGTGGCGCGAGCGGCGCAGCGCGGCGCGCCAAGCCGCAGCACGTGCTGCTCGGCTTCGAAGCGGCTATGCGCGAGCACCGGCGCGTCCTCGAGCACGATGGTGCCGCGATGGGGCCGGACGCTCGCCTGCGCCGGGGCGTTCGCCTGCGGTGAGGCGGCTGCGGCGGGCGAGGTTGGTATCGTCACGCTGCCAGCCCGCCCGCCACGCTCTCAAGCACCGCCATGCGCACCGCGACGCCGTTACTGACCTGGGCGCGGATCACCGACTGCGGCCCATCGGCGATCGCGGAGGCGATCTCGATGCCGCGGTTCATCGGCTGCGGGTGCATTACCAGCGCGTCGGGGCGCGCCAGCGCCAGGCGCGCCGGTGTGAGACCGTAGCGGGTGAAGTATTCGTCACCGTCAGGAATCTCGGTCTCGGCAAAACGCTCCTTCTGGATGCGCAGCATCATCACGACATCGGCGCCTGCAAGTCCCTGCTCGAGCGTCTCGAAGCGCGGGCAGCCGGGAAACTCGTGTGCATCGGGCATCAGCGCCGGCGGTGCCACGATGCGGATCTCGCGCGCCTGAAGAATCCGCAATACCTGGTAGGCCGAACGCGCGACGCGCGAGTGGCGGATGTCGCCGACGATCGCGATGGCGAGCGGCTCGATGCTGCCCTTGTACTGACGGATGGTGAGCGCATCGAGCAGGCCCTGGGTCGGATGCGACAGGTGAGCCTCGCCGGCCGACAGCACACTGACCTTGGGGGCCACGTGCGCCGCGACATGGGCGAGCACGCCTGGCTCGGCATCGCGGATCACGAACACGTCGAAGTGCAGTGCCTGCAGCGTGTAGATCGTGTCGAGCATGCTCTCGCCCTTGACCCGCGAGGAAAGCTGCAGCTCCAGGTTGACCACCTCGGCGCCGAGCCGCCGGCCCGCGAGCTCGAAGGATACCCGCGTACGCGTGGAGGGTTCGGTGAATAAATTTGCAATGGTCACGCCCTGCAGCGTGCTGCCGGCCGGCGGCCGTTCGCCGATGACGCGCGCGAACTGCTGCGAGCGCTGCAGCAGCGACTCGATCTCGTCGCGGCGCAGGCTCTCCAGCGTGATCAGGTGACGCAGGGAGCCGTCGGCGCGCCTCTGCTCGATCATCGTTCGATCATCGTGGTTCAAGCATCGGTGCGACCCTCGCCTCTGAGCCAGCGTTCGAGAATGATAGCGGCTGCGGCGCTGTCGATGTCGGCATGTTGCACCCGGCGGCGGCGCTGGCCGCTGGCGCGCTGGCGTTTGAGTTCCGCCGCGCCCTCGATCGAGGAGGCGAATTCATCGGTGCGGTGTACCGGGCGCTGCGCGCGCGCGCCGAGCGCGGCGGCGAACTGGTCGGCGAGCGCGCCGAGGCGGCTTGGGCTGCCATCGGCATGGCGCGGACTGCCCACCACCAGCAGGTCGGGTCGGTAGTCGCGCAGCAGCCGCTCGATGGCGCTCCAGTCGACGCCGCGATCGGTCACGCGTACGGCGGTGCGTGGTGCGGCGGCGGCGCTGATCGTGTCGCCGGAGGCGACACCAATACGACGTAGACCGAAATCGAAGGCCAGGACGATGCGGGCTTGCGCCTCAGGCATGTCCAGCGGTGAAGCTGACGCGCGAGCTGTCCACGCCAAGCAGCTGCCAGGCCGCCTGCCAGCGATCCTCGAACGGCAGCTCGAACACAATGCGCTCGTCGATCGGCAGCGACAGCCAGGCGTTATCGAGCATCTCGCGCTCGAGCTGACCGGCGTCCCAGCCGGCGTAGCCCAGCGCCACGAAAGCCCCATGCGGGCCTTCGCCGCGCGCGATCGCCGCCAGCACGTCGCGCGAGGTGGTCACCTGGACGTTGTCGGAGATCCGGTGGGTCGAATCCCAGGAACCGCCGGGGCGGTGCAGCACGAACCCGCGGTCGGTGTGGACCGGGCCGCCGCGCAGCACCGGCTGCTCGCTGATGCGGATGTCGGAAGGCTCGAGCTTCATCTGTGCCATCACGTCGCCGAGCTTCATGCCGATCGGCTTGTTGAGCACAATCCCCAAGGCCCCGCGATCGCTGTGTTCGCACACCAGCGCCACGGTCTGGGCAAAATTGCCGTCCGACAGGGAGGGCATCGCAATCAGCAGGTGATTGGCCAGTGACTCAGTCATCGGTTCAGCAGTGCCCATGCAAGCCAGTATGCGGGCGCCCCCGCGCGCTCTCAAGGTCCCTTTGGAGTATCTGCCGATACGGTCACAGCCCCCGACTGCAGCGCTCCGGCCACAAAATCCCATTGATAAGCAAAGCGCAATTGCGCGTAGTCCGCGGCCAGCTCGGCGGGAAACGCCTCGAATGGACTGGCGAGCTTCAAAATCGTGAGCGCCGCCTCATCGAGGGCGCCAGAGCCGCTGCTGCGCCGCACACTTGCGCGCTGCAGGCGACCGTTGGCGGCGATTTCAACCTCCACGACCGGGCTGCCTGACAGGCCCGCGTTGCGCACGGCGGAGGGCAGGTTGAGGTTGCCGACGCGCTCGACCTTGCGCTTCCAGGCCGCCAGATACGGCGCAAGCTTCGAGGCGCGCGTGTCGGGCGTCACCCAGTGCTCGTCATTGCCCTTGCCCCGAAGCAACAGTTCGACGGCGTCACCGTGGCCGCTGCGGGGTTCACCGGGCGTATCGCCGATGAATTCGGGCAGCGCGTCGGCGGATGGGGCCGGCGGCGCTTCGCCGATGTAGCGGATGTCGGAGCTGGGCGCGCTGCTGGCGAGTACCGGCTTATCAAGCTGGCGCGCGCCGTTGCCGTTGCCTGCGTCCGGGCCGCTGTCGGATCGCTGCTCGGGCGTGCCGCGGCTTGACGGACTCGCCGCCGGCAGCGGCAGGTCAGTGTTGCCGCTGCCGAGCTGGGTGCGCTGTGCGAGGTAGGTCGCCGCGTCGTTGGATTGCGCCTCGGGGACTTCATCGGTCACCAGCAGCACGTCGAGCTGCGGCGTGTCGCCGCCGCCGCCGCGCCCGATGGTGGTGAAGGTCAGGCCGAGGATCACGATCGCATGCAGCAGCGCTGCCAGTAACAGCATCGCGGTCAGGCGCTCGCTGACCGGCGCGCGGCCCTCGCGCAGCGGCGCACCCGCCGTGCCTGGCTCGAGCTGCGAAGAAGCCGTCACGCTGTTCAGTATAGCCGCCGTGGCGCGCCGCTTCAGCGCACCCGCTCCGACAGCCGTCGCTCGATGGCGCCCATCAGCGTGCCGCCGATATCGAGGCTGAACTGGCGCTCGAGCTCGCGCACGCCGGTGGGACTGGTGACGTTGATCTCGGTGACGTAGCCGCCGATGATGTCCAGGCCGGCGAACAGGATACCGGCCTCGCTCAACGCCGGACCGATCTGCGCGCACAACCAGCGGTCGCGCTCGTTGAGCGCGCGGCCGATGCCGGTCGCGCCAACGGCGAGATTACCGCGGTTATCGGCAGGGTCGGGGATGCGCGCGAGTGCATACGGCACCGGCTCGCCGTCGATCAGCAGCACGCGCGCGTCGCCGCCGACCACGATGTCGGGCAGGTACTTCTGCACCATCGCGAATCGCCGCCCCTCATCGGTCAGCGTTTCGAACACCACGCGCGAATTCTTGTCGCCCGGCTCGAGCGCGAAGATCGAGTGCCCGCCCATGCTGTGCAGCGGCTTGCCGACGATCTTGCCGTGGCTGCGAGCGAACTGCGCCATCTGGTGCATATCGCGCGTCACCAGGGTCGGTGCGCAGCATTGCGGGAACCAGGCGGTGTAGACCTTCTCGTTCATGTCGCGCAGGCTGCGGGCGCGGTTGACGACCAGGGCGCCGGCGCTCTCGGCGCGCTCGAGTATGTAGGTCAGATAGACGAATTCGATATCAAACGGTGGGTCCTTGCGCATCAGAATGATATCGAACGCGCCCAGCGGCTCGACTGCCGCCGGCCCGAGGGTGTGCCACTGCTGCGGATCGGCCTTCACCGTCAGCGGCCGTGCGCTGCCTTCCGCCACGCCGTCGCGCAGCCGCAGATCGAAAGGCTCGAGATAGTGCAGCGCCCAGCCGCGGGCTTGCGCGGCGAGCAGCAGTGCCAGCGTGGTGTCCTTGGCGAACTTGATGTGCTCGATCGGGTCCATCACCACGGCCAGGCGAACATTGGTGCCCATCACTGCTCCTTCGAAGCCAAAATCCGTGCCCCAGCGTACAGAAGAACATAGATCGGAAGATTATGTTCCCGGGACCGCTTTTGGGCTTCCAAAACCGTGACGGAGACGGCATAGCCGGGGGTTTGCCGATATGTTAAAACACGACGCTAACTACGCGCACGTAAGGGTATCGGCTGCAGGGTTATCGGGCCCTGAATTGTCCGGCTCTCCCGGAGGTTTCTGAGCATGGGATCGACGACAGAAGAGCGGGTGGGGCCGGCCACCGCAGGCGGCGGTTCGACGCTCAAGGGTCTGAAGGTCCTGGTCATCGACGACAGCAAGACGATCCGCCGCACCGCGGAGACGCTGCTCGCCAAGGAGGGCTGCGAAGTGTTCACGGCCGTCGACGGTTTCGATGCACTCGCCAAGATCGCCGATCACCAGCCCGATATCGTATTCGTCGACATCATGATGCCGCGGCTCGACGGCTATCAGACCTGCGCACTGATCAAGCACAACAAAGTCTTTCGCTCCATTCCGGTGATCATGCTGTCCTCCAAGGACGGTCTGTTCGATCGCGCCCGCGGACGCATCGTCGGTTCGGAGCACTACCTCACCAAGCCGTTCACCAAAGACGAGCTGCTTGGCGCGATTGAGTCGCACGTCGGGAGATGAAGCATGGCACTGATCCTCATCGTGGATGATTCGCCGACCGAAGTGCACGTGATGCAAAAGGCGCTGGAACGCCACGGCTATCGCACCGCCTGGGCTGGTGATGGCGCCGAAGGCATCCGGCTTGCGCGCCAGATGCATCCGGACCTGATCTTCATGGATATCGTGATGCCGGGAATGAACGGCTATCAGGCTACCCGGACGCTGTTGAACGATCCCGACACACGTGCCATTCCGATCGTGATGGTGACGTCGAAGGGGCATGAGGCTGATCGCGTCTGGGGGCTACGACAGGGTGCGATCGACTATATGATCAAGCCGGTGTCGCCCGACCAGCTGGTCGAGAAGGCACAGGCGACGCTCGCCGCCTGACATGCAGGAGGGGGTAGCACTCAAGAGCCTGCGCGATCGGCCGTTCGAACTCCTTGCCGAGCTCGAGCGCCGTGGCCGCGCGGTGACTGCAAGTGCCGCCACCGATGCGGAGAAAGTCGGCGAGTGGGTGGGAGTGGCACTGCGCATGGCTGGGGAGCTTTATCTGGTGGCACGCGAAGAAGCGCGCGAGGTGCTGGGTGTACCGTCACAGCTCACGCGCGTACCCGGCGCCAAAAGCTGGATACTGGGTCTCGCCAACGTGCGCGGCCAGTTACTGCCGATCATCGACCTGCGCGCCTACCTGGGCAGCGGCTCGACCCCCAATGCGCGTGCTTCGCGCGTGATCGTGGTCAATCACCGCGATATCCCGGCCGGCCTGGTGGTGGATGAGGTGCTCGGCTTTCGGCGCTTTGCCGATGCCGAATTCACCGCCGATATTCCGCCCACCATCGTGCGCTGCGAGCGCTACGTGGCCGGCTCGTTTCGCCGCGGCAGCGAGCAATGGCCGGTGCTCGGACTGCGCGCGCTGGTCGAGGATCCCGCCTTCAGCGAGGCCAGCGCATGAACGGCGCCGACGCCTCGATGCGCATGCAGCGGCCACAGCGGCTGGCACTGATCGCCTTTGTGCTGATGGTGCTGGCGGCGATCGGCAGCGTGGTGCTGCCGCTATTGCACTCGACGCTGCTGCTGGTGCTGCCCGGGCTGCTGGCGTTGGTGGCGTTGCTGCCAATCGGGCTGCTGTTCTCGCATTTGCGCCGCGCCTCCGAGCTGGCCGCGCATGCGCAGCGCGTCGCCGAGACGCAACGGCTCGAGACCGAACGCAATCAGCAGGCGATCATGCGCCTGCTGGATGAGATGTCGAGCCTGGCGGAAGGCGATCTGACGGTTCAGGCGACCGTGACCGAGGACATCACCGGGGCGATCGCCGATTCGGTCAACTACGCGGTCGAGGCGCTGCGCAAGCTGGTCACCACCATCAGCCAGTCGGGCATCCAGCTCGATGGCGCTGCGCGCCAGACGCAGGCGTTGGCTTCGCACCTGGCGCGTGCCAGCAGTGCGCAGTCGAAGCAGATCGGCTCGGCGACCGAGTCGATCGGGGCGATGGCGTCCTCGATCGAGGAAGTCTCGGGCAACGCCGAGCGCGGCGCCGATGTGGCGCGCCATTCGGTCGACGTGGCGCACAAGGGCGGCGATGCGGTGCGCCGCACGATCGATGGCATGAACACCATCCGCGAGACCATCCAGGAGACCAGCAAGCGCATCAAGCGACTCGGAGAGAGCTCGCAGGAGATCGGCAACATCATCGAGTTGATCAGCGATATCGCCGAGCAAACCAACATTCTGGCGCTCAACGCTTCGATCCAGGCCTCGATGGCCGGCGAGGCCGGTCGCGGCTTTGCGGTAGTGGCCGACGAAGTGCAGCGCCTGGCCGAACGCGCCGCCAATGCGACCAAGCAGATCGAGGTGCTGGTGCGTACCATCCAGACCGACACCAACGAAGCCGTGGTGTCGATGGAGCGCAGCACCACGGATGTGGTCGGCGGCGCGCTGTTGGCGGAAAATGCCGGCGCCGCGCTGCAGGAGATCGAGCAGGTGTCGAATCAGATCGCGAGCCTGGTGCAGAACATATCCGCCAGCGCGCGCAGCCAGTCAATGGCGGCGCAGAACATCGCGCGCAACATGCAGGTGCTGCGCGAGATCAGCGCGCAGTCGGCCGATTCGACCAGCGCGACGTCGCACGCGATCGCCAAGCTCGCCGACCTGTCGGCATCACTGCGCAAGTCGATCACCGGCTTTCGACTGCCCGGCGGCACCGAGATCAGCGACCGGCACCGCGAGCTGCCGGAGCCGTCCACGAGCCAGACCGCGCGCTCGGCTACTGCCAGTAGCGCCGCGGCTGCGCCGGCCGCCGCCACCGGCGCCTATCCGAACCCGAAGGTCAAAGTGCTCGGCGGCTCCTAAGAAGATCGCGCCGCAAGAACAATGAACATGCAGCATGACTGAGCTGGCTACGCAAACGCTGCACACCGTCGCGCGCGAGATCGGCGCGGCGCTGGCCGATGGCCGAGCGGCGCTCGAGGCGCACGTCGAGCAACCCGGCAACCTGGAGCTGCTCGAGCGCTGCCGCCACGAGCTGCATCAGGTCCAGGGGGTGCTGCGGCTGCTGGAAATCTACGGCGCGGCACTGCTGGCCGAGGAAATGGAGCAGGTGGCGCGCTACCTGATCGGCCTCGGCACCGAACGCAAAAATCAGGACGAGGCACTCGACGCGCTGATGCGCTCGATGGTGCAGCTGCCCGGTTATCTGGAGCGCGTGCTGGCGGGCGGCCGCGACATGGCGCTGGTGCTGTTGCCGCTGTTGAATGACCTGCGCGCAGTGCGCGGCAGCGCGCTGCTGTCGGAAGGCACACTGCTGCTGCTCAATCTTAAATCCGACCGCCAGGCGCAGCCGGCGGCACCGGCCCCGGGCGAGCCGCCGTTGTCGGTCGGGCAGTGGGCGCGCCGGCTGCGGGCCCGCTTCCAGACCGGCCTGATCGGCTGGATTCGCGGTGAGCGCACCGAGCAGAACCTCGAGATCATGGCCGCGGTCGCGACCCGGCTGGAACAGGTCGCCGCCACACAGCCGGTGTTCCAGCTGTGGTGGGTGGTCGGCGCACTAATTGAGTCGCTGCGCGAGAACGGCGTCGACGGCAGCATCTCGGTGAAGCGGTTGCTGGGGCTGGCCGATCGCGAGATGAAGCGGCTGTTCGACCAGGGCGAGGCGCGCTACTCGCAGCACCCGCCGGTCGAGCTGCTGAATAACCTGCTGTATTACATCGCGCGCTCCGGCAGCGGCGGTCCACGCGTGGCGGCCGTGCGCGCCTCGTTCCGGCTGAACGAGCTGTTGCCGGTGGACGAGTCGATCGAGCAGGAGCGCGAAAATCTGTCTGCGCCCTCGATCAAGCTGATGCACACGGTGGCCGCCGCGATCCGCGAGGATCTGTCGAAGGTCAAGGACGTGATGGATATCTACGTGCGGCGCGGCGGCGGCCAGGCCGAGGACCTGATGCCGCAGATCGCGCTGCTGAAGAAAATCGGCGACACGCTCGGCGTGCTCGGCCTGGGCGGGCTGCGCTCACGGGTTCAGGAGGCGACCGCCAGGCTCGAGGGCATCATCGCCGGCACGGAGGCGAGCGGCGAGGCGGCGCTGGTGCAGGTGGCCGCGAGCCTGATCAAGGTCGAGGATCACCTGGACGACGACCTGGTCGGTCTCATCCTGCCGAAGAACAAGCAGGCGCAAGCCGATGGCGAGGCGCCGGATCAGGACTTCCAGCAGGTGCAGGGCGCGGTGCTGCGCGAGTGCGTGGTTAATCTGGCCCGCATCAAGGAATACGTGGCACAGAACGTCAGCGGCACACTCGACGCCGCCGGCTTTGATAACTGGCCGGAGCTGATGCGCGGCATCAACGCCGGCCTGCTGATGCTCGGCAAGACGCGCGCGGTGGAGATCATCGAGGAGATCACGCTGCACCTGAAGCGCGTGATGCAGCCCGGCGGCACCAGCCTCGCGCCCGAGTACCTGGATCGGCTGGCCGATGCGATCGTCAGTCTCGAGTATTACATCGAGACGCTGCAGGCGGGGCGCAGCGATCCGTGGTACATGCTCGACAACGCTCGCGCCTGCCTGGATGCGCTGAAGCGCGCGCCTGAACCCGCCGCGCCGCCCACGGTGACCGCGGCCACCACCGGCTCCTATGCCAAGACGCTGCTGATCGCGCGACCGGCGATATCGGGAGACACCACCGACCTGCGCCGGCTCGAACCGACTGCGACTTCGCCGCCGGTGCTGGCTGCTGCAGCCGAGGCGGCCTCGCCGCTTGTCGAAACCCTGCCCGATCCGGACCTGATTCTGCTGTTTGTCGAAGAAGCCAGGGAGGAGCTGGCGAAGATCGAGCACCAGTTTCCGATCTGGGATCGCAATCCGCTCGAGAACGATGCCCTGCTGGTCGTGCGGCGCTCGTTTCACACGCTCAAAGGCAGCGGCCGCATGGTCAATGCGCGCGCCATCAGCGATTTCGCCTGGGCGATCGAGAATCTGCTCAACCGCATCCTGGAAGGCACGCTGCACCGCTCGCCGGCGGTATTGCAGACGCTGCGCACGGCGATCGCGGCGCTGCCGCAGCTGGTCGCCGAGCTCGAGGCCGGCAACTCGCAGGGCACCGAGTTCGCGCCGCTGGCGGCGCGGGCACATGCGCTGGCAAGCGGGCGCGATGATGCCGCAATCGATGCTACCGGCGCCGCAGCCGCGCCGGCCACGGCCCAGGCCGTGGGCAGCACGCCGGATGCACTCGCGGCCAGCGCCCGGCATTCGATCACGCCGCCGATTCCGGCAGTCGCGGCTACCATTGCGCCTGCCCGGGTCGAGGCACCGGCTGAGGCCGACCCCGCACTGCGCGAGATCTATGCGCGCGAGACCGCAAGTCACGTCGGCGCCGTGCGTGGCTGGCTGGCGCGCGAGCGGCGTATCGGCGGCCCACACGTGCTGCCCGAAGAGGTCTATCGCGCCTGTCACACCCTGGTCGGCAGCTCGACCATGGCCGAGGCGCGTCACGGCATACGCCTGGCCGATCCAATGAATCACTGGCTGCGCAAGGCGTTCGACAGCGGCGTCGGACTGGATGATTCGGATCTGCTGTTGCTCGGCGATTGCATGCTCGCGATGGAGGCGGTCGCCGGTCACCTCGACGAAGGCACTGGCTTCTTCGTGATGCACGACACGCTGCGCGGGCGCATTGCTCGCGCCGAGCTGGATCTGGACCGTCGTATCGCCGAGGCCAACGAGCTGGCCGGGCGCAGCAGCATCAGCCTGTCGGTATCGCCGCTACTCGCCGAACTCATCCCCTCGATGGAACCGACGGCCCTGGAGCCGCCGGGGCCTGAACCGACCACCCTGGAACCGACCGCCCTGGAACCGACGGCCCCCGAACCGCCGGCGCCAGAACCGCCACCGCCGCCGCTCACGCGACCGATGGAATTGCGATCGGTACCAGCGCCGCCGGCCGCGCCGGCGCCGCCGCCAGCCGTGCCCGCCGAGCCGGAGCTGGCGGAATTCGATCCCGATATCGCGGCGATTTTCAGCGAAGAAGCGGTCGAGCTGCTGGAAGCCGCGGAATCGGCCCTGGCGGCCTGGAATGCATCGCCGCACGACCGCGAGCAGGTGGCGGCATTGCGCCGGCCGCTGCACACGCTCAAGGGCGGTGCACGCATGGCGGGCATCAACGCCATGGGGGAACTGGCGCACGAGCTCGAGAGCCTGATCGCTCGCATCGAGATCGGGCTTGCGAGCGCCGACGAGAGTGCCCGGTCGGTGGCGCAGGAGGCGCTGGACGAACTGGCGCGCATGCGCGAGACCACCGCTTCAGGCCGGCTGGCGGCCGGCGCGCCGGCGCTCATCGCTCGCATCCAATCGGTCGCAGCCGCTGAGAGTGCGCCGCCGCCGATCGAGGCCACTGTAATCGAAGCCGCTCACTTCGAAGCCGCGCCGCTCGAAGCCGAGCTGATCGAAGCCGAGCAAATCGAAGCAGCACCGATCGAAGTCGCGCCGCTCGAAGCCGAGCCGATCGAAGCCGCCGCGGCCGAAGCCGCTGATGTCGAATCCGCGCCAATCGAAGTGGCTGCGTTTGAGCCGGCTGCAGAGGCTCAGCCAATCGAGGCCGCCGCGCCGGACG
>Ga0209006_10000340_pt1 | contig 47413 bp, 36 predicted proteins | sample JacPin_JW_Ref_O2_FD_188567 | JGI IMG/M metagenome (GOLD analysis project Ga0209006, IMG submission 188567) | Forest soil microbial communities from Algoma, Ontario, Canada - Jack Pine, Ontario site 1_JW_Ref_O2 (SPAdes) (version 2) | ecosystem: Environmental > Terrestrial > Soil > Boreal...
AGGGGGCCGGGGTCGGTCTCAAGCTCCTACGGCTGCATGGTCGGCCATCCGCCGCTTGTTGTAGCGCAACGCGACATTCATGAAGACATGGCCAAGGGAGGTCTCGAAGCAGATCATCAGCGCTTCGGTGTCTTCGCTGGTCTTATCTCCTTCCTGAGCAGTAAGCAGGAGGGGGGGATGTACGCGGAAATGAAAGCCCTGGTCGTTGAGCGCAGAGATGGCATTGCCCACAACCTGATTCGCAAGTTCGAAGATGGTTTCCTTAATGAGGGCGTCCGACTCCGGCAGTTCAGTGCCCGCGTAGTGGCTGGCCACCTTCACTGCCGTCTGGGGCTCGAGGTCGAGGATGATCCTGCCCTCGATGTCCCCCGTCAGCGCGATCATGCCGGCCACGCCTTTACGGCGGTAGGCGTCTTCTTCCATGGTGAGGTTCCCCACCTTGGTGGTGCCCTGCAAACCCTGCGACAACACGGCATCGGCCGCGTTGATGAAAGGCTGGATCAGTTCCATCTTCATCGGGTTACACTCCCGTTCCGGCGGCGGCCGCCACGGCTCCGTCGTCGCCAAGCACGTACTTGATGACTTCGTACAATACTTCCGGCTTTACTGGCTTCTGTACGAAATGCCGCGCTCCCCGTTGCAGAGCAGCGACGATGTTTTCCTGGTAGCCCACCGAGGAAACCATGACGATGCGCGCTTCGGGATGCTGTTGAACGATGCGTTCGGCAGCTTCGATGCCTTCCATCTGCGGCATGGTGATATCCATGAGCACGATGTCAGGATGCGTGCGGTCGAACTCGCTGATGGCGGTTAAGCCGTCCCCGGCTTCCGCCGCCACCTGCCCGCCGAACGTTTCGATCATGCGGGCCAGATTCTTGCGGGCAAATACGGAGTCGTCCACGATTAAGTAGCGGACCGGCTGACCGTCTTTGCTGCGTTTTACTGGTGCAAACTGCTCCATACAGACCTCCGCTTTCTACTGCATATCATGGCCGGATTGTCCTCGACCAGATCACGCTGGTCACAGGTACCTTCCGTGCCCGATTCCTAGTTTCCGGCGCGCACTGCCCGTCCGACGGATCCTGTGTTCCGTCCGCAAATCGTCTGCAGCGTCGCCCCCATAACATCCAAACCCACCACCCGGATCGCGTATCCGCGTTCGATCGCCGCTTTGGGCATGCCGTACACCACGCAGGAATCTTCGCTCTGCGCAATGGTCATGCCGCCCTCTTTCTTCACGGCTCCCAAACCTTCGGCGCCGTCGTCGCCCATTCCGGTCATCAGGACGCCGACAGCCTGCGTCCTGAATTCTTCCGCCACGCTGCGCAAGAGTACATCCGCGCTGGGACGATGACCGTTCACTCGAGCCTCATCACAGAGCACGATGACATCTCCCAATGGAAGCCTTTTTACTTTCATGTGACGGCTTCCCGGACAGATCAATACCCGTCCTGGCTGCAACACATCTCCGGACTGCGCCTCTTTTACCCGCAGGGTGCAGACTTCATCGAGCCGGCGTGCGAACATGTCGGTGAATCCTTCCGGCATGTGTTGCACCACGGCAATGGTTCCGGGAAAATCGCCGGGCAATTGCGAAAGGACATATTCCAATGCCTGCGGGCCTCCGGTGGAGACGCCGATCGCGACCACCTTGTTCGGAGCGGCGGACGAAGCCGGCAGTTTCTCGGGCTTGGGCGGAAGTCCGTGCAGAAGGCGCGGCTTTAGTTTGCACTCGGACGCCGCCTTCACCTTGGCAATCAATTCCCCGGCAGTTTCTGCCATGTGTGCCGTGGCATCCTTGGGTTTGGAAACGAAGTCGAACGCGCCCAGCCCGAGGGCCTTCATTGTGACCGACGCACCTTCGGTGCTGTGGGAACTGAACACGATCACCGGCAGCGGGTGACGCCGCATGATTTCCTTCAGCGCGTCGATTCCATTCATGCCGGGCATTTCGAGGTCGAGCGTGATGACGTCGGGCTTCAACTCCTCGATTTTCTTCAGGCAGAAGGATCCATCCATCGCCGTCCCGACCACTTCGATCGATTCGTCGGCTGCCAGCATTTGCGGAATCAGCTTGCGCATGAGAGCCGAATCGTCAACCACCAGCACACGTATTTTCGCCATACCTGACCTCATGCCTGCCCCCCAGCCGCGGCCGGGCTCATAGCCAGCCGCATGCGGTCCGTCTGAGTCAGCAGCAAACCCGAATTGGCCTGGCCCGCTTCTTGCGGCCGCCAACGCGCCACATGTTCCACGACGGCGGGCAGGTTGAGAATGAGAACCACGTGCCCATTGCCTAGTATGGAGGCGCCCGAGACCAGATCGGTAGAGAATGTCTGATCGTCCAACGCTTTGATCACCAGTTCCTCTTCGCCCTCCAGCGCATCGACAATCAATCCATACTTCCTTTCTCCTGCAGTAATAACGAGAACAAATAGCTTGGATTTGTGGTCTCCGTCGGCCACCGGACGTCCCAGCCTCAGAAGCGGCAACACCTGATCGCGCAACTGCAGTACCTCGTAGTTGTCGACCCGATGTACTTCGGTTTCGAAGGTCCGTGCAATCTGAAGCACGGCGTTCAGCGGGATCGCATATAGGCGTTTCTCCACCCAGAACAGCAGTGCCTTGATAATGGCCAGGGTTAAGGGCAGCTTCATGCGGAAGGTCGTGCCTTTGCCGGGGCGTGTCTCCACGCTGATCGAGGCCTTGAGGCGGTGGAGCACGCTCTGAACCACGTCCATGCCAACACCGCGGCCGGAGACTTCGGTGACCTCGTCGGCGGTGCTGAAGCCGGGCCGGAAAATGAAATCGAAGACTTCTGCATCGCTGAGCCGTGCTGCTTCCTCGGGCGTCGCAAAACCGAGCTCGACGGCTTTAGCGCGAATCCTTTGCGCGTCGATGCCGCGACCGTCGTCGGTAACTTCGACGATGACCTGGTTCCCTTGGTGATAGGCGTTCAGCCGGACGACGCCTTGCGGCGCCTTCCCAAGTTTCTTGCGCTCTTCAGCAGGCTCAATGCCGTGACTCACCGCGTTGCGCACGAGATGGGTGAGCGGTTCGGCGATGGCATCGAGAATCCCCTTGTCGAGGTCGGTGTCCTGTCCGCTGAGATCAAGCTCGACCTCGCGGCCGCATTGACGCGAAACGTCGCGCACCATGCGGGGGAAGCGGCGGAACAACTGCTCGACCGGGACCATGCGAATCTTCATGACCGAGCGTTGCAGATCGTTCAGCACCCGCGCCTGGAACGCCATGGCATCGGCAAACTTGCCCCGCAAAGGCTCTTTCGGAAAGCGCTTGGAGAATTCGCTAAGCGCCTGTTGCAACATCGACTTGCCGATGATGAGTTCGCCCACCAGGTTGAGCACGTTATCGATACGGCCCGCATCCACACGCAAGATGTTTTCCTGAAGGATCGGCGACGCTGCGGCTTCGGCGGTTGCCGACCCCGCAGCAGCGTCGGCCGCAACCTCAGGGGGCGCCGCGGTTTGCGCCGCTGGGATGATGGAGGGGATTTCGGTTGGCAGTTCGGAGCAAACATTGGCCGCGACTTCGGGCGAAACTACGGTGTCGCCCTGAGGTTTGTCCACGGCCACCGCCGCATCCAACAGCAACTCGATTGTGACTTCTCCGGTGATGGTTGGAATCTTGCACTTGGCCGCAATCAGTTCTGCGGTCTGGACACTGGCCAGCACGAACTCGACTTGCTTGGAGGCGGCGGGCGATTTGGCGTCGGGCCGCACGGCAAGGATGGGTCCCATGACGCCGACAGCATTGTGCACCAGTTGACGTCCCGCAATCGGCATCGCACAATGCGGATCGATCTTCACCACCACGTGATACACATCCTGGCCGCTTGCCTGCGCCTGGGTCATGGCCAGGTGCTCGTATTCAGTCCAGTGTGCGGCCGCCCGGGATGCGGTTCGTGGCGTTGAGCTTTTGGCAGCAGCACTGTTCGCACCAGACTTCCTGGTCCTGCGGGTTTTTCCGGTTGCGGGGACCGCGGTCAGTTCCTCGATCCTCTTACTCAAACTTTTCGTCGAGGGCAGCTTTTTGCCGCGATGATAAGCCGCGATCATCTCTGCGAAAACGTCTGCGGCGGCAAACGCGATTTCAGCCACGGCTGCCTGGGTCGCCGTACCTTCAAGCGATAAAGCATCTTCGAACTGGTGAGCCAGTTCGCTCAACTCCCGCAGCCCGCAAGCTGCCGAATCGCCCTTCAAGGTGTGCACCGTGCGCCGGATAACACGCACGATCTCCTCGTCGCCGGGCGTTTTTTCCAGCTTAAGAGCTTCGTCGTTCAGCGCCTGCAGCAATTCCTGCGAGGTCTCGAAGAAAAGCTCCCGCAGTTCCGCGCCACGCTCATCGGGGGGATTTGTCAATCTCTCACCTCAACCCGCTGGTACGCCGTGCCGCTATCCTTGTGGTACATCTGAAATTTCTCGGTCAACCCCAGAAGGCTTTCTGCGTGGCCCACAAACAGATATCCGCCAGCGTTCAAGCAGCGGTAGAACTTTTCGACCAGGCGCTTCTGCTCGGCTTCGTCGAAATACATCATCACGTTGCGGCAGAAAATCACGTCGTTGCGTTGCGGCAGGTACTCCGTTTTCAAATTGTGAAAGTCGAAGTGCACCATCTCTTTCAGCGGCTTCTTCACGGCGTAGCGTTCGCCCGTTTTGTCGAAGTAACGCAGGCGATAGCCGTAATCGACCATCGACATCTGGTTCTCGCTGTAAGTGCCGTCCTGTCCGGTTCGCAATACCGAATAGCTGATGTCGCTGGCCAGAATCTCCACCCGCCAGGGTGGCGGCACCAGCGGTTTGGGCAACGGCAAATCCACAGGCAGTGGATTGCGCAGGTAGTAATACGCCAACGCGTCAGTGACCAGCATGGCGAGCGTGTAAGCTTCTTGTCCGGTGGAACAGCCCGCGCTCCAGATACGGATGGAATACTCGCGGCGCGAACTCTTGTGCTTGAACAACTCTTCGAGAACACTTTTTTGAAACAGGTCCAGTTGCGCCTTATGGCGGAAGAAACTGGTCTCGTTCACCGTCAGATTCTCCAGCAGTTTCGCCAGTTCATCCTTGCCCTGGTGGCTGATCAGCAAGCGGTAGTAGGAATAAAAGGAGTCGAGCTTGCACTCCTTCAACCGCCGCAACAGCCGGTCTTGAAGAAAGTGCGTCCGTCGCTCGTCGAAGTGCATGCCGCACTCCTGGTACACGAGCGCCTGCAGCAGCTTCAATTCAGCTTCCGTCAATATGGGAGCAGGTGCCGCTCCGGATGTGCTCATGCGTTGTCTCGATCTCGCCTGGTGCTGAAATTCACTGTGGTCTCTCTCACCGCGCCGCTGCACCCCGTGCTTCGGGTTTGGCTGGCGGGTTTTTCTCGCTAGTCTCAGTTTTGATCTGCAGGCTGCCTGGAGCCAGCAGTTTGCTCATGTCGAGCAGTACCACTAAGCGCCCACCAACTTTGGCCAGTCCCGTGACGCAGTTCAGACCGCCTTCCTGAAAGACTGCTGGCGGAGCTTCCACGGCGGCAGCGGGAATCTTCAACACTTCGGAGGCCGAATCGACAATCAGCCCCGCAAGCCTGCCCGAATGCTCAACTACAAGAATGCGATTCTGTTTGCGCAACGTGGCTTCCTTTTCTCCGAAACGCTTGCGCAGATCCATGACGGAAACAATCTTGCCGCGCAGATTGATCACGCCCTCCAGATAGTCGGGCGCATCGGGCACGGCAGTAATCTCGGGTACCCGCACGATTTCGTGCAGGGAAGTGATGGGAACTCCGTAAGTCTCACGGCCCACCTTGAAGCCCACGATATGAAGTTCACGGCTCATATGTTCAAGCTCTGTTTTCAAGCTCCGCCTTCGAGCTCCGGTTTCCGGCTTCCAACCCCGGCGACTGTTAGAATTGCGACCCTGCCGCGGCACGGCGTGCGTTGCGAGCCGAGACCTCGACGGCGGGTGACGTACGCGAAGACTCGGCCAGGGCAAAGCGGTCGATGAATTCCAACAAGCCCCGCGACATCTTCGACATCTGTTCCGACGATGCCGCCAGTTCGGTTGATCCGGACGTGGATTGCTGGACCAGTTCGCGCATCCGCTCCATCGCCTTGACCACAGCTTGTGCTCCCGAAGCCTGCTCTTCCACGGCCGAGTTGATTTCATGCGTAATTTCGTTCAGCCGAGTGGTGGCGCGCGCGATTTGCGACGAGCCATGCGACTGTTCGTTGGTGGCCGCGCCAATTTCCTGCGCGAATTTGTAGACCTCAGTGACCACGTTGGAGATCTTGCGCAGGGCGGCGTTCAGTTCTCCACCGAGATCCAGTCCCTCGTTCACGATGGTGGTGGAGCGGTCCATGTTCTCGACCGCCTTGCGGGCTTCCTTCTGAATGCTTTGGATCAGCTCGGAGATCTCCTTGGTGGACTGTGCCGATTTTTCGGCCAGCTTCCGCACTTCGTCGGCGACCACCGCGAATCCCAAGCCATGTTCGCCGGCACGGGCCGCTTCGATGGCGGCGTTCAAGGCCAGCAGGTTGGTTTGTTCGGCGAGATCGTCGATCACTTCGATGATCTTGCCAATGTCATCGGCGCGTTGTCCCAGGGCACCAATGATCTCGCCGGAGGAGGTGATGGTAGTGTTGATGCGGTTCAGGCCATCGGTGGCCTTCTCCATGGTGCCGATGCCGTTGTGCACTTCCTCCCGGGAACGGTTGGAGATGTCAAGCAATACTTTTGCGGTATCGGCGACCCGCTGAATCGAGGCCACCATCTGATCGATGGAAGCGGAAGTCTCGCTGACGCTCGACGCCTGCACCTGCGTGCTCTTCACCATGTTCTGCACGTTGACGCTCATCTCATGCATGGTGCTGGTGACTTCATCAATGGCGGACGACGCCTGCAATCCGATCTTGGCGGCGTCGTCGGAGGCCCCGGCCACTTGATTGGAGGCGCTCGCAACCTGAGAGGAGGCGTCGCGCACACTGCGCACCAGCCCCGCGAGCCCTTCGACCATGCGCGCGAAAGCGTTGCCCAGCGTATCGTGGGAAGATCGTGGTTTCACCTCCAGGGTGAGGTCACCTCCAGCGATGGATTCGGATACTCCCGCCATCTCCTTGAGATAAGTCACCATCTTGTGGAAGGTGCGGGCCAGTTCACCGATCTCATCGTCGCGAGTAAGATCAATGTTGTGCTCCAGATCGCCGGTGTTGCCGATTCCACGAGCCACGTTCATCAGGTCGTTGAGCGGCTGGGTAATTGACTTGGCCGTACGGTAGGCGATTGCCACGCCAAGAGACAACGCAATTAAGGTGCTGAGCAGCGATATGATGATGGTTGCGGTTGCTGCCGTCTCATCGGACTTGCGGCGCTCTTCCACCAGCTTGCGGTTTTCACCATCCGCGACATCCAGCGCATCGGTTGAATTCTTTACCCACGAAGAAGCGTCTTTCTGAAGGTAGTAAATCTGGAGTTCGGCCACGGTAGCGTTGCCGGAGTCCACGTCTTTCCGCTTTTCAATCATCGGCTGGGCGAACTCCTTGCCCCACGCCTGTTCCAACTGCTGCACCTTGGCCAATGCGTTCTTGACCTGGTCGGAACTCGCCAGGGTCTTGCCCTGTTCCAGTTTCTCGTTCAAAGCGCGGAGACCCTCGTTCATGCGGTCCACCTCGCGCGTGTCGCCGCTTAAGAGGTAGTTGCTCAGGTAGAGGCGGTTCTGCATCATCTGGAAGCGGACGGCATTCGTGCTATCGGCCAGCTCCAGCGAGGCCGCCGCGGCGGCTTTGGCCGCGTGCTCGCGCTGCACGGCAGACCAGTTCACCAGGAACAGTACTAACACCATGGTGAGGACGATGCCGAAACTCGTGTACAACTTCTTGCCGATTGTCATTCCTGTCTCCTCCGCAGCGAAGCCTCTACCGCGGCTCAAACTTAAAATCGATGATCCCAGAGCTCTCCGCCGATGACGGTTCAAAACGCCATTTCCTGGCGGCATCCAGAGCTGCATTCGCCAAAACAGGATGCCCGCCGACGATGCGCGCTCCTTTGACAATGCCGTTCGGCGAGACCATCACCTCAATCTTGACCGTACCCGTGATATTCATCTTGCGGGCTAGATCTGGGTACTGAGGCTGTACCTTGCTCTTGGCCCGCCGGACGATCTCCTCGCTTTGGGCCTGTTGCGCACCTACATGTATCGGACCGACAGCGACAGCTAGTGTCAGAGCGGCAAACAGAGCCGCATTCGTTCTTTGAGACACAATTCCTCCTGGCGTACGGCAAGCTGGTGACTTCGAGCGTGCAACGGCCGGGCCACGTGAACCTTATTGAGAAAACCAAAGTAATGGCCTGTATCTGTAAGCAAACAGCCAACTTATTCAATCGGGAGGAGGGCGTGGCGGGCACCGACCCGACCGGAGCGTGTCTCATTGCTGACGGATCGATGCCCGTTTCTCACACTGAGACGCAAATCTCACGCATGTCTCCGATTTCACAAACGGCACCCCATCCCCCATTTCTCTTGACTCAAATTGAGATGACAGGTAGTTTCCCAAATAGATTCAAGCACTTGTGAATCGAGAACACTATTCTTCCAGTTTCGATGCGACCCTGACGTTCGCTGGAGGTAGTCCCGTCATTCCCCGGGCAAGCAATTCTGCTGAGGGGTCCGATGAGGACTTTCAAAAGCTACTGCTGCGGGTTGCGGCCAAAGCGGGCGAGCGATCCGGATCTCGTTCGCTGGTCCATTTTTTCTGCCACGCAACCCGAGATTTTTTTCAAGTGTCCGGTGTTTATTTCTGGCGCCGCCAGCTCAGAGACGAGCTGATAGGAGAAGAAGCCGACGGAAAACTCGCCGCGCATTTTGTGGGTCTCCGGCTACGCGCAGACCAGAGTGCCGTGAGCGCCGAAGCAGTGCGTCAACGGCGAACGATTTTCGCGAATCACGTGAAGCCAGGGGCCTTTCCGGCTGCGACGGAATGGGCAGCTCGATCACTGCTGGCAACCCCGGTTATGGTGTTCAATGAAGTGATCGGAGCCACTACATTCCTGCATGACTCCGACGACGACTTCTTTAATGACGATCTGGCCGCCAAGGCCACCATCTTGGCTGGTCAATTGGGGAGCCTGTTGGAAGCGGCACGGGTGAGCGAAGCTTCTCGGGAGGAGTCTCGTCGCGCGGAAATTCTGGCGGATGTTGCCCATGTCTTGCACGGAGCGCCGGATGTTTCCGCAGTCATCGAGGCGCTCGCCGACCGGCTGCGCCTGCTGTTGCGCACCAAGCTGGTTTGTATCTTGCTGCGCCGCGAAGGACCGTTCGAATTAAAGGCGGTTTCTGCGGAGACACCGCAACTGGCGACCTCTGCGCGCGCGCGGCACGACCGGCAGACGCTCCGCTTCGCTGCCGACCTGGCCCAACGGGCCGTAGCCGCCGGGGAGCCCATGACTTTGTCGATTGGCGCCGAAGTGCATTCGCTGGGCAATCTGGTTTCTCCCGGAATGCTGATCGCCGCGCCCTTCCGCACCTCACGCACCCAGGGCGCGATCCTGATCTACCCGCGCCAGGAAGGGGTTTTCAGCGCGGAAGAAAAGTCTTTGGTGGCGGCGATCGCCGGTTTCGGCGCTGTGGCCGTAGCCCATGCGGAGCTGCATGCTACGTCGCATGCGCAGGCGCACGAACTCCATCAGTTACTCGAGATTTCTTCCGAACTCAATTCCAGCGGCGATCTCGATCATTTTCTGCAGGCATTCGTCATGCGCGCCTCTGATTTTCTTGGTTTTGGGCGCTGCTTTATTGCATTGCACGAAGACGGGCAGTTCCGGGTTCGATACGGAGTTGAAAAAGGGGAACCGCGGCGTGTCGAGACGCTGTTCCCGGAAGGGATCGCTACGCGCGCTCTACGGGCGAAGGAAGTTTTCTGGACCGACGAGGCCAGCCGAACTCCGGGTGTGAACCTTGAGGTTGTAACGAAATACAAGGTTCACCAATTCCTTGCCGTGCCGCTGCTCGGGACGAGCGGGCGAGTGCTCGGAATGTTCGGGGTTCTCGATCGTCTCGACGGCACCGGAATTTCGCAGGAGGATATTCGACGCGCCCGCGCCCTTTCGAATCAGGCTGCGGCCGTGCTGGAAGTTGCCAGTAGTTTGCATCTCTCAGAGCAACATCGGCGTCGCGCCGAGGCCGTGATGGAACTCGCCCGCGAAATTGACGGAGTGCTCCATTTGCCCGAATTTGCCCGCCGTTTCCTGCGCCGGGCCATAGAACTCACGGGTTCCCGCGCTGGCTTGCTTGCCATTTGGCAAGATGGTCACTGGCAAGCAGCTGCGCTGCACAACCCAGGGAAACCTCTTTTGGAAATTTCTCCGGCGCTCGCGTCTGGGTCGGCTCAGGGACCGGCGCAAAGCTCTAAATCAGTTCCGCCTCAGGAAAATCGAAGCCTCGTGGCAGCCGAGAATTCGCAGGCGAAAGCATATTCCGGACCGCTTCTGGAGCACGCTCTCGAACGCCCGTTGGGCGCAGCTCTCGCAGAGTTTGCGACCCGCCGCTCCGAAACCGTGGTGCAAGGGACCGCGCAGGAGATACTTGGCGCGGAGAGTGCAGCGGGGCTCGAGTGGTCTGATTGCACGCTAGTTCGGCTGACTGGCGCGAATGCGGAATTAGCCGGACTGCTCTGTCTCTCGGGACCTTCTGCGCCGCTTGAGCAGGAAGATCGCGTCTTTTTGGAAACCATCGCGGGTCATGCTGCCATGGCTCTCGGAAATGTCCGGAATTTTACGCGAGTCGAACAGGCGAACCGCCACTGGACCGAGATCTTCGACGCGATCACGGATTTCATTGTGGTTCATGATCAAGCCGACAGGGTTTTGCGAGTGAACCGGTCGCTGGCTGCGATGATCGGTGTTCCGGCAACAGAATTAGTGGGTGTGAATATGCGGGCACTGATGGCGCTGACCAGCGACACCGCTTCCTATTCGTGTCCATTCTGCCGTGCGATGGCCGACGCGTCCGACGAATTTGCTCATCCGGTATTCGATCGCACTTATCTGGTCTCGACGTCGCGCGTGCACGGCCCGGCCGACGAGGGCCTGCAAACCATTCACGTTTTAAAAGACATTTCTGATCGCCGAGAGGCCGAGCGACGGTACCGGGAACTGTTCGACAATATTCAGGAAGGCCTGTTTTTCAGCACGCCGGGCGGCCGCTTTATCGAAGTGAATGATGCCATGGTGCGAATGCTCGGATATGGCAGCCGAGAGGAACTCCTGCAGATCGACATGACAACCCAACTTTATTTGTCAGCCGAGCAGCATCAACGCCACGCGGAAGTGATGAAGGTGAGTGGGCACCTGCGCAATTTTGAGGCGACGCTGCGGCGCAAGGACGGCTCTCCCATTCATGTCCTGATCAATGCCTTCGGCCTGTACGACAATCTGGGCCGCCTGCTCCAGATGCGGGGGTTGATGCTCGATGTGACGGGCTTGCGCACCTACCAATCTGAACTGCACCGGGAGCGCGATTTCTCGAGCAAAATTCTGAGCAACACGCAGAGCCTGATTCTGGTTGCCGATACCGCCGGTCTGATCAGCTATGCCAATCGGCGCTGGTACGACGCGGGATTTGAGCAAAGCGATTTGCTGGGGCGCCCCTTAGTCGAACTGGCTGCCCCCGGTTTTGTCCGCCCGCTGGAGGAGGCGCTCGAGAGCACGCTGAACAGCCAGCAGATTGACAACCTGGAATTGGAGATTGTGCGTGGCCACGGCTCTGCGGGCAGATTTTCGGCCAATCTCAGCCCCATGCGCGATGAGCAGGGCACGGTCACCAGCATCGTTCTCGTGCTCACCGACATTACTGACTCGGCCGTGCTGCGCGACAAAATGGTCCACACCGAGAAAATGGCCGCCGTTGGACAGTTGGTCTCCGGAGTCGCTCACGAAGTCAACAATCCCCTCACCGCGATTCTGGGGTTCGCCGACTTGCTGATGGAAAATCCTGAACTGCCCGAAAATGCCCGCAAGGACATCCGCGTGATTCTGCAAGAAGCCCAGCGCACCAAGGAGATCGTGCAGAATCTGCTCAGTTTTGCGCGCCAGATGCCTCCCCAGCGCAGTTCGGTGCAGCTGAATTCGATCCTTCGCCGGACCATCCAGTTACGTTCTTACGATTTCAACAGCCACGGCGTCGACATCGTGGAGCACCTGGATGAGGACCTGCCCGAGGTCATGGGGGATGCGCACCAGTTGCAGCAAGTTTTTCTTAACATCTTGAACAATGCTTACGATGCCGTGCACGAAGTCGGCCGCCCCGCCCGCATCGAAATCATGTCAACCAAAGCGGGCGAGGTCGTGGAAGTTTCGTTCCGGGATAACGGCAACGGGATCACCGATCCGGATAAGATTTTCGACCCATTTTTCACCACGAAAGAGATCGGAAAAGGTACCGGTCTGGGCCTCAGCATCTGCTACGGAATCCTGAAAGAACACGGGGGCGAGATTCTTTGTCACAATAACGCGGGTGGGCAAGGAGCTACATTTATTGTCCGCCTGCCCGCATCGTCGAAGACAGCCTCTTTGAGGGTGGCTGCCGGAGTGATACAACCATGAGCCTACCAGCCCTGAAGCCCCAACCTTTGCCCGTGCTGCTGATCGAAGACGAGCCCGCGGTAATGGCCTATGTGCAGGCGGCGCTCGAACGCAGCGGCTATCCAGTCGTTTGCTGCGAATCGGGCGTGGATGCTCTACGCTTGCTTGAAAATGGCGAATTCCTCGGAGTCGTATCCGATATGCGAACCCCCGGCGGCGTGGACGGAGGCCAGGTGCATGCCTGGGTCGCCCGCAACCGCCCCGATCTGGCTTCACGAATCGTTTTTATCACCGGCGATATTGCCAATGAGGAAACGGTCGCGACGCTGTATCAAACTGGGGCCCCCTGCGTGGAGAAGCCTTTCCGCGTGCAACAGTTTATCGATGTTATTTCAAAAACCTTCGGGAAGTCCGAGTGAGCAAACCAGTAAGCAAAGAAGATCTTCGTATTCGGCTGCTGATTGTCGATGACGAGCAGAGTATCCGCAAACTCTGCGTGACCGTGGGCGAGGCGCTGGGTTTCATCTGCATGGAGGCGGAAAGCGGAGAGTCGGCCCTGGCGCTTCTCGAGGAGCAGTCGGTCCACATGGTTCTGAGCGACATGGTGATGCCGCACATGTCGGGGCTTGAATTCCTGGAAAAGGTGAAAAAGCTTTTGCCTCGCACCGAAGTTGCGTTGATGACGGGACATGGCTCCATCGAAACCGCGGTGCAAGCCATGAAGCTTGGCGCCTATGACTACATCACCAAGCCCTTTTCGCCGTTGGAAGAGTTGCGCCTGTTCCTGCGACGCATGGCGGATAAAGTCCGATTGGTCGAGGAAAACGAATTCTTGCGCCAGCGAATGGATTCGGAAACCGCGGTGCACGGTATCATCGGCTCCTCCGCGCGGATCCAGGAAGTCTTGCGCATGGTCGCCCGCCTGAAAGACACGCGAACTCCGGTGCTGATTTATGGGGAAAGCGGGACGGGCAAGGAATTGGTGGCTCGTGCCATGCATTTCCGCGGTGCTTTTTCTACCCGGCCTTTTGTCGCCGTCGACTGCGGATCGCTGGTGCCGACCTTGATTGAAAGCGAGCTGTTTGGCTATGAAAAGGGAGCCTTTACGGGAGCGCTGAAATCGAAGCAGGGACTGTTCCAGGCGGCCGACGGTGGCACCATTTTCCTCGACGAAGTCGGCGAACTACCCGTGGAGTTGCAGGCCAAGCTGCTGCGCGTGTTGCAGGAGAAAGAAGTTCGTCCGGTGGGCAGTAATCAAAGGATCAAGGTTGATGTCCGGGTGATTGCAGCCACCAACCGCGATCTCGAAGCCGCCTACAAAAACGGAACCTTCCGCAAAGATCTCTACTTCCGGCTGAATGTCGTGACCCTCTATGTTCCGGCGCTACGCGAGCGCCGCAGCGACACTCCCATGCTCGTGCATTGGTTCCTGGAGCGCTACGCCCCGGCTGCAGATTTGCGCGTCACCAGCGCCGCGATGAAGGCTCTGATGGAATACGACTGGCCCGGCAATGTGCGCGAGTTGGAAAACTGCGTCGAGCGCGCTGTGGCCTTGGGCGATGGACAGACCATCGATCTCGGCGACCTCCCGCCCTCCATCGCATCGGGCGCTACGATGGTAGGTTCCACGGTCAAGCTTGAGGAACGGCCGACCGACCTCGATCCTGCTCGCGCGGCCGAGGCCCCGCCCGAATCGTCGCGGGTTTCGTCGTCGACCACCGATCTCGAAGATATCGAACGGGATACGATCCAGCGAGTCTTCCAGCAGGTCAAAGGAGATAAGGCGCTTGCTGGGCGCATGCTCGGCATCAGCCGGGCCACCCTGTATCGCAAACTCAAACGCTACGCCATCAGCACGGATGCCCCTGGATCTGGGGGATCGAGCCAGACGCTGCAGTGACCAGCAGCGCGGCTATCCGGGTTTTTGGAACCCCACTGCGCAGCGTCGCAGCTCGCCACCCCGGTGAATACCATGCAAGGGTTTTCGTTGACTCGGAGCAGCGCTGAATTCTCTTTCCTCCGGTTGTTATCTTGCCATGTTGTTATCTTGCCATTGACATTCTATCCATAGATAGTCTATATATCGGTCCATGCCAAGAAAGCCGGATCTGTTGCCCGGAACTCTCGACCTGCTGATCCTGAAAACCCTCACCCGTGCGCCTCTGCATGGCTATGGTATTGCGCAGTCCATTAAGCAATTCTCTGAGGATGTGCTGACGGTGGAAGAAGGTTCACTGTATCCGGCGTTGCAGCGGCTGCTGCTGCGCGGCTGGGTCAAGGCCGCGTGGAAACGGACTGAAACCAACCGGCGGGCGCGCTACTACACCCTGACGATTGCCGGCCGAAAACAGCTGGGCATCGAACTCTCGCAGTTCGAACAGATGATCGCTGCCATTGGACACGTCCTGCAGAAAGCATAGGAGGCCGGGATGGACCTGCTGCTTCGCTTCTTTAGAAGGCTGTGGCTGCTTGTTCGCCGGGAACAGTTCAGCGCCGAATTAGCCGACGAGATGGCGTTCCATCGAGAACAGGCAGAACAGCGCTTTCTCGACCAGGGAATGAGCTCCAAGGATGCGCACTACGCCGCTCTGCGAGAATTCGGAAACTCCACCCGGCTGGCCGAGCAAAGCCACGAAATGGTTGGATTTGGTTTCGAAACCGCCTTGCAGGATGTGCGCTACTCAGTTCGACAGTTGCGCAAAAACCCAGGTTTTGCCTTCATTGCGGTCCTGATTCTGGCTCTGGGCATCGGCGCGAGCACCGCCATCTTCAGCGCGGTGAACCCCATTCTGTTTAAGTCGCTTCCGTACCCGCGCGCCCGGGATTTGATGATGGTCTGGGAGGTGCGAAAGAACGAATCTCCTCGCTATGTCGCCTTCGGTAGCTTTCACGGCCTTGCGGAGCGGAGTCATTCCTTCGAAGCCATGGCGGTGATGAAACCTTGGCAGCCTACGATGATCAGTGAAGACCAACCGGAGCGATTTGAGGGACAACGCGTAAGCGCGGGCTATTTTCGAGCCCTGGCGGTTGCTCCGCTTCTGGGAAGAGACTTCGAGGCAGCGGAGGACCGGTTCCATGGGCCTAATGTGGTAATCCTCAGCGACCGACTGTGGAGGCGCCGCTTTGCCGCCGACAAATTCATCGCGGGAAAGCAGGTGACCCTCGATGACAGTCTCTATGTAGTCATTGGGGTGATGCCCAGCTCCTTCGAAAACGTGCTGGCGCCTGCGGCGGAGCTCTGGGCGCCCTTGCAGTACAACGAGGCGCTTCCGGCGGACGGCCGGGAATGGGGTCACCATCTGCGCATGGTGGGACGGATTCGGCCGGGCGTCAGCAGCGGGCAAGCGGCGAGTGAGCTCAGCGTCATCCTGCACACCCTGGCCCAGATGTATGCGAAAGGGTATGAGAGCTCGGGTGGCGCCCCCGACGGGATGATCGTGAATTCGCTGCAGAGCGACCTCACGCAGGGCGTGAAGCCGGCGCTATTGGCTATTCTCGGTGCCGTCATCATGGTACTGCTGATCGCGTGCGTGAACGTGACGAACCTGCTGCTCTCGCGTGGCGTAACCCGCCACGCCGAATTCGCGATGCGGGCGGCGTTGGGGGCGGCGCCGAATAGAATCATCCGGCAACTGCTGATCGAGAGCCTGCTGCTGGCCGCAATCGGCGGAGCTTTTGGAATGCTGGTGGCGGAAGGTGGTGTGCGGGCTTTGGTCGTGCTGAGTCCACCCGAACTCCCGCGCATCGATGCGATTCGGATGGATGGAATCGTGTTCGCTTTTGCCTTTGGCATCACCACCCTGGTTGGCCTGATCGTCGGATTGATTCCAGCGCGGCATGCCTCGCGCAGTGACCTCCGCAGCGGTCTTCAGCAAAGTTCGCGGCAGACTGCGACCGGTCAACAATTGGTGCGCCGAACTCTCGTCGTCTCGGAGGTAGCGCTCGCCCTCGTGCTGCTGGTGAGTGCGGGATTGCTGTTACGCAGCCTCGAGCGCCTGTTCGCGATCGACCCTGGATTTGATGCGTCCCATGTGCTCAGTATGCAGGTGCAGGAATCCGGTCATCGTTTCGACACGGACGCGGCCCGCCAGCAATTCTTCACACAGGCACTCGAGGCGGTACGCCAGGTTCCCGGCGTCACCGCCGCGGCGTTCACCAGCCAGTTGCCGCTGAGTGGTGATTTTGAAAGTTACGGAGTCCAGTTCGAAGCTCTTCCGAACGAAAACGTCGAGCCTGGGTTTCGATATGCCGTGAGTCCAGGCTACTTCGAGACGATGCATATTCCGCTCCGTCGCGGCCGGCTGCTCGACGAGCGCGATCGAGCGGGCGCGCCCGTGGCGGTTCTGCTGAGCGAGTCTTTCGTGAAGCGCAAGTTCCAGGATCAAGATCCCATTGGGAAGCGGATCCGCTCCGGGCCTGACGCGGGCCATGCGGACCGGCCGTGGAGTACGATCGTCGGCGTAGTGGGCGACGTGAAGCAGACCTCCTTGGGGGTAAGCGAACCAGATGCCTTCTATACCTCGACCTCGCAGTGGTCCTGGGTGGACAATGCGCAGTCGCTGGTGGTCCGCACCCGCGGTGAGGCAGCGTCGCTGGCCCCGGCTATAAGAGCGGCAATTTGGGCGGTGGATAAGAACGTTCCCGTGGTGCGTGTCGCCACCCTGGACAACCTGCTTGCCTCGTCTGAGGCCGAGCGACGTTTTGCACTCGTGCTATTCGGAGCATTTGCTTTGGTGGGACTCGTGCTGGCCGCGAGCGGCATCTATGGGGTCCTTTCAGGCAGCGTGACCGAGCGGACTCGCGAGATCGGAGTGCGCGCGGCGCTGGGCGCGTCACGCAGTAACATTCTAGGTCTGGTACTGCGCCAAGGCATGCACCTTACCGGACTGGGGGTCGCGGTGGGATTGATTGGCGCGGTCGCCGCGAGCCAGACGCTCATCACCCTGCTGTTCGGCGTTTCGCGACTGGATCCGACCACTTATTTCGGGGTGATCGCGCTGGTCATCGCCGTGTCGGTGATCGCGTGTGGGGTACCGGCGTGGCGTGCGGCGGGTGTAGATCCGTCGATCACGTTACGGGCGGAATAAGTGCTTCGCGGGATAGATCGAAAGGTTCGAAACTTGGCTAGTCCTAAGGCAGGAAAAAAGAAGATCCCGTTTTCGGTGTTGCGCCCAAGGGATTGGTCGTAGGCGGGGGCGAATCCCTCGATGAATCCACCGCTGGAGTGAGACTACCGTCTCAGGCTGAGACGGAGATCCCCTCTCAGCTCAAGAGGGTCTTGTGAATCGCGTTCTAACCCGATGAAAACGCATTCACGGGAGTGCTAGACCTTCCGTTCCTGGAGTTGGTTGCCCCGTTGCTCCTCCTTTTGCGAACCGCAGAATCTGCTTCCCAAGACTCTTCCGAAACAGGAAGGGGAAGGCGGAACCTCATTGATCGGCAACGACAACGAGTCTGGGTTACAGGTCGGTTAACTCTTGGCGCAACAAGCCACAGCAACGGCACGCAACCCGCACAACGTCAGCAACGTGGCTGGGCTCGCTCGTTTTTTTCCAGACGCGACGCCCATTCGGATGCGGTTTGAACTGGCGCGCCAAGTGCCCGGTATTGTTCCTTCCCTCGGAACCTTCACCGAGAGCATCGTCGGTGAATTTGCCACTTCACGCGAAGTTCTGTTCGAGTGCAACACATCGTTGGAGTTCGGCGATGTCCTTCGGCTGCGAAACTCCGATGGTTCGTTCGATGTAACCGCGTCGGTCGTCGCGGTGCAGTATCAGACTGGCAAAGCCGTGGTGGCCGCCCGTTTTAAACACGAAGTACCCAACTGGATCGTGAAATTATGACTCCTTCCACACCCGTACAGGATCTCGCGGCGCAATGGAAATCCGCCCGCCGCTTATACCCCATCTACTTCGAACTCGCGCGGGAGTTCGCCGTCGACGTGAAGCCTTGCGCCGATCTTGAAGCCGGCGTCGATACGCCTGGAGAAGAGACGGTCGAGCAGGCGCAACGCTGGCTGGACGAGATGGACCAGCATATCCAGGTGCATCAGCTGCGGCAGTTTCTGCAAACCAGTCCCCTGGCGAATCAGGAAGGGCTGTTGAGCCTGGTGGAACACTTCCTGGCGAAAACGAGCAAGACCGACTCCATGCGCGACAAGGTTGATTTTCTGCTCGTGCAGTATTTTAGCCAGCTGGCGCCCTCCGGAGTGAATGACACCGAGGTTGATATTGCCTATGTGGCGCAGTCGCTGGAGCCGCTCTTGGGACAAGTGGAACTGAAGCCTCCAGTTTGGTTGAACGCTCTCGACCGTGTGCTCGAGTCGGCACGACGATGCCATACGCTCGATGAACTCCTGCATGGCGGTGTCCTGGAACAGGGGCGCAAGGCTAAGGGTCTGGCCGGGGACCTTTTCTACTTGCCGGTCGCCCTGGTTGGATTCACGCGGTTTGGATATCTGATGCGGCGGTGCTTTTTCCGCCTGATGCTTGGCGACCTCAACTCCATTCTCGACGGGCTGACCGAACTGGAAGACAAGGGAGTCGAAACCATCGACTGCAGGCGCGCTCAGTTTTCCGCTCAGGAGCCAATTATTCGCTTGCGCATGATCTGCCAGTCGTGGAAGGTGATGTTTCAGGCGGAGTATTCTTCCGGATCGCCGTTGCGCATGCTGGTCGATCTGAAGGCTTCTGTGGAGCAAGCTCTGGGCCGCGGGAAAGCGGCAGAGCCTGAAGCCAAACTGAAGGCTGCAACTGCGAAACCCTCCCTAAGAGCGGCAGGTTCACCCAAGGACGCGAGCGTTGCGGCGGCGGCAGCTGCCGGTGCGTCGAAGTCATCGGCCCACGACGCGGTCTCGACAGTCTCTGGCCCCAGATCGAAGGCGGATCCGGTTCATACGAGTTCCGAAGCCGCCGAGTTTGAGGTATCCGGAACGTCGGCGTGGGATCCGGACTCTGCGTCTGAGTCCGACAAAAAGAACTAAACCATTGCACTGACGTGACCTGCTGCGAGAGCAAGCCAGAATCGCAGGCGGAAGACTAAAGAGGACCGAGCCAGTGGAACCGCCGACCGTGCTGATCATCTCCGATGAAGTCGATTTTTCGAGACGCATCACTGCGCGTTGGCAGATGGAGCGGACCCCTCCGGCTTTTACAATCCTGAGTGGCGACTTGTGGCCGCATTTCGCGGTGGACGTATTTGACGTTGCCATTGTCGGGGAACTGCGGCGTCAGTTGCTCTCGGTGGTTCTGGAGCCGTTGCATTCGACCGGGCAACCAATTTTCTGTGTGTGCCAGGACGGCCCGACGGCGGAATTGGTGCGCGAGCGTTGGCCCCGAACTTCCATCCTGCGGCGAAGCGAACAATGGCTCGAGATTCTGGTGTTGGCCGCGAGCGAGGCAGTGCATCGTTCGCGAGCGGAATCGCGGGCCCGCGCCGCGGAGTTCTCCTGTGCCGTACTTGAACGACAGGCGACCCTGGGTCGTTACATGGTGGAAATGCGTCACAATCTCAACAACGCACTTACAACAGTGCTGGGAAATTCGGATCTGCTCCTGCTGGAGCCCGGGAGTCTTTCCGCCCAGACCCGCGCTCAGATCGAGACCATTCGGAACATGACGCTTCGGATCCACGAGATCATGCAGCGTTTCTCATCTTTGGAGAAAGAAATGAACGTAGTCGCACAGCAGGCTGAGCAAGACTCAGGTAAGTCGTATGCGGCCACAGCCGCTGGCGCCTAGGTATGAGAAAGTCACTCTCCCCTAGCACAACGCCGATCTCCTGTATCTCGGCGATGGAACGTGGGCACTCCCTCCGGGGGAAGGAAATATGCATAGATTAATGGCGGGCGTTACGATCCTTGAGCACGAACTCTCTCAACTGCGCCTGCTGGTCGAGCGCCAAACAGGGATTTTGCTTGACTGCCCCAACAGCGCTTTAGCGGCACACGTGGCCGACTATCTCGAGAGTCAAGAACTGGAGTCTCCCGCTGCTCTGCTGGGACGCCTCCGCGCCGCTGATCTGGACCCGTCCACCCTGCCCGCCTTTCTCGACGGCGTGCTCAATGGGAAGACTGGTTTCTTCCGTCATCCCGGCGCGATGAACGCTTTGGCGCGCCATGTGATTCCGCAACTTTACGCCCGAAAGTCGGATGACAGTTTTGGAACCCTTCGCATTTGGAGTGCGGGTTGCTCAACCGGTGAAGAAGCGTATTCGATTGCCATGGCACTGTCCGATTCGATGGCCGGCGGAAACGGAACAAGTAACAGCGCGAGCACCGTTTCAAGCAACGGAAACGGCACCCGGGAAACGAAAGAAAAGAGCGCCGCAAAAAACGGTGGCATCGCGGAGAATTGCCTTCCTTCTCCGGGGCAAGGAATGAAGGATTGGTCGATCCACATCGTCGGCAGCGATCTGTTGCCGTCCGCCATTAAAGTCGCTGAGCGCGGACTGTATCCGCACTCGGCGTTGACCGGCTTGCCTCCAGCGGCCATTCGTGCGAGTTTCACGAAAATCGGAAGTTCCAGCGGTGGGCAGAACGCCCCATCCGCTGGATACCAAACTCCGGGAACCAACGGACCGGGCAATGGCTCAGCCAACGGAACCAACGGTTCGAGCAGCGCCGCGCACCTGCTGGTGAAACCGCGCCTGCGCAGCATGATCACGTTCAACGTCATGAACCTGACGAAGCCTGTCTACATTGGACGCTTCGACTGCATCTTCTGCATGGACGTGTTGCCGCATTTGTCACGTGCCCAGCGCACTGCACTGCTGGAGCGACTGCATCTTTACCTGGAGCCCGGCGGATACCTCTTTCTGAGCCAGACGGAAAAACTCAGCGCTCCAAACCTGAATTTCCGTCCAGAAACCTACGACGGTTACACTTTCCACCGCAAACCGCTAGCGGCCAGCGCGGCATACGGACGATAGACTACGCATTTGACGAATTACGGAAGGTTGTGGCGCCGTCAGAATGCAGGCTTATAGAATATCGTCAGGCCCGCGCTGAAATGGATTCACCACCTCGACTCCGTCCAGGTTCTGGCCGGACTCGAAGTCCTCGGTCAGCAGGTATCCACACGATGCCACCTTCGCGGCCGCGAGAAATAGGTGAGTCCCGGTAAGAGAGCCGATAGCGATCTTGAAGCTCCCACCCACGCTGCGATAGAGCCGCGTCGGCCACCACCGGATTCCACGCCAGCAGATCGACGATCTCAGCGCGCGCCACATCACGGGCCGAGGGCCGCAGCCGCATTGCGTTGACCTGAAACTCCCCAAGCACCTGAAAGCTCAACCGCCCCAAGCGGCTCGTCCACAGCGCTGAACGCCAGTTCCGCGCTCCCTCTTGCTTGCTCTTGTCACCTTCGTCCATGGCGTAAAGAAACGCGTGAGAATCAACGAAGACGGCCGCGGTCCTGGGCGTGAGTCAGGCAGCGGCCAGTACTCCGAAGAAAGGGTTTGCGCCCGAGCGCCCGCCGCATCGCGCGCTCATAACCGCCCTGGGACGACATGCGTTCCTTCAGCAGTTCTCCCAATCGCCGTGACACACCGGTATCTTGGCGAGCTGCCTCGATACGAGCCCACTGGGCCACTACTTCCTCAAGGGTCACAGTGACATTACAAAGTTGATTTTTGGAAGGCACGAAATAGGTATAAAACGAAGTCCGTGTCACACGAAAATCGGTCTAGGCGAACAGGAACTCCTTCGTCCGCAGTTCCTTGATCGTGTCCCTTAGTTTCGCCGCTTTTTCGAACTCGAATTTCCTGGCCGCTTCGCGCATGTCGCTTTCCAGCTTGGCGATGTACGCGTCCACTTCTTCCTGGGTCCTAAACTCGGGCAGACCCTCGCCCTCGCCTGCGGTGAGGTCGGCATAGTCCGCGGCCACGATGCCCGCCAGCGTCATGTCCAGGGGACGCACGATCGACTCCGGCGTGATGCCATGTTCATCGTTGTATGCAGTCTGGATGGCGCGTCTGCGCAGAGTCTCGTCGATGGCGCGTTTCATGGAATCGGTCATGCGATCCGCATAAAGAATCGCGCGCCCGTTCAAATGCCGAGCGCACCGGCCAATCGTCTGAATCAAAGACCCTACGGATCGCAGAAAGCCTTCCTTATCCGCATCCAGAATCGCGACCAGTGATACTTCGGGCAGATCTAATCCTTCGCGCAGCAGATTGATGCCGATCAGTACGTCAAATTCGCCTTTGCGCAGGTCGCGCAAGATCTTTACCCGCTCCAGCGTTTCAATCTCCGAATGCATGTAGCGGCACTTCACGCCGACCTCGGCGTAGTACTCGGCAAGATCCTCGGACATGCGTTTGGTCAGGGTGGTCACCAGGACCCGCTGCCCGAGTTGCACGCGGGCGCGAATCTCATGCAACAGATCGTCGATCTGTCCCTTTACCGGACGTACTTCAACTTCCGGGTCGATCAGGCCGGTCGGCCGGATGATTTGCTCGACCACCACGCCCGCCGACTTGGTTAGCTCATACGGCCCCGGCGTTGCCGAAACATACACCAGTTGATTGGTGCGGTGCTCAAATTCCTCAAACGTGAGCGGGCGGTTATCCAGGGCGGAGGGCATGCGAAAGCCGTACTCAACCAGCGTTTCCTTCCGCGAACGGTCGCCCGCATACATTCCGCGCAACTGCGGCACGGTCTGGTGCGACTCGTCGATAAACATCAGAAAATCACGCGGGAAATAATCCAGCAACGTGGGCGGAGGCTCGCCCGGCAGCCGTCCGGTAAAGTGCCGCGAGTAATTCTCGATGCCGTGACAGAAGCCCATGGCCTTGATCATTTCCAGATCAAACATCGTGCGTTGGTGAATGCGCTGCGCCTCGACCAGCCGTCCTTGCTTTTCCAGTTCGACTTCCCACCACGCCAGTTCTTTCTTGATCGAATCCACGGCCGAAGCGCGCGTCTCTTCCTTCATCACATAATGCGTCTTGGGATAAATTGGCAGCCGCATGTATTTCTGCTTGACCGTGCCAAATAGCGGATCCACCTGAGTGAGCGACGAAATCTCGTCGCCCCACAACTCAATGCGGTAGGCCATGTCGTCGTAAGTAGGAAAGACCTCGATCACATCGCCGCGCACGCGAAACGTTCCACGCCGGAAGTCTCCGTTGGTGCGTTCATAGAGAATATCGACCAGGCGCCGCGTGATGTCCTCGCGCTTGATCTTCTGGCCCTTCTCGAGAAACATCATCATGCCGTAATACGCTTCCGGAGAACCGAGGCCGTAAATGCAGCTAACCGACGCGACGATCAGCGCGTCGCGTCGCTCGAACAAAGACCGCGTCGCCGACAGCCGCAATTTGTCGAGTTCATCGTTGATGGTTGCTTCTTTCTCGATGTAGAGATCGGCGGCGGGAACGTAGGCCTCGGGCTGATAGTAGTCGTAATACGAGACGAAATATTCGACCGCATTGTGCGGGAAGAAATTCTTGAACTCGTGATAGAGCTGCGCCGCCAGCGTCTTGTTGTGTGCCATCACCAGTGCCGGACGGTTCACCGCCTCGATGATCTTGGCCATGGTGAATGTCTTACCCGAGCCCGTGACCCCGAGCAGCACCTGATGCTGTTCGCGGTCATACACCCCTCGCAGCAACGCCTCGATGGCGCGCCCCTGGTCGCCTTGCGGCTTGTAACTGGAAACGAGTTTGAAGTCCATGGAAGAATCTCTTAGTTGTTAGCGCTTGGCTCTTACCTTAAACTTTAAAATCGATTGAGGACTGTTTCGGTCCTCAATAGTAATAAGTTCGTGTGGGGGACGGGCGCCTTCGCGCGTCCGGCCAAGCGCAGCGAGGCCAGGTTTTCGCCAGCGGCCTCACAGAGCTGAATTTCGCCGCCAGAGAATCCTTCTATTATAAACGCTCGCTGGTTGCGTAATCGGCGACAGCCTCGAGCAGCCATTCACTTGCGCAGTTCGATGGCGATCAGATGCGGAGCATCAGCCTTGTCCGCGGATTCGACGTATTCAACTTTTGCCGGCCTGTTTTCCAGATCGCTGCAAGGCTTGAGATCGGCAGTGGGCTGGAAGCCGAGAGCCGTAAACTGAAGCTTGTAATAGTTGTCGGAATGGAGCGCGAGCGTCTTTGCGCCAGAAGAGACGCTCAAGTCGAGGTTTGGTGCGTCACAGTGCACACCCGTCAGCAGTCCCACGACGAAACGATGAGGCCCGCTGGAGACGAACTCTTTTCGACGAACCAGATGCGGAGGCTCGCTCCCGGCCGTACCATCCTGTTCCAGCCCAGCCTTCCCCTCGTCACTCGCCTGCCGGTTTTCCTGCGCCGCCGCATACGCTTGGGCATTGGTCAGAAAGTTGTCGACCGTTTGGGTCTCCTGCGGACTCTTGGCCAACTTCGCGGCGGCACGGAGCACATCGATCGCCGCTTTACCATTTCCCATGGCGATCAGAAGATTGGCAATGTTGACGCGATATCCAACGTTCGCCGGTTCCAGAGATACCGCCGTCAATCCCATCATCCGCGCCTCCTCGAGATTGCGACCGCGCATGCCCAGAAACACGCCGAGCCGGTCGTAGGTTGGGGCAAACGAGGGATTCAACTTGATGGCGGTCCGCAGACTGCTTTCTATCTGGGTTTCATCCGCCGCGGCCGCCGGATCGTTCATCGATATCGCAGCAAAATAGTAGAGGGCCAGAAAATTCTGGGAATCGAACTGCACTGCCTTTGCATATCGCTGGCGTGCTTCCTCCAGGTGGCCTTGGCGAAACTCCATGAACCCCAGCGTCTCCTGCGCCGAAACATTATTCGGGTCTTCCTGCAACACGTGGTCGAGAAGGGCGCGGGCGTCTGCGGTCCTATCGTTGTAGGCCAGAAAGTCCGCGCGAACCGCATCAGCTTGTGCCGGAGTCAAAGCCTGCGCTTTAAAAGCCGAATCGTCGACCTCGGTGGTAGTCCTCATCTTGAAATAATTGAAGCTGGCTTGTCTGACGTATGCCTCGAGCGCTGCCTGCAGTTGTTTTAGATCGCCAAACGCTTGCGTCGCCGCCAAAACGGGGTCGACGTTCTTGATCAGAAGATCCGAATACTGGCTCAAGCGGGATGTCTTATCCTGACGATCTTTTACTTGAAGGTAGTGAGTGAGCGCCCAGGACTCTGCGTAAAAGATGGAGCCCTTGTTTTCCTCGTGGTAGTAGGGCGACTTCTGGTCGACGGCGAACAAGGTCGCCAGGGGCAGCAATCGGTTCTGCCGCAGTAGCATGATGTTTTCGGTGCTGGGTTCGCCGAGCGACGCATCTTTCTCGTGGATTTCCGTGTTCTGATAAAACTCGGCTAATCCTTCGTTCATCCACAGCGGCATCCACTCTGCCGACTTGCCCACAAGCAAGTGCGTGTATTCGTGGTACACCACCGCGTAAGGGTGCTCCCCCTCAGCGTCAAGCCGCATCAATACGTAATTCTTGTCAGGCGCCCGCAAGAACAGGCCGCCCAGCTTCAGCGATCCCTTGGCCAGATAGGCGGCGGGCTCGAGCGCCCGAAAGTCCTTTTCATCCTTAATGGCCAGTACGATGATCGGCGATCCCGGATCGATTTGCAGCTTCGGAAATGCGACATGAAACACCGAGCGCATGCGTTCGAATTGATCGGCGACCTGACGTCCTTGTTTTTCGCTGGAGTTGGTGAGCACTAGAAAGTGCGGGCTGCGAACTTCGATCCAGTTCTCCGCCTTGTCGCGCGCGAGGACCGGCGCGGCCGCGAACATGAGCACGAGCGAAACGAAGCGCTTTAACATAAGCGTTAGTACAGATACACCGCGGCAACCGACGAGTCAATCAATAAAGTGAGCATCAATAAAGTGAGCAGCAAAGCAAGCAACGGTTAATTACCCGACGGTCGGCCGCAACTCCACCCGCTTGGTCGTAATCGTCACTTGCACTGCCGGAAGCTTGGGGCGCGGGTACGGCTCAGTGTACGCCTCAACCGAAATCGTGCCCGGAGTGCGTGTGGCTTGCACAATCACCTGCGCCAGCCCGTTGAACAGGCTGCGCTTCGGCTCCTTGTCGGACTCCTGGCAATTGGGATCGCCGTTGCCCACGCCGATCAGCGCACCTTCACCGGTCACCTTGAAGCTAATGGGATTTGCCGCTGTGGGAATCGCCCGGCCCGCACTGTCGAGCACTTCAACCGTGAGTACCGCCTATCTTCGCCGTCGGCATGAATCTCAGTGCGATCGGCCGTCACCTTGATCGATACCGGTCCGCCCGTGGTTTCGCGCTTTTCGGTGAGCGCGATTTTGCCGTTTTTCGTGCCGCGCGCTTCAATCACTCCCGGTTCGTACTTGACACTCCATTCCAGGTGCGTCAACTGCTCGACTTTCTTCGAGCCTTGACTTTTGCCGTTCAGGAACAGTTCAACCGAGTCCAGATTCGAATGCACCCACACCGGAATCGGTTCGCCCTCGCGCCCCTCCCAGTTCCATTGCGGAAAAAGATGCAGCACCGGCTCCGATCCCCACCACGCCTTGTAGTAATAAAAATTGTCCTTTGGAAATCCGCACATATCGACAATGCCAAACTGCGAGTTGATCGAAGGCCAGCCGTAAGGCGTGGGCTCGCCGCGGTAATCAAAGCCTGTCCACGCAAATCCGCCCGAGAGCCATTCGCGGGCGGAGTAAAATTTCCACCACTCCTCCGCCAGTTGCGACCATGCCGTGTGGTTCAGATCGTAGGCGCTCACCCAGTTGCGCAACTTGTCGGTCGAATAAATGCCGCGCGTGGAGACGGTGCTGGCGGTCTCCGAGCCGACGCTCGGCTGCCTCGGATGAGCCTTATGGTATCCGTCGTGTTCCTTCAGGTTGTAGTTGAAGCCCATTACATCGAGCTGTTCCGGGAAGTGAGATCCGAAGGATGCGTTCACTGCGGCGGAACACATCCTCGTCGGATCGAGCTCATGCGTCCGCGTGATCATGTCACTGACAACCCGCGGACCCTGGGATTGCGGCATCAGCGTTCACTCTTCATTTCCCATCGACCACAAAATGATCGAGGGCGAATTCCGGTAGCGTTTCACCATCAGCTCGAGTTGAGCCATGCCTTCCGCGCTTGAGCTCATCAGTCGGGTTTCGCACATCATCATCATGCCCATGCGGTCGCAGGCCTCCACCCACTCGGGTGTGGGCATGTTGTGCGAAGTGCGCACGGCATTACCACCCATATCTTTCAGCACCGCGAGACGATACCATTGCAGCCGATCCGGAAGGGCCGCCCCAACGCCGGCGTGATCTTGGTGATTGCAGGTGCCTTTGATCTTCACCGGTCTGCCATTGAGGAAGAATCCTTGATCCGCATCCCAAGCGATCGTGCGCACGCCAAAACGCACTCGCTCGGCATCACGGGGCTTGCCGGCAGACTCCAGGGTGACGACCGCCGAATAAAGATTCGGTGTCTCCGGCGACCAGAGTGTTGGATTGGTCAGGTTCGCGCTCGAAGCAAAAGTTGCCGACCCATCTGGAGCTAGCGATTGAGGCGGAGCCTCCGCGCTCGCCACGACTTTACCGGCCTGATCGAAAATCTGCCAGCGCACGCGGCAAGTCTCCGGCTGCTGGCCTTGGTTTTGCACCGTTGTCCCCAGAGTCAAAACGCCTGCTGAGTTGCCTTGTTTTGACAGAGCCTGCCGAACATAGCTGTCCCAGTGTCCAAGGTGCAGTGCATCGGTCTTGGCCAGCCACACATGGCGATAAATACCCGCGCCTTCGTAGAACCAGCCGTCGCCGAAGCTGGCGTCCATGCGCACGACCACGCAGTTCTTGCCGCCATAATTCAGGAAGTCAGTCAAGTCGAAGCGGAAAGGCGCGTACCCATTGTCGTTGCGGCCTTTGAAGAAGCCGTTCAGGAACACCAGTGCGCTGCGGAACGCGCCATCGAATTCCAGGACGACGCGCCGGCTCGCGTCTTCCCTGGGAATGTCGAACACGCGCCGGTACCAGCCAACACTGTTCTCAGGATAGCGGCGACCCAACGGTTTGTAGCCGTGCCCTTGCAACTCGTCATCATTGATGAACGGCAACTCGATGGCCCAGTCGTGCGGCAGATTCAGCGGCCGCCATTTCGAGTCGTCAAATTTCTCCAAAGCAAATTTGAACTCACCCGTCTTGGCGAAGTCTCCCTGACCCATGCCAAGCCCCAGGTCGCGCCTGGGATCGCTTCCGTGTCCCGGCAAGAACTTCCATCCGAAATCGAAGAGGAGACGCTCTCGCGGAGCGAGCGTTTCCGAGGCGTCCACCGACGGTGCGCCACGATAGGCCGCCAGCAGCGAATGAACTCGACCGGCTGGACCTGCAAACAACGTTGAGGCAGAGAGTGCAAGGGTGGAACGAAGAAGATCGCGACGGGAGAGACAACGTTTAAGAAAATCCATTCTGTGCCCTCATGGCTGAGATCCAAATTGGAAGTCTGTCCTCCGCGCAGCCCAACGCAGAACTGCGGCGCAATTCTGTATGCCTGGGGACCCCGAATTATAAGCCTGGAGAGTCCAGTAAAAAGGGAAGAATGGTCGCCCGGTTGCTCGCGGCGGGAGCATCGGACGAAAACGAGAGTTGCGAGGTCGGCAACTCGATCACGCCATCACTTCTCTTTCACTTCGCCCATTCCCACGATCTTCGACGATGTGCGGAACTTCTTATAGTCGCGGTAAGTCTGGTCGCCGTCGATCTTGTAGCCCTTGAGCAATGCCACGCGCGCGTCCAGTTTGAAGGTCAAGTGCCGTGGCAGCCATACTTCGTCGTTCACGCGCGTCTGCTCCAACATCACGCGAGTACCCTTGTGGATGCGGGCCAGCACCCACCCGATCGATACGGTGTCGATCGCTTCGATATCCATCTTGGCCAACTGCAGGTCGTCCTTGTCGATCCACACCCGTCCATGAAACTTAGAGAGAAACTTGGATTCCTTCATGTGCGGCTCAAACTCCGGACGCGGCTCGCCGTCGATCACCCAAGCCTCGCGACCTCCGACCAGTTCTGTTCCCACCAGCTTGAAGTTGTAAGCGTCGGAGATTTCGCGCACGAATTTGCGGCCATCTTCGCGTTCCTTCTCTTCTTTCTGTTCCCGCTTTTTGCGCTCTTCCTGCGATTCGTTCTTGCGCTTGTCAATGATTTTCTGGATCTTTACTTCTTCCTTGGCCGCGTCTTTCCCGTCGAGCGGCCTGTCATCTTTCTCGATCAGCCGCTGCACTTGCTCGCCGTAGATCTCCAGAATCTCGTAGGTCTTCACTTCCGTCGACTTGGTTTGCCCGCTGCCGTCGAGCTTGTTCTCGACTTCGCGGTCGGTGTAGGTGTAATCGCGCTGCCGCTTCTGGTTCTCGATATCTTTGTCGGCCACTATGCGGAACAGCTTCTGCATCTGCTCTTGGGAGAGCTTGCCGTTTCCATCTGGCGTCAAATCGGGCAGGGACGTCGATTTTGCAGTGCTCGAAGGTGCATGGCTATTCGCAAGGTCGGGAGCGCTTGACGGTATGGACGTTGGTGGATCCTGCTGGCAGAACCCCGGCAGGCCACAAAACAGCAGGCCGCAGAGGAGAGTGCGCCGACCCAGATCGCTCGCTCGCATGCTTTAATTTAACGCACTTGAGGCGGAGAAGTTTCGCGGGGGGGCGTGTGCTTTTATTGCGGCAACATGTTATGTTGCGGCGGGATTCGGGGAACCCCCCGCGGGCCGTTGCACCGCCAACTGGCGACAGGTGCGCCCAATGATGTCGTTCGAAGAAGTGGTGTCCACGAATTGGAAGCCATAGCGGAAGGCGATTCTGTGTCGTACCAGCGCGAGAACCTCTATCTCTCCAAGGGGCAGCTTGAACTCTAGCCGGACGACCTCGCCCACTGGAACTTCCAATCGCAGCATCGCCGAAATCCCCGATTCACTGATGTCAACTGTATCCCCGCGCACCACGGGACAATCGCGCGGGTAGATTCGCATTGCTACTTCCAGCTTGAACCGGGGATAGCGGCGAGCGTCCACAAATTCGTGAGCCTGCCTGTGCCGAGTTGACTACGCACTTCCACGTCGTCTTCCAGAATTAGAAGCGTCCTGGCCCCTGCAGGCAAAAGCTCTGTCCAGAGTGGTCCTAAGCCAGCGGGAATGCAAGCGCAAAGGCCCTAAACTCATGGAATCGGCAGCCTGTCGCTGAACTTTAGGAGAACCTCTGTAATCACTCCTAATTATTTATGAGCTTTTCCCAGACACTCTGCCTGGAAGAGTCGCTCGTCGATGCGATGCAGTCGCTTCTCTTGTGCTTTCGTCAGGAGAGAATAGTGCTTGATGTCGAACAGGTGGTACACGATAAACCAAACCGGTTTCTCCGTGGTCATCCAGTTCTGTTGATCGAAGCGTTGGAGATTGACTGGAACCGAATATCGCCGCAGAGTGCGCTCCCGCCGGAGATTGAAATAGATGTTGAAATAACTCAGCGCCAGTTCCCGCAACGTGCGATACACGGGTTCGCGCCAGCGGCATCCCGTGTAATTGGATTTGGCTACAGCGCCCCAGCATCCAACCTGGCGGTAAATGGCGATCACGTGATCGGTATCATGATCGGCTTCGAAATCCAGCAGCAACGGAGGATATCCGTTGGCTCGCAATGCCGCAGCCGCGAAAATCGCGCCCTCGAGACAGTGCGAGGTTTCTTCCGCCAGCACCTTGCGCGGCGACCATGCTGTATCTTCCAGGTGATACGGCATGTCATCGAGAAATCTCTGGATGCCGTACGGATTCTTCATGCTGCGCAGCTTGCGCAGTTCTTTTCCCGTGAAGCCAAGTGTGGAACCGGAGTTGTCAGTGGCCATTGTTTGTGGTTCAGCAATCTTCGTTATGAAGAAGTGTAGCTCAGGCACTGCGCGGCACGTCTTTGGCGTCCTTCGCGGTTCAAGGTTTGGAAGGCTCACCGGAAAGAAAGCTTCCAAGTTGCCATGCCGAATCGACCAGCATGTCAGGAACCTCCTGCTTCAGGGTGTGCGGAGCGAATCCGTAGGTGACGCCGACGGTCCACAACCCTGCATTGCGACCGGTGCGCACATCGACGTGAGAGTCTCCGACGATCACAGCGTGTTCCGGCCGAACGCCGCTCTCCTCCAGCAGTTTGCGCGCGCCTTCCGGTTCGGGCTTCTTGGTCGGAAAACTATTGCCGCCGTATACCTGCGAGAAGAACTGTCCCAGCCCGAGCGCGTCGACGATAGCCCGCGAAGGAATGACCGGCTTGTTTGTAAGCACCGCCATCTTGCGCGGATCCCGGTTCGGGGAATTCCGAATCGCCGCCAGCACCTCCGGAATTCCCGGGTAGACGGTGGTGTGATCGAGTTTGTGCTCCCGGTAGTAAGAAAGAAAGAATTCCAGGCCCTTGCGCACCAGTGTCTGGTCGCCTGCCTCGGCGCCGAGTGCCCTCTGAATCAGGATGGGAGCGCCATCACCCACATAGCTGGCGATGACGTCATCCGGCAACTCAGGCCGTTCAATGTGGCGCAACGCTGCGTTGACGGAGTGTACGAGGTCCAAACGCGAATCAATGAGGGTGCCGTCCAGGTCAAAGATCACCAATTGGATAGAGTGCGGGTCAAAGGCGCGACGGGTTCGAATCATCAGTACTCAGGATAAATGATGGCAGACGCGAGGACCGAGCTGCAACCGAGCCTTCTTGCGTTACCTGCGCTTCCATCCTTTGCTCGGCAGCCACTCCTGCCAACCGCGAGCGTGTTCAAGAATCTGTTTCTGCTGTTCTGCGGACAACTGGAATCCTGGTTCGTCAATCGCGTGCTGTGCGATGAGCCATGCTGTTCGACGTCTTACCCGACCGTCTCTTCGGCAGCCCAGCCTATTCAGCGATCAGCCGCGAAGACTCGCATTCTTGACGTGGACCGCATTCGAGGAATGTACGCCTCGGAGTTTCCCGCGATTTTAGAGGTGCCTGGCGAACGCGCAGATCCTCAGCCCGCATAGCGATCAATTCGCGGCGGAGATCCTCGTTAGTCATCGTCCGGATACTGAAGGTTCGCTCCCGGAAGCCTGATATATACTATGTTTTTAGTAATATCGAAACATAAAATGTGCCCGCCTTAGTTTGGTGCGGTAAGCATTCTCTTCGAGAGCACCGGCAATGCAGCCCACCCACGCGAGGACACCCCGGCGAATTTCAGGCAAGATTTCTCCGCGGGTAACGACGTCGGAGACAGCAAAGCGTCCCACCCGGCTTGAGCACGCGGAACGCCTCGCGCAAGACTTTATCTTTAGTCGGCCGAAAGATTGATCACGCAGTTCGAGATGATCACGTCCACCGAATTGTCGGGCAGCGGAATACGGCTCGCGCTCAACAAAGGAAATCGAGAACATTGGACGGCAATGAACTTCAACCTCCGCCCCCGCGTCGCCGCAGAATTCCTTGGAACGGGCTTTTTGCTGATGGCCATCGTGGGTTCCGGATCATGGCCGAGCGCCTCGCAGGCGGCAACCTGGGTCTCGCCCTTCTCGCCAACTCGCTGGCGACTGGAGCCTCTCTCGTTGCCCTGATCCTGGCGTTTGGAACCATCTCTGGCGCTCACTTCAACCCGGCGGTGACGCTAGCGGAAGCAATGCTAGGTGGCATCGCATGGCGTGAAGCGCTTGCCTATGTAGTTGCTCAGGGGGCGGGTGGCTTGTGCGGCGTAGGGGTGGCACACTTGATGTTCGGCTTGCCATTCTTTTTCGCCTCTCATCACGTGCGAAGTGGCGGTGTTCTGCTGGGGAGCGAATTCGTTGCCACGTTCGGGCTGCTGGTCGTGATTTGGGGCTGCTCGTATGGTTACCCCTCCGCCACACCCTACGCAGTTGGCGCTTATATTACCGCGGCGTACTGGATCACTTCGTCCACATCGTTCGCAAACCCAGCACCGACCCTGGCGCGAGCAGCAACCGACACTTTTGCGGGCATTCGTCCAGCCGACGCTCCGGCGTTCATCGCCGCACAACTCGGAGGAACATTGGCTGCGTCCTTATGGGTGCGACAGTTACTCCCCACCAATCAGGGGAAGGGTAGACCGGCCGCGGTTGGCGAGGATAGCGGTCGCGTGGTCTGACCACCAACCTCAGAACGAACTTTCCATCCTTTTCCAACCAATCGTTTCCATTTACAATCCAACAGGTTCTCCCAGCCCCCGCGGAATCCAAGCGGGGTCCTGAGGAATCTAAACGAGGCAGGACCCAGGAAACGGATGGCCACGACAAAGACCGATCCCAAGCTGCCCGTAGCGGCGAATGGCGCGAAGAAGGGCAAGCTGTATCAAGGGCTTACGCGCGAACAGCTCATCCAGGCGTACCGCATTATCTACACTTCGCGACGTATCGATGACCGCGAGATCCTGCTCAAGCGCCAACAAAAGATCTACTTTCAGATGTCCGGCGCCGGGCATGAGGGCATTGGCGTTGCCGCAGGGCTGGCGCTAAAACCGGGTTACGACTGGTTCTATCCCTATTATCGCGATCGCGCACTGTGCCTGGCGCTGGGAGTCAAGCCTTACGAGATGTTCCTGCAGGGCGTGGGCGCCGCCGACGATCCCAGTTCCGGTGGACGCCAGATGCCTTCGCACTGGAGCTACCCGCAACTGCACATCGTGACCCAGTCCTCGCCAACGGGCTCGCAGATATTGCAGGCGGTGGGCTGCGCCGAAGCCGGACGATATCTGGCAAGGCATCCCAAGGCGGCCGAAGTTCCATCCTCAAGCTCCCCGGACTACCGCCAATTCAAGAATGTCAGGTTTCAAGGGGATGAAGTCACCTATGTTTCACTGGGCGACGGCACCTCCAGCGAAGGGGAATTTTGGGAGGCGATGAACGCCGCCGCTCTCGGCAAGCTGCCGATAATTTTCTGCGTCGAGGATAACGGTTACGCGATCTCGGTTCCAGTCGAAGTTCAAACCGCAGGCGGAAGCATTTCGCGCCTCGTCTCCGGGTTTCCCGATTTCCATTTCGAAGAAGTCGATGGCACTGATCCCGTGGCCAGCTACGCCGCATTCCAGCGAGCTACTCGATATTGCCGCGAAGGACACGGCCCCGCCTTTGTCCACGCGCATGTCATCCGCCCCTATTCGCATTCCTTGTCCGATGACGAGCGCCTCTACCGGCCCGATGCTGAGCGCGAACGCGATGCCCAGCGCGACCCGGTTACGCGCACCCAAATGTTCCTTTTGCGGGAAGCGATTCTCGACGAAAAGGGCATCAATCAGCTCGAGAAGGAAGTCGAGGCCGAGCTGCAGGTGGCAGTCGACGCGGCGCTCGAGGCGCTTCCGCCCGTGCCCGAAAGTGTGACCAAGTTTGTGTATTCGCCCGATCTCGATCCCGCGTCGTCCATCTTTGACACGAAGGCATTGGCGCCGCCAGAACCTGCCGCCGACGGCAAAAAGCCCGCGGCCAAGACCATGGCCGATCTGATCACGATGACCCTGCGCGACGAAATGCAGCGCGACGAGCGCATCGTAATCTTCGGTGAAGATGTGGCCGATTGCAGCCGCGAGGAATACTTAAAGCGCAAGCTGGTCAAAGGCAAAGGCGGAGTCTTTAAGCTGACGTTCGGCCTGCAGTGCGAGTTCGGCAATGATCGAGTCTTTAATGCTCCGCTCGCCGAGGCTGCCATTGTTGGGCGGGCTACCGGCATGGCCACCCGCGGCCTCAAGCCGGTCGTCGAGATTCAGTTCTTCGACTACATCTGGCCCGCGATGATGCAAATCCGCGACGAACTCAGCGTGATCCGATGGCGCTCCAACAACGGCTTCTCGTGTCCAGTCGTGATTCGCGTCGCAATCGGCGGATACCTGACCGGCGGCGCTATCTACCATTCGCAGTGCGGCGAAAGCGTCTTCACGCACATTCCAGGTCTGCGCGTGGTCTTCCCGTCGAACTCGCAAGATGCTGCGGGCCTGTTGCGGACCGCAATTCGCTGCGACGATCCGGTGCTATTTCTGGAACACAAGCGTCTCTATCGTGAATCTTTCGGCCGCGCCGCCTATCCCGGCCCGGACTACATGATTCCGTTCGGCAAGGCGAAGGTCGTCCAGCCTGGCACCGACCTGACCGTAATCACCTACGGCGCGGTCGTGCCGCGTGCGCTGCAAGCCGCGCAGAAACTGGAGCGCGAGCAAGACGTGAGAGTGGAACTGATCGACCTGCGCTGCCTGAATCCGTTTGACTGGGATACCATCGCTGCCTCGGTCACTAAGACGAATCGCGCACTCGTGGCGTACGAAGACACGCTGAGCTGGGGCTACGGTGCCGAAATCGCGGCCCGCCTGGCCGACCAGCTCTTCGACCAGCTCGACGCCCCCGTCCGCCGCGTGGCCGCCAAAGATGTCTTCGTCGCCTACCAGCCGATTCTGGAAGATGCGATTCTTCCCCAGCCGAATGACCTGTATCTTGCGATGAAGGAATTGGCAGAGTACTAAAAATAACGCCACCGATTGGCGCGGATCAACACGGATCAAAAAGCAAGGTTTTGCATCATCCGCGTTAATCCGTGGGCCAGATTTATTTGTGGCCTGATTCTGCTGTTCCGTGTTCCTGGTTGTAAGCCTTCCACGCTCCGTCAATCACATAAGCGTGCAGCGCGTCAGCCTGTTTCGTGGTCATGTGCAGATGCGGAAAGGCAAACTTCGGCGGATTCGCGAATCCCGGCATGCCCTGATCCCAATGCGAGCCGGCCAGCACGATGGAATACCACTGCGAGTGAACCTCCGGCGGCGCATAGCGTAAGTCAGGAACAGCGCCGTTCAGAACCCACGCACCACTGCCATCAAGTCCCGGAGAGTGGCACCCGTCGCATACAAACTTGCGATACAACGTCTCGCCTTCGCGAATCGCCTCCGCGCTTGCCGGTTGCTGCGGTGGCTTCGGTACCGGAGGGACCACATCCGGTGGCGTCGGGAACGGATTCGTCGCGCTCAGTTTGAAAGCAAGCAGGCGTGACGGGCCGCGCTTGGATTGCGGCGTGGCCATCGTCCATGCGGGAGCAAACAGTCGTGAACCAGAGCCCCATCCCACCGGCACCAGCACATATTGCTCGCCATTCACCGCAAAGGTTACGGGAATGGACTCGATCGCCGATCCGGTTTGAATCGACCAGGCTTTCTTTCCCGTATCGGCGGTGAACGCAGCGAACTCGCCGGTGCCTTGCCCTTGAAACACAAGATTGCCGGCAGTCGAGAGCACACCGCCGTTCGTCGCGATCTCTTCTTCAACCGACCAGCGCTCCGATTGGCTTACCGGATCCCACGCGATCAGCCGCCCTTCAGTCTGCTGCATCCACTCTCCGGTTTCGACTGCCGCATGCGTATTGGGCTTGCGGTCGGTAGCCGGAATGTAAACGATCCCTGTCCCGGGGTCGTAGCTCATCGGCCACCAGTTGTGCACCGTCCATTGTTTGCCGCCACCGGCTGAGGCCGGCACTTCTACCGCTTTTCCGGTCGACAGGTCCACCGAAGACGCCCAGCTCACCTTCACGATCGGCCTGGCCGAGAGCAGCTTCCCGGTCTTGGCATCCAGCACGTAATAGAAACCGTGTTTGGGCACAGTCATCGCGACGTGGCGTTTCTCGCCATCAAGGTTTAAGTCGGCCATCACGATGTGATTATTTTCCGTCTGCAGGCCGGGGGAACTTGTCTGGTAATGCCAGACATACTCTCCCGTCTCCGCCTTCACGGCGAGGATGCAGCCAGAAAAAAGCTTGTCTCCCCGGGGCTCAATCGACGACAGCTCTCCGTAGTCGACGCCTGCGCCTGCCGTTCCAAAGATGACATAGTCCGTCACCGGGTCGTAGGTGATGGCGTTCCACACGTCGGCGCCACCGATCCGCCACGAGTCTGGCCCCGACCACGTTTTCGCAGCCATCTCCAGAGCCTTCGTTTCAAAACGCTTCGTAGGCTCGCCGGGGACGGTCCAGAAGCGCCAGACTTCCTTTCCGGTCTCGGCGTCGAAGGCGACGAGCGCCCCGCGCACGCCATCATCGGAACCGTTGTAACCCATGAATACCCTGTTCTTGGCCACGTGTGGCGCGCCCGTGATGCCCGTCTGTGTTCGGTCGCACACCGGAGACTCCCATGCCTGCTTTCCCGAAGCGGCGTCAATCGCGACCAGCCGGCAGTCGCCGGTTCCCACGAAAACTTTCCCCTCCCAGACTGCAACGCCAGCGTTGGTGCGCGCGGAATACGAGCCGTTGATCGCTAGGTTCAGCCGCACTTTCGGATCAAATTTCCAAATCAGTTTGCCTGTCGCCGCGTCGACTGCATACACCTTCGACTGAGGCGCGCTTACATAGGCGACGCCGTCAACCACGATCGGTTCCGAAACGATCCCCATGGCGCTGTCAATGTCGAGATACCACGCTAGTCCGAGTCCCGCAACGTTCTGATCGTTGATTTGTTTCAGAGGGCTGAAATGCTGAGATTCGAACGTGCGCCCATTGATCAGCCAGTTCGTTCCCTCGCTGGTCTCCGAAGCCACGCGCGCCTCGGTCACCTTGCCGGCTTTCGGGGCATCGTCTGCCGCACCGTGGTTCGCCGAGGTTCGGGAAATCAGAATCATTGCAGACGCAAGGCACAGAGACGTCAAACCCAATACTTTCAACCGCATGAATTGCGAGGGCCTAAACACGGTTCACCTTTTTCGGGAAGCGGGAGCGGTTTGCTCACAGGTGTGCAGCATGCCGGTCGCCCCATGGTAGGAAGGGGAGTGAGCAAAGTCAATGAGGACTCAGAATGCGGATAGGGCGGATATTCGCATATCAAACCTGAAGCGCTTGGCGTATCTGGCTTCATCCGTATCCGCGCACATCCGGGCCGTTTTTCTTATGATCCGAATAACAGGTTGTAGATCCCGCCGCCCACCGCTCCGCCAATCAGGGTGCCACCGCCGTCGCGGCGGCTTTTCAGCCTGCGCTGAGCGAATCTGCGGAGGCATCCTTTGCTACCGGATTCCGGTTGCTCCTTCCGCACGGGTAAACCAATGCAGTTTTTCTCTGAATTTCTGCTTCGACGCCGTTACGGCAGCTTTCGACAACTTTGCGCTCCCGTCGCGAACAATCGAGCCCAGCAGTCTCGCAGCTCTCAGTGTCGCGGCTCTGCGCAGGCCCGCTTTTTCCACCGGCACGGTGCAATGGCAGTATTCTTTCGCAATCATGCCAACGCGAAGAGTCAAGAAAGCATTAGCCGCGCCCGTCAGAATGGAACTCGTGAGTAGATGCATACCCGGAATTGCGGCGATCGTCGAACCGAACACGGTTCCGATCAAAACATCCAGGTCAACGTCTTCCATGCCTGCAGCAACCAAGGCCGTCGAGGCAACATTCGCATAGAGCTGCACAAAATCTCGCAATGACGGTCTCTGGTTATAAATGTGAGCCATTTGCCAAACGAGGCGGGTCTGCGCGACCAGCACGACCAACACATCCAGCCGGCCGCTTTGCAAAACCGCCGTACTCAGAAACACCGTCGAGGCAGCCGACGCCACCGTATTGTCCGCCTGCTTATCGAGTGTCTGAAGCGCGGCGTCGATGTCGATGCGTGAATTCAAAGGAATCCCACGGAGCCGGGGATTCCGCGCCAACCGTCTCTTGAGATCAGCCATGAAGTGGTCGTATTCAGCTCCTTCGGCAGCAACTGGTGGCGGCATCCGCTTCGGCAATCGGAACCAAAGTACAAATGGTGCACCCAGCACCACGCCGTAGGTGAGGACTAAGCCCCACAACACCCCATTGCCGAAACCTCTATTGACAGCTCGTGCCGACTGGACGATTTGAACGGTCTGGTTAAAGACAAATAGCACAAACAGGATGAGGATGAATGACGCAAGCAGTGTGGCGATTTTCTTGATGGTTGTAGGCATCGGTAGGCTCCCCGTTTTATCGATTCCTAAAGTATCCGCCCCATCGTTCGTTTTAGAAAGCCACTGTTCGCTCTCTGAATCTTGTGATTTGCATCACCCTTAAAACCTCCGCGCTTGATATAAACCCAAGGTTCGGCGTAGAAAGACCAACCGCATGCCCGATCGAACTCGTACCCTGACAGCGAACGAGCGGCTCACAATCGCGCTGGTCGCCGAGGGACTGGAGAACAAAGATATCGCAGGACAAATTGGACGTTCGACGCACCATACGAAGCGTACGCTTCAGGCTATTTTCGACACGGCCGGGTGTTGCACCCGATTAGAGCTCGCAGTGTGGGACTTTCGCCACAATCCCGAATCGCAGCAGGTGATTCTGCGCCGATGCCCGTCAATCAAGTAGCTACTCATAGAGCTCACTTGCACGCAACTCCATGCGTTTCAATATCCTACCCTTTGAACACCCTGCTGATCTTGAGCGCTCCTATCCTCAAGTGCTTGCTAAACATGTCCCAACCGGGCAGTTACGAACGCTTTCCGCCGAAGCTGATCCCGATTGTCCGTTCCTGCCGGGGATGCTAGGCTTCGAAGAGGTGGGTTCTGCGTACGCTAATCCGTTGAAGTCCGTTTCATCTGAGCCGGGCCGGCTGGCGCAGTGGCTGCAGTCGGCAACCGCCGAAGTATGGGTGAAATTCCTGCTCGCACTGGTCGGATTAGGACTGGCTTTCGCCAGCGCGCTCTTCTCCACCGTGTCGCGTGATGCCGGAAACCTCTGGTCCACCGTGATTCTCGCCTCGACTTCGCTGGTCCTCGCCACCTTGGTCGGAATCGTTACCGTCCCCTATCTGGCGCGTCGCGTGGCGGTCGAGCGCCTGCGCGAGTCCTTCGATTACGACGTAACTCGGGGCGGCATCGTGTATGCGCTGGTGGCGTTGGTGATTGGCATTGCCGCGCTCAATACGGGCAACAATCTGCTCTACATCGTGGTCGCGACTATGCTGGCGGCGATCCTGGTTTCCGGAGTCGTCTCCGCCTGGGTGTTGCGCTGGTTGGAACTTGACGTTCGTCTGCCCGAGCACGTTTTCGCGGGCCGGCCCGTAGCCGGACGCATCCTCTTAAACAACCCACGCCGGTTCCTCCCGTCTTTCTCCATCCGCGTCGTTTCCACGCGCAAAAAGAGAAAGAAGCCGGTCAAACAATGGCAATGGGAAGCAACGACTTTCGCGTTTCCGTTTAACCGTCCGAAGGCGGAGCAGTGGCTGCGTCTGCCAGACCGGCGTTTGCGCCGCGTGACCGTCGTTCCACCGCCTCCGGGAATCTTTCAGGGCATGGCCTACTTCCCCTTCCTGCCGCCGCATGCCGAATTGTCCGCCGATCTGGAACTGCAATTCGAGCAGCGCGGTCGTTATCGCGAAGATACCTTCGGCTTGGCTACACGCTTTCCGTTCGCGTTTCTTACCAAGACGCGGCATGTCTCGTTGCCTAGGGAAGTGCTCGTTTATCCCCGCATAGAGCCCACCGATGAAGTATTCGAGATCCTGCCGCTGGTGCGGGGAGAGTGGGAGAGCTTCGTCCGCGGCCGAGGCTCCGACCTGTACCGGATTCGCGAGTACATGCCCGAGGATTCTGCCCGCCATGTCGACTGGAAGGCCACAGCGAAGTCAGGTTCACTGAAAGTTCGCGAGTTCGCCCGCGAAGATGAGCGCAAGCTGTGCATCGCCTTCGACAATCCCGAACCCGGCCTGATTTCCGAACGAGCTTACGAAAAGGCAGTCGACCTAGCGGCCTCTCTGGCGTGGCATTTTTCGACGCAGGAGGCGGAACTCTCATTTGCCGTTCCCGGACGTCCCCGCACCCGCGATCTTCATGAGTTTCTCGGGTGGCTCGCCGTGATTGAGCCGGGAAGCATGGAAGCGGCTGCCAGCGCGGTTGCGACGAGAAGGGAACCCCCATCCGATGCCCTGAGTGACATGAACCTGGGCGGTTCGAACGAATACAACATACTCATTACCGCCCGCGAGCGCGGCAGCCTACCATCTTCTCTGTGGAACTCGTCCTACATTGTCTTTGCCGGCGACGAAGCACCAAAGAACGAGGAGAAGCATTCGGTAGCGCGAAAGCGGGTTTCCCGGTAGTGCGGAAATGGGCCACACCGTACTGGAGACCGCACAAGTCACGGTCGAGCACAACATCGGTGCGGTTCCCGCACTGCACAATGGCAAACTGGTCGGAATTTTTTCCGAACGGGACCTCATGATCCCCGCAGCACCTGTATGGCTGAGGTCATGACCGACGATCCCCTTACGATCAGCATGAACAAGGACCTGGAAAACTGCCTAACCCTGAAGCGGCGCACAGTTTCCGTCACTTGCCCGTTTGCCCCGAAGGCCACCTGGTTGGCATGGTATCTCTCCGCGACACCCTGCTCCACGATTTGAACGAGAAGGATGATGAAGTGCGCATGATGGGTGCCTACATCCACTGCATGCCCGACGCATCCTTGTTTTGCGCGCCCCAGCGACCTGGTTCCCGCTATTCTGGTGCCGGGGTATCTAGTCTTCGTCCCCAGGCCCTCAGTTCGCCCCTTTCTGTCGCGAAAACCGATTTTTTCCCACTGGCACGAAGGTAACCTTGCACCCGGGGTATCCTCAACGGTAACGTTACTTGCCATTACTTCAGTGCATTGAACACCGGGTTCGAAACCGCTAACGTTGTGGAGACCGGCTGGCGATATCTGTGCGATCTGATGCTTGAAATCGTGATCCTTCTTATCCAACCCATGAACAAAGCATTGCCAGAGAGCGACCAGAGATGAACGAGAAAATTAGAGTTCTCTATTACGGGCTCTGGCTTGCTCATCCTGTCTTGCAGACGGGAATCGCTGCGATTATGCTGCGGCGCGGCTTGCACCGCAAATTCAAATTCTTCTTTGGCTACATCCTCACGCAATTGGTGACCTTTGCCGTAGTGTTTTCAGCATTTCGACATAGTTATTCCGCCTTTTTCTATCTGAACTGGGCTTGTGACGCCCTCAGCGTGGCTTTTGGCTTCGCCGTGATTCACGAAGTTTTTGTGGACGTTTTCCGCGCCTTTCACACCTTGCGCGATTTGGGCACAGTACTTTTCAAGTGGGCGGGCCTCGTCATGTTGCTGGTTGCAGGAGTGGTTTCTGTTTCCGCCAATTCTTCTGAGATCGCACCCTGGATGCAGGCCGTCATCACCTCGCAACGGTGTGTGCGCATCATTCAGATCGGGATGGTTCTCTTCCTGCTCTTCTTCGCTCACTATGTCGGGGTCAGTCGTCGACAGCACAGCTTCGGCATCGCACTCGGCTTTGGTTCCTTTGCCGTGATCGAACTGGTGCTGATCTGTTCATTTGTCGGGAATCATCTGGGTGGATTCTGGATGAGCATCATGAACATGGCGGCCTACAACGGCAGTCTGCTGGTTTGGCTGGGCTATGTCGCGGTAACCAGGCCCGCCCGCGACGCCACGTTGTCGCTTTTGCAGCCTCAGCGCTGGGAGCAGAGCCTTACCGATATCCATCACCCTCTACCGGCCGACTCTCTGATACCCATGTTTGAGGGAATGGTCGACCGCGCGCTTTCGCGTACTCACCAGGATCTGGCCCCCGATCATGAGACTCTGGGCGGTGGTGCAGTCGCCCGCCGAGCGGCGGCGGCCGGCAGTAACTTCAGCCTTCCAGTGGTCCATGAGCCCACCAAGCCCTAGCAACTTTCGCTGTCCGCGTTTTCGACTGCTTTCCCTGTTTTGTCTCCGCGAACTGGTCTTGTTCGGAATTTGTAAACTCATCGCAAGAAATAGGCCCATCCCGGAACCCGTGTTTTCTTCCCACCAGAAACGAATAAAGTTGACGTAAGTGATTGCTGCGTAAGGTGTTGTCTGATTATGACGCAGGGCCTAGAGGATTAAGCCCTGGTTGCAGGAAGGGCGGGGTGAAAACTATTGCACATAGAAGTTGACACGTGTCCTATAATGCGCTTCCGCGAGAGAGTCCCAAGAAATTCAACTCTACGCGGTTCTTTAGGAGACGAACACATGAAACGCGCATTCAGGATTTCGATCCTGATGGTAGGACTAGTGGGCACATTCATTGCAGCTGCCGTCCAACAGGTTCCAGCCGCTGACGGCGGTCCGCTACTTTTGTGCCCACCCCGACAACCAAATTGTCAAACAACCCTGCCACCGCAGTAGAACCCGGGGCAGCAATATCGACAAGGTCACGAAAGTAACCTGTCCGTAACTGCAACCTGGGCCGAGAAAATAGGCTAGCAATTTTTGGGCTGACGGGACTCATACTTACCCGTCAGCCCCTCTTCTTTGGGGACAGAAATCCCTGGAACGGATCGACGAGCTCTTCTCGGTTAGCGATGGCTAGCTCTTTTCCAAAGCCTGTTGCAGGAGTCCTTGCAATTTCGCTGCGTCGGTCACGGGCGGCTGGCAGGCCGATCCCGAGCACAGCACCGCAAAAGACTTTTTTGAATTCAAATCTGGAAGATGGGGAATCGTCGAGGCCAATCCTGGCGGAAGATTCTCCGGGACCACCTGGTTGGCCGACAATCGCAGCGTACTTTTGTTAAAGGCAAATGGCGCAAGCGCGGCCGCGTACAATTCATCTGCTGCGCTCTGATCTCGGTCGGCGGCAATCACGACCACTTGCACGGGGCTCTCCAAAAGATGTACTACTGCGATTCCGTAGGTCGCCGTGAAGATTCCGAACTGTTCCGCCACTCCGCCAAACGCTTCTAGCGTAAGCTCGGCCTTGTCCTTGTAACCTCGATCGTCCGCGTAGTGATGCATCCGCGCCAGCGCGATCGCCGCCATCGGATTTCCCGCTGGCGTCGGCGAGTCCTGCAGTGGCTTGCGCCGCGTGGCCAGCACACCCAGGCTCTTACCGTCGGCGACCGGTTCGCTGTCGAAGAATCCACCCGAAGTCGCGTCATAAAACCGGGCAATCATCGCATCTGTGATCCCGTGCGCAAACTTATAGTAAGTCAGATCGGCGGTCGCCTCATAAGCATCCAGGCACGCCAGCGCCGTGAACGCATAATCATCCAGCAGCCCCGGCACCGCGCGACGCGAAGCCTCAGGGTCGGAGTAAGACACCACGTGAAGCAGTGCGGCGCGGGCGCCCTCGCCCGCGTTTTGCTTCGTTCTCCAAGCCTCCGCCAGCACCCGATCCAGCGACTTCAACGCAAACCGCCGCGCTTCCGAAAGACTCAAAACCTTCGCCGCTTCCAGGTACGCTGATACGCACAAACTGTTCCATCCCACGTAAACCGTCTTATCCACGTAAGGAGTCGGCCGCTCGAGCCGCGCCGCGTACATCTTCTTTTTCGCCGACGCCAGCAATTCCTCGACCCGTCCCGGAGCCAGGTTCCTTCGCTGCGCGATCTCTCCTACCGAAGCTCGCACGTACAGCACATTCTTTGCCGGATCGTGATGCATCTCCCCGACTTCGTTGATGTCGTAATGCAGCGCCGCGACCTGCGCCTCCTCTTCGGTCAACACGGCGCGAGCTTCCTCGAGCGTCCAGGTGAAGTAATCTCCATCGTCTTCCATGGAAATGTCCGCATCCTGAGACGCATAGAATCCGCCACGTTCCCGGTCGCTCAACCACTCGTCCATCCAGCGAATGATGTCGCGGGCCACGTCTGCAAAAAAGTCCTTGCCGGTCGCCTGATACGCGTGCACATAATTCTTCAGAAGTTCGGAATTGTCGTAGGACATCTTCTCGAAGTGCGGCACCACCCAGCGCTCATCTACCGAATAGCGGTGAAACCCGCCCGCCAGTTGGTCATAGACGCCACCGACAGCCATGTGTTCGAGTGTGGTTGTAATCAGGTTGCGAAGCGAGTCCTCGGCAGAAGTAGCGGATGTCGATCTAGTGTCTTCTGTGGGGAGACCGCCGTCCTCGGCGGTCCGGCGGAGCGAAGCTCCGCTCCGCGCATACCGCTCGATCAACAAGTCCAACGCCGACGGATGCGGAAACTTCGGCGCCTGCCCAAACCCCCCGTGCTCGGGATCAAACATCCGAAACGCTGAGGTCTGAATCGCCGCCAGGATCCCGGCAGAAACCCGCCCATCCTTCCCCGCGAACGATTCCGACTGCGCAATCGCGCTCTCTACCATCTTCGCCTGTTCGACCACATCGCCATTCTTCTCCGCATACGCGTTGGCGATGCTCAATAGCACGCGCCGAAAGCTCGGACGCCCATATCCATCGCTCGGAGGAAAATAAGTCCCTCCATAAAACGGCTTCCCGTCCGGCGTAAGAAACGCCGTCAGCGGCCATCCGCCTTGGCCGCTCACCGCCTGCACCGCCACCTGATACCGGCTGTCAATGTCCGGACGCTCGTCCCGATCCACCTTCACGGCGATGAAATGCTGGTTCACGATCGCCGCAATCTCCGGATCGTCGTACGACTCCCGGTCCATCACATGGCACCAGTGGCACCACACCGCCCCAATATCGAGCAGCATCGGCTTGTTCTCACGCTGCGCCGCCGCAAATGCTTCCTCTCCCCACTCATGCCACCGAATCGGCTGATGCATGGCAGATCGTAAGTACGCAGAAGACGCCAGTGCGAGGGAGTTGTGGGTCGTGGTGGTCATGATTTCAGTCTAGCTGATCTTCATTCGCCGCCGTGAGGGCCCCACTGCTTCCCGCCGTTCTTTGGCGAGATGGGGAGGATTTTGACTCCAACGAACCCCGTGTCTTCAACATCGCAGGGTGCCAGAGTCCAGACATCCTCCGCTTCGCTTGCCGCACTTTTCGATCATTTCGATCATAAAGTGCTCCGGGGGAGGGGTTACTTCAGACGCTGTGTTTCCCATCTGGGAAAAATCTTCAACCGCACTCGGTAGAAAATGTTCGGGTAAAAATCCACAAATCGAAACTACTCTCCCTCAACCAACCAGCTGCTGCGCAATCTTGCAATATAAGTCGATCGCCTCGTGTAGCTGCTGCTTTTCGATGTACTCGCCATCGGTATGCGCCACATGAATCGATCCCGGTCCAATCAGCAGCGGTTCGCCCCAATTCGTAAGCTTGGGAATGTCCGTCGTAAACGCAGCAATCATCGTTGGCAAACCATCAACCGTGCGTAAACGTAGGAAGGGAAGCTCCAGCGGAAACGTCACTTGCACTTCACCGCCAGCAGTCGTAACAATTTCCCGCCGTAACTGGTCCGACGGACCCACGAGCCGGTAAAGCAGATCCGCGTGCGCATAATCTGGAATCACGTTAGGTGCTCGTCCGCCTTCAATCAGGCCGATGTTCAACGTGCACGGACCAACTTCGGGATCGGAAGGCAGAGGCATCGCACGCAAGCGCGTGAGCGCCGGAATCAACTTATCAATCGCCGATTCGCCGAGTTCTGGGTAAGCCGAGTGGGCCATGCGTCCCGTTGCGGTGACTTCAACGCGCAACGTACCTTTCGACGCAAGCGCCAGGTGATTTTCCGTGGGTTCGCCGTTGACTAGAAAACGAGAGCGCGAGTGACCGTTTGCTGCATATTCATTCGCCAGTTGGGCGCCCAGGCTGTCACGCTCTTCACCCGCCACGAACAACAGCCCTACATGAATTTTCTGCTGGCGCAGCCTTTCCGCGGCCGCGATCTGAGCCGCGATGATGCCCTTCGCATCGCATGATCCGCGACCGTAAATGCGCACCTCGTCTTCCGAGGAAGCAATGAACGGAGGCACCGTGTCCATGTGCGTGGAAAATACGATCGCAGGATGCGGATGCTCCGCCGAAGTCGCATAAACATTGAAGCGCTCAAGCTCCACCGCCATCTTCTTGGTCTGATAGCCGAGCCGGCAAAGTTCTCCGTAGAGATAGTTCCCAACGGCCGCTTCGTTCCCTGTGATGGACTCGATGTCCACGAGTTGCCGCGTCAGCGTAACAGCATCCATGGAGGAGAGAATAGCAGGAAAGCAGGGTCACGTCGGGCTTCG
>Ga0209006_10000341_pt1 | contig 47381 bp, 52 predicted proteins | sample JacPin_JW_Ref_O2_FD_188567 | JGI IMG/M metagenome (GOLD analysis project Ga0209006, IMG submission 188567) | Forest soil microbial communities from Algoma, Ontario, Canada - Jack Pine, Ontario site 1_JW_Ref_O2 (SPAdes) (version 2) | ecosystem: Environmental > Terrestrial > Soil > Boreal...
CCGGCAGATCACTCTTACCGATATCGCCGACGCGGTCGGCATGCACAAGTCGGCCCTGCTGCGCTACTTCGAGACGCGCGAGCAGATCTTCCTGCTCCTCACCGCCGAGGACTGGCGCGAATGGTCGGCGGCGCTGCGCGCGAAATTGGAGAGGGCAAGCGGCTCCCCGACCGCGGAGACTGTGGCGTCCGCCTTCGCCGGCACACTGGCCGACCGCGGCATGTTCTGCGACCTGCTCGCGCAGGCACCGCTTAACCTGGAACGAAACGTGTCGCTGGAAGCCGTGCGCGCCTACAAGCTCGTGACCCACCACGAAGTCGACGCGATCGTCGAGGTCATGCGGCGGCTTCTGCCCGGCCTCACCGAACAAGACTGCATCGACGTCATCGCCGCCGCGACCTCACTGTCCGGCGCATTCTGGCAAATGGGCAACCCACCTCCAGAGGTAGCGGCGCTCTACCGCAGCGACCCACGCATGTCGCACGCACTCTTCGAGATCGAACCGCGCGTACGCAGGACGCTCACCGCCATGCTCAAGGGAACGCTGGGTGGGTGAACACGGCCCCGGCACTGCTGCGTCGAGCCGGGCCGACGCCCGTCGCGTCGTAGCATTACCGCGGTGACCACATCGATGTCCTGGCAGGACGCATTCGACGTCATCAAGCGTGGTCACGAACACCGCGATGTCCCGTTCAAGCTCGCCAGCGGGCAGACCAGCCAGCACTACATCGACGGCAAGCACGCCGTGGACACCGGCGCCCGGCTCGCCGTCGTCTGCCGGGCGGTGGTCGACCTCGCCGCCGAGCGGCAGATCGAGTTCGACGCGGTCGGTGGCCTGACGATGGGCGCCGACGCGCTGGCCCACGGTGTCGCGATGGTGACCGGCAAGGCCTGGTTCTCCGTGCGCAAGGAGCCCAAGTCCCGTGGCCTCGAGCAGTTCATCGAGGGATTCCGGCTCGGGAACCACCCCGGCACACGCGTGCTGCTGGTCGAGGACGTGGTCAGTACCGGCGGGTCCGTTCGCAAGGCCTACGACAAATCGATCGAGGCAGGCGCCATCGTCGCCGGGATCATCCCGATGGTGGACCGCGGCGAGGTGGCGGCGCGGGTGTTCGCCGACCTCGGGGTGCCGTACTTTCCCCTCGTCACCTATCAGCAGCTGGGCATCGAGCCCATCACCGAATCACCGACGACATCATGACACCACCGGTGATCCAGCGCTGGATCGACATCATCGACAACGGCCGCACCGACGGGCTTGCGGCCCTGCTGGCCGAAAACGCGGTGTTCTACTCACCCGCGGTGTTCACGCCCCAGGAGGGTCGCGCGACGACGCTGGCATACCTGACGGCCGCCGTGAAGGTGTTGGGCGGCAGCAACTTCCGGTATGTCGGGCAGTGGTTCGCCGACCGCTCGGCCGTGCTCGAGTTCGTCGCCGACCTCGATGGCATCCACGTTAACGGTGTCGACGTGATCCAGTGGAACGACGACGGCGAGATCGTCGAGTTCAAGGTCATGCTGCGCCCGCTCAAGGCGCTGCAGGCGGTGATGGCGGCGATGGCCGCGCAGCTGCAGAATTCGTGAAGCTGCTGCTGATCTCCGATACCCATGTGCCGAAGCGGGCGCGTGACCTACCCCGGCAGGTGTGGGACGAGGTCGACCGCGCCGACGTTGTGCTGCATGCCGGCGACTGGGTGGACGTGTCGCTGCTCGATGCCCTGCAGGAGCGCGCGACACGGCTGATCGGGTGTTGGGGCAACAACGACGGGCCCCGACTGCGGGCCCGGCTTCCCGAGACGGCCGAGGCGACGTTGGACGGGGTGCGCTTCACGGTCACCCACGAAACCGGCGCCGCGGCCGGCCGCGACGAGCGGATGTCGCGGCGTCATCCCCACACCGATGCGCTGGTGTTCGGCCACAGCCATATTCCATGGGACAGCACCGCGGCGACCGGGTTGCGGCTGCTCAATCCCGGCTCGCCCACCGACCGGCGGGGCCAGCCGCACTGCACGTACATGACCGCGACTGCGCACGACGGGGTGCTCGGCGACGTTGTCCTGCACCGGATAACCAGTCAGCCGCCACCGTAAGGCCGCCACCGTAAGCTAAGTCGCGCGCGGCGATTCCTGGCCCCCGGCGGGCGCCGCCTTCCTCTGCCACGGCCACGCTCCGGTCATCTCCAGCTGCAGCGAGAAACTCAGGAACGTCCGGATCAGCACGATCCCGCCGAGTACCGCGACACTTTGCGGCGTCGGAGTGATTGCGACGGTGCGGATGATGTCGGCAGCGACCAGAAACTCCAGGCCCAGCAGGATCGAACGGCCGAGCTGACGGCGAAAGTCCTCGTACCGGCCGCCCGGCACGCCGCGCTTCGTCAACGCCCACGAAGCCGCGACCAGCGCGCCGCCGACGATCACTGCGACCCCGGTCGCGTCGATCACCTTGCCGACGGTCTCGATGACCTCCACGAACGCCACGGGTGAATGCTAACTCGCTGCCAATCAGCCGATTTGGATGTGGACGGCGCGGCGTGGTGGCACTGTCGGACGCATGACGCCCAAGCCGCCCACGGACGTGATCGAACGCGCGCACAAGGAGCACCTCGGGTCCCTTCCTCTCGACGACACCACAGATTTCGCCGACGCTGACCGCGGGCTCATCGCCTCGCTGCAGCCGTGCGTCGTCAGGGCCGCCGACGGCCGGGTGGTGTGGGACAACGACGCCTACTCGTTCCTCACCGGTGACGCGCCGACCTCCGTGCACCCCAGCCTGTGGCGGCAGTCGACGCTGGCCGCCAAGCAGGGCCTGTACGAAGTGGTGGAAGGGATCTACCAGGTCCGCGGCCTGGATCTGTCCAACATCAGCTTCATCGAAACAGACAGCGGGATCATCGTCATCGACCCGCTGATTTCCACCGAGGTTGCCGCCGCTGCACTTCAGCTGTACCGCGAGCACCGCGGCGGTGACCGCCCGGTCGTGGCGGTGATCTACACGCACAGCCATGTCGATCACTTCGGCGGTGTCCTCGGTGTCACGAACCAGCAAGATGTCGACACCGGCAAGGTGAGCGTCCTTGCGCCAGAAGGCTTTATCGAGCATGCGGTGCAGGAGAACGTATATGCAGGAACGGCCATGGCCCGGCGTGCCACCTACATGTACGGCACGTCTGTGGCCCGCGGTCCGCAGGGCCAGGTCGGCTGCGGGTTGGGTCAGCGAACGTCGACCGGCGAGGTCGCGGTGATCACCCCGACCGTGACCGTCACCACCACCGGCGAAAAGCACACCATTGACGGCCTCGCGATCGAATTCCAGATGGCGCCGGGCACCGAGGCGCCCGCCGAGATGCACTTCTACTTCCCGCGTTACCGCGCACTGTGCATGGCGGAGAACGCAACTCACAACCTTCACAACCTGTTGACGCTGCGCGGTGCGTTGGTCCGCGACCCCCACGTCTGGTCCGGCTACCTTACCGAGGCAATCGAGAACTTCACCGACAGTGTGGACGTCGCGTTCGCGTCTCACCACTGGCCGACGTGGGGCCGCGAACGCGTCATCGAGTTCCTGTCCACTCAGCGCGATCTGTATGCGTACCTGCACGATCAGACGTTGCGGCTGCTCAATCAGGGTTACACCGGTGCCGAGATCGCCGAGCAGTTCCGGATGCCTCCCGCGTTGGAGAAGGCATGGCACACCCACGGTTACTACGGTTCGGTCAGCCATAACGTGAAGGCGGTCTACCAGCGCTACATGGGCTGGTTCGACGGGAACCCCGCGCGGCTGTGGCCGCACCCGCCCGAAGCACTCGCCAAGCGCTACGTTGAGGCGCTCGGCGGCATCGACCGCGTCGTGGAGCTCGCCGAGAAGGCCTTCGGCGAGGGCGACTTCCGGTGGGCGGCGACTCTTCTCGACCATGCGACGTTCGCCGATGCGCAAGACCCGAAAGTGCGCGGACTGTACGCGGACACGCTGGAGCAGCTGGCGTACGGCGCGGAGAACGCGACCTGGCGCAACTTCTTCCTGTCGGGCGCCACCGAGTTGCGCGAAGGCAACTTCGGCACGGCGACCTCGGCGGCCTCGCCTTCGCTGTTGGCGCAGCTGACGCCGGAGCAGATGTTCGACACGCTGGCCATCAGCGTCAACGGCCCGCGGGCATGGGATGTCAACCTGGCGATCGACATCACGTTCGCCGACATCGACACCAACTACCGGTTGACGCTGCGCAACGGCGTGCTGGTGTACCGCAGGCGCCCGGCGGACGAGTCGACCGCGAATGCCGCAGTGCGACTGGACAGCAAGCTGCGGCTGCTGATGTTCGCTGCCGGCGACCGCACCTCTCCGGGCATCTCAATCACCGGCGACGCGGATGCGCTGCCCGCGCTGCTCGGGGTGCTGGACGCGCCGGACCCGAAGTTCAACATCGTGACGCCGTAGGGTGCGCAGGACCATCGACTGGGACGGCGACGCGGTCACGATCATCGATCAGACCGCACTGCCTGTCGAATACCGCGTGCTCACGCTGCGCACCGTCGACGAGCTGATCGACGCGATCCGTCGCCTGGCCGTGCGCGGTGCCCCGGCGCTCGGCGCGGCTGGCGCGCTCGGTGTCGTGCTCGCGGCCCGTTCGGGAGGCGACGTCCGGGCCGCGGCCGAGCGAGTTGCCCAGGCACGGCCGACCGCGGTCAACCTCAGCTGGGGTGTCGCGCGCGCGCTCACGAAGCTCGATGACGGCCCCGAAGCCGTGCTCGCCGAGGCGCTGGAGATCCTGGATGAGGATGAACGCCTCAATCGCACTGCCTCAGCGCACGCCGCCGAGATCGTCCTTGCCCTATGCGAACACCGTCCGCTGCGCCTCCTCAGCCACTGCAACGCCGGACACCTCGCGACCGTGGCCTGGGGTAGCGCGCTGGGCGTCGTCTGGCATCTGCACGAGCGCGGGCTGGTCGAGTCGGTACTGGTCGACGAGACGCGCCCGCTGTTGCAGGGTGCGCGGCTCACGGCGTGGGAGCTCGCGCATGCGGGCGTGACCTATCGCGTGCAGCCCGACGGCGCCGCCGCAGCGGCGATGGCCCGCGGCCTGGTCGACTGCGTGCTGGTCGGCGCCGACCGGATCGCGGCCAACGGCGACGTCGCCAACAAGATCGGTACCTACGGCCTGGCCATCGCGGCGCATCACCACGACGTGCCGTTCGTCGTGGTCGCGCCGTCGTCCACGGTCGATTCGTCGCTCGCCACCGGCGCCGAGATCGCCATCGAGGAGCGCCCGCCCGACGAACTCAGGACGTTCAACGCGACCACGATCACACCGCCGGACGCCGACGTGTTCAACCCGGCCTTCGATGTCACCCCGGCCGGGCTGATCACCGCCCTTGTCACCGAGCACGGCCGCTACCGGCCACGCTGAGCAAGCGCTACGGGATGCCGCCGTCGACCCGCAGGATCGTGCCGGTGGTGTAGCTGGACGCATCGGACATCAAATACAAAGCAGCGCCGACGATTTCCGGCGGGTTACCTGCCCGCTTCAACGACAGGTGGGTGAACGGGTTCACGGTTGCCTTGTCGAGATTCCAGGCCTTGCTGATATCGGTGAGGAACGGGCCGGCCATCAACGTGTTGACCCGCACCGTCGGCCCGAACGCCTTCGCGAAACCTTCGGTCAGAGCATTCAGGCCGGCCTTCGCGGCCGCATAGGGCAGCATGTCGGGCGCCGGCCGCAGCGACCCGGCCGAGCTGACGTTGATGATCGACCCGCCGCCGGCGGCGACCATTCGCTCGCCGACGAGCGCGGACAACCGGAACGGCCCTTTGAGATTGAGGTTGAAAACGGCGTCGAACAGCTTCTCAGTGAGGGACGTGAGCGATTCATACAGCGGTGACATCCCCGCGTTGTTGATCAGCGTGTCCACCCTGCCGAACCGGTCGTACACCGCGTCGACAAGGCCGTCGAGCTGCTCCCACCGTCCCACGTGCACCTGATAAGGCATCGCGGTGCGTCCGGTCTCGCTTTCGATCGCCTCGGCAGTGGCTTCACAGGAGTCGAGGCTCCTGCTCGCTACGACCACATCGGCGCCGCACCGGGCGGCCGCGAACGCCATCTCCCGGCCGAGCCCGCGGCTGCCGCCCGTGATCAACACCACCCGGTCTGTGAGGTCGAACAGGTCGTCGGCGTATCCCGGCACGCCCTCTATCGTGGCACGCGTGCAATTGCTGCTGATCCGGCACGCGCTGCCGCTGCGATCCGCACCCGATGAGGGGGCCGATCCTGAGTTGTCCGACGTGGGCTTCGAGCAGGCGCTTCGGCTGCCGAAGGCGCTGGATCGCCATCCGATCACGCGCGTGCTGAGCAGTCCGCAGCAACGGGCGGTCCAAACCGCTGCGCCCGTCGCCGACGCTCTCGGGCTAAAGGTGCAGATCGATGACCGCCTCGCCGAGTACGACAAGGACCTCGCCCACTACATCCCGATCGAGCAGATCCGCATCGAATTCCCTGACGAGTGGGACCGGTTGGCGGCCGGTCATCTGCCGAGCGGCGTCGACGAAGACGCGTTCATCGAGCGGGTGTTCGCCGTCCTCGACGATGTCGTGGCAAGCGGTGATCACGATGACACGGTGGCGATGTTCAGCCATGGCGGCGTGATCAACGTGATCCTGCACCGGATCCTCGGCACCGAACGGCTGCTGTTGTTCCCGATCGATTACGCGTCGGTGACGAGGCTGCGTTACTCCCGCAGCGGCGACTTCACGGTGGCGGAAGTCAACGGCACCGAGCACGTGTGGGACCTACTGCCCAGGAACGCGCGGTGACCGACAGCCTCGCGGGACTCGACCTCGGCGCGCTGGATCGCCACCTGCAGGGCGTCGGAGTACCCCGCACCGGCCAACTGCGGGCCGAACTGATCTCGGGTGGGCGCTCCAACCTGACGTTCCTCGTTCATGACGACGCATCCGCCTGGGTGCTGCGCAGGCCGCCGATGCACGGGTTGACGCCGTCTGCTCACGACATGGCCCGCGAGTACCGCGTCGTGGCGGCGCTGGCCGGCACACCTGTACCAGTTGCAGCGGCGGTCGCGCACTGCGAGGACGAGTCGGTTCTGGGCGCGCCGTTCGCGATGGTCTCCTACGTGCCGGGCCGCGTGGTCCGCAGCGCCGGCGAACTGGAGGCCATCGGCGACCGCACCGAGATCGACCGGTGCGTCGACGAGCTGATCCGCGTGCTGGCGAATCTGCACGCCGTCGATCCGGCGTCGGTGGGCCTGGCCGACTTCGGCAGGCCCGACGGTTATTTGCAACGACAGGTCCGCCGGTGGGCCGGCCAGTGGCAGCACGTCCGGCTGGATGATGATGACCGCGACGCCGACGTGCATCGGCTGCATTCTGCTCTGGCGGAAGCGGTTCCGCCGCAGAGCGACTCGTCCATCGTGCACGGGGACTACCGCATCGACAACATGATCCTCGACTCACACGATGCGGCGGTCGTTCGCGCGGTGGTGGACTGGGAGCTTTCGACGCTTGGCGACCCGGTCAGCGATGCGGCGCTGATGTGCGCATACCGGAACCCCGCAATGGATCTCATCCTGAACCTGCAAAGCGCGTGGACGTCTCCGCTGATTCCGCCGCCCGACGAGTTGGCCCACCGCTATTCGACGATTTCGGGTCGCCCGCTCGCGCATTGGCCGTTCTACATGTCGCTGGCCTACTTCAAGATCGCGATCATCGCCGCAGGCATCGACTTTCGCCTGCGGATGGCCGGCGGTGGCGACGGGTCCGACCGGGTGGGCGAGGTCATCGCTCCACTGATCGCGCTCGGGCTGAAGACGATCAGCCGGCACTGACTACGGGTGGTGAGTTCGCATGTGCTTCTTCGCCGCGCGTCGAAGCTGCATCATCCGGGCCGTGCCCGTCATCACCGTGATCAACGATCCGGAGATCGCGGCGACCAGGAACGCGACCCCGACCGGGGTGCTCCACTGCCAGGCCAAGAAGTGGATGGTTGTCCCATCAAGGTTCTGGGTGATGAAGATCAACAGCACGATCAGGGTCAGCGAGCCGCCGATCAGTGCCCACCATGCCGCCGCGGTCCTGGTGAACGCGACCGGCGACTCAGGCCCGCCGGTCGCCGCCGTTGAGCCTTGGCTGTTGGCAGGGGTGTGCTCCGGGGGTGTGGGCTCGGGCGGCTCCTGCGGATCGCTGCTCATCTCTTCATCTTTGCCTGTTCGCGGTCAGAATCAAGCACGTGGCGCGTTAGGGTCAACCGAGCCCGGCCGAGAGGAATGCGGATGCGAACACGCAGGCCCAGGTGGGCGGTCGCGGTCGTTCTGGCTGTTCTGCTGGCCGGGTGTGGAAGCTCGAATCCCCTTGGCGGCGGTCCGGCGTCGGCGGACCTGAAGTCAATCGTTGTCGGATCCGCCGATTTCCCCGAGTCGAAGGTCATCGCCGAGATCTACGCGCAAGCCTTGGAAGCCAACGGCTTCACGATAAGGCGCCAGTTCGGCATCGGTAGCCGCGAGACGTACATCCCTGCGGTGAAGGATCATTCGATCGACCTGATACCCGACTACACCGGAAACCTGCTGCAATACTTCGATCCCAAGACCACCGCCACCAGCCCCGACGCCGTCCTGCTGGCGCTGCTGCGCGTGTTGCCGGGTGACCTGTCGATACTCACCCCGTCACCGGCAGCCGATACCGACACCGTGGCCGTCACCCGCGCGACCGCCACGAAGTGGAACCTCAAGACGATCGGTGACCTCGCGGCGCATTCGGCCGAGGTGAAATTCGGCGCGCCCTCGGAGTTCCTGAACCGGACCGAGGGCTTGCCCGGACTCAAGAAGAACTACGGCCTCGACATCAGCCCGAAGAACTTCGTGGCGATCAGCGACGGCGGCGGTCCGGCGACGGTGCGAGCGCTCATGGACGGGACCGTCACGGCCGCCGACATCTTCAGTACCTCGCCTGCGATCCCGCAGAACGACCTGGTGGCGCTGGAAGACCCGAAGAATAACTTCCTGGCGGCCAACGTCGTCCCGGTGGTGAGTTCGCAGAAGATGTCCGACCCGATCAAGACGGTGCTCGACGCCGTCTCGGCCAAGCTGACCACCGAAGACCTGATCGCGCTCAATACCGCGGTGTCCGGGAACGCAGGCGTCGATCCAGACCAGGCCGCTCGAAAGTGGGTGGCCGACCACGGTTTCGACAAGCGGATAGCCAAATGATCAGCTTCCAGCGCGTCACGAAGACGTACCCCGACGGCACCGTCGCGGTCGACAGCCTGACCCTCGACGTGCCCGCGGGCATGCTGGCCGTCTTCGTCGGCCCGTCCGGCTGCGGGAAGACGACGTCGATGCGGATGATCAACCGGATGATCGAACCCACCTCGGGCACGCTCACCGTCGACGGCGCCGACGTCACCAAGGTCAACCCGGTCAAGCTGCGGCTGGGCATCGGGTACGTGATCCAAAGTGCCGGCCTGATGCCCCATCAGCGGGTGATCGACAACGTCGCAACCGTGCCGGTGCTGCGCGGGCAGTCGCGGCGGTCCGCACGGCGCGCCGCGGTGGAGGTGATGGAACGGGTGGGCCTCGATCCGAAGCTGGCGGGCCGCTACCCGTCCCAGCTGTCCGGCGGCCAGCAGCAACGGGTCGGGGTGGCCCGTGCGTTGGCCGCCGATCCGCCGATCCTGTTGATGGACGAGCCGTTCAGCGCCGTCGACCCGGTGGTTCGCGAAGAACTGCAGGCGGAGATGTTGCGGCTGCAGAACGAACTGCACAAGACGATCGTGTTCGTCACCCACGACATCGATGAGGCCGTCAAGCTCGGCGACAAGGTCGCGGTGTTCGGGCCGGGCGGAGTGCTGCAGCAGTACGACGAACCCCAGCGCGTGCTGGCCAACCCGGCCAACGACTTCGTCGCGGGGTTCATCGGTGCCGACCGGGGTTATCGAGGGCTGCAGTTCTTCCACGCATCCGGCCTCCCGCTGCACGACGTCAGCCGGGTCGGGGAGTGGGAGCTTGTGGCCAAACCCGATGGCTCGCCGCTCGGCTGGCGCAATGCCGCCGATGAGCCGCTTGCGCGAAGAGCAGAAGTCCCCGATGAGCCGCTTGCGCGAAGAGCAAACGCCGACGGGCTGGTCGCGGGCGGATCGCTGCTGCGGCCCGACGGCACGCTGCGCGACGCGCTGGACGCCGCGCTGTCGTCACCGTCGGGTGTGGGGGTCGCGGTCGACGCCGAGGGCAAAGTGATCGGCGGTGTGCGGGTCGAGGACGTGCTCGAGGCGCTCGCAGTTCAGCGCGCGATGAGCGCTCGCACGGAGAGCAGAGGACAGGGCCGCTAGCGCATGCAATACCTGTTCACGCACCTCGACAACGCCTGGTCGTTGACGATCATCCATCTGCGCCTGTCGATGGTTCCGATGCTGCTCGGGCTGCTGATCGCCGTGCCGCTGGGGGCGTTCGTGCAGCGGACCACAATCCTGCGGCGGGTCACCACCGTGACCTCGAGCATCATCTTCACGATCCCGTCGCTGGCGCTGTTCGTGGTGCTGCCGCTGATCATCCCGACACGCATCCTCGACGAGGCCAACGTAATCGTCGCGCTGACGCTCTACACGACGGCGTTGTTGGTGCGTGCGGTTCCCGAGGCACTGGACGCGGTACCGGGACAGGTCCGCGACGCGGCCACGGCGGTCGGCTACCGGCCGCTGACCCGAATGCTGAAAGTCGACCTCCCATTGTCGATTCCGGTGCTCGTCGCCAGCCTGCGAGTGATCGCGGTGACCAACATCTCGATGGTGTCGGTGGGTTCGGTGATCGGCATCGGCGGCCTGGGCACCTGGTTTACCGAGGGATATCAGGCGGACAAGAGCAATCAGATCGTCGCCGGGATCATCGCGATCTTCGTGCTCGCCGTTGTCGTCGACACGGTGATCATGGCGGCTGGCCGGCTGGCGACGCCGTGGATGAGCGCTCGCGCGAAGACCAACAGCTTGAGCAAGGCGGGCGCGCGATGAACTTCCTCCAGCAGGCGCTGTCGTACATCTTCACCGCCGCCAACTGGGGCGGCAGCGCCGGACTCATGGCCCGCACCCTCGAGCACCTGCAATACACGGCCGTGGCCGTCGCGTTTTCCGCGGTGATCGCGATCCCGGTCGGGATGGTGGTCGGGCACACCGGCCGCGGCACCTTCCTCGTGGTCACCGGCGTGAACGCGCTGCGGGCGCTGCCGACACTCGGCGTGCTACTGCTCGGTGTGCTGTTGTGGGGACTGGGCCTGTTGCCGCCAACCGTGGCGTTGATGCTGCTCGGCATTCCGCCGCTGTTGGCCGGCACCTACGCCGGCATCGCGAACGTGGACCCGACCGTGGTGGACGCCGCACGCGCGATGGGGATGAACCAGACCCGGGTGCTCGTGCGTGTCGAACTGCCCAACGCGCTTCCGCTGATTCTCGGCGGGCTGCGCACCGCCACGCTGCAAATCGTCGCGACGGCCACCATCGCCGCCTACGCGAGCCTCGGCGGGCTGGGGCGGTATCTGATCGACGGCATCAAGGTGCGACAGTTCTACATCGCGTTGGTCGGCGCGTTGATGGTCACCGCGCTCGCGCTGATTCTCGACGCGCTCTTGGCGCTGGCGGTGTGGTCATCGGTCCCGGGCACCGGTCGGCTACAGAGGATGCCGGAGCCGTTGATCGACGACGAGGCTTCGCTGTCACAGATGCGACGCACTTCGCCGACCGGCGACGCGCGAGGCGACCCGTCGCTTACGGTAGACGGGTGAGCCAGAGCCCGTCCGAAGCGACACCGAGCGCCTGGCCGGCGATCTTGACCTGGCGCGCCCGCGATGTTCCGCGGATGGAGTCGGCACGAGTTCAGTTGTCCGGCAAGCGGATCAAGGCCATCGGCCGAATCGTTGCGGGCGCAACCGGTTCGCATCCCGCGTTCAGCGCATCCTACGACCTGGTCACCGACGACAGCGGGGCCACGAAGCGGTTGTCGGTGACCGTGACACTGGCCGAACGCGATCGCCAGCTGTCCATAGCGCGCGACGAGGAGAACATGTGGTCGATCACCGACCACCGGGGCCAGTCGCGCGGCGCCTTCGACGGTGCTCTGGACGTCGACGTGGTGTTCAGCCCGTTCTTCAACGCGCTGCCGATCAGGCGCACCGGCATATACAAATGCATCGACTCCGTGACCGTCCCGGTGGTGTACGTGTCGTTGCCGGAGTTTGCGGTGAACCCGGCAGCGATCACCTACCGCAGCGGATCCGATGGAATCGAGCTGCATTCGCCGGTTGCCGATACCACCGTCACGGTCGACGGGGACGGTTTCATCCTCGACTATCCCGGACTGGCGGAACGGATCTGATCACGCCGCCGGCTCTGCCCGCCGCTGCGAGCTGTTGGCGCCAGCCCTCGTCGCCGACGACGATCCCGGCGATGTCGTAGCGCGAAAAGCCGTCGTAGCGCGTGCGCGCGGCGTGGCCGTCGCCAACCAGGTCGGCAACCGACTGCTTCTCGGCCAGCGAAGTCCGGGTGCCGGTGAGCAACTCGATCGTGCGGTCCAGCACCGGCAGCACGTGCTCGGCGTTGGCCTCGCACATCGCGCGGACCAGCTCCGGCATGGTCGCCGCGACGCGGGTGACGTCGCGGAACGACCCCGCGGCCAGCGCGAACGCCAGCGGGATCTCGCCGGCGGTGATCGCGACGGCCTCGGCGACGAGGTGCGGCAGGTGTGAAATGGCGGCGGCGGCGGCGTCGTGTTCGTCGGACCGCGCCGGCACCACGATCGCACCGCAGTCAAGCGCGAGTTCGGCGACTGCTGTCCATACCTGCGGGTCGACATGGTCGTCGACGCTGACCACCCACGGCGCACCGAAGAACAGGCTGGCGTTGCCGGCCGACCAGCCGGAGTGGGCGGTTCCCGCCATCGGGTGGCCGCCGACGAAGTTGGCCTCCAGTCCGACGTTCTGAACCTCTTGGAGCACAGCGGCTTTGACGCTGGTGACGTCGGTGAGCGGGTTGCCGGGTGCCATGTCGCGGAGGTACGGAAGCAGGATCGACAGCGCGGGCGCGGGCACGGCGAGCACAATCAACGCATTGCGGTCCGCGGCCACGCTCAGGGCCTCGTCGAGGTGGGGCGTGGCATCGAAGCCGTCGAAGCGCGCGCCCTGCACGGCCTCCAGCGACCGGTTGTACCCGAAGACCTCGCGGCCGGCCTTCGCCGCGGCGCGCAACACCGATCCCCCGATCAATCCGAGGCCCAGCACGCACACCGGCGACTTCGTCATGTCTAAAAGGTTGGCACATTCGCCATGCACGTCGACGGTCAGATAGTGGTCAAGGCGCATAGTCGGGACTACCGTAAGCGGCCATGGGACCACAACGTGGACCGGCGAAAGAGCAGGCTCCGGACTCTCTGGAGGGTTTCGCCGTGGCGGTGGTTCGAGAGAACGGCAATTGGCGCTGCGCGCCGATGCGTTCGAAGGCGTTGACCAGCCTCGGCATCGCCGAGACCGAGCTACGTGAATTACGTAGCGCCGGAGCCGTATTCGGTTTGCTGGACGTCGACGACGAGTTTTTCATCATTGTGCGTCCGGCGCCGTCCGGGACGCGCCTGTTTTTGTCGGACGCTACCGCCGCTCTCGACTATGACATCGCCGCCCAAGCGCTGGAAAAGCTCGACGCCGACATCGACTACGACGAACTCGACCCCGACGCGCCGTTCGAGGAGGGCGATCTGGGCGTGCTGTCCGACGTCGGACTGCCCGAGGGTGTGCTCGGGGTGATCATTTCCGACACGGATCTCTACGCGGACGAGCAGCTGGGCATGATCGCGGCGCGGATGGGCTTCCCGGAGGAGTTCTCGGCGGTGCTCGAGCTCCTCAATCGGTGATGGCGGACGAGCACTTCATCCGCGTTGCCCTGCAAGCGGCCGCCACCGCCGGGCCGAGGGATGTGCCGGTGGGCGCAGCGGTGTTCGGCGCCGACGGCGCCGAACTGGCGCGGGCGGTCAACGCGCGGGAGGCGTTGGGCGATCCCACCGCGCACGCCGAGATCCTGGCGTTGCGCGCGGCCGCGCAGGTTGTCGGGGACGGCTGGCGGCTGGAGGGGGCAACGCTCGCGGTGACCGTGGAGCCGTGCACGATGTGCGCCGGTGCGGTGGTGATGGCACGGGTGGCTCGGTTGGTGTTCGGGGCGTGGGAGCCGAAGACGGGCGCGGTCGGGTCGCTGTGGGACGTGGTTCGCGACCGGCGCCTGACGCATCGGCCCGAGGTCCGGGGAGGTGTTCTGGCAGCGCAGTGTGCGGCGCCGCTGGAGGAGTTCTTCGCGCGGCAGCGATTGGGATGAGCGGGTGCGCGGCCGGTAAACTTCCCCGCGGTGGCGTGTCCGAGCGGCCTAAGGAGCACGCCTCGAAAGCGTGTGACGGGTAACCCCCGTCCGAGGGTTCAAATCCCTCCGCCACCGCCAGCACCGCCACACCGACGAAGGACCCGGCGAGATGCCGGGTCCTGTCCGCGCTGGCTAGCGCTGCAGCCGAGTTACCGGCTCTGATGGACGGTGGTGTCGACCTGCGGCACCGTGACCACACCCGGGCCGTACAGCTGCTGCTCGACGAACAAGTGCTTGTGGCTGCCGCCGTAGTTACTGACCTCTTGCTCGCTGGGAGCGCCAACCCGCGCACCGGTGATTGAGACGTAATCGGGGCCGGTGTGCGGATCCCCGGGAGTCGGATTGGCCCACGCCGTCGCGGTTCCTGCGCTGACGAGCATGGCCACGATCACTGCGCCGGCCACCGCGGCGGCGACGATCAGCTGTCGTGCGAAAGCGGTCCACTTCAACGCCGCGGCGAATGTTGTGTTCTTCATCGTTCTTGCCTCCTGCCAGTGCAAACCGGCGCGTCAGACCGTTTAGTTCGGCCTTGGCAGGATGTGGATCAAGCGTGGCAGGATTACGCCGAGCAATTCATTACTGCCAAAAATCACCCGATCAGGGTGCGTCGTCCGCGACAAGCCCCTTGACGTTTTGGTTCGCGGCCACCCACCGACTGCGTGGCCGGTTATCGGCTCCTCATCGCCAACGCCCACGCCGTCTGTGCCAGGCCGCGGTAGCGGTCGCGGAATTCCGATGTGCCGGCGCGCGAGTCGGCTGCGTTGCCGTCGAGCCCGCGCCGGTACACGCCGGCGACGATGGAGGCGAGCCGGAACATCGAGAAGACGACGAAGACGTCCAGCGACTCCGGCAGCTCGCGGCCGGCGTGCCTGCAGTAGCTCGCGACGAACGCGTCCTCGTCCGGTATCCCGGTGCCGGCCAGGTCCTCGCCCGCCACGCCGCTCGTCCCGCTGAAGTCGACCGGCAGATGGTAGGTCAGGCAGGTGTAGCCCAGGTCCGCCAGCGGGTGACCGATCGTCGCCAGCTCCCAGTCCAATACCGCGACCACCGCAGGCTCGGTGGGATGAATCAGCACGTTGCCCAGTCGGTAGTCGCCGTGGGCGATGCACGCCGGCTCATCGTCGGGGGGCAGGTGCTCGAGCAGCCAGCGCGCCAGCATGTCCATCTCCGGCACGTCCTCGGCCCGCGCGGCCTGCCACTGCCTGGTCCACAACGCCACTTGGCGCTGCATGTAGCCCTCTGGCCTGCCGAACCCGTCAAGGCCCGCCGCGCGCCAGTCGACGCGGTGCAGCGCGGCAAGCACGCGTGCCAGGTCCTCGTAGATGGCGGCGCGGTCCTCAGGCGTGAAGCTGCGCAGGGCGGGGTCTCCAAAGATTCGCCCAGGAACGTAGTCCATGACGAAAAACGATGTGCCGATGACGGATTCGTCCCGACACAGCAACCGCATGCGCGGTACCGGCACATCGCTGTCGGCCAACGCCGCCATGACGCGGTGTTCGCGCTCCACCTCGTGCGCCCGGGGCAGGAGCTTGCCCGGCGGCTTCTTGCGGAGCACGTACTCGCCGGCGTCGGTGCACAGGTGAAACGTCGGGTTGCTCTGGCCGCCCTGGAACTGGCGGATCTGCAGTGGTCCGTCGAAGCCCGGCAGTCGCCCGGCCAGGTACTGCGTGAGAGCGGCTTCGTCGAAGCGGTGGGCGGGCAGCACTCCCACCAGCTCCGCTACACCCTCCACGGGTGAAACGGTAGCCCATCGGTACTCCGCAGGTGCCCTCGTCCGCTCGCCGAACACCCCATTTCGCTCAGATCACATAGATCGCCAGCACGCCGGCCCACAGCCCAATCAGCCAGGCATCAGTCGTCAGCTTGAGCCAGCGTGGGGCGGTCCGCACCTCCATGAAGTACCGAATGATCATGCGTCCCTTGATGAACGCCAGCAGGATGACGGCAACGGTGATCGGAACGCTTGGCACCGCAGGCGCGCCATGGCCGTGTGCCGGCGCCAACCACCACGAGACGATCGTGATGGCGGACAGGATGATCCACACGTAGGTGGTTGTTCGTGCGGCGGTCGTGGTCACTGGCTCACCTCATCACGTAGAGCAGCGCGAAGATGGCGACCCAGAGAAGGTCGACCATGTGCCAGTAGGTGGCCCCCGATTCGACCATCGACACTCGGCGACGCCGCGGGTTGCGCAACTCCCGGACAACAATTCCGAGGATCACCAGGCCGAGCCCGACGTGGAAGACGTGCACGCCGGTGAGCATGTAGTAGAACATGAAGAACTCGTTGCCCGACAGGGTATAGCCCTCAGCGATTTTGGCCGACCACTCGTAGGCCTTGATTCCGATGAACAACACCCCGCACAGCCCACCAAGATACGTCAGCCGCAGCGCACGGTCACCCTCGCCGGCGCGGGTGCACCGCACACTGCGTGCGATGAACCACGAACTGGCGAGCAGCACAAGGGTATTGACGACGCCAATGGTGATGTTCAGGTGCTGTTGCGACGCCAGGAACACCCCGGGCCTCATCGCGCGGTGCACCATGAAGATGATGAAGTAGGCACCGAAGATGATGAGGTCGCCGATGACCATCACCCACATGGCTCCGTCGCCCGGCATGTGAACCATGCGGGAATCCGACTCCGCGGCGGCCACCGTATTGGTCATGGCAGAGGCGCCTCGCCGGCGGGCTGACATTCATTGGCCTTCTTCAGGCAGACGATCAGGCACACCAGCCAGACACCGAAAATGACGGTGCCCTCCCAGAACGCGATCGACCCGTTCCACGCGAACGGGCCCGCCTTCGACACGAACACCGGAACGGCCATGATTTCGGTGACGATCTGCCAGATCGTTATGTATGCCAGCCATTTCGGGAAGACCTGGTTCTTGTCGTACAGAATCGCGATCGCAAGCGCGAACCAGGCGGTCGTGAAGCAGCCCAGCGAGCCGACGTAGGACAACAGCCCGAGGTCGTACAGGAGGGCGAGAAGCCGTGGATCACGGTCGGGGCGGTAGACCGCGGTCAGGAAGCAGAATCCCACCAGCAGGCATCCCGGAAGCGCCCCGATGGCAAGGGAACCCATGTATGCGTAGGCCAGGACCGAACCTACGCTCATGCGCTTCATGTGGTACAGCACGATCCCGTTGGCCACCCCGGCGCCGCCGACGATGAGGATCAGGACGCCGAAACCGATCTGAATGGTCGCGGTGTGCGCGTGAAAGAAGTGCGCCATCTGATCGGTGGTGACGTCCGGGCGTGGTGGCGGCATCACCCTGGTCAGTGCGACGAAGATGATCCCGAACGCGGTGTAGAAGGCCGGCACGATCCAGAACACGATCCAGACGTCACGCTTGCCCGCGCGCGTCGCGGGTTCGGAGCTGACGAGCCCGGTCGGCGTCCGCCCGGCGGCGACGACGCCGCTCATTGCGCGACGCCGTCCTCGACGGCCTGGCGCTGCAGCACCGCTCTGAGCACGAAAAACATCACAACGACGAACAGTGCGAACGCGCCGTTGCGAACCCAGAACGACACCACACCGTTCCAGGCGAGCGGCCCGGTCTTGAAGATGGCCGCGCCGACGGCCGGAGCCATCGCCAGCGCGGTGGCGACGGCGTAGTGCCCGACCCAGCGGGGAAATACCGGATTCGGTCCGTTGTCGGCGTAGATCGCGGCCGCCAGCAGCAGGTTCATCGCGACGAACGCGCCGACCGGCGCGATGAAGATCATCCACGCCATGTCGTTGAGCAGTTGCACGAGTTCGGGACTGCGGTCGGGCCGGAACGCGGCGACGAGATAGAAGATGTCGGAGAGCGCGAACAGCGTCGCGCCGCTGACGGCGGCGGTCAGATAGCAGTACGCGAACACATGGCTCTGCGTGGCCATTCGCTTCATCTGCACGACGATCACCATGAACATGGGCAGCAGCATGATTCCGCAGATGTTGAACGTGATCATGCTGAACCACACCATCGCGGTGTGATCCCGATAGAACGCCGCGACCTGATCGGCCGTCATCTCCGGCGACATCGGCGGGAAGAAGCCGGGGAATGCCACAAAGGCGATCAGCAGTATCAGGCCGAACACCGGCACCGACCACAGGCTGATCAGCTGCGTCTTGATGTTCGCGGTCTTCGGGAGGTCCTCGGCCTCGGCAAGAATCTGCATCGCACCCCGATCCCATGGTCGTTGCCTGGCAACCGAGGCTAGCCGATCGGCTACCCACCTGACAATAGCGGTCAGTCGGGCAGCTTGAGCATGCGCTGGGTGAGCTGGATCAGCGCCGAGCGCAGGGTGGCGTCGTCGATGTCGTCGACGAGCGGGTTGACGATCCCGCCGGCGATCGCCCCGGAGAACAGCGCCGCCGATATCCGGGCCTCGGTGTCGTCGTGTTCGTCGAGCAAGATCCCGTACAGCCGACTGATGAACTGACGGAACGGCTCGTGGTCACCCAGCAGCCGGACGATCACCGGGTCGCTCTGCAGCGTTCTCACCCAACCCCGGCGTTCGACGGCCATGTCGATCACCCGCGTCAGCAGAACCTTGCGCGCGCGCAACGGATCGTCCTCCGCCTCGGCCGCCTCCAGGGCGTCCTCCAGCGTCCCCAGTTCCATGTCGGTCACCGCGATGACGATTTCTTCCTTGGTCTTGAACTGGTGATAGACGGCCGCTTTGGTCACCCCGATGGCGTCCGCGATCATCTGAAGCGACGTTCCGGAGACCCCGTGGTCTGCAAACAAGTCCAGCGCAGCGGCCAGTACTCTGCCCTGAGCCGCAGTGCGCGTGACGCCGCCCAGGCGCGTCCTGCCCGCCGGTTTCTGGGTGAGCACTGCGCAAGCCTAGCCGACCGCCGAACCGCTAGATAGCCGCTCGGCTACCCGCTCGCCGGCCCGGCCGGCCGAGATCGGCGAGGTTGCAGCAACCCACCAGCCCGACCTCTTAAGGTGCATGCATGGGCACGCTCGACCGGTTGAAGGTGGCGGCTCGGCAGAAGCTGAAGCGAGCGGTTGCCGAGGTCGTCGAGGCTGAGAGTGCCCGCGCGCGACAGCAGCAGTCCCAGCTGCACGCCGACGCGATGGCCGCGCTCGAACGGGCGAACCGTCGGCTCGACGAGGTCGCCGACCGGGTCGGGGCGGTGACCCGCCGTCTCGACGACCTGGAATTCCGCGCTCGCCGGGACCTCGCCTACGCCCAGGACGTCGAGGCCGCGCGGGAAAGCGCGGCATTCGTGCTCGAGCAGATGCCGAAGGCGCCGGTTTTCTGGCATCCGCACGACACTCTGCGTTTCGCGTTGGGCGAGATCAAAGGCCCCGGTTTGGCTCTCGAGTTCGGGGTGGCAGGCGGCACCACGCTGGCGATCATCGCCGACGCGGTGGCCGGCGACCGCTGCGTCGTCGGGTTCGACTGTTTCACCGGACTCCCCGAGGCATGGCGTACCGGATTCCCGGCCGGCGAATTCGCCAACGACCCCCCTGAAATCCCTGGCGCCAGGCTCGTGACGGGTCTGTTCGAAGACACCCTTCCGACCTTCCTGGCCGAGACCGACGAACCGATCGTCTTCATGCACCTGGACGCCGACCTCTACTCGGCGACCAAGGCGGTGCTGGACCTCACCGAGGCACGACTCGCCCCCGACGCGGTGCTGGTGTTGGACGAGTTCTTCAACTACCCGGGCTGGCAGCTGCACGAGTTCCGGGCCTGGGGCGAGTTCATCGCGCGGACCGGCCGCACCTTCGACTACCTCGCCTACACGGGCAACAACGAACAAGTCGTGGTGCGCCTGCACTGAACACCTGCGGTAAATGCGAATGCGGGGACCGTCGGGCGCAATGATTGCGTGATGAACTCGAACGGGAGCTCTGACTCCGATGTGCGGCGATGGCGTCGGCATCTCGCCGACGAGCGTGCGGAGGCAGCGATCTATCGGGATTTGGCACGGCGTCGCACAGGCCCCGACCGCGACATTCTTCTCGCGCTGGCCGACGCCGAGAGCCGGCATGAGGAGCACTGGCTCAGGCTGCTCGGTGACCGGGTCGGCAAGCCGGCGCGGACCGACTTGGCGACGAGGATGCTGGGTTTCCTTGCGCGCCACTTCGGTTCGGTATTCGTGCTCGCGTTGGTCCAGCGCGCAGAGTCCCGATCCACCTACGAAGCCGACGCAGACGCAACGCCGACCATGGCCGCCGATGAACGCATCCACGAGGAGGTCGTCCGCGCCCTTGCAACGCAGGGCCGTCGCAGTCTCTCGGGCTCGTTCCGGGCCGCCGTGTTCGGCGCGAACGACGGCCTGGTCAGCAACCTCTCCCTGGTGCTGGGCGTCAGCGCGAGCGGAGTGTCCAACCACACCGTCTTGGTCACCGGCGTGGCCGGACTGTTGGCCGGTGCGCTGTCGATGGGCGCCGGGGAGTACGTCTCGGTGCGGTCGCAGCGCGAGCTGCTCGAGGCCTCCCATCCCGACCCGGAGGCGACCACCGCGCTGCCCCAGCTCGATGTCGACGCCAACGAATTGGCGCTGGTCTATCGCGCCCGCGGCATGGGCGTCGAAGAAGCGAACACGCACGCCGCCGAGGTGCTCCGCGACTACACACCCGGCAGCGCAGGACACGTCATCGGGGGCAGATCGACCGACGAGCACACGGCCGTTGGCACCGCGGTGGGCGCCGCGCTGTCCAGCTTCTGCTCGTTCGGGTCGGGCGCGTTGATACCTGTGCTGCCCTACCTGTTCGGCCTGCAGGGAACCGCGGCGTTGGTGACCGCCGCCACGCTCGTCGGGATCACGTTGCTGTGCACGGGGGTCATCGTCGGGCTTCTGTCGGGCGGGCCGCCGCTGCGCCGGGCGTTGCGCCAACTTCTCATCGGCTTCGGCGCCGCCGGATGCACATACCTGCTGGGTCTGCTGTTCGGCACGGCCACCGGTTAGCGCGATGTCGGTTCTGCTATAGCCTGCGCATTGCAGAGTCAAGGAGGGCACGTAGATGAGCGCGACCAACGACCGGCAGGCGCTGTCGGAGATCGCCGAGCGGTCGGGATGGCAGCGCAGGCAGCTCGACCGCACCGACTTCTATCGGCGCGGTGCCCGCAGGGTGGAGGTGCTGTTCGCGGCCGACAAGCTGAACGGCGGCACACTGTATGACGACGTGCATCTGTTGACGTACACCCGCGACATGGCGAAAATCGAAGGCTGGTTGACCAAGGCTCTGTAGTTGAGCAAGGCACTGTAAGCGACGAACGTGCCGGCGACCGCTGAACGTCAAACCTGAAATGGTCAATCGTCACACTCCTACGCTGGACGCGGCTACAAAGGGTATGAGGGATCGACTCGTGGGGCGATGACCGCTTGCGCGAAGAGCAGAAGGCACGGGGTGTGCGATGCAGCTGATTTCACCGATCGACAACATATTTCTGTTGGGCGAATCCCGCGAGCATCCGATGCATGTCGGGGGACTACAGCTGTTCGTTCCGCCCGATGGCGCCGGGCCGGAGTTCGTCCGGGACGTCTACGACGCGATGCTGTTGTGCACCGACGTCCAACCGACGTTCCGCAAGCACCCGGCATTCCTCGGCGGAATCACCAACGTCGCCTGGACTGTGGACAAGAACGTCGAACTGGACTACCACCTGCGGCGGTCGGCGCTGCCGTCGCCCGGAAAGGTCCGCGATCTGCTGGAGCTGACCTCGCGACTGCACGGCAACCTGCTCGACCGGCACCGGCCGCTGTGGGAAACGCATCTTATCGAGGGCCTCGACGACGGGCGTTATGCGCTCTACTGCAAAATGCACCACGCGCTGATCGACGGTGTGTCCGCGCAGCGCCTTATGCAGCGCGCGTTGACCAACGACCCCGATGACGACGATCTGCGCGTGCCGTGGCAGCTCAAGTCGCGTCGACACCGGGACCCCGCGCCCATTCAGTCGACGCTGCAGACGCTGACCCGGACGGCGGGATCGGTTGCGGCCCTTGGTCCGTCGACGTTGTCGCTGGCCCGCGCCGCCCTGGTCGAGCAGCAGCTGACGCTGCCGTTCCGGGCGCCCAAGACGATGTTCAACGTCCGGATCAGCGGCGCGCGTCGGGCGGCCGCGCAATCGTGGTCCCTGGAGCGCTTCAAGCGCGTGAAGGCCGCGGCAGGCGGCGTGACCGTCAACGACGTGGTGCTTGCGATGTGCTCGGGGGCGCTTCGCGCCTACTTGATCGAGCAGAGCGGCCTGCCGGAGACACCGTTGGTGGCGATGGTCCCCGTCAGCCTGCGGACCGAGAAGGACACCGACGGCGGCGGCAACATGGTCGGCACGATCCTGTGCGACCTGGCCACCCATCTCGACGACCCCGCACAACGGCTGGCCGCCATCCACTCGTCGATGAGCGACAACAAGACCGTGTTCAGCCAGCTACCCCAGATCCAGCAGTTCGCGTTGTCGGCCTGCCTGACCGGGGGCATAGCGTTCTCGCTCGTGCCGGGATTCGTCGCCGCCGCGCCACCGCCGTTCAACATCGTGATCTCCAACGTGCCCGGGCCGCGGGAGCCGATGTACTTCAAGGGCGCACGCCTCGACGGCAACTATCCGCTGTCGATCGCCCTGGATGGCCAGGCGCTCAACATCACGCTGACCAACAACGCCGACCACCTCGACTTCGGGCTCGTCGGGTGTCGGCGCAGCGTGCCGCACCTGCAGCGCCTTCTCGGCCACCTCGAGGATTCACTGAAGGACACCGAACGCGCCGTCGGCGTCTGAAGCGTGCCGCCACGAAGCGCGGGCCTGCTGCTCTACCGGGTCCGCGACGGCGTCGTCGAGGTGTTGATCGGGCATCCCGGCGGACCGTTCTGGGCGAACAAGGACGACGGCGCGTGGTCGATACTGAAGGGCGAATACGCCGACGGCGAAGAACCGTGGACGGCCGCCAAGCGGGAGTTCACCGAGGAAACCGGTCTGACGCCGCCTGCGGGCCCGCGCATCGACTTCGAGCCGGTGCGGCAGCCGAGCGGCAAGGTGCTGACCGCGTTCGCGGTGCACGGTGACATGGACGTTACCAAGGCGCAGAGCAATACCTTCGAGATCGAGTGGCCGAAGGGGTCGGGCCGTCTGCGGGAGTTTCCCGAAGTCGACCGCGTGCAATGGTTTTCGGTCGCCAAAGCCCGCACCAGGCTGCTCAAGGGTCACCGCGTGATCCTGGACCGGCTGATGGCGACTTTGCCGGATCTGCGGGAGGAGTAATCGGCAACGAAAACGGCGGCGCCCTGCTAGGGAGCGCCGCCGTGTGATCAGTCGGATGAACTGCCCTACGGGCAGGTCACTGCCAGCGTGAAGTCATGAGTGGTTGGGGTCATCGCGGCCATCGGGTTCGACGGATCGGGCATCTCTGCCGCCTTACCCGTGAAGGTGTAGTTGTTCCCGTCCTTGGTCATCTTCGCGCTGCCACCCATGGGATTGCCATTCTGGACCATCAGTTTCTTGCCGTTCAGGATGAGCGCCATCTGTTGCACGTCGGTCGGGCTGAACTGCGCGCTCATGACGTTGTTGGCGTCGCTCGGATTGCCCATTGCAATCTGGCCGCCTTGTGGCGACGTCTGGCAGGTGACGGGCTGCGGGACGGTCTGGTCATTGCCATCGATCGTGAGTTTGGCCGAGGCCTTGCCGGTTGATTGACACGTATCACCGGAGCATTGCTTGGTACCACTCGAACAGCCAGTCATCCCCGCAACAACTATGGCCGCACCGGCGACGGCGACCACGAAACCTCGTTTCACTACGTTCTCCTTTGTTGACGCGATCCGTCAAGGTCGGCGGACCATCGCCAAGCAGTATGGTGTTTGCCCAGCCGGCGGTCAGGCGATTGGCAGAAAAAGTCGTCTGGGCAGCGACGGGTCAGCAGTTCGCTTTGACCTCGAAGTCGGCGGTGGTCACCTGGTTCGGGTTCTGCGCCGTGGAGCCCTGCGCGGTTCCGGTGACCCGGAACGTGTTGCCGATCATGGAGGCTTGCGCCTTGCCGATATTGTTCTCCAACACGCTGCCTGTGAAGTCGCCGATGTTTCTGATCTGCACCGACGTGGCATTGACCTTGTCCCCGGTGTTGACGACGACCTTGGCGCCGGACTTGTCGTCGCCGGTCGTGATGGTGTGCATCCAGCCGTCTTGCGTGCACTGAACGGCTCGCGTGGTCCCCGCGGACTGCCCGTTCACCGTCACCTCGGCGGTGGCCGGCGGCAGCGAACCAGGCGGCTGTGGCGAGGTGGTGGGCGCCGACGAGCAGCCGGCGATGCCGCCGATAGCGCACAACGCGGCCAGGGTCACGACAACGAATCGGTTCTGCACCGCCCAAATCTAATGGGCACCCATACCCGAGGGCGAGCAAAATCCCGGATTGGTTGAATACGTCCGTGGCCGGGCCGGTAAGCGAGTTCTTCACCGTCGATGCTGCGCTGCCCGGCCGCAGGGGACGCTGCGGCGTGATCCGCACCCCGCACGGCGAGATCCGTACTCCGGCGTTCATCGCCGTCGGCACCCAGGCAACAGTCAAAGCAGTGCTGCCTGAGACCCTGAAAGACCTTGGCGCGCAAGCCGTCCTGGGCAACGCCTATCACCTCTACCTGCAACCGGGCGCCGAGATCGTCGAGGATGCCGGTGGTCTCGGCGCCTTCATGAGCTGGCCCGGGCCCACCTTCACCGATAGCGGCGGCTTCCAGGTGCTGTCGCTGGGCGCGGGCTTTCGCAAGGTGCTGGCGATGGACACCGAGCGGGTGCAGGCCGACGATGTGATCGCCGAGGGCAAGGAGCGGCTGGCGCTCGTCGACGAGGACGGCGTCACGTTCCGGTCGCACCTCGACGGCTCGTCGCACCGGTTCACCCCCGAACTGTCGATGCGCATCCAGCATCAACTCGGCGCCGATATCATCTTCGCGTTCGACGAGCTCACCACCCTCGTCAACACCCGCGAGTATCAGGAGCGATCGGTGCAGCGCACCCACAACTGGGCGGTGCGCTGCCTCGCCGAACACCAACGCCTCACGACGAGCAGGCCCGACAAGCCGGCGCAGGCGCTGTTTGGCGTGGTGCAGGGCGCTCAGTACGAGGACCTGCGGCGGGCCGCTGCGCGCGGCCTGACCACCGTCACCGGATCCGACGGCCGCGGCTTTGACGGCTACGGCATCGGCGGCGCGCTGGAGAAGCAGAACCTCGCGGCGATCATCGGCTGGGTCATCGAGGAGCTCCCCAATGACAAGCCGCGCCACCTGCTCGGCATCAGCGAGCCCGACGACCTGTTCGCGGCCGTCGCCGCCGGGGCGGACACGTTTGACTGCGTGTCCCCGTCGCGTGTCGCCCGGAACTCCGCGCTGTACTCGCCGACTGGGCGGTTCAACGTCGTCGGGGCGCGTTACCGCCGCGACTTCGGGCCGATCGACCCCGAGTGCGACTGCTACACCTGTGCGCACCACACCCGGGCATACCTGCATCACCTGTTCAAGAGCAAGGAGATCCTCGCGTCCATGCTGGCAACGATCCACAATCTGCGGTTTGTGATCAGGCTGGTCGACCAGATCCGCGAATCCATCTACGCGGGCTCCTTCGACGATTTCCGCGAACACGTCCTGAACCGGTACTACTCAGCGCGCGCACAATGAGCCCATGACGACCGTGGCCGAATCCCAGGCACTGCTGCTGGCGAACGGATCATGGCGCGGCCTAAGGCGCGTAGATCCAGGGCTCGCGCGGCAACAGCGCCGGGTCGAACCGGGCGAGCATCTGGTCCAGGTTCTCCGATGGCCACCCCAGCGACGCGGACATCTCGGCGATCGCGCGCCGCACGCCGATCTCGGCGAGCGTGCCAGCGCCGTCCCGCTTGGCCAACCGCGCCCCGTCCGCGTTCAGGACCAGCGCCACGTGCGCGTAGGCGGGCTGCGGATAGCCGAGGACGTCGGCGAGGTAGGCCTGCCGCGGCGAGGACGGCAGCAGGTCATCTCCGCGGACCACCTGGTCCACGCCCTGCGCCGCATCGTCGACCACGACAGCGAGGTTGTAGGCCGGGACGCCGTCGCCGCGGCGCACCACGAAGTCGTCGACCACGCCGGTGTATTCGCCGTGCAGCTGGTCGTGCACGGTGTATTCGGTGACGCCGGCGCGCAGCCGCAGGCCCGGCGGTCGTCCCATCTGTGCCCGACGGGCCTCCCGCTCGGTTTCTGACAGGTCCCGGCAGGTGCCCGGGTAGGCGCCTTGCGGCGCGTGCGGGGCGCGCGGCGCCTGCTGGATGTCCTTTCTGCTGCAATAACATTCGTACAGCAGTTCGCGCTCTGCCAGGCCAGCGATCGCCTCGTCGTAACGTTCCGGATGCTGTGTCTGCCACTCCGGCGGCGCGTCCCACGTCAGCCCGATCGCCGCGAGGTCGGCTACCTGACGGGTGCCGACATCGGCTCGGGTGCGGTCGTCGAGGTCGTCGACCCGGATCAGGAACCGTCGGCCCGTCGACCGGGCGAACAGCCACGCCAGCACGGCGGTGCGCAGGTTCCCGATGTGCAGGTCGGCCGAGGGGCTGGGCGCGAACCGACCCGCTCCGGTTGGGCGGCTCATGCCGCCCGAATGTAGTGGAGCGACGGGCCACGATGAGTCGCCCGGGTGTCGTCGGTCTACATCAGCATGACGACATTGCTGCAGGATGGATGACGTGGACCTGCCCGTGCTACCGCCGATCGACCCGATGCTCGCCAAGGCCCAGGTGAAGGTGCCCGACGACGCCGGGGTGTGGTCCTACGAGCCGAAGTGGGACGGCTTCCGGGCGCTGGTGTTCCGCGACGGCGACGAGGTGGTGCTGCAGTCGCGCAACGGCAAGGAACTCGGCCGGTACTTCCCCGAGCTGCTCGACGCGCTGCGCGACGAGACCGCCTCGCGGTGCGTGCTCGACGGCGAGGTGGTCGTCCCGCGCGAGATCGGTGGCCGCGTCCGGCTGGACTGGGAGTCGCTCAGCCAGCGCATCCATCCGGCCGACAGCAGGGTGAGAATGCTGGCCGAGCAGACCCCCGCGCATTTCATCGGATTCGACGCGCTGGCCACCGGCGCCGCGTCGCTGATGGGCGAGCCGTTCCGGGTGCGGCGCCACGCGCTGTCGGATTCGGTGAACGAGAAACAGCGGTGTCATGTCACCCGTACGACCGTGGACCCCGAGTTGGGTGCGCGATGGCTGAACACGTTCGAGGGCGCGGGTCTCGACGGGGTGATTGCCAAGCGGCTCGACGGACCTTATGTGCCCGGCAAGCGGGAGATGGTCAAGGTCAAACACGCCCGCGACGCCGACTGTGTTGCGATCGGATACCGCATCCATAAGAGCGGCGAGGGTGTCGGGTCGATTCTGCTCGGCCTTTACCATGCGGACGGCGAGCTTCACATGGTCGGCGGCGCGGCGTCTTTCACGGCCAAGGATCGGCTGAAGCTGCTGGCCGACCTCGAGCCGCTGCGCAAGGCCGACGACCTGGTGTACGACGGTGAGCCGAGCCGGTGGAATTCGGCGGCCGACAAGCGGTGGGTTCCGGTGCGGCCGCAGAAGGTTGCAGAGGTCGCCTACGACCAGATGGAGGGCAACAACGTGCACGGGCAGAGGTTCCGGCACACGGTGCGGTTCGTGCGCTGGCGACCGGACCGTGATCCGACAAGCTGCACCTTCGATCAGCTTGAGGTGCCGCTGAACTACGACCTGTACGACGTGCTGGAGTCGTGATGGCGACTCCCGCGACCGAACTCGACGTAGACGGCATCAAGGTTCGGTTGACCAACCCGGACAAGGTGTACTTTCCCAAGCTCGGATCCGGAGGCACGAAAGGCAAGCTGGTCGAGTATTACCTCGCCGTCGGCCGCGGCCCGATGCTGACCGCGCTGCGGGACAGACCGACACATCTGCAGCGCTTTCCGGACGGGATCGAGGGTGAGGAGATCTATCAGAAGCGGGTGCCCCAGCATCACCCCGATTACCTGGAGACGTGCCGTGTCACGTTTCCGTCCGGCCGCACCGCCGACGCGCTGAAGGTGACCCACCCGGCGGCGATCGTCTGGGCCGCGCAGATGGGCACGATCACGCTGCATCCCTGGCAGGTTCGGTGCCCGGACACCGACCATCCCGACGAGCTGCGGGTCGACCTGGACCCGCAACCCGGAACGGGCTTCGCCCAAGCCGGCGCGATCGCGGTGGGTGTGTTGAAGCCGTTGCTCGATGAGCTTGGGCTGGTTGGGTATCCGAAGACGTCTGGCGGCCGCGGTGTGCACGTGTTCCTGCGCATCAAAACCGACTGGGACTTCATCGCCGTGCGACGCGCGGGTATCGCGCTGGCCCGCGAAGTGGAGCGGCGTGCACCCGACGCGGTGACGACATCGTGGTGGAAGGAGGAGCGAGGCGAGCGGGTTTTCATCGACTTCAACCAGAACGCGCGCGATCGCACCTTCGCGTCGGCGTACTCCGTGCGTCGGACAGAGATCGCGACGGTGTCGACGCCGCTTACCTGGGATGAGTTGGCCAGTGCCGATCCCGACGACTACACCATGGCGACGGTGCCGGATCTCGTTGCGGGACGGACGGATCCGTGGGCGGACATCGACTCGAAGGCGCAGTCGATCGAGCCGTTGCTGGACATGGTCAGGGCCGATGAGGAGCGGGGCCTCGGCGACATGCCATATCCACCGAACTACCCGAAGATGCCGGGGGAGCCAAAGCGGGTGCAGCCTAGTCGAAATAGGGATCTGACCAGCCAAACCAAGCGCGACTGACGGCAAAATCAGCTGCGGTGGGCTCGTGAGATCCGCCGGCTAACCGTGCGATTTAGACATCCAGTCATCAACTCAAGAAACTCCACGTCGCGGAGCCGCAGGGCCAGCGCCTAATCCCAGTAAGCCCGCAGTAAGCCAGTCCCAGTACAACTGCGCGGTGCTATACCTATCGATATGGTTACACCGCCGTACCTCCTGACAGGGCCAAACATCCCGTTCTGGGTGTTGTTCGGCCTGTTCTGCCTAGGGGAGTGGGCGACGCAGTTTCGTAGTCGGATGAACCGCGACGGCATCAGGACCGAGCGCGGGGGTGTCGTAATGGTTAACGTTTGCGTCGTGGGAGGGCTGATTGTCGGGTTCGGGCTGGCGCAGTGGCACCGGGCGGAGTTTGTCGTCGGGATTTGGCCGCTCTTTGGAGTAGGTCTTGGGTTGATGGCTGTCGGCATCTTCATTCGCCAATGGTCAATCATCACCTTGGGCCGATTCTTCACCGTCGATGTCCGGGTCCACCCCAATCAGACGATCGTCGACAGTGGCCCATACCGCTGGGTGCGGCATCCCTCATATAGCGGACTCATCGTGTTCAACGTGGGACTGGGCTTGGCGTTGAGCAATTGGGCGGCTCTGGCAGTGATGCTTCTGCTGCCGACAGGTGGGCTCATTGTGCGTATCCGATTGGAGGAGCGTGCCCTGGTCGCGCAACTCGGCGACGACTATCGGCGCTTCGCCGGCACCCGTCGTCGTTTGCTGCCTGGTGTGTGGTGAAGGCTGCCGACACTACCGTGACCTACCAGCTCGGCCGACGCAGGTGGGCACTCCACAGGGTTACTGCGTGGCACACCTGAAGTGATGACCGCCTTCTCGAACCAGCCGGATCCAGTGTGCGGCCGCCGCAGGTGCTTACGGTCGGGGCTAGCGACCGCGGATGCTAGCCGGGCCTACTCGCCCTTGAGCCGGATCTTCCAGCGGACGAACGTGGCGTAGCCGATACACAGCGCGGCAAGCATGCCGATGTCGAAGATCCACGCCTTCGGAGTGTGGTTCCAGTACGAATCTTTGGGCGCCAGCGGCCCGGGAACGAGCTTAGTCAGGTCCACCGTCGAGGCGGACGCGGCAAAGCCCCACCGGGCCGGTGGTTTTCGTCTCACCGCGCACTGTGCAAACCCACCTCACCCACGTCTACACCAAACTTGGCCTGAGCTCCCGCGTGCAGCTCGCCCAAGAAGCAGCTCGCCAGGGCTAATCTCCTCCGACGGCCAGAGTCGAAGCGCGCCTGTCTGAAAACGGGCGAATATTCGCCCGACAACATGCCGCATGGCTGATGCTCGCGTCCTGCATACATGCAGGAGAGCATGATGGGTAACACCGTGGCACCCCGAAGATGCCGGGCGAACCGAAACGCGTTCAGCCGAGCCGAGACACCGACCGGAAGCCCCCCGCCCGCGACACTGAACCAGTTGCGACGGCACGCCGCAGAACCTCGCAGCCCCTTCAGTTTCGCGGGGTCGGCGCATATGATCACCCGCCCGCTCAGCGCTGGTCGAGCGAACCCGCACGGTCGGGGCTGAGGCACTCGTACACGCGCCACCAGGCGACCTCGTGGTCGACCACCGACAGTCGACCCTGTTCGCGCAGGGTGTCCACGTTCGCCAGGAGATGGACCATTCTTTCCAGGAGCGCGTATTTCACCGCCGACGCCTGATCGACGTCGCCCTGAATCTGGACTACGCCCAAAGTGCGGACCTGCGAGCGGACGTTTCCCGCCAGCGCCCGCACAACCACGCCGGCAGCAAGGTACACCGCTGTCGAACTCGCTAAGGCCGCCCACGGGGAAAGCACGCTGCCTGAGCCGACAACCAATATGAACCACGACAACAATCCCCACGTCGGCCAGGCGCGCCACATCCGCAGATAACGCCGCTGCGAGGGGCTGATGCCCGGGGGGAAAACCACCAACCGGTAGCTGCGGAACCCGTGGCGTTGAAACGAGATATCAATCGAGCCCCAGACCTGCTCGCCGTCGAGTGCCCGCGACCACCACCGCTTCGACAGCGACGGCTCAGTCGACGCGGGCGGGTGACCTTCGGGTTGCCACGAAGACCCCAAATGGCGTAGTGCGTCGTCCATACATCGATCTAACGGCCAAAATCGCGTCAAGTCGGCGCCCCAGACGGAATCCTTACGCTCGCCCGCCCGACCTTAACGGAGCAAGCACGCATGTGGGTCCACTCCTAGGGAACGGCCGACGCCGCAGGGTAGCCCCAAAGCCGAATGCCGGGGCCGAGAACCTGCGGACGGTCGGCAACGGCGACGGGTGAGTTTCTCGTTCCTGCCTTGACCGGCGATGGCCACCCGACATTGACGAACGAGACGAACACTTCCCTGGAAGTCTGCCACCGAGGACAGGCGTCACGCGTTCCACACCCCTGACTGCGCCCTGCTCAAAAAGTCTCCCCTCTTTACATCGAGTTTATTGCATGGAAACACGCGAGCTGTTTAGTGCTGGTGGAGCACGATCACTGGCCGTGAGCGCCGCTGGAAGGATGGACTTGGGGATGACCTCGACGAATGCAGTGCCCGAAACAGGCTTGCAAAAGCGCACCAACTGGTGGGGATGTTTTGTGATCGGGTTGGCCGGTCCGATTCTGGTGACCGGGATAGCTCCGCCGGCGGTGCAGGCGCTCGGCGCGGCGGCGGTGCCGCTGATCGCGGTCGCAACGGCGATGGGGGTGTTGCTGTGCCTGTTCGCCGCCGAACTCGCGACGGTGATGCCGCACCGCACCGGCGGGATTCCGTCCTACACCACCGAGGCCTTCGAGCCGGTACATCGCGGCACCGCCGTCCACCTGGGCGGGGTGTCGGCATGGGCCTACTGGCTGGGCTGGTTTCCAGTCGCGCCGATCAACATGATCCTGGCGTCGGCCTACATCACCCAGCTGTTCGGCATCCCCAAAGGCCCCTCGTTCCTGCCCTTCGGGGCCATCGGCAGTCCCGTCGCGCTGTCGGTCCTGGTCATCTCCATCATCGCGATCATCGCCATGTATGTACCGGCCTATCTGGGTATCAAGTTCGGGGCCGGGTTCGCCACCGTGATGGGCATCTTGTCGATGGCGCCGCTGACCCTGCTGATCCTGCTTCCGGTGGTCCGGCCCAGTTCGATGCACTTCAGCAATCTCGCCGGCTTCCACTTCCCATCTGGTGTGGTCGGCAGCCCGACCCTGATCCTGGCCTGGGTGTTCGTGATGACCTGGTCGGTGCTGGCCATGGAGGCCGCCGCCTGCTACCTGGGCGAATGCGGCAACCCGTCGCGCGACGCCAAGATCGCGATGACCGCGGAGGGCATCTACGGCTTCTTCATCTTCGTGATGACCGCGGTCATGCTCGTCCTGGTCCTCGGCGTGGCAGACAACGCCGATCCGCTGACCATCTTCTCCACGTTCATCACCAAGATCTTCGGTGCGGAAGGCGGATGGGTGCAGTGGGTGATCGGGCTGCCGCTGGTCGGGGCGCTGTTGTTGTCAGTCCTCAACGCGATCATGGGTTGCGCCCGCTCGCTTTATCAGACATCGGAGGACGGGACGTTGCCGCGCTGGTTCGGCCACCTGAACCGGCACGGGGTCCCCGATCGCGCGATGGCGTTCAACGTGGTTTGCTCGATCCTGGTGCTGCTGTTCGGCAGCCCGCTTCGGATCTACATCTTCTCCAACATCGGCTACCTGTTCGCCTGCATGATGGGCTTTTTCGCCTACTTCGTGCACCGGCAGACACGCCCGTCGATAGAGCGGCCGTATCGCTTGCCCGGTTTCATGCGCTGGGTGGCACTCGCGGTCGGCATAGTGTGCGCGGTGCTACTGATTTTCGGCGGCTGGAACAGCGCTTCAGTCGTGCTCGGCACGACGGATCACGCGCTGTTCTTGCTCGGGGTGCTTGTGCTGGCGGCCTACGTTCCGCTGCATCTGTGGCGACGCTTCACCGACCGGCGCGGCGGCGGCGAGACAACCCCCGCCGCCGAGACGACCCTCGCCGGCGAGGCACCCGCCGCCGAGACACCCCCCGCCGAGCTGCCGGCGGTTTCCGAACCGGCAGCGCAGGCGTGAGCGCGCCGATCAAGCCGATCAAGCCGGTCAAGCGGCTGGCCCGGCGCCGCGGCGATCCGCCGCCGGCCTCGCCGCGCGACGTGGTGGTGGTGCTGCGGCCCGATGCCGCCGCCTCCCCGGCGCTGCTCGCCGCCGCACGCGCGACTGGCGGCACCGTCACCGTGGTGTTGCCGCTGAAAATCCACGGCTACGCGATGGGCATGCCGCACCCGGGCCTCCTGCCGACCGCCAGGGAACGCGCGGCCGCCGACGACGCGATCACCGCGACCGTCCGAGGACTCGACCGCGCGGGAATCGACGTCGACGGTCAGATCGTGGCGACCCGCAATGCGGCCAAGGCGATCGCGCGTATCGCTCGGCGGCGTGGCGCCACCCGGGTCCTGATGGAACGGGACAACAGCAGCCGACTGCGCCGATTCGTGGAGGGCGACCTGCAACGCCAGCTGTCGCGTCGACTCGGGCGTTCTGTCACCGTCGATACCGCGGCCTAGACCGCGGATCGCCGGTCGGTAAGCGTTCACTGTCAGTAGACAGTGGGATAGGCTCACCGGATGACCGAGACCGAGCTGCGAATCCACCGCGACACGGGAGATCCTGCACCGGTCGACCGGGAGGTCCCGACCGACACGTCCCCGGTGCCGGAGCTGGAGCTGGCGATCGCGGCCCAAGTCCGCTCGTTGCGGCGCGCCACCGGCCTGTCCGTCGCTGACATGGCGGCCAAGGCCGGGATCTCAAAGGCCATGCTCTCCAAGATCGAGAACGCCCAGACCTCCTGCAGCCTGTCCACTCTGGCGAAACTCGCCGCCACGTTGGATGTGCCGGTGACCTCACTGCTTCGGGGCGCCGACAGTACCCGCGAAGCCGCGTACACCGAGGCCGGGCATGGGTCGGTGATCGTCGGTCGCGGCACCCGGGTCGGTCACCACTACGAGTTGCTCGGTGCGCTGCGGGGACAACACAAACGACTCGAGCCGGTGTTGGTGACGCTGACGACCAAGAGCGAACCGTTTCCCCTTTTTCAGCACCCGGGAACCGAAATGCTCTACATGCTCGAGGGCGTGATGGTCTACGCGCACGGCGGCAATGAATACACGATGCGCCCGGGCGACACCCTGCTGCTCGACGGCGAAGGCCTGCATGGTCCCCACGACCTGGTGCGGCTGCCGATCCGGTTCCTGGCGGTCACGGCGTATCCCGATCCCCACGACTGACCGTCGGTACCTCAGTTCTCTTAGCGGGAAACCCCGCGTAACTTTCGAGGTCGGTTCGCTCCGGCGGTGGAATTACCGCAACATTGCACGTGGCAGGATCGCAAGACACAAGAATCTGACCGCTGGGAAACCTGTATGACATAATCGCTATGTTTCATATGCTCTAACGATGATTCATAGCAAGAAACGGAGTCCGGAGCTGGCAGTGGCCGAGACAGCGCAGTACCTCGTGATCGGCGGCGGGCTGGAGGGCCTGGCCATCGCGTGGTCGCTCGCCGAGCGCGGCGAGCGCGGCGACACCGATGTCCTGGTGGTCGAGCGCGGCTCGCTCTGCTCGGGGATGACCGGCAAGTCCAGCGCCGTGGTGCGCTGCCATTACGGCATCGAGTCGCTCGCGGCAATGGCCTGGTACGGCGTCCAGGTCTTCGAACGGGCCACCGAGCGGTTCGGCGACGACATGGGCTTTCGGCAATGCGGCTACGTGGTCGGTGTGGGCGACGCCGACCTCGACGCGCTGAAGGGCAATGTGGCGCTGCAGCAGAACCTCGGCATCGACGTCGAGTTCATCGGACACCAGGCAGTGGCCGAGCTGTGGCCCGGCGTGAATACCGACGATTTCGCCGCCTTCGCCTACGAACCCCGGGGCGGTCGTGGCGAGGCCTACACGGCCGGCATGGCGTTCGCCGCCTCCGCCCGCGCACTGGGCGTCCGGATCCGCCAGAACGCACCGGTTGGATCGCTGCTGGCGCACGCCGACGGATCGGTCTACGGTGCCGTCCTGGCCGACGGCTCCGAAATCCACGCCGCCACCGTCGTTCTGGCCACCGGACCGTGGGCGCCGGCGCTCGCCGCGACCGTCGGGGTCGATATCCCGGTCCGGGCGCAACGCGCCCAGATTGTCCTCGTCGACCAGGGGCAGCCGACCCCTGCTGTGCCGGTGTTGTCCGATCTTGTTGGCCTGCAGTACATCTGCCGCGAACCCAACGCGGAGTTGCTGGTCGGCAACAGCGACCATTCGGCCCCGGAGTTCGTCGACCCGGACAGCTACCCCAACCGTGCCGACGCCTCCGCCATCGAGGTGGTCATCGCCAAGCTCGGGCACCGCCTGCCTGGCATGCCCGATCCGCGGATCACCACGACCTACGGCGGCTGCTACGACGTGACGCCGGACTACAACCCGATCATCGGCCCGTCCCCCCTCGACGGGCTCTTTCTCGCGACGGGGTTCAGCGGGCACGGATTCAAAATCGCACCCGCGGTCGGCAGGCTCGTCGCCGATCTGCTTGTCGACGGCACGACCGACCTGCCCGGCGTCACCCCCGGCGACTTCCGGTACTCCCGCTTCGCCGAGGGCGACCCGCTCATCAGCCGACACCCCTACACCGGCGCGGGAACCATGCGATGAGCGCCGCCCCATGTCTCAGAACCCAATTCGGTTAACAAACATCCTCAGGAGGAAACCATGACCGTCGACACCGCCGAGCCCGCACCGCCGCTGAACCATTCAGCCCCGTACCCCAGCCTTGCCGAGCACGCCCGCGCGTCGGACACCACGTTCATCCTGGCGCTGTTCGTCACCCTGACGGGCAAACCGTGCGCGAAGCTCGTCCCGGTCGAGGCCGTCGACATGCTCGAAAACGACGGCGTCGGCTTCGCCGGGTACGCCGCCGGCGGCATGGGCCAGGTGCCCAAGGACCCCGATCTGATCGCGATTCCCGACCCGTCGTCGTTCACTCCGATCCCGTTCGTGCGCCCGGGGCTGGCGATCGTGCACTGCGATCCGCATGTCAACGGCGAGCCGTGGCCGTACGCGCCGCGCATCATCCTGAAGAAAGCTCTCCGCACGTCAGCAGAACTCGGGCTGACGGTGGACGTCGGCGCCGAGGTCGAGTACTTCCTGGTCACCCGCACCGAGGACGGCGCGCTCACCACCGCCGACCACGCGGACCTCAGTGCGCAGCCCTGCTACGACGCCCGCGACGTGACCCGAATGTATGACCACCTGGCCGACATCTCCCGGGCCATGAACGCCCTCGGCTGGGGCAACTACGCCAACGACCACGAGGACGGCAACGGCCAGTTCGAGCAGAACTTCGAATACGCCGACGCGCTCACCACCGCCGACCGCGTGATCACCGCCCGGTATCTGCTCTCGGTCCTCGCCGAGCGGCGCGGCATGCAAGCGACGTTCATGCCCAAGCCGTTCGGCAACCGCACCGGCTCGGGCATGCACATGCACCTGTCGCTGTGCGACGCATCCGGCCCCATCTTCCCGGACCCGGCCGACGACAAGGGCCTGGGACTTTCGGCCACCGCGTACGCGTTCATCGCCGGGATTCTCGACCATGCCTGCGCGCTGCAGGCCGTCATCGCGCCGACCGTCAACTCCTACAAACGCACGGGAGCCCGCACCACCAGCAGCGGCGCCACCTGGGCGCCCAACTCCGTCAGCTACGGCGGCAACGACCGCACCCATTATCTGCGGGTGCCCGACTCCAACCGGGTCGAACTGCGCGGCGCCGACGGCTCGGCCAACCCCTACCTCGCCGCGGCGGCCACGATCGCCGCCGGTCTGGACGGTATGTCCCGCAGCCTCGATCCGGGCGCTCCCGGCAGTCGAACCGGTGCGACCCTGCCGATGACACTGCTGCACGCCGTCGACGCACTCGAGGCCGATTCCGTGATCACCGGTTCCCTCGACGGTGTCGGTGCCGGCGTCGCAGCGTATTTCGCACAGCTCAAACGCGAGGAATTCTTCGACTGGCACAACACGGTCTCCCCCTGGGAGATCGACCGGTACCTCACCGCGTTCTGACCAGGAGGATTCACAGCAACATGTGCGGCATTGTCGGACTCCACCTGCGTGAACCGGCGCTCTACCCGCGGCTCGGCGAGCTGCTCACCGCGATGCTCGGCGCACTGGCCGACCGCGGGCCCGACTCGGCGGGGATGGCGATCTACGGCGACCCCACCTGGTCACCCGGGGGGCACAGCACGGTCACGCTACTGGGCAGCGCGGTTCCCGCGACCGAGCTCGCGACCGCGCTGACCGCCGAACTCGGCGTGCCGGTCACCGGAATCGACGAATCGCCGACAACGGTGTTACACGCTCCCGCCGACTACGAAATCCTCACTGCCGCAGCACGGACCGCCTCACCCCGCGCGCGCCTCATCGGCTTCGGATCCGACCTCACCGTGCTGAAAGGCGTCGGTCATCCCCGCGGGCTGGCCACCGCGTTCGGCCTGCCGAACGCGCAGGGCTGGCAGGGCGTCGGACACACCCGGATGGCGACCGAATCCGCGGTGACCGCCGAAGGGTCGCATCCGTTCTCGGTCGGGCCGGACCAGTGCCTGGTGCACAACGGCTCGTTCTCGAACCACATGTCGATCAAGCACCAACTGGAGCGTGAAGGCGTCCTCTTCGACAGCGAGAACGACACCGAGGTGGGCGCCCGGTTCGTGGCGAAACAGCTCGCCGAGGGCGCCGGGCTGGAGAAAGCCCTGTTGCTGCTCAACGAGACCTTCGACGGGTTCTACACCCTGCTGGTATCCACTGCCGAGTCGTTCGCGGTGGTGCGCGACGCGATCTCCTGCAAGCCGGCGATCATCGCCGAGACCCGCCAATGGGTCGCCATGGCCTCGGAGTACCGGGCGCTGGCTAACCTTCCGGGCATCGACGACGCCCGCATGTTCGAGCCCGAACCCGAAGAGGTGTACGTATGGCACCGATAGCCACCGCCCCGGCGGTCACGATCGACCTCAGCACGTCCAGCACTCGCCAGATCAACCAGCTGCTCGCCTCACCCGAGGCGCCGAGGGCCCTGAGGATCGCCAATCCGCGGGGCGCCCACGCTCTGGCGTGCGGCCTCGACGCCGAACTCGAGGTCACCATTGACGGCGACGTCGGCTATTACTGCGCGGGAATGAACCAGCACGCCACCGTCACCGTTGCGGGCAACGCCGGCGTCGGCGTCGCGGAGAACATGATGTCGGGGACCGTCCGGATCAGCGGCGACGCATCACAGTCGGCGGGTGCGACGGCACACGGTGGACTGCTTGTCATCGACGGCAACGCGGCGGCGCGTTGTGGAATCTCGATGAAGGGCGTCGATATCGTCGTGGGTGGCGACATCGGGCACATGAGCGCCTTCATGGGCCAAGCAGGGCGCCTGGTGGTATGCGGTAATGCCGGTGAGGCGCTGGGTGATTCACTGTATGAAGCACGGATCTACGTGCGCGGCACGGTGGCATCGCTCGGCGCCGACTGTGTCGAAAAGCCCATGCGCGAACCGCATCTCGCCGAGCTGAAGGAACTGCTGCACGCGGCCGGCTTCAACGCCGACCCGACCGAGTTCACCCGCTACGGCTCGGCGCGCGCCCTCTACAACTTCCACGTCGACAACGCGTCCGCGTACTGATCCAGGAGAAATCGTGACCACCACTACACCGGGTCTGCGTGAATCGGCCACTTTCGACCGCGACGTGATCCACGAGATTCAACGAGCCGCCGAGACCGGCATCTACGACATCCGCGGGTGGGGCGCCAAACGCAAACTCCCCCACTTCGACGACCTGCTGTTCCTCGGGGCGTCAATGTCGCGATACCCGCTCGAAGGCTATCGGGAACGCTGCGACACCGACGTCGTGCTCGGCGACCTGCACGCGAAATACCCTCTGCACCTCGACATCCCCATCACCATCGCCGGCATGAGCTTCGGCGCGCTGTCCGGAGCAGCCAAGGAAGCGCTGGGCCGCGCCGCCACCGAGGTCGGCACCTCCACCACCACCGGCGACGGCGGTATGACACCAGAAGAGCGCGGCCACTCGAAAAAACTTGTGTACCAGTACCTTCCGTCGCGGTACGGGATGAACCCCGACGACCTGCGCAAGGCCGACGCCATCGAAATCGTGCTCGGCCAGGGCGCCAAGCCCGGCGGCGGCGGCATGCTGCTCGGTCAGAAGATCACCGACCGGGTCGCCGAGATGCGTACCCTGCCCCCCGGCGTCGACCAGCGCAGCGCCTGCCGCCACCCGGACTGGACAGGACCCGACGATCTCGCCATCAAGATCGTCGAGCTGCGCGAAATCACCAACTGGGAAAAACCCGTCTACGTCAAGATCGGCGCCACCCGCACCTACTACGACGTCAAGCTGGCCGTGAAAGTCGGCGCCGACGTGGTGGTGGTCGACGGCATGCAAGGCGGCACCGCAGCGACGCAGGAGGTGTTCATCGAGCACGTCGGCATCCCCACCCTGGCCGCGATTCCGCAAGCGGTGCAGGCACTTCAGGAACTCGGCAAGCATCGCAAGGTGCAGCTGATCGTCTCCGGCGGCATTCGCAGCGGATCAGACGTGGCCAAGGCGATGGCCCTCGGTGCCGACGCCGTGGCCATTGGCACCGCGGCGCTGATCGCACTTGGCGACAACGACCCCCGCTACGCCGAGCAGTACCGCGAACTGGGCTCGGCCGCCGGGTTCTACGACGACTTCCAGGCCGGCCGCGATCCCGCCGGAATCACCACTCAAGACCCGGCGTTGGCGAAGCGACTCGACCCGGTCCAGGGGGCCCGCCGGGTCGCGAACTACCTGCGGGTGCTCACGATGGAGGCGCAAACCCTCGCCCGGGCATGCGGGAAATCACACTTGCGCAACCTCGAACCCGAAGACCTCGTTGCCCTCACGGTCGAATCCGCGGCGATGGCACGCGTGCCGCTCGCCGGAACCGACTGGATCCCCGGCGCCGCTACCCATGCCGGCTGATTGCCCCCGAGGCACTTGACGAAATCCAGCCGTTGGGGCTGAACCGGAGCGCAGGCGTGGCTACAGGTGACTCGCGGCGAAAGCCGCACCCTGACTGGCCATCCCGGACTTCACATAGGACAGGTGCGCCTCGGAGAACATCTCGTCATGTTGCGGCATCGCCATCCCCCCGCCCGGCGAGCAGATCGGATCACCGGCGGCACACAAGTCGATCGCCTTGGCGCCATACTCCGGGCTGACCGCGGTCAGCGGGGCTCCGACAAACCGGTCTACCGGATTTCCGAAGACCGCGACCGCTGCAACGTGATCTGCAACGTCCGGTGGCATCGGCGCGGGGGTGAAGCCTGCGACCGATACCGGCATCGCGGTGATGAGATCGATCACGATCGCGCCCTGGGAATATCCACCCAGCACGATCCGAGTGTTGGGACAGTTTGCGGCAACGGACTGAACATGAGCTCTCGCATCGACGGCGCCGGCTGAGGCGGAGTTCGTGAAATCCTCGGTGGCTGGGTAGTTGACGGCATACACCCCGACGGACCGCCCCCCAACCTGCGAGCGCAGCGAGTCGACAAACGCCTGTCCGACCTGGCCGATACCCGGTGGCTCGGTGGTGGCGCGGGCGAACACCACCTCGACGTCGGAGCAGGCAGCCGCAGACGCTGCGGGGCAGTCGAGGGTTGCGCACAGCAGCGCCGCGAAGGTTGTCGCAGTTGCGCCCGAGGAACGGACGACGTGGCGTGCCCTCACGTCTCAATGCTGGCACATCGGCACGGGAAAGAGCTCAGTCCCCGGTGCGCTCAACCCGAACGCTGAAATCGCTGCCGGCTGGACAGTCGCCGGTCATTGTGTAGTGGCCGTTTCCGGTCAGCAGGGTGATCGGATCCGGCGCGGGCTGGGGCAGCGGGAAGTCCAGGCTCATTACCCGGTGCGCACGGCCGCCTTTCGGGCAGTCGCCGTCGGCTGACGTGGTCGTCAAGTCCCACTTGTTCTGTGCGAAGAGGAATGTCCTGGGGTCTTTGGGGTTCTGCCAATAGGACAGGCAGCGGTCGCCGGTGCGAAGGCAGTACGTCTGAATGTTGAAGTTCGTTGCGGGGCTGACACCGCCGTCCGGATTTGTGTCGGTCTCCTGGTAGTTGCCGCGCAACCCTTGAGCCGGCGACGGCACCCGGGCCGGCTGTTGTTTGGGGTCGAAGATTGACACATTGGCCGCAACGTCTCCGGTGCGGGTGAAGGTCACCTGCTGATTGCGGGCGCAGCTTGTCGTCGACCGAACCACGAAATCCCCGGTAAGCGTTCCGTCGGACTGCGGCTGCAGCGACATCGTCTCCCAGAATTCGGTCGCGGCATTCTGACACGTCCCCTGTACCGCGCTGACCCCCGTCCAGCCGCCGTTGACTTTGTCGAGCACCATTGTCGACATCGTGGATTCAGATCCGCTGGCCTTCGATGCGGTGGCCACACATGTGCTGGCGCCGCACGCCGATTTGATCGCCCATGTTTCACTTCCGCCCGGCGCGTTGTTGTACGGCTGGCCGTCAGGCATTGTGGCCGCGGCGTACTGGACGGTGTAGGTGCCGTCGAGAGCACCGGCCGGGACGTTCTTTTGCGCGGCGGGTGCCTCCTTTCCGATCACGACGGTGAGGATGGTGGCGACCGCGCCGATCATCAAGATGGCGGCGACCGGGATCACGATCGCCCTGCGTTGCCACCATGGCAGCGGCCCGGTGTCGGGGGGTCCGGGAACGTGCTCGACCGGGCGGCCCCGCCCTGGTGTCGGCGGCGCGTGAACGTCCTCCGGTGGGCGCGCCTGGGTGGCCATCCAGTGCGCCTCGGCCGGGCGGGCCTGCGTGGGTGCCGCGTTCGGCTGCATGTTCTCCGTCGCGCCCTCGTGTGCGGGCGGCCACCGCTGCTCAACAGCTTCGCCCGGGGCAGCCCTCGTCGGCGCCCAGGGCTCCTCGACGTCTCCGGGCACGAGGCGATGCGTGGGCGCCGCTGGCCCGGCGACGACCGTGCGCTCCGGATCGTGCGGTATGACCTTCGGGATCGGAGCCGTAACCGCCGATCGGGCCGCGCGCGCCAACTCGGTGGTCGTGGCATAGCGCTGGTCGGGGTCTTTGGCCATGCCCTTGGCGATCACCGCATCCAGTTGCCGCGAGACCCCCGGTCGGGTTGCCGAGGGCCGCGGCGGCGGAGTCGTCAGGTGACCGGCGATCTGCTGCTCCACGCTCTGACCGGGAAACGGCCGGCTGGCGGTCAGACATTCATACAGCACACAGGCCAGCGCATAGATGTCCGCGCGGGTATCGGCCTGGCCGGTGGTAAAGCGCTCCGGAGCCATGTACGGCCATGTGCCGATCACGTTGCCGGTACCCGTCAACCCGGTCTCGTCGGTTCCGCGGGCGATCCCGAAATCAATCAGATAGGCGAAATCGTCCTCGGCGAGCAGAACGTTCGAGGGTTTGACATCGCGATGCACCAGCCCGACCCGGTGCGCAGCATTCAGTGCCGAGGCAACCTGCTCGATGATCTTCACACTTCGCGCGGAATCCAGTGGGCCCTTGGCCAACACGTGCTCGAGGTCTTGCCCCTCGATCAGCCGCATATCGACGTACAGCCGGCCGTCGATCTCCCCGAAGTTGTGGATCGGCACCACGTGGGGCTCGCTCAGCGCCGCCGCGGTAAAGGCCTCGCGCCGGAACCGCTGCTCGAAGACCGGATCGGCGGCCAGCTGCGCCGGCAACACCTTTACCGCCACCACCCGCTGGGTGGCCGTGTCGAACGCCTTCCAGACCTCGCCCATGCCGCCGCGGCCCAAGAGGTCGATCAGTCGGTACTGGCCGAACGGCGTACCTTCCACTACGCCTCCCGCCAAAATCGGCAAACCAGCAGGATCACAGCCATCACCCTATGCCGCGAGCCGCCGCGTCGCCGGGCGTTCGCTATTGCAAAGGGCCCGCCACCCCTCGTCTGTACCGCAAATTCGGCTGGTGCCTGTTTTGCTAATTCTGTGATGTTCGTGCGCGGGCGCTGCCACAATGCGAGCATCCGGGCGCGTAAACGGAAACGCCATGGTGAAGGACTTCTTATAGGAGGCGGAAGCCCGTCGGGGGCACGTGGGGAATCGATCGAGTGATCGGAATTCACAACCGAAGACGAGCCTCTGACTAGGAGTGACGCAAATGCGCAACCGCACCTGTGGGGGCTGCGGCGGTGACCGAGACAGTCTTCCGCGCGGTTCCAAGAATCCGCCAAGACGCCCGTTGGACGCTTGGCCCATGTTCACTCACCGCGCATCTCACTGGGCGCATGGCACCGCCATGGCCTTGGCGAAAGGGTCGCCACAATGACTGGAATGCTTCGTGTCTGTCGGGGTCGGCACGCAATGGTTGTCCTGGCCTCGGGAGTTGCCATCTCGTTGACGGCGCTTACCGGCGGAGTCGTCGTGCCGGCCAACGCCCTACCGGTAACCACGACAACCCCCGCGCCGTCACCGCGCACCGTGCAGGAACCGACGTCTGAGGCGCCGCCACCGACGCATGAGGCGCCGCCACCGACGCATGAGGCGCCGGTAGAGACTTTCGCGCCGCAAACGACGGTCGCGCAGGCTCCGGTGATAACGACCACCGCGCCACCGGTGATAACGACCACCGCGCCACCGGTGATAACGACGACGGCAGCGCCGGCGGTGACCACGGCGGCTCCGGCGGTGACGACCACGGCCGCGCCGATCACGACTACGGCCGCGCCGATCACGACTACGGCGGCTCCGGCGGTGACGACCACGGTCGCGCCGGCGACGACCACCACGGGCGGCGCGACGTCTACATCGGCGACCACGAGCGTGGCGGGACCGACGACCGGTAGCTCGACGGCGGCGACCGCGACTACGGGAGCGGCGGCATCGACCACCGCATCATCGACCACCGCATCCGGCACGGAGACCACCCACACAACGGCCGCCGGCACCACCGCGTCATCGACCGGGGTTGTGACCGGGACAAGCGGCTCGCGCACCGCGACCACGACGTCCGGCAGCTCGTCGACGGTAGTGCAGGCCGGGCAGACCACCACTCCGACGGAAACGCCGAAGCGGTTGCCGGTGAACGCGCAGGATGTCGAACTCGCCAAGCAATCGATCCCGGTCCAACAAAATCCGGATCCCGCGCCGCAGACCGAGATTCGTCGACTCACGAACTTGGCCATCAATGTCAACGTCAACAACCCCGACAACCCGCCGAATCCGCCCGGCGGCGGCCCGCGCAAGTTCGATCCCAACCAGCGCAGCGCCGTGCGGCAATTCGACCCGAAGTTGGTGTACTACGACGAGTACTACCGACCCATCATTGCCAATCCGTACCAGCAGCCGCTGCAGGTCGTCTACATCTATCAGGGTGCGCCGCGCATCCTGGTGATTCCGCCACTCGCAAGCGCCGTCACGGAGCTCGCCGCACTTGGTGCGTACAGCTTTACGGCGATGGTGCTCAACGCGGTTGGCATCCCCACGAGCGTGGCGGTGGGCAACATGATGGGTGGCGGGTATTACCCGGCGCCGGGGCAGCCACCGCCGCCTCCGCCGCCGCCGGTGGTGCCGTACGACAACGTCCCGGTTCAGGTCCAGTACACGGATGCGACGTATCAGCCGTTCGTGGTCAATCGGGTCGTCGATGTGGGCGACGACCCCGCTGTCGGTGAGCGGAAGGTGCTTCTCGACGGCGTGACGCCCGCCTGGGGTGTCTGGACGACAAATTCGGACGGCCAACGCCAGTTCGAGGTCCACAAGACCCAGCAGTTCCCCGGCATGGACGACCCGCCGGGCGAGGGACCGCTGCCGGGCGACTACCAGATGCAGTTGGCGAGCTCGAGCAAGCCGGCTTCGCCCGGCCTCAGCACCACGGATCTCCTTCTCATTGGGGGTGCAGTGGTTGTGCTGGCGCTCGGCATTGGCGCGATCGCCCTCAATGTGATGATGGGGCGCCGGCGTCCGAACCGCCACTGACGCGCGCGGGCGCGCAAGCCCGGCCGTCCGTTTCGGGCTAGCCGCCCGGTCCGGCCGCCAGCGTCACCTTCGCGGTGCGCTGGTGGCCTGTCCGGTCCTGCCACACCAGGTCGACGTTATCGCCCGGGTAGTGCCGGTCCAACACGGCCGTCAGCATGGTCGCGTTGTTGAGGGTTACACCGTCGAGCGAGATGATGACGTCGCCGCGAGCAAGCCCGGACTGCTCGGCGGGCGTTGCGCTCAGCACGTCACGAACCACGACTCCGGATCCGCTCTGCTGCGCGGTGCCCACGCCGATACCCAGCATCGCCGGCGCTCCGATGTGCACCGCGTCCGACGGTGTCCTCGACTGAATCTGGCCCGCGATGGCCAGCGCCCGGTTGATGGGGATCGCAAAGCCCTTGCCCGTCGGGCTGCCCAATCGATAGTTCACGGACGCGGCCACGTTCAGGCCGATCACTTGGCCGGCGCCGTTGACCAGCGGCCCGCCCGAGTCGCCTGGCCGCAACGGCGCGGCGACCCCGATCAGACCGGTCAACTGTTCGGAACTGCCGGTCAGGTCGTCGTCGGCGGCGATGTTCGCCCCGGTGGTTATCACCTTGCCTTGCTCGCGACTGATCGGCTCGCCGGTGCCGTTGGCGTTGCCCAAGCTCACCACCGGCTCACCGATAGCGACCTGGTTGGAGTCGCCGATCGGCGCGGCGGGCAGGCCGCCGGCGCCCAGCAGCTGGATGACCGCGATGTCGTCTGTGCGGTCGAATCCGAGAAGCTGCGCCCTGAAGTTCTGTCCGGTGCCGACACTGGTGGCGTTGATCGTGTCGGCCCCCGCGATGACATGGTTGTTCGTCAGCACGATCCCATCGGGACTGAGGACGACGCCCGCTCCAAAGCCCACAACGCCCTGGTACTGGACGACCGTTTTGATCTGCACCATGCCCTGTTCAGCGTTGGCCGCTGCCGGGTCGCCCGGCAGCGCCAGCGCGGTTGGGGCCGACGGGGCAACGAGCGCGAGCATTGCAGCAAGCGCGATGGCGATCGAGAGTCGCCACGCCTTTCGGCGCCGGCTTTGAGACGGTAGTTCGGCCATTTGCTGCCTTTCAGGCTGGTCGGACTGCTTTGACTCCATAGTGCCCGGTACAGCAGTTCTAGTCGAAAACCGGCTGGTCGGGGCGGTCTTTGAGGTTTAAGTCGCCGAGGTCACTCCTCGACGGTGACGCCGCCCGATTTGCGGCGCAGCCGCGGTCGACGGATCTTGCCCGATGGCCTCCGGTTGCGAAGCCCAGCATGCGCCGGTTGATCGGCAACGGTGTCCTCGGTTTCCTTGGTGCCCTGTGTTTCGTCGCTGACGTCCTCCCGGACGGCCTCGACGGCCTCGGTGGTCTCGGTGGTCTCAGTGGCGGTGTCCTCCGTCGCCTGGGTCTCCTCCGTGGTCTCGGCGGTGACCGTTTCCCCGGCCTCGTCGGCCTCGTCGTCCTCGTCCTCGTCTTCGGCCTGGTCCTCGTCCCCGGCTTCGTCTGCGCCCTTGCGACGCCACCGGCGCTTGCGCTCCTTCTTCTTCTTCAACGGCCGCGGCGGAGGCGGTGGCAGCTCAGCGACGAACGCCAGGTAGAACGAGAAGATCCCGAGCAGGCAGATCGCGGCCGCGGCGCCGTAGATGCCGAACAGCCACGGGCCGGCGGCATCAAGGCTGAGCCAGATCTCGCTGACGGCCGCCCCGATGATCAGCACCCCGCCGAGCACGTGCAGGACGATTGAGCACACCCGCAGCCGCAGCGCGAGCTGCGGCGTGCCGTACTCGGGACGCCTCGTGCGCAACAGGGTGAGCACGACCGGCAGCGCGGCCAGCGCGATCAGCGCGCCTGCGACGATCCGCATCACCGTCCCGAGCGTGTGCGATGTCTGCCCGGACAGCTCCCACCAGCGAGGGAGAACGAAAAAGAAATACACGATGCCGGCAACGACGGAAATCAGCGCGTGCCAAACCACCGCGACAGTGCGGCCCATGCCCCTCCTCAGGCGCCGTCTGTAGGCGCTCATCGATCTTTTGCGTACGCGGGGCGACGGTAACCGGTGCACCCCACATCCGACGGCGGAGGATGCGGGATTTGAACCCGCGAGGGCTGTTAACCCAACCCGCGTTCCAGGCGAGCGCCATAGGCCACTAGGCGAATCCTCCGTCGGCCATGGT
>Ga0209006_10000343_pt1 | contig 47181 bp, 36 predicted proteins | sample JacPin_JW_Ref_O2_FD_188567 | JGI IMG/M metagenome (GOLD analysis project Ga0209006, IMG submission 188567) | Forest soil microbial communities from Algoma, Ontario, Canada - Jack Pine, Ontario site 1_JW_Ref_O2 (SPAdes) (version 2) | ecosystem: Environmental > Terrestrial > Soil > Boreal...
CAAACCAGGACCACGCGTCCTCAATCGCGGGCTGCAGGAATTTCACGCCATCAAATATGGCGCGAAACTGGCCCGCGGAAATGTGTGAATCGAATAGCGCTTGCGGCGGGAGAAGGGATCACAACGTCAACGCCGTCCGATCCAGTTCGTCGATCCGCACGCGGCCGATCTGCCCCATCGTACGGTCGAGTTCGTCGCGCAAAATGTCGAATGAGCGGCTGGCGCCGGCAAGGCCGCCGGCCGCCACGCCGTAAAGAATTGCGCGGCCGGAGAAGACGAAATCGGCGCCGCTCGCCAGCGCCACGACGATATCGGCGCCGCGCCTGACGCCGCCGTCGAGCATCACCGCGATCTTGCCCTCCACCGCCGCCTTGATCGCCGGCAAGGTCGCGAGCGGCGTCGGCGCACGGTCGAACTGGCGCCCGCCATGGTTGGAGACGATGATCCCGTCGCAGCCCGCCGCCATCGCCCGCCCCGCGTCGTCAGGATGCTGCACGCCCTTGATGACGAGCTTGCCTTTCCACAGAGCGCGATAGACGTCGAGATCGGCCCAGGTGTGGACGGGATAAAACTGCGAGGTCATGAAGGCGGCGACCTCCCCGCCGGTTGCGTCCTTGCCCGCATAAGCGGCCCAGGCGCCCATTTTCGGCATGCCGCCCTGGCGCAGCCAGTCGAGCGTCCAGCCGGGATGCAGCGCGGCGTCGAGGATCTTTTCCGCATCGAGCCGTAGCGGCAGCCCAAAACCGTTGCGAATGTCGCGCTCGCGCTTGGCCGCGATCGGCAGATCGACGGTGACGACCAGCGTCTCGACACCGGCTGCGGCGGCTCTCGCAATGAAATCGCGCGTGATCTCGGCGTCGCGCGCCGGATAGATCTGCACCCAGACGGCGCCAGGTGCGGCGGCGGCGGCCTCCTCGATCGTCGCGTTGGTCGCGCCAGACAGGATGAAGGGCGCGCCGGCCGCCTTGGCCGCCTGCGCCATCGCAATATCGGCGCCGGGTCGGAACAGGCCGGCATTGCCCATCGGCGCGACGCCGAACGGCAGGGCATAATCGCGACCGAACAGACTTTTGGCCACGCTGCGCCGGGAAATGTCGACGAGATAGCGCGGCATCAGGCGCGCGGCGGAGAATTGCGCCACACTCTGCTCGAGCGCCGTCTCGTCGCCGGCCCCGCCGTCGATCCAGTCAAACAATACGCGCGGCAGACGACGCTTGGCCGCCAACCTGAGGTCGGCAATATTGACGGCGCTCGCAACGCTCATGCCCGGCTACCGTTCAAGCCGCTTCGGCGCGCAGCGCCTCTTCGATCGCCGCCAGCGCGGCTTCAGCCTTGGCGCCGTCGGGGCCGCCCGCCTGCGCCATATCCGGTCGGCCGCCGCCGCCCTTGCCGCCAAGCGTCGCCGAGGCGATGCGCACGAGATCGACCGCGCTGTGGCGCGCAACGAGATCGGGGGTCACCGCGACGACGACGCTCGCCTTGCCGTCTTCGCTGAGCGCGACGATGGCGACAATTCCCGAGCCGATGCTCTGCTTGGCCTCGTCGGCCATGGATTTCAAATCCTTCATCTCGACGCCGCTGACGGCGCGCGCGTAGAGCTTGACGCCGTCGACCTCACGCACGGCCGCCCCGCTCGCAGCCCCGCCGCCGCCCATCGCAAGTTTGCGGCGGGCTTCGCTCAACTCGCGCTGAAGCTTGCCGCGCTCCTCGATCAGCGCGGCGAGGCGTTCGCCGGCTTCCGAGACCGGCGCGCGCAAATCTGCGGCGATTTTTGCAAGCGCATGCGCTTCCTCGTTGAGCCCTTTGCGCGCCACGTCGCGCGTGCGCGCCTCAATGCGGCGCACGCCGGCTGCAACCGCGCTCTCGCCGGTGATCGAGACGAGCCCGATGTCGCCGGTGCGCGCGACATGGGTGCCGCCGCATAGTTCGACCGAATAGGGGCGCGAACCATTGTCGCCGCCCTCGATCGTCCCCATCGACACCACGCGCACTTCATCGCCATATTTCTCGCCGAACAGAGCGCGGGCGCCAGAGGCGCGCGCTTCGTCGACTCCCATCAGGCGTGTGATCACCGGCTCGTTCTGCAGGATGACGCTGTTGGCGATGTCCTCGACCTGCGAAAGCTCGGCCGCCGTCACGGGCTTTGGATGCGCGATGTCGAAACGCAGCCGGTCGGGAGAAACCAGCGAGCCCTTCTGCGCAACGTGATCGCCGAGGACTATGCGCAAGGCCTCGTGCAGCAAATGCGTCGCTGAATGATTGGCGCGAATGGCGAGACGGCGCGCATGATCGACGGCAAGCTCCAGCGCCATGCCCTTTTTCAACACGCCTTCTTCGACGATGACGTCATGAACGAAGAGGTCGCCGAGCTTCTTTCGGGTGTCGACGACTTTGGCGCGGAGCCCGGCGCCGACGATCGTCCCGGTATCGCCAACCTGGCCGCCGGACTCGCCGTAGAAAGGCGTCTGGTTGAGGATCAGCGCGCCCTTTTCACCGGCGTTCAGCCCTTCGACTTCGGCGCCGTCCTTGAGAATGGCGAGCGCGATGCCTTCCGCCGTCTCTGTCTCGTAGCCAAGGAATTCGGTCGCGCCGAGGCGCTCCTTGAGGCCGAACCAGATCGTCTCGGTCGCCGCCTCGCCTGAGCCGGACCAAGCCTTTCGCGCCTCAGCCCGCTGGCGCTCCATCGCCGAGGCGAAGCCGTCGGTGTCGACGCCGAGGCCGCGCGCGCGCAAGGCGTCCTGCGTCAGATCGAGCGGAAAGCCGAACGTGTCATAGAGTTTGAACGCGACTTCGCCGGGCAGTTTAGCGCCTTCGCCGAGATGGCGCGTCTCGTCCTCGAGAATAGCGAGCCCCCGCGCCAGTGTCGCGCGAAACCGCGTCTCTTCGAGCTTCAACGTCTCGGCGATCAGGCCTTCGGCGCGCACGAGCTCGGGATAGGCCTGGCCCATTTCGCGCACCAGCGCCGGAACGAGGCGCCACATCAACGGATCGCGTGCGCCAATGAGCTGGGCGTGGCGCATGGCGCGGCGCATGATGCGGCGCAGGACATAGCCGCGCCCCTCATTGGACGGCAGCACGCCGTCAGCGACGAGGAAAGAGGAAGCGCGCAAATGGTCGGCGATTACGCGGTGCGAAATCTTGTGCGGGCCGTCGGCGTCGACGCCTGAGGCGTCGGCGCTGGCGCGGATCAGCGCGCGCATCAGGTCGATGTCATAATTGTCGTGCACGCCCTGCATCACTGCGGCGATGCGCTCGAGGCCCATGCCGGTGTCGATCGACGGGCGCGGCAGATTGATGCGCTCGCCGCCCGGCAGCGTCTCGTATTGCATGAACACGAGATTCCAGATTTCGATGAAACGATCGCCGTCGGCGTCGGCCGAACCGGGCGGCCCGCCCGGAATATGATCGCCGTGATCGTAGAAGATTTCCGAACAGGGCCCGCACGGCCCGGTGTCGCCCATCGCCCAGAAATTATCGGAAGTGGCGATACGGATAATTCGTGATTCCGGCAGGCCGGCGACGCGCTTCCACAAATCGAAAGCCTCGTCGTCGTCGTAGTAGACCGTCACCGTCAGGCGGTCCCTGGACAGGCCGAATTCTTTGGTAATCAGGTTCCAGGCAAGTTCGATCGCCAAGGGTTTGAAATAATCGCCGAACGAAAAATTGCCGAGCATTTCGAAGAACGTGTGGTGGCGCGCGGTATAGCCGACATTGTCGAGGTCGTTGTGCTTGCCGCCCGCCCGCACGCATTTCTGCGAGGTCGTCGCGCGCCGATAGGGGCGCTTCTCGACGCCGGTGAAGACGTTCTTGAACTGCACCATGCCGGCGTTGGTGAACATCAGCGTCGGATCGTTGCGCGGGACGAGCGAACTCGACGGCACGATCTCGTGGCTGTGCTTGTTGAAAAAGCCGGTGAAGCTCGATCTGATCTCGTTGACGCCGCTCATGAACCCTCGCCTTGAATCTTACTTTTCTTCTACAGCATGAATCGGCGAAAATGGAAGCGGCGCAAATCCCTTCTCCCGCAAAGTGAGAGAAGGTGGCCCGACGAAGTCGGGTCGCCGACGAATGCTTCGCAATCGCCCTTGGATGAGGGCCTGTCGGCGTGATGGCGCGAAAAAGGCCGGCGCGCTCGGTCGCATCCAGGGCGACCGCCCTCATCCGTCACGCTCCCACTTCGCGGGAGAAGGGGAGAAGCCGGCGCCTCAATTCACGCCGAGCTTCTTCTGCAGGCTGGTTGACGACGTCGTATATTGAAACAGCAGTTTCTTGTCGGGATAAACGTAGCGGAACGCCTTCTGGGCGGCGAGGGCCGCCTCGTGGAAGCCCGACAGGATCAGCTTCAACTTGCCGGGATAGGCGTTGATGTCGCCGATCGCGAAGATTCCCGGCACGTTGGTCTCGAATTTCTCGGTATCGACCGGCACCAGGTTTTCGTGGAGGTTGAGGCCCCATTCGGCGATCGGCCCGAGCTTCATCGTCAGGCCGAAGAACGGCAGCAGCGCGTCGCAGGCGATGTCGAAAACGGCGCCGTCCTCGCCGCGCACGGTCGCAGCCTGCAACTGGCCGCCCTCGCCTTTCAGCGCGGTCGCCTGCCCGAGCACGAAATCCATCTTCTTTTCCGCGACCAGTTCGCGCATCGCATTGACCGAGTGGGGCGCGGCGCGGAACGCGTCGCGCCGGTGCATCAGCGTGATCCGCTCGGCGACCGGATGCAGGTTGAGCACCCAATCCAGCGCCGAATCGCCGCCGCCGACGATCAGCACGCGCTTGCCGCGGAAATGCTCGATTCTGCGCACGGCGTAGAAAACGCTTTTGCCCTCGAAATCGTCGATGCCGGCGATCGGCGGCTTTTTGGGCTGGAACGAACCGCCGCCGGCGGCGATGATGACGACCTTGGCTTCAAAGATCTTGTCACCGTCGGTCTTGATCCGGAAGGCGGGATGTTCAGGCGTTCCCAACACTTCCAGGCTCTCGACCATTTCATTCAGGTGGAACGTCGGGTGGAACGGCTGGATCTGCAGGGTCAGGTTTTCGACCAGCCCCAGTCCAGTGACCACTGGAAAGCCCGGAATGTCATAGATCGGCTTTTCTGGATAGAGTTCCGCGCATTGGCCGCCGGTTTTCGGCAGGATGTCGATCAGATGAGCCTTGATGTCGAGCAGGCCGAGCTCGAACACGGCGAACAGGCCAATCGGACCCGCGCCGACAATAACGACATCGGTCTTTATGGTCTCGCTCATGGCTCAACCCTGCTTGCCGGGAGTGGTCACCTTGAGGCCGTCCAGCGCCGGCGACACTTTGATCTGGCAGGACAGGCGCGAGGTGGGGCGCACTTCAAAGGCGAAATCGAGCATATCCTCTTCCATTTGCGACGGTTTGCCGACGATTTCGCTCCACTCGTCCGCGACATAGACATGACAGGTGGCGCAGGCGCAGGCGCCGCCGCATTCCGCATCAATGCCGGGAATACTGTTGCGCAGCGCCGTCTCCATCACCGTCGATCCTTCCTGCGCTTCGACCGTTCTCGAGGTCCCTTGCGAATCCGTATAGGTGATGTGGATCATGGAGCGAACTTCTTCCTGTCTTGCGGCAGATCGACCGCCGGCGCGGCGAGCGAGAAACATCCGGGCGCGCCTTCATAAAGGCTCGCGCGGCGCAGCGAAAGGCTGAAAATCACACCGAACTTTGCCTATTCCCGCCGCACGGCGCGCCCGACGCCGGCGTCGGTTCCGCCCTCGGATCGGCAGGCGCCGCTATTGGCCGATGAGTTGAGCGATCGTCGCCCTGGCCTCAGCCACCGCGGCGGCAAGCGCTTCCAGCGCCCCGGACGCGGCGGACCCGCACGCCGTCGTCGCGCAGCGCGCCTCATAGATTTGCGCCAGCCGGGCCACCCGGCCGGCGCCGACGGCGAGCGCCGAGCCCCTCAGCATATGGGCGAGATCGCCGCGGACCTTGTCGTCGCCGCCGCCCGCTTCGCGCAATTGGGCGACGATTCGCGCCGATTGGCGGTCGAATAAGTCGAGAAGCTCCACCTCAAGGGCCTGGTCGCTGAGCGTCTGACGGGAGAGATGCACGAGATCGATGACCGGCTCATGCTCTTGCCCCTGCCCGCCGAACGCCTCGCCGCCTCCGGTAAATCCTTGCTCGTCGGCCGGATATTCTCTTGATTTGGAAGGGCTTGCAGCGATCGCGCTCATGGGACGGCTTTCTTGAATGTCGTCGAAACGTCATTTTCCCGTGCGTTGGGCAAACGAAGTCTTTATGGAGCGCCCATGGGGTCTGATGGTCGTCGTTTAGGGTAACTGAACCGTTAACGACGTTTTGAGGATGAGAATCCTCATATGTTTCAATCTCGCTGCGCGACCTGTAGGATGAGGTTGGTTAATAGGTCGTCGCCGACCCCTCGGAGGCCCTGGAGGGATCGGCGGCTTGTCGGCGGCGCGTCAGGCGGCCCGTCGGGCTTAATATGGTGAGGCGGACACAATGGCACAACAGAATAAGGCTCAGGATCCGCTCGCGGCAGCTATGTCGGCGATCGAAGATGCCTTAAACCTGTCGCACGAGGAGGCGCCCGTCGATGCGGCCCAATCGCCGCCCGGCAAAACTCTGCCGCTGCCGGCTGCCTCGTTCGAGCAGAAGCCTTCTCCTCCACCGGCCGCCGCTGAAAAGCCGGCGCCGGCGCGCGCCGCCGCCCAGCCGACCCCGACCCTCAAGCCTGCGGTGCCGCCCGGCGCGGCCGAAGCGGCCGAAGCCAAGCCGATTCTGGCGCCGGCCGGCTCGCCGGCGAATGATGACCGCCCTTCGGTAGGGCAGATTCTCCAGGCGATGCAGACGAGGGCGCCGAGCCGTGCGCCATTCATTATTGCTCTTGTCGCTTCATTCGTGTGGCTGACGTTGTGCGGCCTTTATTTCGCCGCTCATTACAGCGCCGCGGAATCGGGCGCTCTTACCGGGCGCGATTTCTGGCTGCGACCGGAAATCGGGCTCGCCGGCCTCTCGGCGATCGGTCCGGCTTTATTCCTGTTCGCGCTCGCAATTATGGCGCGGCGGGCGCAGGAATTGCGCGCTTCGGCCCGCTCGATGACCCAGGTCGCTATGCGACTGGCCGAACCTGAGACGCTGGCGACCGATCAGGTCGTTACGCTTTCGCAGGCGATCCGCCGCGAAGTCGCCTCAATGGGCGACGGCATCGAGAGGGCGTTGGCGCGCGCCTCGGAGCTCGAAACCCTCGTTCGCTCCGAAGTGTCGACGATGGAGCGTTCTTATTCGGATAATGAACGGCGCATCCGATCGCTGATCGCCGAAATGGCCGATCAACGCGAAGCGATCGTCGCCAATGGCGGACGCGTCCGCGCCGCAATCGCCGGCGCGCATCAGGGAGTCGCCGCCGACCTCGACGCCATTTCTGACCGGCTTAACGAGCGCCTCTCCAATTCCGGCCGCAACATCGTGTCGTCGCTCAACGCAACGTCGGAAGACATTGCGACAACGCTTGACCGCGCCGGCGCCGAGACGGTCGGGCGCATCGCCGAGCAAGGCGCGCAGATGCGCGAGACGCTGGACGCTCTCGGTTCGGATGTAACCCAGCGCCTTGTCGAAACGAGCAACGAGAGCGCCAATACGCTGCTCGACCGCATCGCCCAGATCGACGAACGCCTGAAGATCAGCGGAGAGGCGTTCGCTGCCGATTTCGGCGCCCGCGGCGAGGACCTCGTCAACCGCATCGACCAGACCGGCGCACGCGCCTCCGAAGCGATCCTTGCTCATGGCGAAGGGATTGTCGCGCGACTGGCGCAGGCGGGCGAGGCGGCGGCGCACGACTTTGGGGCGCGTAACGAAGAGCTCGTCAATCTTTTGGATTCCGGCAGCACTCGGGCTTCCGCCGCCATCCTCGCTCATGGCGAAGGCATCATTGCGCGGCTCGCGCTGGCCGGCGAGGCGGTGGCGAACGAGTTCGGATCGCGAAACGAGGGGCTCGTCAATTTGTTGGATTCCAGCAGCGCGCGCGCCTCTGAGGCGATCCTCGCGCATGGCGAAGGGGTCATTGCGCGCCTTGCGCAGGCCAGCGAGGCGGTAGCAAACGAGTTTGGTTCGCGCAATCAAGCGCTCGTCAACCTGATGGATTCCAGCGGGGCGCGCGCTTCCGATGCGATTCTCGCTCATGGCGAAGGAGTGATCGCGCGCCTTACGCAAACTAGCGAGTCTGTGGCGAACGAGTTCGGCTCGCGCAACGAGGCGCTCGTCAACCTGATGAATTCCAGTGGGGCGCGCGCTTCAGAGGCGATCCTCACGCATGGCGAAGGCGTCATTACGCGGCTCGCCCAGGCCAGCGAAGCGACGGCTAATGAGTTCGGAGCGCGAAGCGACGCGCTTGTCAGCCTTATCGACGCTACCAGCGCCCGCGCTTCAGAGGCGATCCTCACGCATGGCGATAGCGTTTTGGGTCGTCTCGCCCAGAGCACCGACGCGCTGGCGAGCGAGTTCGCATCGCGCAGCGGCGACCTTGCCGACCGCATTGACGCCAGCAGCGCCCGTTTGCATGAGACCGTCCTTACCCATGGCGACAGCCTCGTCTCGCGTCTCCAGGACACCAGCGAACGCATGCACGAGACAGTTGTCGTTCAAGGACGCGCCCTCGACGAAAGTCTCGCCGCTTCCCACGACCGCCTCGCCTCGCATTTGAGCGAACGCACGCAAGACGCGCGCAATCTGTTCGAAACCGCGACCGCCGCTCTGGCCGATCAGTTCGAAGCCCACCAAAGTCAGGTCCGCAGCCAACTCGAAAATCATTCGGCGGAACTTGCCGCCCGGTTCGACGAGACGTCGCAGCGGACAGCCGATACGATCGCGGGGCAAAGCGCGGCCATGCACGAGCGCCTGAGCGCGACGGCGACTGACTCGGTCGAACGGATGAGCGAACAGGCCGCCCAGATGAACGAGCGATTTGCGACGATCGCGGGCGAGGCTGTGGCTGCGATCGCCATTCACAGCGACAGCATCAACGATACGCTGTCATCCCGGCTCAATACGTTCGAGGAGACGTTCGCGACGCGTGGCGGCGCCCTCGTCTCGACACTCGGCGTCCAGACCGCGCAGCTCGGTTCGCAGCTCGAAACCTTTGAGCGCCTGGTTGGCGAAGGCGGCGAAAGCGCCGTGGAGCGCATCGGCGCCTACGCCGAGCGCCTTGGCGCTCATATCGACCAACAGGTTGGCGCGATCGATAACATCATGGCGAGCCGCCATGCTGAAATCGACAATCGCCTTGCCGACCATAAGGAGCGTTTCGAAAAGACCACGGGCGCGCGTCTGGCCGAATTCGAAACCGCTTCGGTCGCTCACCACGCCGCCGTCGATGTCGCGCTGGCGTCCCATTCGCAGCGCGTCGAACGTTCGATGGATGAAGGATTGAACGCCTTCGAATCGACGATCGGTCGGCGTTCTGATGAAATGACCGCGCGCATCGACGCCAAATCTTCAGCTCTCGCCGGCCATCTCGACGGAATGCTGGCGTCGATCGAAAACACCATCGTCACCCGCGGTCCCGAACTTGAAGAACGGTTGGCGCGGCGCAATACGGAAACCGCGGCGTTGTTTGACGCCAATCTACGAACGGTCGACGAACGTTCCAGCGCCAGGCTGCGCGAGGTCACTGCGTCTTTGGAACAACTCCTCGAACGAATCGATGCGGGCCTCGAGGCGCGCGGGCGCAACATGAGCGAAGCGCTCGCCAAACGCACTGTGGAAGTCGCCAAGGTCATGAGCGAAGGCGGGCGCGATATCGCCAGCGGGCTCGACGCCAAATCTGCCGAAATCGACGAGACATTGCGAACGCGCGCCCTCGCGCTGACCGACGCATTGTCCAGTCTGGCGCGCGAAATCAATGGCACGCTCGGCGGCAATCTCAACGAAATGACCAGCGCGCTGAGTGACGGCGTCACGCGGCTGCAACAACAGATTCTTGTCCCGCTCGATATATTCTCAACGAATTTGGATAAGAGCGGCGCCGCTATTCGTCAAACGATCGAGGATAGCAGCGGCGGCCTCAATCAAAGCCTGTCGGGCCGTATTGACGAAATCCGCACGCTCATCGAGGGCAAGGGCGCCGAATTCGTGGCGCAGCTCGGCGCGCGCGGGGATCAGATTTCAGCGAAGATCGCCGGGGTCGGCGAGAGCGCGGCGCAGGCCTTCGACAAGCAGACGACAAGTCTGATGAGCCTGATGGCGCGGCGGAGCGAAGACCTTCTGGCTTCCATCAACGCCGGAGCGGCCGGTTCCGTGCGCTCGCTTGGCGCGCTGACGAGCCAACTCAGCGCCGAAGTCGAAACAACCGCTGCGGCGCTACGCGCCGCCGCGCAGGAAGCGACCGCCAGTTCAACGGACGCCGTCTCAGGTCTGAGAGACCATCTGCGCGCCGAAGTCGAGACGACCGCCGCGGCATTGCGCGCCGCCGCGCAGGAAGCGACCGAAAGTTCGACGGACGCTGTTTCGGGCCTGAGGGACCGGCTGCGCGTCGAGGTAGAGGAATCAGGCGCTCTGCTGCGCGAAGCCCTTGAGCGCAGCGCCGGAGGCTCCGTCAATGCGCTGAGTAGCACCGGCGAGCGGCTGCGCAGCGAGCTGAGCCTCGTGCTCGACCGCTTGGGCGAGACCAGCACGACCCTTGAGCGGATGGTCGGTTCCGCGAGCTCCGATCTTGATGCGATCCAAACCGGACTTGCCGAAAGGGTCGGCGAGTTCCAACGCGCGCTTGGCGCTATTTCTTCGCAGGTTGCGGGGCTCAACCGGACGTCGTCCACGACGCAGGCTGAGGCGAGCGTGCTCGTTGATCGTCTCGCCGAGCACACCAATATGCTCGCCGGCGCCGCTCACGATCTGTCCTCAACCCAGGAGGCTGTCGATTCGGCGCTGGATCGACGGCGCGAAAGCCTGCAGACTTTGATCGGCGAAGTCACGCGCAAGAGCGCAGACTTTGAAAGCCTGATGCGCTCCTTCGCCTCGACGGTCGAAGATTCCTTCACCAAGGCGCAGGCGCGGGCCAAGGAGATCAATGCGGCGCTGATGATGACGACCAACGGCGCATCCGCCACGGTCAGCAGTCAGTTTGAACTGATCCGCGACAATGCCGACAAGGAAAGCGAACGCACGGCCATCGCGTTGCAAGCGGCCTATGACCAGGCCAACGCGCAACTTGCCGGAATCATGAATCAGACGACAGAGCGCTTCATGCAATCGGCCGCGGAAGTTCGTTCGATGGCCGGCGAAATCCAACGCGAACTCGACGCCACGAGGCAAGAATTGCGGCGCGGCGTCCTGGAATTGCCCCAGGAGGCGAGCGAACAGGCCGGCGCGATGCGCCGCGTCATCAGCGACCAGATCAAGGCGCTGAACGAACTGGCCGGCATCGTGTCGAATTCCGGCGCGGGCTTCGACGTCTCCGAAGCGACGGCGCCGCCGCCGCCCCCTCCCGCGGCTCAAGCCCCGGCCCAGCAACCGACGCCGCAGCGTATGGAGGCGCCGCGCGCGATCGAGCCGCCCCGCGTGATCGAGTTGCCGGCGCCGGCGGAGCTTCTGCGCCCGATATCGCAACTCAGCGTGGCGGAAGCGCCGCGCGCCGCTAAGAATCAGCAGTCGACGCCGCCGATACACACGAATCCGCCGCAGCGGGCGCAGGCGGGTTGGCTGTCGGATCTGCTGTCGCGCGCCTCGCGCGACGACCAGCCGGAGTCCGCTCTCGCAGGCCAAGGTCGTCCGGCCGCTGACGCGCTCGACGCCATCGCCATCAGCATCGCCAGTTTGATCGATGCGGATGCGGCGGCGGAAATGTGGGATCGCTGGCGGCGCGGCGACAACGACGCCTTCTCGCGCCGCCTTTACACCGCGCAGGGTCAGCAAACTTTCGACGAAATCCGTCGGCGGTGCCGCGCCGACGCGCAATTCCGCGAGACGGTCGAGCGTTATACGCAGGAGTTCGAACGCCTGCTCGCCAAAGTCGGGCAGAATGACCGCGATGGCTCGCAGGCGCGCGCCTATCTGCTCTCCGACACCGGCAAGGTTTATACGATGCTCGCCCACGCATCAGGGCGGATGGGGTGACTCCCGCCGGGCGCCGCGACGCGCCCGGCGCGCTTACATCTGAGCCACAGTAAAAGCGACGATTTGCGTCATGACGGCCGACAATGCCGTGTTCAGCGCCACCGAAGCTTGCACCCCGCTGGTTCCAGCCGAAGGGACCTCCATCCTGAAAATGCGCGACGCCACGATCCGCCCGCCGCGATCGTCGACGATCTTGGCCGCGATATCGACGACGCCCTGGACGCGCTTGGCGTCGAGTTCGAAGGCGCGGACGTCCAGTTCCAAACTGAAATTGGAGGAAAAGCCGGCGCCCGCGCGCCCGACCGAGTCCAGAAGATGGGCATTCTGAAACGTCTGTACCAGGCGGGTCTGGATGAGCGTCGGCAATCGGTCTGCCCATTGCGCGCCGGTGAGATAGGCGACCGTTTCGGGGCTGGTGCGCACGAGAATGCGCTGGCTATCGAGATCGAGCGAAGTCACCGGCTCGCGGATCGCGACCTGCGCGCGTAATCTATGGGCCTCCGGAACCGTAGCGGCCGACAGATCGAACGTCTCCGGCGCCGAGCCGCCGCATGCGGCGATCAGGAGACCGGCCGACAGGATCAGACCGATTTTCAGTGAACGGGCGCGAAGCATCGCCATTATTGTCCGCCGTGATATTCCGGCAAAGCCGGCTTGGAGCCAAAAATCAACTGGTTCGGACTGCGCTCGAACGAACGGATGACGCGATCGAGATCGCCAAGCGTCCGTCGCCCATCGACGGCGAGCGCTTCATATTCGCGAAGGCCCGAACCGGTGAAATGGGTGAGACCGACCGAAAGCTCCTTGGTGCGCTGATTGAGATCGTCGGCGAACTGACGAACCGAACGGGCGGCGTCGCCGACCTCGCCAAGCGCCCCTTTGGTGTCGGGCGAACCGAGAAAGCTCTGGGCGCTCGCCATCAGCCCATCCAGCCGGTCGGCGGAATTGTCGAGCTTGGCCGCGAGCTCCGAAACGTCCTTCAACGTGCGATCGACATTACCGCGATTGTCGTCCAGCGTCTGCGTGAACTTGCCGACATTGTCGACGATGCCGCCGATCTTCTTGGCGTCGACGGCTTTGGTCAAGTTGCTGAAGTCCCCCAACGCCGCATCGAGTTTTTCGGACGTTCCGGTAAGATTTTTTGCGACGGTGGCGGCGCTCGACAAGAAGCTGTCGATATTGCCCTTATTATGCGCGAGCGTCTCGGCGAAGGTGCTGGCGTCAGCGACAAAAGTGTCAGCGTTGCCGACGATATCGTGGATTTTGTCGGGCTCCACCGCCGCGACTAGGGTTTGGAGATGGTCGACGACGCTGGAAATTTTGGCGGGGTCGATCGATTTGGCCAGATTGCGGACATCGCCCAGCGCCCCGTCAAGCTGGCCCGCCGTTTCGTTGAGCTTTTTGGCCAGCGCGGCGGTGTCCGACAACACACTGTCGATATGATTCTTATTGCTCGCCAGGGCGCCAGAAAAGGCTTCAATATTGTTGACGACGCTATGCACCTTGTCGACATCCACCGCCTTGACAAGTTTATCCACGTCGTCCGATAGGACTTGCAGCCGGTTCGCCAGCGGGCCGATTTTCTGACCGAGATCGGCGACGCCGGATAGGGCCGCGCTCACACCCGAAGAATTATTGGCGAGCGCCTTCGAAAACGCGTCGACGTTCTTCAGCGTATCGTTGATCGCAGGGCTGTTGTCGCCGAGCAGCTTGTCCGCCTTTTCCAACACGCCGTCGGCCTTCGCCGACAGGCGTTGCACGTTTTCGAGAAGGTTCTGGAAATCCGAGCGATCGGCGTTGATCACTGGCGGGCCGCCTTCCGGGCCCGGCTCCAGCGCCGGCGCCGTCTCTTCCCCGCCGGTCAGCGCGATCGCCGCGACGCCGGTCAGGCCCTGCGATTCAAGGCGCGCCTTGGTGTCGGTCTTAACAGGCGTGCGTCCGGCGATGTCGATCACGGCGGCGACCTTGCTCGGGTCCTTCTCGAGGAAATCAATCGAACTCACCGCGCCGACGTTCAGCCCGTTGAACAGCACCGAACTGCCACGGGTCAGGCCGGAGACCGAGCCGGTGAAAACGACTCGATAGGTCTTGTGCTCCGCGGTCTTGGACGCGCCCGAGAACCACAGCACGAACAGGAATCCGCCCGCGATCACCGCCAGGGTGAACGCGCCGATCAGGACGTAATTCGCTTTCGTTTCCATGCCTTCTCTTTAATGCGCGATAATCGGGATGATCAAAAGGTCATAACCAAAACATTTCGTTCGTCGAATAGTTGCGCCCGTCATCGGCGCGCCATGTTTCACTGAGGCGCGGCGGGAGCGTTAGGGCCAAGCCGGGCCAATTTGCGGCCATCGCCTCTCTTTCCATGAAAATAAGCCTTGAGCCAAGGGTCGTCCGACTGCAGCAGATCCTCTATCGGGCCGACGGCGATCACGCGGCCCTGGCCAAGCGCGGCGACGCGGTCGCAAATCGCATAAAGGCTGTCGAGATCATGCGTCACCATGAAGACCGTGAGATCGAGAGTCTTCTGCAATGTTGCGATGAGGTCGTCGAATTCCCCCGCCCCGATTGGATCGAGGCCCGAGGTCGGCTCATCGAGGAAAAGAATGTCGGGATCGAGCGCCAGCGCCCTGGCAAGCGCCGCGCGTTTAACCATGCCGCCCGACAATTCCGAAGGATATTTCGAGGCGGCGTCGGGAGGCAGGCCGACAAGGGCGATTTTTAGCATCGCCAATTCGTCGCGCAGCCGCCGGGAGATGCCCAGATGCTCGCGCATCGGCGCCTGCACGTTCTGTTTGACGGTCAGGTTGGAAAACAGCGCGCCTTGCTGGAACAGCACGCCCCAGCGTTGCTCGATCTGGTCGCGCTCGCCATGGCTCAACCCATCAAGATCGTGTCCATAGACCTCGATCGTGCCCGCGCGCTTGGGGATGAGGCCGAGGATCGTGCGGGTCAGAACGGACTTGCCGGCGCCTGAGGCGCCGACGAAACCGAGCACTTCGCCGCGGTAGACATCGAGATCGAGCCCGTTCATGACGAGCTTGTCGCCGAAGCCAACCTTCAGCCCGCGCACGCGCAAGACCGCTTCGCGCCGCGCCGGCGCCGCGCCCGCCGCATTGGTCTGCGTCGACACCCCGGTCATTGCGGGCATGAGATCAAACAGAGCGCCCTCAATTTCTGACCGCCGCGAAGAACATCGCAAACAATCCGTCGACGACTATGACCATGAAAATCGCCTTCACCACGGAATTGGTCACATGACGACCGAGCGATTCGGCTGAGCCCTGCACCGCAAAGCCCTCGACAGAGGCGATAAGGGCGATCGCCAACGCCATGAACGGCGCTTTGGTGATGCCGATCATGAAAATGCTGAAGTCGATCGAACTCTGCAGCCGCTCCAGAAAGACCTCCGGGCTGATGCCGCCATAGGCCCATGATACGCAAAGGCCGCCGAGCAGCGCCGCCAGATCGGCCAGAAAGGTCAGGATCGGCAAGGCGAGCAATAGCGCGAAGACGCGAGGCACGATCAGCACTTCGATCGGATCGAGCGCCATCACTTTCAGCGCATCGATCTCTTCGCGCATTTTCATCGAGCCGATCTCGGCGGTAATCGCCGAGCCCGAGCGGCCGGCGATCATGATAGAGGTCAAGAGAACGCCGAGTTCGCGCAGCACGAGAATGCCTATCAGATTGACGGCGTATGGCGTGGCGCCGAAACGCTGCAACTGGAAAATGCCCTGCTGCGCGACGATAGCGCCGACCAGGAAGTTGATCAGCACGATGATCGGGACGCTGCGAAACCCGAACGCCTCCAGGTGAAAGACCGTCGAGGTGACGCGCCAGCGGGAAGGGCGGATCGAGAGCCACAGAATCGTGGTGACGAGTTGGCCAAGAAAGCTCAAGCCCTGAACAAGATCCAGGCCAGCGGAATAGACGCTTTCGCCGATATCGCTCAGCAGGACGATCAGCGGCGCGACATGCGGGCGATTGGGCGCCTCGAAGCTGCGATAACGGGCTTCCTTCAGCAGGATCCTGTATTCCGGCTGGGCGCGCGCATAGTCCACCTGGATTCCCGCGTCCGCCAGTTGCGCCCTTGAGCGATCGATGAGCCACGCGCCGGCCGTGTCTAGCTGTTCGACGCCGCCGAGGTCGATCGTCGCGCTCGCCGCGCCGTCCGCCGCCGGAACAAGGCCATTGGCCTCGATCTCCGCCAATTGGCCGGCATAGACCGTCCAGTCGCCCGCCAGCGACAGGCGCACCCCTTCCGCCGTCTTTTCGCTCTTGGTGGAAGGCGCAGAAGACATCAGTCGCTCAAAGCTTCTTTGGAGTTATGGCTCATATCGCGCCGCGGCAAGGCTGTCGAGGCGACGGCGGCGGCGCAATCTTGAAGTTTTATTACGCCGCGCGAATGGCGCGCATTCCCGAAGCGGGAATGTAGGCCCTTAGCGAGGACGAAACCGGCACGAATCGGCTTTGCCGCGAATCGTCTCGAATCATCTTGAAAAAGCAAGGGGTTGAACCTGACGGCGATTGGCGCGCGATAGCATCGTTGACATAAGCTTTTCCCTCGCTTTGCAATCGAGTCCCAAGTTTGGAACGGCGGACCACAACGAGCACGAAACCTGTACGAATCAGCTTTGCCGCGCCGGCGCGGCGGTTATGATTGCGCGATCCGCCGCCGAGTCATAGCTTCGCGAGTTGAGGCAAATGTGGCGAGAGCGCAAAACAGAACGGGGCACACTGTCTCAAGCGCATGCCGCAGCGCGGACCGGCGCAAAAGCGCGGTATTTTGCAAGAAAGCGAGCGCAATTGAGGCAAAATGCCCCACCACCGGCCTAGGTCTTGATACTCACCCGCCCGCCGCCTCAAAAAGCAGCAGACATTCAACGCGGCGTGGCGCCGACACGCGACAAGCGACTGCCGCCCCACCATCGCTATGACTTTAACGGAACGGCCCTGTTCTTTGCGCTGCCCGCACTGACGGCGCCAAGACCGGGGCCTGACGCCATCGCCTAGGCCGGCAGGACGATCACCTTCGTCTTGACCGGCGTCCGCGGATAGAGATCAAGCATGTCCTGGCTGAGGAGACCAGTGCAGCCGCTTGTAATGTTAGCGCCGATCGTCTCAGGGTCGCTGGTGCTATAGATGGTGTATTCCGTATACTTGCCGTTCTGATAGAGATAGAGCGTGCGGGCGCCGAGCGGATTGTCGAGACCTCCCGGCATGCCGCCGGCGTATTTGGCCGCCTCGGGCTGGCGCTGGATCATCTCCTTGGGCGGCGTCCAGATGGGCCATTCGGCCTTACGTCCGACATAAGCTTCACCGCTCCACAGGAACCCGGCGCGGCCAACATTGGCGCCGTAGCGCGTGGCGTTTCCGTCGCCTTCGATCCGGTAAACATAGTATTTGCCGGGATCGACGATAATCGTGCCAGGCGCTTCATCAGACTCGTAGCGCACGATCCGGCGATAATATTTCGGGTCGAACTTGCTCACATCGACCGCCGGGATCGGAAATTTCTCGTCAGGCGCCAGTGCGTAGAGCTTCTCCGCATCGGCGCGGCTCATGACGTCGGACGCGCAACCAGCCAGCCCCACCGCGCCGAGAGCAGCGGCCGAGCCGAATAGAAACGACCGGCGGTTGACAAGCCCTGACCGAAGCCCGGGCCGGGCCACCGCGCCTACCTCGCCGGCATTGGCGATCCCACCGTCCATGATCATGATTTTGGAGTTTCCCATATCTCGTCGCCCAACCACAGAAAATAATGGCATATAGCTGCTGAACGCCTCGTTAAGCTGAGATTGCCCTCGCGCAGTTCGATCGGTAAGAGCCCTCGCTGCGCGGGGCTGCCAAGCGCCAAAGCCGGTAACGTCCACGCGGCCTCGCAGTATCATTCGCGCTGAGCTTCGACAAGATCATCCAGCGGGTCGACGTGATGCCGGTCGCAATGACGCGTCTGAAGCGTCCGGTCAGCGCGTATTTGCGTGAGAATCTGCACTACACTTTCGCCGGCTTCAATTTTCCGCCGACATTTCTCGATCTGCTGCTCGAGGTCGGCGTGAGCCGCATCATGTTCTCGGCCGACTATCCCTACGGCTCGATGGCCGGGCGCCCGCGTTTCTGGAACAAATTCCGCCTTTGAGCGTCCGATTCACGCAGGCGGGGCCAGCGACACGCAAAAATCAATGCGACTGTGCTTCATCCGGCGACGGAACGGCAGCCCGACTCCGCGCCTTGTGCTCAGCCCTCTCGATAAAAACCGAATCGCCGAATTCGTGCGCGCGAAAGTCGCGCGCGTTCAATTCCCGATTGACAGCTACGAGCCTTTCATCGCTGACGAAGGCGCGCAGGAGCTCATAATGGCTCGACCCCGGTTCGTGCACGCCCGAGAGGATGGCGTCGACTGTGCGCAGGCGGCTTGAGACTCCGATCCGTCCCGTCGCCAGGCCTTCGCCGGCCTCGACGATTCCGTCATGCATCGCCGCCGCGTGTTCAAGCGCGCGCACGACGCTTGTGCCGATCGCGATCACGCGGCGCCCGCGCAATCGCGCGTCACCGATCAGCGCCGCCGTCGATTGGGGGATGCAGTAACGCTCGTCGAACGGCAACAATTCATCGAGCGCCGCGTCGCCGGTCGATGAAATTCCGGCCGAATGAGTGATCGCGCCAAACCGGACGCCGCGCGCCGCCATCGATGCGAGCATGCGCCAATCGAGCGCGAAACCGGCTGACGGCGGCTCGAAAGCGACGGGAGGGCCGGCGATCGCCGTCCATGTGTCCCAAAGCGCAAGCGGCGTCGCGACATGCGCATATTGAATCGGCCGACCGTGCCGCGCCAGGCCTTCCCAGATTTGTCGCGGCGAACCCTCAATATGCAAGGCGATATGGCGCGGATGATCGAGCACGTGCGTCACCGTCGCCGCCAGCGGTCCAAGCTCCAGCAAGTCGCCTGGCTTCAGGCGTGGCGGCCTCGGCCGGTCCTCCGTGCGCGTGTGAAAGTCGCCCGCTCCGAAGACGACCGCGGAGAAATGCTTGACATCCCTCAGCGACCGGCGCCCCGCCAGCCGCACCTCGATGGCGGCGCCACTCCGAACGTGGCGTCCGAAGAGGCTGGCAGGCAGCGTGGCCGCGTCATTGGCGATTGCCACGTCGCCCCGATCCAAGACTTCAGCGAACTCGGATCGTGGCCGCTGAGCGATATCGCCGCCGGCGCCCACGACCAACAGTTTTGCATCCAGCGGGCGTTGGACAGGAGCGCCAGCCGCGATCAATTCGCCGCCTCTTGTCTTGCCGCCTCTTGTCTTGCCGCCTCTTGGCTCGGCGCGCCGGAAACGGATGACGAAAGCGCCGCGGCAATCGTATCGGCGAGTTTTTTCGCGGCTTCCTCCGGCCGCTGCAGTATCGAACGATCTGCATCGGGCACGGCCGCCGCATGCATCGGCGTATCCATATCGCCCGGATCGATCGAGAGAACGCGAACGCGGACGCCGATGCTGGCAAGCTCAGCATCCCAGATGCGGCTCATATGATGGAGCCCCGCTTTGCTTGCGCCATAGGCCCCCCATTGGGGATAGACATTGATCGCCGCATCGCTTGAAATATTCACCACCGCCGCGGGACGACCCTCCCATGCGGATGCGGCCAGAGAACCCAGAAGCGCCTTGGTTAGCCGAAACGGACCCATCATGTTGACGGCGAGCGCGCGTTCGAGTTCTTCGCAATCGGTGTCGGCCAAAAGCCGCAACGGCGTCGGCCCGAGATCCGAGGCGTTGTTGATCAGCAGATCAAGGCCGCCGAGCGCGCCCAATATCTGAATGACGGTCGGATGAATGTCTTCCTTCTTTGAGATGTCGCCGACAATCCCATGCGCGCGCTCAGTCTCACGCACGACGCGCGCGACGCCGTCGCGCCGGCGCGCGACGAAAGCGACCTGCGCATAACGATCGGTCAGCTCCCTGACGAGGGCGAGACCCAGGCCGGAAGTGCCGCCGGTGATCGCGACGCGCAGGCAGGTGAAGGGATTCGTTGTCCGGATCGTTTTCAGCGTGAAAGGCGAGATCGTCGCGGACGATTCAGAACCAGGAAAAGAGCGTTCGATCGACATGATGATTGTCCTGCACGAGGGATGGAGCCGCGATTGACAAGCGCTGACCCTACAAGTTAAAGTGAACTTCAAGTCAAGCCGTCATTTCTTGAAGCGCCTCGCGCCATGTCCGAGAGCATCGCCATCTCTGAAGTCTCACGCCGCAGCGGCGTCGCCGCCTCGGCGTTGCGCTTCTATGAAACGCAGGGCCTGATCAAATCGGAACGCGCCGGCTCCGGCCATCGCCGCTATTCCAGGGAGGTGCTGCGGCGGATCGCCTTCATCGTCTTCGCCCAGCGCATGGGCCTGACGCTGGAAGAGATCGGCGTGGAGCTCGCCAAACTGCCGGAAAACCGCGCGCCCGGGCCTGCCGACTGGGCGAAGATCTCCACCGCCTGGACGCGGCGCATCGACGAGCGCATCGCCGAACTCCTGCGTCTCAAGGCCGGTCTCACTCGATGCATCGGCTGCGGCTGCCTGTCGCTGCGGGCATGCCGACTCGCCAATCCCGGCGATCGGGCGAGCCGGCAGGGCCCCGGCCCGCGCTATTGGATGAGCGACGCGCGAGGCTCGCGATAGGAGCGGCGGTGATTCAAGCGAGTTGAAGCGGAAACGGTCCGCTGCGTTCAGCGCCTCTCTTGGCAGCCATTTTGCGCGGAAGAGTATCGAACTCAAGGATCGCCCTTTCGGGCGACCGCCGGAGGCGGCGAGCCTTCGGCTCGTCCTTGACTTCGATACTCTTCCGCGCCCTCGCTCCGCCAAGAAATCAACGGAGGACTCTGATCTCAACTCTTGCCCAACGCGCTCACGCCAGTCTCCGCCTCGCGCCGACATAAATCGCCAGCGCGACGCCGAGCGCCGCAAGGCTGGCCATCACGAGATAGGCGACCTCGCCCAAACCAGCATAGAGCGGTCCGCTCGCAGTCACCACCAGCGCGCTGGCGCCGGCGATAGCAGCGGTCAACCAGCCCTGCGCCCGGGCGCGCATCGAATGAGGCGCAAGCTCGAAAATCAGGAACATCGAACCGGCATGGGTCGCCGCGAAACTGAAGCCATGCGCCGCTTGCGCCAACGCGAGAAGAACGGCGCCGGGATCGCTCGCCATGACAAGCCAGCGCAGCGCAGCCGCCAGCCCGCCGAGCGCCAGTAGGCCGGCGGCGCGATCGGCGCCCGCCGCCCATCGCCCGACAAGCGCGAAAAACGTCGTCTCGCAGACGACGCCGAGCGCCCAGGCGGCGCCGATGAAGAGGCTGGAATAGCCCTCCCGCGCCCAATGCAGCGAGCCGAATGTGTTGACCAGCCCATGGCTCGCCTGAATCAGCGCCGCCGCCGCCATCACCGGGATCAATAGCGCAAAACCGCGCCCCTCCGATCGCGCCGTTTCGCTTGGGCCGGGCGCGTGGGCGAGGGCGCCGAGCGGCGTGGCGTAAAACGCGGCCCCGACGGACAATGAAGCGAAAGCAGCGAGGCCATAAGGAATCGTCGAAACCGAGGTCAAGCTGAGGAACAGGCCGGCGACGACATTGCCGAGAATGAAGGCGGCCGAGCCCCATTTGCGAATTCGGCCGTATTCGAGCGGAGCCGGCGCCTCTTTGTCGGCGCCAGCCAGCGTCTGCCATTGATTTCTGGTGCGCAGCACCGCGAAAGTCAGCGCGTCGTTAAGCGGCATGGCGACGCCCTGGGCGCAAGAAAACAGCGTGACGGCAATGAATATCGCCACGAACCCCGAAAGAAAGATCAACACCGCGCAGAGCAAGGTCATGACAACAAGCGATGCGGCGAGCGTGCCGACAAAATCGCCGCGCTTGTCGGCCCAGCGCGAGAACAACGGCGTCGTGACGACGCGCAGGAACAGCGGCGCCGCAAGAATCAGCGCGATGCGTTGGTCGTCAAGGCCGCGCGCGCCAAGCCACACGGGGAGAAACGGAATTTGCACGCCATAGGTCAGGAATGTCGCGGCGTAGAGCAGCGAGAGTCTCAGGGCGATGGCGCGATCCGAAAGCAGCGCGGAAACCGTCAATCCATCACCGCGGCTCTCAGGATGCAGACCATCGTAGCATGTGCGGATTTGGCCGAGGCGTTGCGGATGCGATGCGGCAGGTCGCAGCGATAGCGCAACGTCTCCCCTGCCCGCGCGGTTTGCACCGCGCCGCCGACCTCGATCTCGAGATCGCCTTCGAGCACCGACAGGCATTCGATCGAGCCGCGCTGATGGGCCTCCGATTCCAGAAGGCCGCCGGGCTCGGCCTGGAAATCGTACCATTGCAACCAGTCGACCGTCTTCAGCCAGCCGATCACGGCGAGCCTGCACAGACCATCGTCGGAGACCAGGATCGGCGTGTCGCCGCGGCTCGAACGTTCGATGAACGGCCCCTCCTCCGTGCCTTGCAGGACGGATTCGATCGACACGTCAAGCGCATGCGCAAGGCGCCAGATCGTCGTCAGCGTCGGGTTGGTCTCGTTGCGCTCGATTTGCGAGATGATCGATTTGGCGACGCCCGATTGCGTCGAAAGTTCGGACAGTGAAAGGCTGTAGCTCTTGCGCAGCTTCTGCACCGTGCGCCCGAGCTGGCCCGAAAGCGCCGCGGCGCCTGCTTCAAGCACTTTCGCCTTATCCTTGCCTTCGACGCCCATCGGATTCCACACGCGTGATCGTTTCGCATAATAAACGAACTCGTGCGATTTATCGAACGCTTTGACGGAGGTCGAGGGGAATTTCGGCTATTGCGTCGCGGCTTGGGTTAGATTTCCAGTTCCCACAATTGCGGGTAGGTTTTTACAAATCCATTTTGAGAGAGCTCAAGCAGGCCCTGATAGGGGACGGTCGGAGCTTGGTAATAATACGTGGTCTCGCTGAGGCGCTCATAACGCTGGGGCAGTTCGGTCAGAGTGGCGCTGTCGAGATCGAACCATGCGACCGGAAGGTCGACCGCTTGCCCCGGCGATGTGACTATCCCGCGCAATTGCAGCAGGTTTGTCGCCGGCGTGAAGCCGTAATCGATATCGCGGAGATGCTCGAGGCCGCGGATCAGAACGCCGTCGAGATGCCAGCCGTCAGGTTGACGGTTGATAATGTGGTCGAGGCTCCTGCCGGCGAGAAAGCCCTGCACCCTTCCACGCTCGGTCCTCCACGAGGCGTCGACGTCAACGAGATAATTGATGCATGCCGGGCCGTCCCTATGTTTGAAAATAGCGGCGCCGCGCAAAGACCATCCAGAATCGCGACGGGTCAGAAGAGCAGCGTCATGGCCGGGTACGTCCAAGCGCCGCCATAGCGCGAACTCGCTCATCTCATCCCCCTCATGCGCAATCGCGCGGAACACGCTTACGTCAGACCGATAGGTTACCTGCTTTGTGCTCGTCGACCGCGGGTATTTGCTATTGTCGCTCGAAAGTCGGGTCTTTGACAGGTCACTTATGCAATCGACAGAGGGCCATGACCAATTCCATTCGAGTCGCGCCAAAAGCGCCAGCTGCGGAGTTGGCGATGGCTATCGCAACGCGCATCGTTGGCGATCCCCCAAGCCGCGTCTGTCGAATCACGACCGGGATGGCGCATTATGTCTTCGATGTCGCATTCGCGGACCGATGCTTTCGCTAAATCCTGATCCGGCGCCGATGTTCAACGCCGATCGCCTCTTAGTATTATCGTGCGGCCCGGATTTCGCCTTCGCGCTTCGTCAAGCGCCGCATCGGCGACGAGCGCATCGCTGAATGTTGCAATGACCTTCTCCGACCAGCCTTGCCTATCCACGAGCTCGATTTGAAACATCGCGCGCGATCGATTCATCCTGGCGGCCGCGCCGCCGCCAGCGTGGGCCTTCAGCACCGCGAGCATCAGATTGACGGACCCCGGCGTCAGGCGGGCGCCCGCCCGCTTCTGAGACGCATGTGCAAGTTGACCAATCAGGCGACGAATTTCTCGCCTCTGCACGAGGCGCGGTTCGCCGGAGACATTCGCCATGAAAACACCGGGGTCGGGGCGCAAAACAACACTGCCCCGGTGGGTTACGCGCGACGAGCGCCATAGTTTCAACGTTAACCCCATTATTTTTTACGAATTGCGTCTTCATGGGCCGCGCCCTAGGGGTTAATTGATCGACCGCCGAAGGCGTGCGTTTCAATTGGCGCTGGGTTTGTTTTCGGGAGCGTTTCGTGAGCGTTCGTTCTGTGCGCAACGACAAGCCATGCCCCATAATTGCCGCCTCGCCGCGACAAAATCATCGCCGGACAATGGCGGCCTTCATCACCGGCGTCGCCATACTCGGAGCCTGTCTCCCTTTGCTGCTAGCGAAGTCCGCCGGGGCCCGGGGTCCGATCAGCAACAATGTCTATTCGCTCTTCGTTGGCGATGGCGGCTCCTCATCGACTTTTGGCGACTCTGCCGCGTCCGACGCATCCTCTTCACGCCAGAACAAACACGCATCGGCGGGCTTGACCTCGGGCCGTTCTGTCTGCGTTCGCCTTTGCGACGGCGCGTTTTTTCCGATCGCGCCGATGGCGAACCGCAGCGACATCGCCAACAACGAGGAGAGCTGCTCGGCGCTTTGCCCGGACGCGCCGACTGCGCTTTATGTGGAGCCGAGCGGCTCCGACAAGATCGAAGACGCGGTATCGCCATCAGGCGCGCCCTATACCGCCTTGCCGGTCGCGCTACGCTATCGCACCGCTCAAGACAACACCTGCGCCTGTCATCGCACCCTGGCGAAAGCATATCCCATTCTGCACGACAGAACGCTGCGCAAGGGCGATTCCGTGATGACGGCAAACGGCTTCATGGTGTTTCAGGGCTCACGCCATTTGCCCTATGACAGCAGCGATTTTATCGCCCTCGCCGCAGCGTCCATCCCAAAGGACCAGCGCGCGACGCTGATGGCTATAGAGCGCGCCAGCACCGTTAACGTGGCTGGCCCCTCCCGCGGACCCGCAATCACGTTACAGACTAATCTGCGAACAGCGCCGTTGCATTCGCTGAGCGTCGGAGCTGTCGGTCGCCTTGGCCCTACCGCGGCATCGGCCAGGGTCAACAGGCCGCCAGGCTGAAGGCGCCGATCTCTCGCTTCCGCCGCATCCGTCGCGGCCGCGGTTCGCGCGGGCGGCGTCCTGGCCCACTCCCTCATGGCGCTTCGGCTGTACGACGAAGCCTCGAAAGCGCGCTGACCCAAACGGGATGTTCGACCAGTGTCGCGAGAATTCAAGCGGACTTGGCAACGTTGCCAGGTTGAATGTCGGCTTCGGCCGGCGTGCGCGCGACGCCGCCGGAGAAATAATGCGCCAACCGGTCGCGTCAGGGCTATGATCTGGCCTGGCTGCTGTTCCTGGTTGAGGGCAACCCGATGGAAGAAAGTCCCGTTCTCGTCGAAATATGCGAAGTCGCGCCCGACGCGAACTATCACATCGTCACACTGAATCGCCCGCAAAAGCTCAATGCCTTTATCGGCCCGTTGGTCGGCGCGCTCAACGCCGCGTTCGACGCGGCGGGGCGCGACAAGACCTGCCGCGCTGTGCTTCTGACCGGCGCTGGGCGCGGGTTTTGCGCGGGGCAGGACCTCAGCGAGCGTCTGGCCGCGGCGGACGGAACGCCGCCCGATCTCGGCGCAAGTCTCGAAGGCTGGGGCAATCCGCTCATTCGCCGAATGCGCGCCCTTCCCGTGCCGATCGTCTGCGCCGTCAATGGCGTCGCCGCCGGCGCCGGCGCCAATCTCGCACTGGCCTGCGACATTGTTCTGGCGGCGCGCTCGGCGAGTTTCATCCAGGCCTTCGCGCGCATTGGACTGATGCCCGATCTCGGCGGCACGTTTCTCCTCACCCGCCTGGCGGGATCGGCGCGAGCCCGAGGCCTCGCCCTGCTGGCCGAGCCGCTCTCGGCCGCTCACGCCGAGGAATGGGGCCTGATCTGGAAATCGGTCGAGGACGACGCCCTGATGAGCGAAGCGCATGCCTTATGCCAGCGGTTCTGCGCGGCGCCGCATGCGGCGCTGGCGGCGATCAAGCGCTCGATCGACGCCGCCGCCACCAACAGCCTCGACCAGCAGCTCGATCTGGAGCGAGACTTGCAACGCGGCCTCGGGCGCACGCCGGACTTCGCCGAAGGCGTGCGCGCTTTTCTCGGCAAACGGCCCGCCGTCTTCGGGCCGCGCGGCGGGGGCTGACAAACGCGCCGTTAGAACGCGCCCGGAAAGGCGCCGCCATCGATGAGAATATTCTGCCCGGTGATATAGCCGGCCTGCGCACTGGCGAGATAGGCGCATAATTGACCGAACTCGTAAGCCTCGCCGAATCTCTGCGCCGGGATCGAGGCCTCGCGTTCGGCGCGCACTTTGGCTTCGTCGATGCCCCGGCTGTGGGCCTGCTTCGTAATCGTGCCGCGTATGCGGTCGGTGTCAAAGGCGCCGGGCTGAATGGAATTGATCGTCACATTGTTGCGAACCGTCGCGCGAGCGGTCGCCGCAAGAAAGGCGGTGAGGCCCGCCCGCGCGCCCGAGGAGACGTCGAGACCGGCGATCGACGCGCGCACAGAGGAAGAGGTGATATTGATGATCCGTCCGAATTGGCGCTCGATCATGCCCGGGATCACCGCCTGCGCGAGCGCGATCGGGGTCAGCATATTGGCCTCCAGCCCTCGCAAAATATCCTCGCGCTTGATCGCGTCGAAAGGCTGCGGCGGCGGCCCGCCATTATTATTGACGAGGATGTCGGGGGCCGGACAGGCGGCGAGCATCGCCGCGCGCACCGAGGGATCGCCGATGTCGCCGGGAATCGCGACGACGGCGACGCCGGTCGCGCGGATTTCGTCGGCCGTCGCCGCCAGCAGCTTGGCGTCGCGGCCATTGACGAAGATATCGCATCCCGCCTCAGCCAAAGCCAAAGCACAAGCCTTGCCCAGTCCCTTGCTGGAGGCGCACACGATAGCCCTACGCCCGGCGATGCCCAGATCCATGAAACGCTCCTCGACAAATTCGTTGGCGAGCATTGTGGCGGCGCTCGCGCCCGCCGACAAGCGTCAATCGACGCCGCCCGGAACCTCGCAGGCTTGGCGACGTTTGCTGACATTCGGCAATTGCGGGAAAGGCATGTGTGGAAAGAGGTCAATTCCCGCGCCGCGCACGGCGATAAAAGCATTTGGCCCCTCCAGGCGTTGAATTTTTTTATGGCCGACATGCAGGCCGGCATCGGCCCGTTTCTTGGCGTGTTCCTGCTCGCGCATGGCTGGCGGAGCGGTCTGATTGGATCGGTCATGACAATCGGCGGCGTCGCCGGCATGCTGATGACGGCGCCGGCCGGCGCCCTCGTCGATGCGACAACGCGCAAGCGCGCTTATGTCATCGTGTCGGGCATTGGCGCCGTCCTCGCCTCGATGATTATCCTGTTTTCGCAGAGCTTCTGGCTGGTCGCCGCGTCCCAGGTCGCCACGGCGATCGCGGGCGCCGCGATCGGACCAGCCGTCAACGGCATCACGCTCGGCATCGTTCGACAGGCCGGCTTCGTCAGGCAGAACGGACATAATCAGGCGTTCAATCACGCCGGCAACATGGTCGGCGCGGGCCTCTCCGGTTTCCTCGGCTGGAAATTCGGTTTGCCAGCGGTGTTCTGGCTCGCCGCGATCTTCGGCATCCTTTCCATCATTTCAGTGCTGATGATTCCGCGCGAGGCCATCGACGACAAGGTCGCGCGCGGCATGAAGCAGAGCGGCGAGGACGCCGGCAAGGCGAGCGGCTTGCGCGTTCTGGCCGAGTGCAGGCCGCTGCTGATCCTCGCGGCCGCGCTCGCCTGCTTCCATCTGGGCAACGGCGCGATGCTGCCGCTCTACGGGATGGCGGTGGTCGCCGCCAGACAAGGCGATCCGGCCGGCTTCGTCGCGTTGACCATCGTGGTGGCGCAAGGCGTGATGATCGTCGCCTCTCTGATCGCCATGCGCATGATCGAAAAAGAAGGCGCCTGGGTCGTTGTGCTGATTTCGTTCCTCGCGCTTCCCCTGCGCGGTCTGATCGCCGCCTATCTCATCAACCGATGGGGCGTTTATCCCGTCCAGATGCTGGACGGCGTCGGCGCCGGATTGCAGAGCGTCGCGGTCCCCGCCTTGGTCGCGCGCATCCTGAACGGTACCGGCCGCATCAATGTCGGCCAGGGCGCCGTCATGACTGTCCAGGGCCTTGGCGCGTCGCTCAGCCCCGCCATTGGCGGCTGGATCGCGCAAGAGATCGGCTATGGCGCGGCGTTCATGATCCTTGGCGGCTTCGCGCTCGGCTCGCTCGCGCTATGGATCACCTGTGCGGAAGTCCTCAAACCGGCTTGCCAGGGCGCGCCTGAGGGCGAATATGTCCCGCAGGCAAGACCGATCGCCCGATGAGCTTCGTCATAGCTTTGACATCAGAATCTGGCCAAAGGTCTCAAGCGGGCGATCAATTCGCGCGAGAATTCGAGGCGGCCTTGGCCAAAAATCAGGATAGCATCACGCGTTATCGCACGATTTTCATGTCGGATCTGCACCTCGGCACGCGCGGCTGCCAGGCGGAGCTGATGCTGGACTTCCTGCGCCATCACGATGCCGATACGATATTCCTGGTCGGCGACATCGTCGACGGCTGGAGGCTGAAATCCGGTTGGTACTGGCCGCAGGCGCACAACGACATCATTCAAAAGCTGTTGCGCAAAGTGCGGCACGGCGCGCGGATGATCTTCGTGCCCGGCAATCACGACGAGTTTGGACGTCAATTTCTCGGGCTCACCTTCGGAGGGATCGAGATCGTCGGCGATACGGTTCACACTACCGCCGACGGGCGCCGATTCCTGGTCATGCACGGCGATGAGTTCGACGTCGTCGTCCGGCACGCCAAATGGCTCGCCTTCTTCGGCGACTGGGCCTATGAGACGGCGCTGTTCATCAATACCCACTTCAATCGCGTGCGCCGCCTGCTCGGCTTCGGCTATTGGTCGTTTTCGGCCTGGGCCAAGCTCAAGGTCAAGAATGCCGTCAATTTCATCGGCAGTTTCGAGCGCGAATTGGCGGGCGAGGCCCGGAGGCGTGGCGCCGACGGCGTTATCTGCGGCCATATCCATCATGCCGCCATTCGCGAAATCGAGGGAATTACTTATGTAAACACCGGCGATTTCGTCGAATCCTGTTCCGTCGTCGTCGAACATTTTGACGGCCGGCTCGAGATTGTTTATTGGGCGACGCTGACGGCCAAATCAAGGCTGGCGCCGCAAGAAAACGATGCGGAGGCCGAAGTCGAGGCGAAAGCGGCTTAATGCGAATTCTTATCGCCACGGATGCGTGGCGCCCGCAGATCAACGGCGTCGTGCATTCGCTTGAGCAAATGTCGATCGCCGCGCGGACTCAGGGCGTCGAGATCGATTTCCTGACGCCGCAAGGGTTTCACACCGTCCCGATGCCGACCTATCCCGAAGTCAGGCTTGCGCTCGCCTCGTGGGGCGCTGTCGCACGGCGGATCGAGGCGACGCGGCCGGACCATATCCATATTGCCACCGAAGGGCCGATCGGCTTTGCCGCGCGCCATTATTGCAAGGCGAACAAGCGGGTATTCACAACCAGCTATCACACGCGGTTTCCCGAATATGTCGCCCAGCGCGTACCGATACCCGAGCGCTGGTCCTATGCCGCTCTGCGCCGCTTCCATGCGCCAGCCGCGGTCGTGATGGTTCCGACCCCGACAATCCGCGATGAATTGACCCAGCGGGGCTTTGCGCGCGTCAAGGTCTGGTCGCGCGGCGTCGATCATCTGACTTTCCGGCCGCGCGATACCAGCGTTCTCGATTTTCCGCGACCGATCTTTCTTTGTGTCGGCCGCGTCGCGGTCGAAAAGAATCTCGGCGCGTTCCTGAGCCTGAAACTGCCGGGATCGAAGGTGATCGTCGGCGACGGGCCCGCACGGGCCTCGCTCGAACAAAAATATCCGCATGTCCATTTCCTCGGCGCCCGTTCGGGCGAGATTCTCGCGCAAACCTACGCCAGCGCCGACGTCTTCGTCTTTCCCAGTCGCACCGACACATTCGGCATCGTTCTGATCGAGGCGCTGGCGAGCGGCGTGCCCGTCGCCGCCTATCCGGTGGCCGGACCGCTCGACGTCATCGGGACGAGCGACGCCGGCGTTCTTAGCGAGGACTTGGGCGCCGCATGCCTCGCCGCGCTGCAAATCCCGCGCGCCGCCGCGCGCCAGCATTCGCTGCAATTCACGTGGAGCGAGAGCGCTCGGCAGTTTCTTGGCAATGTCGTGCAGGGCCGCGAACAGCATATCGTTCTGGCCAGGGAGCTCGAGCCTTTGGCCTAACGCGCCGCGGGGGCTGAGAACTCCCGCGCCAGCGTCAGCGCCGCCTTCTCGCCGCTCGCCAGGATTTGATCCGACAGAGCCTTGTCGGCCACCGCCCGCGCAAGCTGGAGCGCGCCCATCATCACGGCGAGTATCGCGATTGCCCCCTGCCGATCTCCTCTCGGCAGGTGCTCGGCGATCAACGCGACATGCGCCTCGAATTCCTCGGTAAGGGCGCTCCGCGTTGATTTCGGGCGCCGCGCGATCTCCGACGTGAGCGCGGCGAAAGCGCAGCCGCGTTCGGGCCTGTCGCGATGAAGCGGCTTCATATAAGCGCGAATGACACCCGCCAGACCTTCGCGCGCGCCGGCTTCGGCAAGGTCGGCGCGACTCTTGCGCAAGGCGTCGGCGTTCGCGGCGCGGACCAGTTCCTCCTTGGAGGAAAAATGACTGTAGAAGCCGCCATGGGTCAGGCCCGCGCCCGCCATCAGCCCGGCGACGCCGACCGCCTCGATACCGTCGCGTCGGAACTGCTCCGACGCGATCCTGACGATATGCTTCCGTGTGGCGTCCTTATGGCCTTTCGCGTAACGCATGGGATGGATGTTCTCCCGTCCGGCGGCCAGCGCTATTGCATTACGACGAACATATATTATGGTACCCATCATGCAATAAACGGCGCCTCGGCGCAAGCCTCGGTCGCCGGCGCCGCAACGCAGGAGCGATTCATGTCCAACGCCGATCCCGTCGTCATTGTCGCCGCCGCCCGCACGCCGCTCGGTCGGTTCCTGGGCGAGCTGAGCGGGCTTTCCGCGCCGGGGCTGGGCGCCCATGTGATCCGCGCCGCGCTCGAGCGCGCCAGGCTCGCGCCCGAGCGCGTCGACGAGGCGTTGATGGGCTGCGTCCTGCCAGCCGGCCAGGGCCAGGCGCCCGCCCGCCAGGCCGCGAAGGGAGCCGGACTGCCCGACGCCACCGGCGCGACCACGGTCAACAAAGTCTGCGGCTCCGGCATGAAGGCGACCATGCTCGCCCATGATCTCATCCTGGCGGGTTCGGCCGAGATCGTCGTCGCCGGCGGCATGGAATCGATGTCGAACGCGCCCTACCTGCTCGCCAAGGCGCGCGGCGGTTACCGCATGGGTCATGACCGCATCATCGACCATATGATGCTGGACGGCCTTGAGGACGCCTATGAAGGCGGCCGCTCGATGGGCGATTTCGGCGAGGCGACGGCGCAGGCCTATCAGTTCAGCCGGGCCGAACAGGACGCCTATGCGGTCAAGACGCTAAGCCGCGCCAGACAAGCGATCGAAGACGGCGCCTTCGCCGCCGAAATCGCGCCGATCGCGATTGCCGCCAAGGGCGGCGACCGCTCGATCGCCAGCGACGAGAACCCGCTCAAGGTCTCGCCCGACAAAATTCCCTCGCTGAAACCCGCCTTCCGCCCTGACGGAACGATCACGGCGGCAAGTTCGTCGGCCAATGCCGACGGCGCCGCCGCGCTGATCCTGACCCGGCGCTCGCGGGCCGAACGCGACGGCCTGCCGATCCTTGCCGAGATCAGGGCGCATGCGACCCATTCGCAGGAGCCGGCCTGGTTCACTACGGCGCCGATCCCGGCGATCCGCAAAGTCCTCGCCAAGGCCGGCTGGACCATCGGCGACGTCGATCTGTTCGAGATCAACGAGGCTTTTGCAGTCGTCGCCATGGCCGCGCAGCGCGATCTCAGCATTGCCGAGGATCGGCTCAACATTCATGGCGGCGCCTGCGCGCTCGGCCATCCGATCGGCGCCACCGGCGCGCGCATCATCGTGACGCTGCTGCACGCCCTCCAGCGCCATGGCTTGACCCGCGGGGTCGCGTCCTTATGCATCGGCGGCGGCGAAGCCACGGCGATCGCAATCGAGCGCGTCCATTAGAAGACCGCCGAAAGCGCGCTGACGCCTCAACAGGCCTCGGGAGCCTCATCGCTCAGGAAATGTTGATTTGTCCGCCCATGCGGGAGCGTTTACGGCAAACCTTCCCGCCGCCGGCGCCATCCGGCGTCCGCAAAATCAAATCGAGGCCGAAACGATGAGCATTCCGACAACCCGTCTCGGACGAACCGGCCTGAATGTTTCCCGCCTCGCGCTCGGCACGATGACATTCGGCCTGCAGACCGAAGAAGCCGTGGCGCATCAGATCCTGGCGAAGGCGGCTTCCGCCGGCGTCAACTTTCTTGACACGGCCGACGTCTATCCCCTTGGCGGCGACCTCGGCACGGTCGGGCGCACCGAGGAAATCCTCGGCCGCTGGCTCAAGGGTCAGCGTCAATCCTACATCCTGGCGACCAAGGCGGTCGGGCGGATGGGGCCGAATGCCTGGAACCAGGGCGCGTCGCGCAAACATCTTCTCGACGCGATCGACGCCTCGCTGCGCCGCCTGCAGACCGATTATGTCGACCTCTATCAATTGCATTCCGACGATGCCGAAACACCGCTGGACGAGACGCTCGAGGCGCTGGACGCGATCGTCAGATCCGGCAAGGCGCGCTATGTCGGCGTGTCCAATTTCCTCGCCTACCGCGCGGCGCGGGCGCTCGGCCGTGCCGATGTCAAAGGCTGGGCCCGCATCGTCTCGCTGCAACCGCGCTACAGCCTGCTGTTTCGCGAAATCGAGCGCGAACTGCTGCCCCTCGCGCTCGAGGAGGGGCTGGGCGTGATCCCGTATAACCCACTGGCGGGCGGTCTGCTGACCGGCAAGCACAAACCCGGCTCGGCGCCGACGCCGGGCACGCGCTTCACTCTTGGCACGACCGCCCAGCGCTATCAGGAGCGCTACTGGAACGAGCGCGACTTTTCGACGGTGCAGCGCCTGCAAGGCCTCGCCGCCGAAGCGGGGGTTTCGCTGACCACGCTCTCGGTCGCCTGGACGCTCGCCAATCCCGCCATCACCGCGCCGCTGCTCGGCGCGAGCCGCCCCGAACAACTCGACGAGACGCTCGCGGCGGCGACCTACCGGCTCGATCCGGCTCTCAAGCAGAAGCTCGACGAACTCACCGCCGAATATCGCCGCGGCGACGCGCCGCGGTAATGGCGAAGCGCGCTTTCTGAGGTAAGGCTCAGGCCGTCTTCGCCAGCGCGAGGATCTGTTTGACCGCCGCTTCGGGGGCGAGCGCGCCCTGCCCTACTTCGCGTTCGATCTCGGCGAGCTCAGCTCTGACCGCGTCATTGTCGAGCACCTGGAGCATGAGGCGCTCTTCAAGCAAGGCCCACATCCATTTGATTTGTTGACGCGCCCGCTTGCGCACCAGTTCGCCGCTGGCGCTGAGCACAGCGCGATGGCGCTCGATCTCTCCCCACATTTCAACGAGGCCTTGATTGCCGAGGCCGGAGACCAGCATCACCGGCGGCGTCCAGTCCGGCGACGCCGGCGCCAGAATGCGCAAGGCGCCGCCATATTCGGCGGCGGCCTGGCGCGCGCGCGCCGGATCGACATCCGCCTTGTTGACCGCCACCATATCGGCCTGCTCGATGATGCCTTTCTTGATGCCCTGCAATTCGTCGCCCGCGCCTGGCAGCGTCAACACCAGGAAGAAATCGGTCATGTCGGCGACGGCGGTCTCGGACTGGCCGACTCCGACGGTTTCGATCAGCAGGACGTCGAATCCCGCCACCTCGCAAAGCACCATCGCCTCGCGTGTGCGCGCCGCCACCCCGTCCAATGTCCCGGCCGCAGGCGAAGGGCGGATGTAGGCGTTCGGATCGACCGCCAGCCGCGCCATCCGGGTCTTGTCGCCGAGGATCGAGCCGCCCGAACTTTTCGATGACGGATCGACCGCCAGAACGGCGATCCGGTGACCCCCAGCCGTCAGATTGGAGCCCAAAGCGTCGATCAGCGTCGATTTGCCGACGCCGGGTACGCCAGTGATCCCGATGCGCATCGCCGCGCCGGCGCCGGGCGCAAGCATCTGGATCAACGCCTGCGCCAGCAGCCGATGGTCGCTTCGGCGGCTTTCGACCAGGGTTATTGCGCGCGCGAGCGTCGCACGGTCGCCGGAGCGAAGCTTTTGCGCCATTTCTGCAACGAGAGAGTCGCTGACGGTCATCGACGAACTTTATCACCGCGCCTTGTCCTGGCGACCACGCGACCGGCGCGGATGCCGCGATCTTTTGGGGCGGGTTCTGGGGCGGCCCGTCCTATTCTCGCCATATCAATGGCCGAATAACCAGCCCGATTCCACCCGCCAGGCGCCTCTCCGGCCGAGCGAAAGCCTGCGCTTGGCCCTCGGCGCCGGCCCACAGCGGTCATGCTTGACAAGGATAATGACGCGATGATCGCGGCTGCGCAGCGTTTCGCACAAGGGCTCAAACGGGCGCAAGCTCCGTTGGCCGCGCTCGCCCTTTGCGCGCTTTTGACCGCCTGCGCTGATACCGATGTCGAGGGCGCCGCCAATTATGTCGGTTCGATGGGCGGCATGCTGGCCCATTCGCCGCCCGCCCGGCCTAGCGTCGTGCAGATTTTCATCGCCTCGACGCGCAAGGGCGAAAGCGGCGCCGCCGCCCAGCAGGTCTCGACCGAGGGCACCCGCTATGCCCTGACGACGCTGACCTTCCCGCCCGGCCACAAGGCCGGCGAGATCGAACGGCCGATGTGGGGTTCCGGCAATGCCGCCAGTCATGTCGTTGTCGCCGGCCGGCGCGAACTCGACGCCGACGAATTTCGCGGCGAGCTCGCCTCGCACATTTCTGGCCGCATCGGGGTGAACCGGGACATTCTGGTTTTCGTGCATGGTTTCAACACCTCTTTCGAGGAGGCGCGCTGGCGCGCCGGGCAGATCGCCGCCGACAGCCGTTTTGGCGGCGTGCCGATCCTGTTCACCTGGCCGACGCGCGGCGGATTGCTGAGCTACGCCTCGGACAAGGACAGCGCGACCGCTTCGCGCGACGCATTTGAGGAATTGCTGCAAAACCTCGCCAAGACGCCCGGGCTCGGGCGAATCCATATCCTCGCCCATTCGATGGGCTGCTGGCTGACGATGGAGGCGTTGCGGGAAATCGCCATTTCGGGAAATCGCGACCTTGGCGGCCATCTCGGCGAGATCATGCTGGCGGCGCCGGACATCGACATGGATGTTTTCGCCGGACAGATGGCGCGCATCGCGCCCGCCGACGTCACCGTATTCGCCACCGCCAACGATCGCGCGCTTTCGCTTTCAAGCTGGATCGCCGACGCCCGCCCGCGCGTCGGCGCCATCGATCCGGCCAAACCCAGGGACAGGGCTGCGCTCGAGAAACTCGGCGCCAAAGTCTACGACCTCTCCTCGTTCTCCGACGGCTTCGTCAGCGTCAGTCACGGCCTCTATGCCGATACGCCGGATGTGATCCACGCCATCGGCGCCCAATTGGCTTCGCCCCGGGCGCAGGAAGTCAATACGGTTTCGGTAATCGACGCGACCGGAAACGACGGCGCGGCGAATCCGCCAACGGCTGTCGCGGCGACGCCGGCGGCGGCTTCGCCGACTTCGCCCGCCGCCGCCTCCCCAGTTGTCACCGCGACGCCGCTGGCGCCGCCGGCGCAATAGACAAACACAAACAATATTTTAATATGTTTTGCTCGACTGTTTTATCATCGACTGAAAGCGATAGATGAGGCAAAAGCCAGGCGGCCCTTCATCCCGAAACACGTGACGGCGCCCTTGCGCTTTCCAGCGCCGCGACCGCCTGATCGGCGGCGGCAAGCCCCGTCAGATATGCCCCATGCGCGGTCGAATAGTCATGGATCGAGCAAGCCTCGCCGGCGAAGAACATCCTGCCGTCGACGGCGCTCGCAAGAATGGCGCGCTCGTCGGCCCTGCCCGGCAAGGCGTAGGAATAAGAGCCGCGCGCGAGGGGATCGCTCGCCCAGCAATGGAGCCCGAGCGGCTTCACGCGGGCGGCGAAGTCGGCGCCGAACAGGCCCACAAGCTCGCCCACGGCGAAGTCAAAAAACGCCGCCTTGCCGCCTTTTTCGAGCTCGGCGGCGAGGGCGCCGCCGAAATAGGCTTCGATCACTGGCCTGCCGAATGGCCGGAACTGATAGGCGGCCGTGGCGGTGCGCCCGCCGTCGCCGAATGCACGACTCTCCTTCTCGAATTCCTCCGCGTTGGCGAGGGAAAGGAACAGTTTGTCGGCAAGCCCGAGCGGCAGGCCCGCCGCGGCGGCGGTTTTCTCCGGCAGCGCCGGCAGGAACAGATCCTCCTGTCCGGCGATCAGATTGCTCGGCAGGGTGACGATGACCGCCCGCGCCATAATCGCGCCCTGGCTCGTCTCCACGCGTAGTTGCTTGGCCCGGCGATCGATGCACGCCACTTTGCAATCGAACGCGACCGCCAGATCGGCGCCATGGGCGGCGATCGCGCCGCCATAGCCCTCAGCGATGCGCCAGTTCACGCCGTCGTCTTCAAAGCGGGCGAGATCGCGCGCCGACACGCGATCGAGCTCAGCGCCGCTATAATAGGTGCTGACGGCGTCGAGAAGATTGTTCCATCGATTTCCAGGTTCGAGGAAGGCCGCGGCCGGCCGATCCTGCTCATCCTCGGCGAGCGCGTCGGCCGCATGGCGAAAACGCTGCAACGCCTGCTGGAAACCTGGCCCGTCGAAGGGCGGCAGACCAATCTGGACCCAGGGGCGCATCCACGGCGGCGGCGTTTTGTCGACCGTGCGGCCCTGCGCCGCCGCGATCGGCGCCCAGGGATTGCGCTCGGCCGAGTGAAGCCAGCCGCAGCCGAGATCCATTGGGAAGCCGGCGTCGGAAACGACCGTCCAGGCGCGCCCGCCAAGCCGCCCCCGCGCCTCGAGGATCAGGGCGTCAACGCCGGCCGCGCGCAGGCGGCGCGCGGCGCCGATCCCCGCGGCGCCGCCGCCGACGACCAGTACCGCGACTTCGCTCTTCGACATTCCCTGGATTTCCTCAATCGTCCAGAAGCGAAAATCGCATTTCCAGGCGGGATTGGCCAGCCGCGCCGGCGATAACCTTCACGTGGACGACAGACCGACCGCCCTGAAGCAAGCCTGTTGCAACTTCGCGGTCAGAAGATCACCGCAAGGGGCTGAGAGTCGGCGCGGAAAGTCAGGAATTTGCAGCGTGTGGATTGTCTTCGTCTCCAGTGTCCAGATTATCCAACTTTCCGCATCAGAATTTCCGCCTGACCTGCTTCAGGACATCCTCCATCTCATTGATGATCTTGGAACCCTGCAACGTCCCGCCTGTCTTGTCTTCCGGATCGGCCTCGAACAGCGCCCACATCCTTTCGGACATGCGCGCCAATTCAGCGTAACGCTCCTCTCCAAGGATCCGCCGATTATGGTTGAGTCCCTCGTGTAGTTCTCGAAATACATAGTCGAGATTCCGATAAGGGAAATATCCGGTCCTATCAATGAATGTCGGCGCCGACAAAAGCATAGAACTCGTCAGCTCCGGGAGTTCTTGAATATTTTTCGCAATGTGTGTCTTCACTGAATTCATAAATCACCTTCACCAAAGACATTCCTTGGGCGATCGCGTCTCGTAACCTCGATGGCCGGCCGCGTGCACGCCGATACGGACGAGATCTGCCGGCCCCAGCGCGACGCCAGCCTTGTCACAGGCCAGTCCACCCCCGCCGCGCGGAGAAAGTCGATAGATCGTAGCCAACGGAAAGTTCATGACAGGGTGTCCCCGCAACTATGTTCATGTTTCGTTCCGATGTCAAGAATTTCCGCATCCACACGAGTTCGGCGCCGGACAATCAGAAGCGGCGGAAATCGCGAGTAGGCCCGCCTTCCACGACCAAAACGCGACGGCGATTTGGAATAGCCGCCCCGCGTCGCAAGCCAGCCTACCCCACCGGGCATGGCGTCACCCCCCAAATCTCGCCTGCATATTGCCGGATCGTCCGATCGCTGGAGAACTTCCCCGATCCCGCAATATTGTGAATGGCCATGCGCGCCCACTCGCCCTGATTGCGATAAGTTTCACAAAGCTTTTCGTCGGCGAGAAGATAGGACTTCAAATCGGCGAGGTGCATGAAACGGTCGCCGTTGGTCAGCAGCGCAGCGCGTAGCGGTTCGAAGATGCCCGGCTGGTCGTGGCTGAAATGATCGGAAAAGATCAAGTCGAGCGCCGCGCGGGTCTCCGGATCATGGTCATAGTGCCAATGGGGATTGTACCACGAGCGGCTGGCGGCGACCTCCTCGACGGTCAGGCCGAACAGGAAAAAATTCTCCTCGCCGCCCTCCTCCACCATCTCGATCGTGGCGCCGTCGCGCGTGCCCAACGTCAGCGCGCCGTTCATCATGAACTTCATATTGCTGGTGCCGCTCGCCTCGAATCCGGCGGTCGAAATCTGGTTGGAGACATCGGCGGCGGGAATGATGCGCTCGGCAAGCGTTACATTGTATTCGGGGAGAAACACCACTTTGAGCTTATCGCGAACTGCGGGGTCGGCGTCGAGCGTGCGCGCCAGATTGTTGATGAATTTGATGATGACTTTGGCCAGTTCATAGGCCGGGGCGGCCTTGCCCGCGAAAAAGAAAGTCCGCGGCGGCATGGGTAGAGCAGGATTTGCCCGCAGGCGCTGATAGAGAACGACGATTCTGAGCGCATTGAGGAGTTGGCGCTTGTATTCGTGAATGCGTTTGACCTGGCAATCGAAGATCGTGTCAGGGTCGATGGTCGCTCCCAACTCCGTCTTGACCCAACCGGCGAAGCGAACCTTGGCCTCCCGCTTGGCTTTCAAAACGTCCGACCGAAACGCGGCGTCGTCGGCGAGCGGGCGAAGCTTCTGCAATTGATCGAGATCTTTGACCCAGGAATCGCCGATCTCGGCGGAAATCGCCTGTGCGAGCGAGGGGTTCGCCAGGCGAAGCCACCGTCTCGGCGTGACGCCGTTCGTCTTGTTATTGAACCGTTCAGGGAAGACCTCCGCGAGGTCCCGCACGGTCGTCTTGCGCAGCAAATCGGAATGGATGGCGGCGACGCCATTGGTGCTGTGCGAGCCGACGATCGCCACATTCGCCATGCGAACCTGCTTCGTCTGTCCTTCCTCCACCAGGCTGACGCGCGCCATGCGCCCGGCGTCTCCGGGGAAGCGCGCGGATACATCCTGCAACAGGCGACGATTGATCTCGTAGATGATTTCAAGGTGACGGGGAATCAGCAGCTCCATCCATGGGACAGGCCAGCGCTCCAGCGCCTCGGGCAGAAGGGTGTGGTTGGTGTAAGCGAGCGTCCTGCGCGCGACGTCAAACGCCTCGTCCCAGCTAAGATGCGCCTCGTCGAGCAGAATGCGCATGAGCTCCGGCACGGCCAGGGTCGGATGCGTATCATTGAGTTGGATCGCCGCCTTGTCGGGCAGCGTCGACCAATCCTTGTTCGTCTCGCGAAACCGGCGGACCGCGTCGCCCACCGAACAAGCGACAAGAAAATATTCCTGTATCAGGCGCAACTCGCGCCCTTGCAACGTATGGTCGTCCGGATAGAGAACGCGCGTCAGCGATTCCGCATTAAGCGCTTCGGCGATCGAAGCCACAAAATCGCCGCCGCTGAACTGCTGGAAGTCGAAACCATGCGCGGCCGTCGCGCCCCAAAGGCGGAGCGTGTTGACTGTCTTGCCGCCGTAGCCGACCACTGGCCGGTCATAGGGCACGCCGATCAACGACGAGGGTTGATTGGGAACCAGGCGCAGCGTCCCTCCGCGCAGATCAAACGAACAGCCGAACTTCACTTCGATCTTTTCGAGCGGACGCACGACTTCCCATGGATCGGGATGACTGAGCCAATTGTCCGACCGCTCGGCTTGCCATCCATCCTGAATTGTCTGCCGGAAGATTCCATGTTCGTAGCGCAGGCCGTAGCCCATTGCCGGGAGTTGCAAGGTCGCCATCGAATCGAGGAAACAGGCGGCCAGACGGCCGAGCCCGCCATTGCCCAGCCCCGCGTCGGGCTCCTCCTCGAGTATCTCCATCCACTGGCGGCCGTGTTCGTCAAAGGCTTGACTGACCACCGGATCGAGCATGAGGTTCATGACGTTGTTGGCGAGCGACCGGCCGATGAGGAACTCGATCGAGAGATAATAGACGCGCTTGGGATTTTCGCGCGCGTAGGCCTCATCGGTCTTGAGCCACCGATCGGAAAGAATATCTCTGATCGCCCGGGAGGCCGCTTCATAGCGCTCTCGCGCGTCCGAGGATCCAAGCTCGACGACATTGTCGAATTTCAAATGCCGCTCGTAGAGCGCGTTCGGCGATCCGGCAAAGGCCGTCGATTCAACGCCATATTGCTGCAAGGTCGTCTCGGCGCTGACCAAATCCCGCACTGTCGCCTCGTGATTTTCGTGAATGTTGTCCATGTGCGCCGCCCTTGCTGACGCGCCGCTGATTTTTGAACCGGCGCTACGCGACCTATCTTGATAGCGTCACGTCGTGACGACTTGGCGACATTAATAACCCACGGGACGCTTCAGGGCATAGTTCGCATCGCCTCGCCGCACGAGCCATCCCACGCCGCATCCAGCAACGCGCATCGACGCATAAGCGCCAAACGCCGCTCATCGAGCCGAAACCTGTCGCGCCGCCCACGATGTCGCGGCGCCAAAGGCGTCGCGCCAAGATGACCTAGCGCACGGCGAATATTTCGCGAGTTCTCACCATGATCGAAATTCGCCATGGAGACGTAATCGATTGAAATCATTGGCGCACCCGAAGGGATTCGAACCCCTGGCCTCTGCCTTCGGAGGGCAGCGCTCTATCCAGCTGAGCTACGGGTGCGCAGGCGCCGCAAAGCGGCGCGGGGTTGAATATCGCATATTCGGGCAAAGGGGAAACACGATTTCGCAGGAGCGCCACGAAAGCTGGGCGGCGGAAGGCGCGTCCCCGCCCGAAGTCGCGCTTTCGCAGTCTCACGCCGCGAGCGAAGCGGCTTCTGCCGGCGCCCCGAAGTAGCGGATGTAGCGCTCCTCGATTTCGGCGACCGGCATGATGACGAAGACGTCGGTGGTGCCGAATTTCGGATCGACGACCGCTTGCGGGCCGAATCTCGCGCCGAGCCGCCAATAGCCCTTGATCAACGGCGGCAGCCCGCGAATGGCGGCGCGCGGGTCGATCGCATCTTCGGGCAAAATCGCCATTTCGACGCCGCGCCCGCCCGCCGCGTCGGCGCTCCATTCCGCATGCGCCGCCGCGCTGCGCGCGATATGGCTCAGCGCCATCGCGTGGTCGGCAGGCTCGGCGCCCTCCAGGCTCGCGCAGCCGAACATCGCATCGATGCGATGATGCTGGACATAGGCCCAGATGCCGCGCCACAGCAGTTCCAACGTGGGCTTGCCGCGATAACCGCTCGCGACGCACGATCGGCCAAGTTCGAGAAAGCGCTTGTCGCCATGTCGCGCGATCAGTGGAGCAATGTTGAATTCGCCAGCGCTGTAAAAGCCGAAATTCGCCTCCGCCACATCCTGGCGCAACAGCCGATAGGCGCCCACGACCTTGGCGGCCGCGCCGCGCGAGGCGGCCGCATGATCCAGTACGATCAGATGATCGCAAACCCGGTCGAAGGCGCATATGTCGCGGCGGATGAGGCGCGCCGTCCGATCGGGCGTCGCGCCGCCTTCCTCGAAGAAGACGCGATAGCGCAGTTTCTGCGCCTTGCGGATTTCTTTCTTTGTCGTCGCCAGACGAAGCTCCAGAGAACCGATCGCGCCAAGAGCGGGGCCGAGCCCGCGCAAGTCGCGAATGCGGCGTCCGACGTGCGGAAACGCCTGCCCGACGCGGCCCGAACCCTCAATCGCCCGCAATGTCATCGAGTGCTCCGATTCGCAGATCGTGCGAATGTCAGAGCATCTTCATCCCAATCAATTATGACAACGCCGATTGATTGCCGACTGACAGGCTGCGGGATGCCTGGCTTCTAACCCCTTGATTCGGAGCGCTCTTGCGCCGGGCCGCGTCGATCGCCTCGGCAAGTCGGGCCAGATCGACCGGCTTCGTCAGGAAATCGTCGATGCCTGCGTTCAGGCACGCGCGCCGATCCTCCTCCATCGCATTGGCGGTCAGCGCAATGATCGGCATCGGGCGCGCACCTGTCTCCCGCTCGGCGGCGCGGATGCCGCGCGAGGCTTCGATACCGTCGAGGCCCGGCATTTTGATATCCATCAGGACGATCTCAAATCGAGGCGAATCGCCGCGCGCTGACGCTTCGCCGAGCGCCGCCGCCTCCAACCCGTCATGCGCGCGCACCACCTCGAAGCCGAGCCTACGCAAGGCTTTCTGCGCGATCGTCGCGTTGATTTCATTGTCTTCGGCCAGAAGCGCGCGCGCCGCGCGCCGGGTCGCCGCGACCGGCGCGTGCGACTGGACAAGCGGCGGTGGCGCGGGAAATTCGCCGGCCAGGCGCTCGAAAAGCGAGCGAGCGCGAACCGGTTTGACCAGCCAGCCGTCGAAACCCTGAAGCGAGGTTTGCCCGAAGGCGCGTCGCTCGAATGGCGAAAACAGCACGAGGCTCCTGGGCGCCCCCGCCGCGCGCGCCGCAAGCGCGAGACGATTGGTCGCCTCCACGCCAAGGGCGCAATCGACAATGACGACGTCAGGCTGCGGGCCTAGGCTCAACGCCCGCAAGCCTTCCTCCAGACCTTCGGCTCGGCTGACCGCCACACCGACCTCCTTCAGGCGCGCGGCCATCGCCGGCGCTTCAAACGGCGAATGCGCAATGATCAGCGCGCGCCGGCCGACGAGTTTCGTAGGCGCGGATTCGCCCGCGGCGAGAGGCAGGGAGGCCGAATCTTCCGGCAGGGCGATCATGAAGGAAAAAGCCGCGCCCCCGCCTTCATTGTCAGCCAAGGCCAGATCGCCGCCCATCAGGGAGACAATGCGCTTTGATATGGCGAGGCCGAGCCCGGTCCCCTCGTAACGGCGCGCATTGGAGCCGTCGCCTTGCTCGAAATCCTCAAAGATCGCGGCGCGCCGGTCGGGCGCTACGCCGGGTCCGGTATCAATCACCTTGAACAAAAGGCTCGCGCCCTGAGCCCGTTCGACGCTAACCCCGATGCCGCCGCTGTCGGTGAACTTCACCGCGTTCCCGGCAAGATTGGTCAAAACCTGGCGCAGGCGCAGGCCGTCGCCGAGAACGCGCTGCGGCACGTCGGCGGCGATCGAGACGGCGATCTCGAGCCCCTTGCTCTGCGCGCGTGGCGCCAGCAGTTCGACGACGCCCTCGACCAGCCTGTGCAAATCGAAGGATTCGCTGACAAGATCGAGGCGTCCCGCTTCAATTTTTGAAAAATCCAATATTTGATCGATGAGGCTGACAAGCGCCGAACCGGAACTCCGAATCGCCTCGACATAGCTCGCGTTTTCGGCGTCGAGCCGAGCCTCACGCAACAGGTCGGCCATGCCCAGAATGCCGCTGAGCGGCGTACGGATCTCATGGCTCATCGTCGCCAGAAATCGGGACTTGGCTTCGCTTGCCGCCTCGGCGCGTTCTCGCGCGGCAGCGCCTTGCTTCAGCCGCCACAATTCGTCGCGCAGCGTTTCGTTAGCCACCTCGGCCCCAACCGCTCTCGCCACGGCGAGCCGGCGCAGCCGGGCAAGGCCAAGAGCGAGGCCCAGCGCAAGCGCAAGACAAGGCATCGCTTCGATCAGCAGCAGATGAGCCGAGAGAACCGTCAAAATGCCGTTTGCGTCCATGACAACGTTCGTCCTTCCGCAAACCCTATTGTCGCGTCGGCGGAGTTTGTCAGACCCCCATTGAGAAACCGTTGCGATAAAGCCCAGATTTGCACGAAGTCAGAGGGCGGCTGCCCCCATGGCTCGGCGCGTAGACCTGACAAGCCCGATCGCTTGCGCTCACCGGCTTGCGGCGCCTTGGGCCATTCAAGCGGCGACCGCCGCCCGGTCCTGCGCGCCGCGATAGGAGAGCGCCTCGGCCAGATGAGGACGGCGCACGGGGCCGCCGCCATCGAGATCGCTTAGGGTTCGGGCGAGCTTGAGGACGCGATGATAGCCGCGCGCCGAAATCCGCATGCGTTCAGCCGCATCGCGCAGCAACGCCATCGCCGGGCCGTCGGGTTCGGCGATCTGTTCGACGACGCTGGCGGGCGCGGCAGCATTGCAACCGACGCCGGTGAGGCCCATTGCGCGATAGCGGTCGCTTTGGATCTCACGCGCGGCGGCGACCCGAGCCGCCACTTCCGCCGAACCTTCCCTCGGAGCGGGCAACAAAAGATCGGCGGCCGTTACCGGCGGCACATCGATAGTAAGGTCGAAGCGATCGAGCAGCGGGCCCGACAATCGCCCCTGATATTGAGCCACGCAGCGAATATTGGGCGCCCGGTTGCAAGCATAGCCCGGTTCATTCGCATGGCCGCAGCGGCAAGGGTTCATCGCCGCAACAAGTTGGAAACGCGCGGGATAAACGATGCGATGATTGGCTCTGGCGATCGCCACCTCCCCGCTCTCGATCGGCTGGCGCAGGCTGTCCAGCGCCTGCGGCTGGAATTCGGGCAATTCGTCGAGGAAAAGCACGCCCTGATGGGCGAGCGAAATCTCGCCAGGTCTGGCGTGAACGCCGCCGCCGACCAAGGCGGCCATCGAGGCGGAATGATGCGGCGCGCGAAATGGCCTACGATCGGTCAGCGCGCCGCCCGCCAGATGACCCGCGACCGAATGGATCATCGACACTTCCAGCAACTCGCGCGGCGTCAGCCGCGGCAGGATCGACGGCAGGCGCTGCGCAAGCATCGACTTGCCGGCGCCTGGCGACCCGCTCATCAACAGATTGTGGCCGCCCGCCGCCGCCACTTCGAGCGCGCGCTTGGCGCTTTCCTGGCCCCTGATGTCACGCATGTCGGGCAATGGCGCGCCGGCCGCCCGCATTGCCGGTTCGGGCCGGCTCAAGACTTGCGTTCCCTTGAAATGATTGGCCAGTTGGATGAGCGAGCGCGGCGCCAGAATGTCGAGATCGGCGGAGGCCCAGGCCGCTTCGGGCCCACAGGCGGACGGGCAGATAAGTCCCTCGCCGCGCGCATTGGCGGCGATGGCGGCCGGCAAGACGCCGGCGACCGCGCTGACCGTCCCATCAAGCGCCAATTCGCCGATCACCGTATAGCCCTGCAGCGCATCGGGCGGAATGGCGCCAATCGCCGCCATTACGCCGAGCGCAATCGGCAAATCGTAATGACTGCCTTCCTTGGGCATATCGGCGGGGGCGAGATTGACTGTGATTCGTCTGGCCGGCAGGGCGAGACCCGAGGCGATGAGCGCCGCTCGCACGCGCTCGCGCGACTCAGCCACCGCCTTGTCGCCGAGGCCGACGATCATGAAGGCGACATTGCCGCTTGCGATCTGCACCTGAACATCGATCGGACGCGCCTCAACGCCTTCGAACGCAACCGTCGATACGCGCGCGACCATTGCGCCCCCGCTTGAAAGTCAGCGCGCCCATGTCTGGCGCGGCGGCGAGAACATTTGCAGAACAAACGCGATAAGGCAAGCGAAATATGGCGCTGCGCGCTTGCAGCATGTCGGCGATCTCAACAGGCGTCGGCACTTCTCACAAAATGCTATAGGGGCCTCCCCCGTTTCAGCCCATCTGGAGGCCTTGATGGCTCGCACGGATTATTCGAGCCCGCGCTTATATGTCGATACATCGTTGGAGGAGGGCGGAAGGATCGCGCTCGCGCCGGAACAGGCGAACTATCTGCTCAACGTGCTGCGGTTGCGCGAGGGCGCGAGGGTTTTAATCTTCAACGGTCGCGACGGCGAGTTTGCCGCTAGCGTCGCCGGCGCCACCCGCAAGGGTGCCTCGCTCGCGATTGGCGCTCGCGAGCGCCAGCAGGAATTCGCGCGGGATATCGACTATCTCTTCGCGCCGCTCAAACATGCGCGTCTGGACTATATGGCGCAAAAGGCGGTTGAAATGGGCGTGCGACGGCTCAGGCCGGTCATGACCCGCCGCACCCAGGCGAGCCGGGTCAATCTCGATCGGCTTCGCGCCAACGCGCAAGAAGCGGCTGAACAATGCGGCATCATCTGGCTGCCCAAAATATTGCCGGAAGAGACTCTCGACCAAGCGCTCCAACATTGGCCGGAACAGAGGCTGCTGATCTTTTGTGACGAGGAAGCGCCGCAAGCCAATCCGATAGCGGCGCTCGCCGATAGGTCGGCGCCGGGCGGCGCCGCCCTGCTGATCGGACCTGAGGGAGGGTTCGACGAAGCCGAGCGGGCAAGCGTGTTGCGTTTGCCCAATGTGTTGCGCCTTTCGCTGGGGCCGCGGATTTTGCGCGCCGACACCGCAGCGGTCGCGGCGCTGGCGTTGATCCAGGCGCAGCTCGGCGACTGGCGTTGAGCGAAATCGATGTGACCGCAGAGCAACGCGGGGCGCACAAAGTCGGAAAACTGATCCGGTCGCCGCGAAGTCGCCATGAAGTCGCTCCAGATGTGACGCGCAGGAGGCGAGGAATCGCTTCGGCGTTTGGAGCTTCCGGGATGATTCGTCAGGGTCTGGGCTTGATCTTTGCGTCAATGGCGGCTCACGCAGCCAGCGCCAATGACATTCTGCCGGCGGGACAATCCGACAAGCCTCGCGCCGATATGCATTGTTCGACGCTCGGCCAAGGGTTCTTCGCGGTGGCCGGGTCGAACGCCTGCATCAAGATCAGCGGGCGAATCAGCGCCGGGGTGGATTTTGAGCCGAGCAGCGGCGCGGTGAGGTCCTTTGAACCGCATATCGGCGGCAATCCCGCCG
>Ga0209006_10000344_pt1 | contig 47024 bp, 40 predicted proteins | sample JacPin_JW_Ref_O2_FD_188567 | JGI IMG/M metagenome (GOLD analysis project Ga0209006, IMG submission 188567) | Forest soil microbial communities from Algoma, Ontario, Canada - Jack Pine, Ontario site 1_JW_Ref_O2 (SPAdes) (version 2) | ecosystem: Environmental > Terrestrial > Soil > Boreal...
GACGAGGGCTGTCGCCAACAGAATCGCTGCAATTGCGGCGAATTTTGTTTCTGTGAGCATTCGTGAGGCTTCCAGTTATAGACGAACCTTGCATGCGAATGCTAGCATTGATGTTAGTTCGTTCATCGGTGGGGCCGTGGCGCAGTTGGGAGCGCGCCTCGATGGCATCGAGGAGGTCGTGGGTTCGAATCCCATCGGCTCCACCATTACTCTCCTGATTGGGGTTGGAGCAGATTTGCGTTACCTGCTACCGAACCTCAATTTCCCTGAGATCTCCAGTCTTGGCTGTTAGGAGCATAAACAGCCATGTCTCACACCAAAGTCGCCGTCGATCGGCGTGATTCCAGCGGGTAGCACAAGTGCGTTCCGCAGGGCATTTATTCGGCGAACACCAGACAGTTTCATCTGCGTTACGAAGTCCAGAGGGGCAAGCGCACATATGAACGCTTGCCGGATGGAGGCTCGTGACGGTCGAAACTCCGGCCTGCCGGACGCGCTTGAGTTCTTCGAGGTGACGAGAGACTGCGAGCTTTACCAGACGTGGACAGCGCTAATCCGGGGAGGCCCAGAGCGGCCTTGGATGACCTGTGTTTCGAGGACAATCTCCAGATTCTTGTGCTTCCAATCTCTGGATATTTGGCTCAGTATCTCGTCGATATAGTGTTCATCTACGAGAAACTCTCCGGCGGCCACGGTTCCACCTCGGCCAATTCCAGCTGCCACGACAACGTATTGGTCGGTATTTGGGTCGATTAGCCGGGCCACGATCGCGTAGTCCTTATATTCGCCGGTCTGAAACTGTTGAGTTCTGGACAAAACCCAGTCGCGCTTTTGCGGGTTTTGACGATCCTCGATCCAGAGGCGCGTCATCTCTGGATCATTGGCAAAGTGAAAGCGGAGCGGAGAGGTGAGGCGTAGAGTCCAGCTGTTGTCGAAGGCGCCGATGAAGATGCTTGGACCGCGGCGTAGGTCTTCCAGCGTGGTCGTAGATTCTCCGAGTACGCGGTAGGTCTTCCCGTAGGTACGCAGCATGCCCGCGACATTCACGAGGGGACTTACGTCGTCGATGATGATGGCGACCATCGTGTCTGAAAGCGTGATTTCGTGTTGAGGGTCTGTGGCATCACGCAAACGGATCGAGGAGTATTGGTTTTGATCCGCAAGGCAGAACAAGACAGGTTGTTGCGACGTGATGAACGGACCCCAGAACTGCTTCAAGGCCGATGGTCGAGTGAAGTACCAGATGCCAAAGACTGTGAGCGCTGTCGCGAGCAAAACAGCGAGGAAAGCTTTGTAAGGTGTCTGGTGATTTGGCGTCGCGAGTGGAACCGTTGACTCGTTCGAGGCTTTCGGAGTCGCTGCGACTCCCCGATTATTTGTTTTGGGCGGCAAATCCAGAGGCAACGAAACCGTGGTGCCATTCGGATGGCCGGGCCAAGAGAACTGGGGAACGTACGAGCCCGCCGGAAGATATAGCCGAATCTCCTGGCCGTGATTGTGGTCGTGATAATACTGCTCGATGCGCTTGCGAATCTCAGCGGCGGTTACCCGGACGATGGGGTCCGTATTTGTGTCGTAGTCGGCGGGACGGCCGAAAATTTCAACTCCCAGAATTCTTTCCTTCAACTGGTCGGTCTGGCCAGCGAGTAGACGCGCGACTACAAACCTGAGGAAGCTGGGATAACGTTTGCTGGAATTGAAAAGAGGGGTGGCCAGCAACTTCTCCAGTTGCTGAAGTACGGCGTCTTTCTCCGCTTCGCTGGAAGGCGTCCAGCTATCTGTTACCTGCTCTGGTAGCAAGCTGCCCCGCTCACCCCGAGTGATGGCCTCGCCACACCGCGAAACATAGCACGGGAACTTCGACTCGAAAAACTCGATTCGGATAGTGCGATTGCGGAGATAGTACCGTGCGGTCGTGAGGTTCGCAACGTAAAACGGGATGGCCCGGCCTCTTTACGTCATTCGGGTGTTCTCGAAAGTCATTGTAAACAAGCGCGATACGGGAGTTTTTGCTGCTTATCGTTCTTATCGCCTCTCCTTTACACGCAAACCCTTGCGTAGATGCATGCGATTTTTCTATACGTGCAGACAGTGATTTCGATTGGGTTTGTCCTTCGCCGTCTGAATGTGAATTTGTGTCCAGCCGTTCCTGGGAGGGTGTTTCCATGTCAAGTGGTGAGCGAAATTCGAAGTTGTGCTCCGTCGTTTTCTGCCTGGTTCTTTTTCTTCTGTGCACTGGCCAAGCATTTGGCCAGGCGCAAGCAATTACCGCGACAATCAGCGGCACGGTCTTCGACCAGTCGGGTCAGATCCTCGAAGGGGCCAGGGTTACGATCTCGAATCCCGAGCAAGGCATCTCTCGAGCATTTTCGACAGGAGCCACGGGAAATTACTCTTTCACCCTTTTGCCACCCGCGACGTATTCGCTCGATGTGGAGGCGCCGGGCTTCAAACATTACCGGCAGGAAGGAATCACGCTTGGTGCTGGCCAGGTTGCGGAACAGAAAATCGTGCTGACCATCGGCGCGGTGACCGAACGGATTGAGGTCAGCTCAGAGGCTCCGCTGTTGAACGTCGACAACGCGAATATCTCGTCCGACGTTAGCGCCCGTCAAGTCACCGACCTCCCGCTGAACCTGCGCAACGTGATCAGCCTTGCGACGCTCAACTCCTCGGTGAGCAACGCCGCCGAAGAGCAAGTGGTCGGCGCACCGGGCATATCCGGCAGCGCGGACCAGGACATTTCCTTTCTAAATTTCGGCGGAACGTTCTTTGACACCGCGATGTATCTGTTGGACGGGACTTGGGACACGCGCTTGGATTGGGGCGGTGTCGTCTACGTCCCTGCGGTCGATGATGTGCAGGAATTCAAGATTCAAACGAACGCTTTCACAGCGCAGTACGGATTTAGCAGCGGAAACGTCGTCAACGTCATCACCAAGTCCGGTTCCAACGCGTTTCACGGAGATGCGTACGAGTTCTATCGCAATAGCGCCGCCGACGCGCGTTATTTCTTCAACAATGGAGCTCAGCCGAATTTTGACCGCAACCAGTTCGGCGGTACCGTTGGCGGGCCGATTCGCAAAAACAAGACATTTTTCTTCGGATACTACGAGGGATTGCGTCAGTCGACTCCGGCGACTTACGTCGGCACCATGCCAACGGCGGCAGAGAGGACCGGTGACTTTTCAGCGTTACTAGGTGGTCCGACAGGCCAGGTTGACGCTCTCGGGCGTCCCATTCTCTCGGGCGCGATTTACAATCCGTTCTCGACGCGGCCGATCACCGCGGGCGTGGTTGATCCTTCCACTGGTTTGACGGCGACGAGTACGGGATACATCCGCGATGCATTCGCCGGAAACATCATCCCTGCGAATCTTCTCGACAGCATTTCCGAGAAAATCGCGACCGGAACTTACTGGCCGCTGCCGACCTCCAGCGCGCTCGTCAACAACTATCTGAATGCGTCGGCTGCGGCAGCCCACTCCAACGAATACTCGGTCCGTATCGACGAGAACATTACCGACAACGATCGTCTGAACGTTCGCTGGTCGCAAAAGTGGCAGTCAAAAATCAACTTCCCGACCTACTACGGCGCGGACGATCCCGGCGGTCCGGGCGTGATTGCACCGAACAACCGCTACAGCATCAACGCGGGCTACAACCACATCTTTAGCCCGACGTTCGATATGAGCGTGAACTTTGGCGTGAATCGGCACGTCGAACAGTCCACCACGCAGAGCTTTGGCTTTGGGGCTTCGACGTTGGGATTGCCGAACTTCATCGATTCGATCGCGCCATCGTTTCCCGAAATCCAGCCACAGAGTTACTCGCCGCTCGGAGCTCAAGCCGGCCTCGATAACTACATCGTTCCGCAGACGCTCTGGACCAGCTCTGTGGATTTCACAAAGTCGTTGGGGCGGCACAACATCGGGTTTGGATTCATGGACGTATGGGCGCGCATCAACGGCGGCCACTATGCAAACACGGTACTGCAATATCAGACGACTTCGACGGCGGGGCCGAATCCTCAGGACGAAACTGCCGCAACCGGCAATGGCTTCGCATCGTTTCTGTTGGGCGTCGGTAGCGGACAGGATCAGACGGGTTTCACGCAATTCCCGGCGACCGACAAGCACTTGCTCGGTTGGTATGTACAAGACGCTTGGAAGATCAAGCCTCGCCTGACCCTGAACCTTGGCTTGCGCTACGAAATTCAGACGGCTCCGACCGAGCGAGCGAATGCGCAAGAATATTTTGACCCGACAGCAGTCAATCCGATCACCAGCTCCGTTGGGTTCAACGTTCCGGGAGCGCTGGTATTTAACAGCCCTTCAAACCGCGGGTTATACGGCACGAACTTCAAGAACTTTGCTCCACGCATCGGAGCCGCATACCAGGCCACAAATCACATCGTAGTTCGCGGCGGCTACGGCATCTTCTACGTGCCGAGCTACTACGGAAATGGCCCGAACATCGGTTACTCGCAGAGCACGCCCTGGGTGACCAGCCTCAACAGCGGTCTGAATCCTTCGTCAACGCTGAGTGGAAACGCATCAGTCGGTCTACCGAGCGCTTTTCCGAACGGCCAGGTTCCTGCCACCGGAAATTCCCTCGGCGCTCTGACGGACGTTGGCTTTGGCTTGAACCCGGTAGTCTATCCCGATCGCGCTTCCTCTTATGTGCAGCAGTGGATGTTCGGAGCCGAGTACGCCTTCACGAACAACGATTTGCTCGATGTAAGCTACGTTGGCAATCACGGTGTTCACGTGCTGGCGCAGTACCTCGAGTGGAACGAACTTCCCGCCTCCGATCAGGCTTTGGGAAACAAATTGACTCAGATGGTTCCGAATCCGTTCTTTGGGAAAATCACGTCGAGCGGTTGCGGTCTCGATCAACCCACCATCGTATACGGCCAGTTGTTGCGTCCGTTTCCGGAATATTGCAGCGTGACGGAAGCGCCGCCGGCCGTTGGCGACTCAACCTACAACGCGTTGCAGGCTACCTTCACGCATCGCTGGCACTCCGGCTTGCAGCTCAACGTTTCCTACACTTATTCGAAATTCTTGGACGACGTCCAAGGAGCTTCGGGTTGGGCTTTCCCCGGCACCGGAAGCTCGGTGCGTAATTCTTATGATCTCGCGGCCGAAAAGGCCGTTGATCCGAGTGACCTGACGCACAGCCTCGTCGTGAATCACAGCTACGAGCTACCGATTGGCCAGGGAAAGAAGTTCGGCAGCGGTTGGAGCCGGCCTATGGACGCGATCCTCGGCGGCTGGCAGTGGACCGGAATCGTGACGGCACATACCGGATTGCCGCTTTCCATCAACCCAGCGTCGAACAACACCGCGGGTTTCGGTTTCAACCAGCGTCCAAACATCGTGGCTGGAGTGGAGCCGGTTCCCCAAAATCAGTCGATCAACAACTGGATCAATCCTGCGGCCTTCGCGCAGCCGGCGGCGTTTACGTTCGGCGACGCACCGAGGTTCCTATCGAATCTTCGCGCGCCGGGTTTCGTGAACTTCGACACTGGCATCCAAAAATGGTGGAAGATCACGGAAAGTATGCGCATTCAATTCCGCTTCGAATTGTTCAACGCGTTTAACCATCCGAACTTCTTCGAACCGGACACGAACCTTGGTGATGCCACCTTTGGAACGATTACTTCCGCTTACCCTGCACGCAGTCTCCAATTTGCCGGGAAGTTCTACTTTTAGTAGTTGATCGCTAGCCCCGCAAAACCCGAGGCTATCGTCTGGCGAGTCACGAATGTGGTATGAGTCGAGGAAACTTCGTGACTCGTTGGATTCCTTTGCGGCGGCTTGCGCATTCTCCGTGCCAGCCACTGAATAAAGAAAACGCTTACGTTAGCTGACAGAAAAGCGCCAGGATAGTCATGGCGACAGAGCTGAAATCAGGAGCGCTAGAACTGTGGCGATGCGCCGGGAGACGAGAACGGAGATTCGCGGGCTACGCTCGAAGATGTTGAGGCGTAGTTTCATCGTCCTCGGCATTTTTCTGAGCCTGCTTTATCAAGAAGAGTCTCGGGCTCAAAAGAATCCAGCCACTGTCAAGAATCTTGCAAGTGGAGTTGAACTTCGCAAGGGCAATACAATTTTGCAGATCGTCGCTCTGCGCGACGACGTGTTGCGCGTTCGCGAATCTCTCGACGGCGCGTTGCCGGAAGACGCGTCGTGGGCTGTTGCGGAATCGATTCGAAAGCAATCTGTCGCCGTGATCCCGCAACAAAATCCCGCGACTGTCGGATTTCAGACCAAATCCCTCCGTGTTCGCGTTGATACAAAGCAATTTGTTCTTACCGTCGCCGATCTCCAAGGCCACGTACTCCAAGAGGATGCCATTGGCTGGCCCGCTGAGTCCCACGGCTCAGGGTTTCGCATCTACAAGAAGATGCCGATCGACGAACATTACTTTGGCCTCGGAGACAAGATTGGGCCGCTCGACCGTCGCGAGCAGTCATTTCGGCTTTGGAACACGGACGCTTTCAGTTTTCAGGAGTCGACCGATCCGATCTACAAAAGCATTCCGTTTTTCATCAGCGAGCGGGAAGGACGATATCTGGGCGTACTTCTCGACAATACGTGGTCCACAAATTTCGATTTTGGGCGCGGGCAACGCAATCTGATTTCCATCGGCGCCGAAGGAGGGCCGATTGACTACTACCTGGTCTTTGGCCCGGAACCCAAAGACGTGGTGCAAACCTATGCGTGGCTGACCGGCCTTGCTCCACTGCCACCGATCTGGTCGCTCGGATTTCAGCAGTCAAGATTCAGCTATGAAACCGAGACGCGCCTGCGCGAGATTGCGGGACGGTTGCGAGCGGACAAGATTCCGTCCGATACCCTCTACCTGGATATCGACTTTCAGCAGGATAACCGCCCGTTCACAGTAAATAAGGAACGCTTCCCTCATTTTCACCAGATGCTGGAGGATCTGAAGAAGGAAGATTTTCACGTCGTCGTTATCACAGACCTGCACATTGCCCACCTGCCGAATGCCGGCTACGCGCCTTACGACACGGGAGCCGCACAAGACCGCTTTGTGAAAAATCCCGACGGTAGTGTCTACATCGGAAGTGTTTGGCCAGGTCCGGCCGTCTTTCCCGATTTCACGCAGCAACAAACCAGAGCGTGGTGGGGCGGGCTCTATAAGGACTTTTACTCGGACGGCGTATCGGGATTTTGGAATGACATGAACGAGCCGTCGGTTTTTCTCACACCGCTGCATACGATGCCTGGAGATGTCCGGCATCGCATTGATGAGCCCAACTTCCGATCGCGCACGGCACCGCATCTGGAGATTCACAACGTCTACGGAATGGAAAATTCTAGAGCAACATACGAAGGACTGCTCAAGCTCAATCCGGACCTCCGTCCGTTTGTCCTGACGCGGGCGACATATGCCGGCGGACAACGCTACGCGGTTACATGGACTGGTGATAACACAAGTTCGTGGAACCACCTTCGTCTTACGACGCCGATGCTGTTGAATCTCGGGCTGAGCGGGTTCGGTCTCAATGGTGCGGATGTAGGTGGCTTCATCGGCACGCCGCGGCCAGAACTGCTCACCCTATGGACGGAAATCGCGACGTTTCAGCCGATCGATCGTAACCATACGAACAAGGGCGGCGGAGACAAAGAGGTCTGGGTTCACGGGCCCGAACAGGAGGCGATTCGCCGCCGATACATTGAAGAGCGCTATCGCCTGATGCCGTATCTCTACACCGCCGTGGAAGAGTTGTCGCGTACGGGCCTGCCCATTGTTCGCCCGGTCTTTCTGGAATTTCCGCATGCGACCGCGGATTCGCACCCAATCGACCTCGATGCAGGCAACGAGTTCATGTTTGGCCCGGACATTCTTGTGGCGCCTCCGCCTTTCCCAGAGCAGCCTGACAGTTATGAACTAAAGCTTCCTCCCGGTATTTGGTTTGACTACTGGACTGGCGAAAAAATACAGGCCAATACTTCCGACAAGAATCCGCCGCCGAACGGCCTCTCTATCAAGCCAGAGTTGGAAAAGTTACCTGTGTACGTTCGTGAGGGTGCGATTATTCCGATGCAGCCGGTCACACAGAGCACGAGCGAAATTCCTGATGGGCCGCTGACGGTCCGCATTTATCCCGGCAAGGACTGCCATGGCTCTGTTTATCAAGATGATGGTAAGAGCTTCGCTTTCAGGCGAGGAGAATTCCTGCGAGTCGATTTTTCTTGCGAGGTGACGGCGTCGGGTATTTCATTTCATAAAGTTGAAAGACACGCGTCGTTCCAGCCATGGTGGAAGCAGATTCATCTCGAAATTTACGGGTGGGACGCGCCTAAGGTGACGGTAACGTGGACAGGGAATTCCGACGCGCCGAAGACGGCGGTCGACGCATCGAGGCACGTCGCTAGCGTGGAATTGCTGGACAACGGGCAGAGTGCAGACTTAGAGATTAGCAAATCGAACTGAGATGCATTCTCCTGAAGCTGTCGCGGCCGTCACGCTCACGTTATCGCAGCGGGTTCGAGTCAGCAGGAAATTGGGAAGGATCAGTGTTGCCTTCAATACAGAAAGGCATCATGTTGCTTCTATCTCTTTGCACGGTTGGTGCTTTGGCCCAGGGGCAAAAAGGCTCGGCTCCCATTTTTCACGTGATCCCGATGCGAGGCGTTGATTTCGTCTTGCGCAATTCGCTGACCCAGAAAAAATACCTCATCGAGACCATGCCCGGTGGGGTGGCCATGCTGGACTACAACAACGACGGCTTAATGGACATTTTTCTCGTGAATGCCGGACACGTAAGAGATCCCATGTCTCCGGGGATGGGTTTTGACCGTCATGAGCCAGCTTATTGGAATCGTCTCTATCGGCAAAACAAAGATGGATCGTTCACAGATGTTACCGAGCAGGCCGGCCTAGCCAATGCCGGAGACACCAACTACGGAATGGGCGTAGCTGTCGGCGACTACGACAACGATGGCTATCCGGATATTTATGTCACCAACTATGGAAAAAACATCCTTTATCACAACAATGGAGATGGGACTTTTACAGATGTAACCGCGAAGGCGGGAGTCGGCGCAGGCGGCTGGTCCGTCTCCGCTGGCTTCTTCGATTACGACAACGACGGAAGGCTCGATCTTTTTGTTACGCGATATCTCGATTGGAGCGTTGAGAAAAGCAAAACGTGTGGCGAAAAGCAGCCAACCTATTGTCCCCCCGGTGACTTTCCTCCGATCGCGAACATCCTGTATCACAATCGTGGCGACGGGACGTTCGAAGACGTAAGCGTTTCCTCTGGGATCGCAGCAAAGAAAGGCCACAGCCTTGGGGTTGCATTTGCGGACTATGACGGCGATGGGTTTACGGATGTATTCGTCGCCAACGATGTGACCGCCCAATTCCTCTTTCATAACAACGGTAACGGAACTTTTTCCGAGGTCGGCTTGGACTCGGGCGCAGCTCTTACGAGTAATGGCAAAATGCTCTCGGGCATGGGCGTGGCTTTTCAGGACTACGACAACGACGGTCTCCCGGACCTCGTTGTGACCGAGCTTCCTCATCAGCCTTACATCGCGTTCCACAACGAAGGCCAGGGAGCCTTTAGCGCTGAGGAACTGGAATCCGGATTCGGCGCCCTTTCCGGCAAGGTTTCAGGCTGGGGCGTCGGACTCGAAGACTTCGACAACGACGGATGGAAAGACGCTTTCATCGTGCAAGGACATGTGTTCGACAACATAAGTTTCTATGACGGCTCGCTTCATTACCTCGATCCTCCGTTGCTCGCCATAAATCGCAAAGGACACTTTGAAAAAGGCGATGCCGGATCCGACGTTCCAGTCGCCGGTCGCGGCGCCGCATTTGGCGATCTCAATAACGATGGGTGGATCGATGTGGTGACGACTTCGCTTGGCGAACATCCGCGCCTCTTTCAAAATCGCGGTGGCAATCAGCACTGGTTGACGATTAGCTTGCGGGGCAAGCGCAGCAATCGAGATGGCTTCGGTGCTCGCGTTCAGGTGAACGGCCAGACGCGCTTCGCCACTGCGACCGGAAGCTACCTCAGCTCAAACGACAAGAGATTGCACTTCGGTCTGGGCGACGTTGACGCGGCCAACATCGAAATCCATTGGCCCTCGGGAATTAGACAAACGATAAGGAATGTGAAAGCCGACCAGTTTCTGGTGGTCGAGGAGTCGACAGCACCATGACGCACGCTTTGCTTTGGGTTTCACTACTTCTGCAAACGCAAACCGCCGCTCCCGCGGTTCCAGCGGAAGCCACGTCTTTTCTACAATCGGGGATGCAGTCGGAGAATACAAACGATGTCGAGTCGGCCATCAGCGCGTATCGCAGGGCCGCGGATCTGGCGCCGTCCTCCGCCATCGTATTCTTTCGCTTGGGCGCGGCTTACGTTAAAAAAGCGGACTACACCGACGCGATTCCACCGTTGAAGCACGCCGCCGAACTCAACCCCGATGCTCCCGCAATTCAGCAGATGCTCGGCTTCGCGCTTTTGGGTGCTGGCTTCGCTTCCGAAGCGATCCCTCACTTCGAAAAGGTCAACGAAGCTGGCGCACTTGGTATCGCTCAATTGCAGGCCGGCTTACCTGCAGACTCAGTCGCAAACCTGCGAGCCGCCCTCGCCAGGACCCCCAGCGATCCCGACCTTCTCTTCTACCTCAGTCGCGCTGCCGCACAGCTCTCCTCGCAGTCTCTCGACAATTTGCTCGCGTCTTTCCCAGACTCACCTCGAGCTCACCAGGCCAAAGGCCAAACTGACTGGCAGCAAAAAATGTATGCGGAGGCCGAAAAGGAATATCAAAAAGCGCTGGCACTTCGTCCGGATCTGCCGGGCTTACGGCTCGAGCTCGGCCAAGTCTACGAAGCCCAGTCGGATTGGCCAAAAGCCGAAAACGAGTTTCGCCAGGAAGCCAAGACGCAACCAGGAAGTGCCGAAGCAGCCTACCGTCTTGGCGATGTACTTCTGCAGGAAGGCAAAATGAAAGAAGCTGCAGAGGAATTGCAGCGTTCGAACAGAATTGGTCCCGACATGGCAGACACGCTCTACTCGCTAGGCCGGGCAACAGCATCAAGTGACCCCGCAACAGCAGTGCGAGCCTTCACCCGCGTCACCGAGTTAGAAAAACAAACCTCGCTAGCCGCCCAAGCCTACCTAGCATTGGCCGGTGTGCACCGAAAGCTAGGCAAGAACGAGCAAGCATCCAGGGACATGCAAGACTATCGAGACATTCGGGCATTGATCGCCGTCGCGCCCTAGGGTACAGAGCAATCTCAATATTCTCGAGATGGCGAGGATGGTGAGGCTACGAAAGCACGGAGTCCATTTGGGGCGGCAAAGATCTCATTCTCTTGAAGGCCGTCATCTCCCTGGAATGGAACGCTCAGTCGCGAATCTTCGAAGAAGATTGAGGTAGTTCCCGATAGGTCGCGTGACCTGAAACGTGCCGCGCGTTACTTTAGATGGGACTGCGTAAACGCCACGGAATTCATCAGTGCTTGCGAGCGACTCTTTTTCGCCGGGAACAAGAACTTCATGCGTTTCACTTCCACCGTTGCACTTTCTTCTCACAGCGGTAAATGGAGTTCCGATGAATAATCGTGCCAACAGGCCGGCCCACCCTTGATCTTCGCCGGAAAGCCGGACTATTCAGTCCGCGAAATGATCGTGGATCCGTCCGCCTCCTACCGATAGTGAAATCAAGTTGTAGAAGTGGCGACTGCGGCTTGGCTCGCGTAGCGCCTGCTGTTTGGTTTCGAGCCGCTGACGCCGTAGAAGCCGATATAGAGGTAGCAGAGCACCGGAAGGATGAAGCCATGGTGGATCCCAACGCGGTCGGCGATGAATCCTTGAATGACTGGGAGAATTGCACCGCCGACGATCGCCATCGTGAGGATTCCGGAACCGCTACCCGTTTGCGGGCCGAGTTCAGCTAGCCCCAAGCTGAAGATTGTGGGAAACATGATGGAGTTGAAGAGGCCGACGGAGAGCATGCACCACATCGCTGTGTGTCCGTGTAGGGACATCGACACGATTACGAGCGTCAATGCAAACAGGGCGCACAACGCCAACAGATTTCCGGCTTTGACGCGTCGCAGCACACCAGCACCTAAAAAGCGACCGATCATTGCGCCGGCCCAGTAAAACGAAACGAACCCTGCGGCGGACTTCGGTGTAAGCCCGGCAATTTCAGGGAGGCCGAAATAGTTGACCAAGAAGCTCCCGATCGATACTTCGGCGCCAACATACGCAAAGATTCCGATTGCGCCCAAAATCAGATTGGGATGTTTCCAGATGGAATCCTTCGCATCACTGGTACTGCTCGGCGCGGAGTCCTCGATGACGGGGAGCTTGAACGTGCCGATCAAAATCGCGAGGAGAATTAGCGACACTCCGATCACGGTGTAGGGGAGCTTCACGGATGAGGCTTCCTCGATGCGGTATGCGTGTAGGGCCTGTGGGGTAAGAGCCTTGAGCTGTTCGAGGGCCAGCGGCGCTGAACTCAGAATCAGCAGCCCTCCGAGTTTCGGAGCTATGGTGGTTCCCAATGCGTTGAAGGCTTGCGTCAGGTCCAAGCGGCTTGATGCGGTTTCCGGCTTTCCGAGAACGACGACGTAGGGATTCGCTGACACTTGGAGCCCGGTGATCCCTGCGGCGAGGACGAGCAGAGCCGTTAGAAACAATGGGTACGAAACCGTCGAAGCTGCCGGCAGAAAGAGGAAGGCGCCGACTGCCATCGTGAGGAGGCCAGCCACCATCGACCGTTGATAGCCGATCGCGTTGACCACTTTGGACCATGGAACTGAAAACAAGAAGAACGCGGAGAAGAAAGCAAACTGGACCAGCATGACCTGCGCATAGCCGAGCTCGAAGATCGACTTGAGATGTGGAATCAGGATGTCGTTCAAGCACGTGAGAAAGCCCCACATGAAAAACAAAGTGGTAACGACGATCAGGGGCCGCAAATAGTTCACGCTCGTCGTCGCTGAGAGTGCGATGGACGCTGGCGCGCAGGGCGCTGTGCTGCAATTTGGGGTCATTCTTCCTGCTTGCATCTTCTCCCCCACGAACCGCACGCAAATTTTCAGTTTTTTGTGTCCGCTAACAGCCTGCTACCACCAGGTTTCCGCTTGAACGCCGTAACTCAAACCATTCGTTTCGTTCAGGTACGGGACTCCCCCTACGTAACCTCGGAATGCGTCAGACCAATTTGCGTAGGTTAGGAAAACGCGCAGGACGGGCCGGCTGAAAAACTTTCTACCGGCTCCAATTTGCGGTGCGATCGTAAACTTGCGCAGCCAGCCGTCGAGTAAAACGTCGCCATTTTGGGTAGGCAGAAATCCACTGGTGTGATCGAATCCTGCTTCAAATGCCAGCGAAAGATACTTGGTGAAGAAAATTTCCGGCCTGGCGCCGAAGGAAACCCATTGATTCCAGTCGTGCAGAGGGTTGCCGTCTTTGCTTCGTTGGTAGATAAAGACCGGCATAATCGCGAACTTGTCATTCGGCTGAAAAAGCAAATGCTCCACTGCCAAAAACCTGGCGGAGCTGTGTAGAAACGGAGTCGGGTCGTCGATCGAAGTACTAAAATTGCTCGCCGCTCCGGTGCCGTACTGAATCGAAAGCGTGTGGTAGCCTCCGTGCCATTCAAGGCGTTGATGGCGGAGCCCGAAGGCGTATCCGTTTGTGGTGGGAATTGGCTCGCCAATCGATGTGGTCCCGCCTTTCGACGTCGCAAAATTAAACCAGCCGGCCCACAAACCGAGAGGGCCTTTCAAGTCATAGAGACGTACGTCGATGTTATTTTTGGCGAGATTGCCGACGGTCGTCACAATGTCGGGCCGCGCGCCGGACAGAAACGCGACGGACATCTTGCCAATGCCGACATTTAAGTCTTCGACTCCAGCGCCATAGCCGCTCATGTCCAACGGATAGAAGTCGTCGATCTCGATGTGTTGGCGGCGGTAGTATCTTTCGCCCGCCCAAAATTTGGCCTCGGGCTGGACATCGAAGAGGTGGCCGGCTTGTACGAAGGCTTCGCGAAGGCGGAACTGATCGTCGCCCGTTCCATTGGCAAAATTCGCGTAGCTCGCCGAGTTCGTGGTGTTGGCCTCGATCATTACCTCGGTCTTCAACCACGCTTTGTCGGAGCCGCGATCGGGATTCAGCCAGTTATTCACGAAGATGAACTCCCCGTATGTTTCGGCTTCATTTCCCAAGCGGTATTTGGCGTCGGTTCCCGGAGCCTGGAAGGCGACCTGTTGGCCGCCGTCCCCGTTCAGGCCGTAACCCGAGCGCAAATATCCGTGAAATTCGAAAGCGCCGACTTGCTCATTTAGCTTCTCGATCTTTACGTCGGCCTCTCTCAGGAGGTCATACGTTGGCTCGGAAGGGAGATCCCCTTGAAACTTGGCACCAACCTGATCGTCCTCTCCAAGTAGGGCCTTTCTGGCTGCATCCTCAGCGGCTAACTCGATGGCTGAAACCTTGCCTTCTTTCGCCTTCTCGGCGGCCTCCTTCGCTTTCTCAGTGGCCTCTTTCTGTTTCTCGATTTGCTGTTCCAGGGAAGCGATACGTTGCTGAAATTCGTCGGTGGATTTCTCGTATTGCTGCTTGAGCTCGTTCAGTTGTTTCTGAAGATCATCGGGCTGCTGCTGCGCCATCACGGGCAAAGCAGCAGCAGCGGCGGCAGCCGCCACCAGCAACAGTCGCCTACATGAGAGGGAATTTCGCACTCTTGTGCTTTGTCCGGATTCTAGACTTCTCCCAGGTCGCTTCCACGCCGGGAGCCATCTACCCGCTCTTAAAGTGTCGAGGGCTTAGATCTTCGACCCTATCGATGACGTGTGATGTGCTCCAGATACAAGAAAAGTGCGGCCAGTCTCCTTGAGCTACCGGAGCTTGGCTAAGACGCTCGGCTGGAATATGCGTTTTGACGGTTTAGACGGACACGGCGCATCGATAACTTCGATTGCGAGGACTTCCCGATGAAGGTTTCTAACGACGAGGTTGACGTGCTTTCCGAATATCCTCAAAGGGGCGCACTCTATTCGGATGGCAGCAATCGATGGCGACGATATCCGATTCTCCCGACTGTCCACACTCAAAGACTCTCGCAAACCCCGGCGATTGAATCTAGCTTCGTAGAGCATCACGCTCCACGACTGACGTCTAACGCGATCACATCTGGGCATCATCTGAAAAGTGGTGGGAAGTCGGCTCGTGCTTGCGGATGAACAGCATCATCCAATAGCTAAGTCCAAGGGACTCTGTAAGCGCGGAAATTTTGACCTTGTGGCACGGGGGCGCAACAGTGCTGCTCCCGTAGATGATTGTGCCGTGTCTAGGCGGTGGCGGCGACGGCTTCGGTTTTGCGCGAAGACTCCCACAACGCGATGTAGGGGGCTAGTTCGCGCATCATTTTATTGAAGGCCGGTAGGTCGAGGGATTGGGCGCCGTCGCTGATGGCTTTTTCGGGGTGGGGGTGAACTTCGACGATGATGCCGTCGGCTCCGATGGCTACGCCCGCGCGCGAGACTGCGGGGACGAGGCTGCGTTTGCCGGTGGCGTGGCTTGGGTCGAGCATCACGGGAAGGTGCGTGAGTTCGTTGAGTGCGGGAATTGCGGCGATGTCGCACGTATTGCGCGTTTCGGTTTCGAAGGTGCGGATGCCGCGTTCGCAGAGAATCACGTTGGGATTACCATGAGCGACGATGTATTCGGCGGACATCAGCAACTCCTTGATGGTGCCGCTGAGGCCGCGCTTGAGCAGCACGGGTTTGCCGCATTTGCCGAGCGCTTTGAGAAGCATGAAATTCTGCATGTTGCGCGCGCCGACCTGCATCACGTCGGCGTATTGCGCGATGAGATCGACGTCGCGATCGCTCATAACTTCGGTGACGATGCCGAGGCCGGTCGCAGCTCTCGCTTTTTGCAGGAGCTTTAACCCGTCCTCTTCCATGCCCTGGAAATCGTAGGGCGAGGTGCGCGGCTTGAACGCACCGCCGCGCAGCATTTTGGCGCCGGCCTCGGCGACGCCTTCGGCGGCCTCCATGATTTGTTTTTCGGATTCGACCGAGCACGGCCCGGCCATCACGATGAATTCATCGCCGCCGATTTCGACGCCGTTGTTCAGCGCGACGCGCGTGTGTCCGGATTTGAATTGTTTGCTGACAAATTTGTATGGCGCGGAAATGCGCACCACTTTTTCGACCTGCGGCATGGATTCGACGGACTCCAGGCACGCGGTTACATCGCCCACTCCCACGACTCCGATCACGACGCGCTCCTCTCCTTCAATCGAGTGCACTTTGTAGCCGAAGTACGCGACCTGCGCGCGGACTTCGTCGATTTCCTGCCGGGTTGCATGCATCTTCATCGAAATAATCATCGCCAGCCTCTCTGGGTGGTTTGAAATCGAGTTACGGATTGCGTCATTGCTTGCTTCACGGTCGCTCCGCAAGAATCGGTCGTTCGGTGGCCCCTAAAAACGAAAAACCCACTCAACTTGCGAGTGGGTCGAATCTCTCCGCTTTGTTGCTCTACCTACAAATTCGCCCCTCGCCCAGTTGTATGTGGGTACCAAAAGCTAAACCAATAGGAGTAGGCGCGGCAATTCACGAGGGCAGTGTATTGCGGAGGTGGGTTTCGCGCAAGTGAATTTTCGGGGCGCCGCTGGGCGAGTCTCTGGCGAATTTGGTTCTGTATTCAGGCGGTCAAGCTGTCAAAAGAGCCGTTGAGTCGCAGAAATCAACGTTTGGGCGGCCCGGATGAGCCATTGGCTGAAGAGGGCTTGAAATAGGACTAATCTTGTCGTACTTTACCTGCAACTCGATTGCAACAGGAGCGCGTGTTCCAGGTCTGCGTTTCTGTTGCTTCGAGTTTTCATCGGTGTGTTGTCGAAGCTTGAAGCGACCCCTGCGGGAATCTTTTGGCAAAGGACCGCAGAGGTCGCAAGGCCGTCAACCGTCTGGCCGGCGACCCTGGACAGTATAGGAATCGCCTGCCACGAATTCAAGAAACGGAGGATTTCGTATGGGCAGGCATTCGTATTTGCGACGGAGTTTGCGTCGATTGCGTTTTTCGGTTTTGGGCTTGAGTTGGATTTTTTTCGGCGCAGTGCTTTGCGTTTATATTTGCGTGCCGCCGGCGGCGTTGCGCGCGCAGTCACCCGGCGCGGGTTCGGTCCGTGGGAAGCTGGTTGATCCGCAGGGACGGCCGGTGGGTTCGGCGGCGGTGACTCTGCGGAATACGTTGAGCGGCGTCGGGCAGGAGCAGAAGTCATCGTCGGAAGGGGAGTTTCGATTTGGCGATCTCGCATTCGGGGCGTACAGCGTGAGCGTGCAGAGCGAAGGCTTTGCCGATCAGGTGCGATTCGTGGAGTTGTCGGCGGAGCGCGCTTCGGTCGAAGCGACATTCACGCTGGCGCTTGCGGGAGTGCAGCAGGTGGTGAACGTTGTGTCGGCGTCGCGCGTCGAAGAGTTGCAGGAAACGTCGGCGACTCCCATTGATGTAGTGGATCGGCACACGATTGAAACCACGGGAAAAGAAAATGTGGGCGCGGTGCTGTCGGAGTTGCCCGGCGTGGTGACGCGGAATTATTCGAGCTTCAAACAAGGTGTGGCGGATGAGCAAGTGCAGGGAATCGATTCACGGCAGGTGCTGGTATTGCGCGATGGTTTGCCGATCGGCGGGGCGCGCGGAATCAACAGCGGCGTGATCGATTTGAATCAGCAGACCATCGGGAACCTGGAGCAGATCGAAGTCGTGAAGGGCGCGGCATCGACCGAGTACGGGACGGATGCGATCGGCGGCGTGATCAATTTAGTGAGCCGAGAGCAGACTTCGCCGCTGGCCGGGGAGTTTGTGACGTCGGGCGGTTCACTCGGCACGGTCGATCTGCGCGGAAATCTTGGAGCGGCGAGCGAGCATTGGTCGGGCGTGCTCGATCTGGAGCGGCATCAGGGCGACAGCTATCGGCTGATTGCGAGTGATCCCAGCACGACCGGGCCGGAGTATCGGCAGGACAATCTCTTTTTCAGTGGTACGTACAAGCCGGCGGACTGGGCGCAGTTTGGTTTCAGCACGACGGCCTATCACACGCACGATTTGAGCAATAGCTTTACGGAGACGGGACTGTCGCAGGGAAATGGCAGCGACAGCGAGGAAAGTTTCGCGGGCTCGGCGACGTTTCAGCCGACGCACACGACGAACTTGCAACTGCGCGGGTATGAGGATCGCTACGACGAAAATCTCGACACCATTCCTCTGAATGATGATGGGTCGATTGCCGGGCCAGGCTCGCCGGCGAATCTTTCAGAGCGTTATCACCGCGGGGACGCAACGGTTTCGCAGGTGATTGGGCGCTATCAATTGCTCCAGGGCGGGTACGAGTGGGCGCAGGATCTTTACCGCGGCGTGAACCGGCTTGTCGGCGATAACGCGGGACAGCAAATCACGACGAACGATGTGTGGCTTCAGGATCGCATTCAGCCGATCTCGCGGCTGCTGGTGACGCTGGGCGTTCGCTACCAGAACCATTCGCTCTATGGCGATCACACAGTGCCGCGTGCGGGCGTTTCGTTTCGCGCGAATCAGCATCTCGTGCTGCGCGCTTCGTATGGTGGCGGATTCCGCGCGCCGGATCTTGGGCAGCTTTACTATCGCTTTCAGAATCCAGCGAGCTTTTACCAAGTTATCGGCAATCCGAATTTGCGGCCGGAGACTTCGCGCAGTTTCAACGGCGGCGCGGATTTTCGGATCGCACGTTTGCGGCTCTCAACGAACATCTATCGTAATGATGTGAATCACCTGATCGACTATTCGTTCGTCGGGATGCCCGAGACGACGGAAGAACTCAACGCGATTCTCACGCAGTACAACATTCCGGCGAACTTCGATCCGGTGTTGGGGCGCGCGACGTTTCTTTATTTGAATTTGAATCGCGTGTACACGCAGGGAGTCGAACTGAGCGGATCGTATGCGCTGAATTCGGAGCTCAGCTTCAGCGGCGCGTACACGTATCTCGATGCCAAGGACAAGGACACTGCGCTGGACTTGACGAACCGTCACCATCACCAGGGTTACATCAAGGCGGAATACTATCGGCGGCGCTGGGGATTTCTTGCGAATGTCCGCGGGGAATTGTTCAGCGATTGGCTGATCGATCCGACGACCGACGACAAGGGTTTCGCATATCGGATTTGGGATGTGTACATGTCGAAGTCGTTGATTCGCGGGTTGAGCGCCTTCGGCACCGTCGAAAATTTGTTCGATAGCCGAGACGCAAAGCTCCAGCAGGATCCGCCGACGTACGATCGGCCCGACTACGATCGAACGTTTCGCATCGGCTTGCGTTATACGTTCTCGCGCGAATAGCGATGGTCCGGGCTGCACGCGATTTGGGCCGGAACACGGTGAAGGAAGGATGGATATGCACGACAAGCGCTTTCTGGCGCTTCATGAAGATTTCGGACACGTCGTGGAGTGTGATTGCGGATCGATCCAGATGCGAGTCGGGCCGGTGACGCTGGCGCTCGATGAGAGTGCGCTGCGGCGACTGCACGAGATGGTGACCGAGGCAGTGGGCAAGCTGGACGCCGCCTCGGACAGGGCTGTGAAGGACGATCCGTTGACGGCGCGGGCGGCGCGGTCGGCGTGGTCGAAGATTTCGCGCGTGAGGCACTAGAGCGGGTCATCTGGAGAGGAGACGGAAAACGAAATGTTCAATTCGATTCGAAAATATAGAGTCTTCACGCTGTTCGCGGCGGCGGTGGTTGTTCTGTTGCCATTGGCTCGGACTGCGGAGGCGCAGACTGCGGCTGGCAGCGGCACGTCGTCGAGCGTCGGGATTCTGTTGCTGGCGCACGGTGGGAGCAAAGAATGGAACGCGAGCGTTGAGGCTGTGGCTGCGGAGGCGGGGAAGTCGCAGCCGACGGAAGTTGCGCTCGGGATGGCGGATCGCACGACGATGCTGGCGGGGATCGAGAAGTTGACGGCGCGTGGCGTGACGCAGATTGTGGCGGTGCCGCTGTTTGTTTCGTCGCATAGCAGCGTGATCGAGTCGACGCGATTTTTGTTGGGGCTGCGCGCGGATGCGCCGGCGGAGTTGGCGGATTACGCGGCGATGGATATGGACCACGAGCACGCAGGGCATGGCGATGGCGCGGCGTCGGCGAATGCGGGGACTCCTGCTGCCGATGCCCAGGACAAGACGAAGCCGGTTGAGCATACCGTTCCGATCAAGATGGCGCCGGCGCTGGATCGCCACCAGATTTTGGCGGATATTCTGGCGGACCGGGCGGCGGCGATTAGCAAGAATCCGGCGAAGGAAGAAGTTGTGCTTGTGGCGCATGGCCCGAATGAAGATAGCGAGAATGCGCTTTGGCTCGCGGATCTTGGCGCGGTCGCGAAGTTGGTCGCGACGAAGGTTCCCTATGCGCTCGTAGAAGTTGCGACGTTGCGCGATGATGCAGAGCCGCCCGTGCGCGACGCGGCGACGGCGAATCTGCGGAACCTTGCAACGAACGGGTACAACGCGAATTTGCGCGTGTTGATTGTTCCGGTGCTGCTTTCCTACGGCGGGATCGAGAACGGAATTCGGAAGCGGCTCGATGGGCTCGATCACGTGATGAGCCCGGCGGGAATTTTGCCCGACCCGCGCATCGTCAACTGGATTTTGGCCTCGGCGAAGCAGCAAAACTGACTTGCTGGACTCGTCGCAGCGGCGCGAATGCTACTCGTAGCGCAGCGCGACCATTGGGTCGACGCGCATCGCGCGACGGGCTGGTATGTAACAGGCGGCGAGCGCTACCGCGGCCAGCAGCAGCGTTGTAAGAATAAAGGTCGCGGGGTCGGTGGGTTTTACTTCGAAGAGCAACGTCGTCATCACGCGAGTCATTGCGACTGCTCCGGCGATGCCGGCGACGATTCCTATCAACGCTAATCTCGCTCCATCGCCGAGCACAAGCTTCAGGACGTCGGCTCGTTGCGCGCCGAGCGCCATGTGGATGCCGATTTCGTTGGTGCGCTGGCTTACGCGATAGGCCATCGTGCCGTAAATTCCGACGGCGGCCAGCAGCATCGCGAGTCCGGCGAATAATCCGAGCAACAGCATATTGAAGCGCTGGCGTGCGAGCGACACGCTCATCCAATCGTCCATCAAGCGAATTTCGCTGACCGGAATTTGATTATCAATCGCCCAGACCTGCTGTTTCACCTCGGCGATGAGGCCGGAGGGCTCGGTGAGAGCGCGCTGGCGCACGACGAGGCTCATCCAGCGGCGCCACGGCTCGTCGGACTGTGCGAAGGGGGCGTACATCGTTGCTTCGGGAGGCTCATTTAGGCTGCCGTGTTTGACGTCGCGCGCGATGCCGACGATTGTCATCCATTTGTGAGGTTCGTTGGAGCGCGCGAAGTCGATACGCGCGCCGAGCGGGTTTTCGTTCGGAAAAAAGCGGCGCACGAGTTCCTCGCTGACGACGGCGACGAGCGGCTGATTTTCGCGATCCATTTCAGTGAGGCCGCGGCCGGCGACGATCGGAATTTGCATCACGTCGAAGTAATCGCCCATTACCGAGAGAGTTTGTACGACCGGTTCGTTGCCGACGGGAACGGGCGGGCGGCCATCGATCGCGAAACGGTGATCGAGATAATTTCCGCCGAAGGGAAGATCAGTCACCATCGCCGCCTGCACGCCGGGAAGCTGGTTCAGCCGCCCGAGCACTTCGCGGCGGAACGCGGTCTGTTGAGGGATTTTGTCGTAGCGTGTGATTGGGAGTTGGAGATGCATTGTTAGCAGGCCGCGAGGATTGAAACCGGGATTCACGGACTGAAGTCGCGCGAAGCCTTTGATCATCAGTCCGGCGGATACGAGAAGAATCAGCGCGAGAGCGAATTCAGCGGCGACGAGAACGTTGCGGAATGCGTGTGAGAACTTGCCTGCGGTTGTGCCGCGCCCCGATTCTTTCAGAGAATCGGCGGCGTTGCTGCTGGTCGCGCCCAAGGCGGGGATCAGGCCGAAGACGATTCCTGTCAATAGAGATATACCGAAGATGAACGCGAAGAGCCGCGCGTCCATCTGAACGCCGCGAAAACGATCGAGCTCTGGTGGCTCGAGTGACACGAGCAAGGTCGTTCCCCATCTGGCGAGCGCGAGTCCTAACGCTCCGCCGAGCAACGACAGCACGACGCTTTCGGTGACGGATTGAACCAGAAGACGCGAGCGGCCGGCGCCGAGCGACGCGCGCAGTACAAATTCCTGGCGACGAGAAATTGCGCGAGCGGTGAGCAGCCCCGCGAAATTTGCGCAGGCGATTAGAAATACGAGGCCGACCGCATCGAAGAGCACGAGCAGCGCGGGGCGAATGTCTCCGACAAGAAATTGATGGAGCGGCACCAGAGTTTTTTGGCGCTTGCCTTCGGTGTCGGGATATTGCTTTGCGAGGCGATCCGCGATCCCTGTGAGATCGGCTTGCGCTTGTTCGAGCGTGGCGCCGGAATTGAGGCGCCAGTAGGTGTGCATAAAATGAACGCCGCGAAACGGAGCGGCCTCGGGATAGACGACCCAAAGCGAAACAAAAATATCGGTCGCGTCTTCGGGCAACGCGAAGTTTGCGGGCATCACGCCAATCACGGTGTAACGGTTGCCGTTCAGCGTAAGAGAGCGGCCAAGCACGTTTGGATCTGCGCCGAAAAACTCGCGCCAGAAGTGATGTGTGATGACCATGTTGTGCGGCCCGCCCTTGACGTCTTCCTCGGGCGAGATGAGGCGACCGAGCATCGGCGCGACGCCGAGCGTTTCGAGTAGGCCGGCGTTCACGTAAGCGGCGCGAATCTGCAAGGGCTCGGGGCCGCCGGTCAGGTCCATGCGCTCGGTCGTGATGCCGCCGCCGTGCGCGAGAGTTTTTGTTTGCTGGCGGATGTCGTCGATGTTTCGCAGCGAGTCGTTTTGTTTGATCGTGACAAGGCGTTCGGGATCGGGGTAGGGAAGCGGGCTTAGGAGCACGCTGTCGATAACGCTGAAGATCGCGGTGTTGGCGCCGATGCCGAGCGCGAGGGTGAGTACGGCGACGATGGTGAAGCCTGGGGACTTTCTCAACATTCGCAGCGAGTAGCGAAGATCGCGAAGACAATTTTCGAGGAGTTGCACGCCGCGCGCCTGGCGGCAGTCTTCTTTCAGTTGCTCCGGGCCGCCGAGGAGGATGCGCGCTTGCCGCACCGCTTCGTCGCGCGTTAACCCTGTGGCAACGAGCTTTTCGATTTGACGCTCGAGGTGGAAGCGAAGCTCATCGTCCATTTCGGCTTCGACTTTGTCGCGGCGAAAGAGAGAACGCAATCGGTAGAGGAGGTCGTTGAACATCGGATATCTCCTACGCGGTGCGAAGCACCTGAGCGACGGCAGCGGTCAATGCTTCCCACGCATCGCGCTCGGCCTCGAGCTGCTTCTGGCCTTTGCGCGTGAGCGAGTAGAACTTTGCGCGGCGATTATTTTCGGACGATCCCCATTTTGCGGCGATCCATCCCCGGCGCTCGAGACGATGCAACGCGGGGTAGAGCGAACCCTGCTGCACGCGTAAGACATCATTCGAAATTTGCTGCAGGCGTTCGGAGATTGCCCAGCCGTGCTGCGGTTCATTCGCGACGCAGCGAAGAATCAAGAGGTCGAGGGTTCCTTGAGGTAATTCAATGCGAGGCGGCATGTGCAATCGCTCCCCTGTTGCTTCGACAGGAGGCTACCATATCTCTTGTCGAAGCAAAAGGGAAGGGAAAAACTCGAATTGCACGAGTCGATAGTGCCAGCTTGCGTTTGGTCTGAGGTTGGGCTAAGGTACCGCCAACCTGACTACATCATCTTATAAATACCTGGAAGACTAAATGTTAGTTGCTTACTTTGCCGCGTTCGAGCTCGGGGGCTTGTCGACCTACCTTGTACTGGGTTTGTTGCTGATTATCCTTATTACGTGCCTGCGCGTTAGGTTCAGTCGAGCCTACAACCAAACACCAACCCAGATTGTCGAGCGGCCTCCCGGAGCGCGAACTCTGGATGCGCCCCGGCCAGCTCTTCCTGAAGCGCTAGAAGACTTAGACTTCGCGCTTCTCAGCCAAGCGGCCTATGACGAGACGCCGTATGCCAAAAAACAACCAACGCCTCTGCGCGATGTAAAGGACGACTTGGCAAAGCAGGGCTGGTCGATTTGCAAAAAGATTGGTCAATCTGACGGACTGCAAGAAAAACTAGATAAAGCTCATCTGCGGGCTCAGGTGTGGATCAATGTCTCTAAAAGCGAAGTGGCCGCGACGTTCGGTGGCACCGTGGTTGGGAATGACAAGGACTGGATATCCAACCTGCGGTGGTTCACTCCTTTTCACAATGACGAGTACACAAAAACAGTGAAAGTCTTTGGTCCGGCGTTCTGCAAAGTGTTTGTTGAACATATCCGAGAGAAATTGGCAGATCCCAAATCGGTGAAAATCTATTCGACAGGACACTCTCTTGGAGGCGGTTTGGCGCAGCAGTTTGCGTACTCGCTCCCGTTGGACAATGATGTGCCCCGAGTTCACAAAGTTTTTGCGTTTGATCCCTCGCCCGTTACCGGATATTTCAGCGTTAAGCGGTCAGTTCGCACAAGAAACCGAACCGGATTGCTGATCGACCGTATTTATGAACGAGGCGAAATCCTTGCCTATGTTCGGTCTATCACGAACTTCTTCTGGAAGCCTTCGGCAATAAATGCGGCGATCCGTCAGGTCCGATACAACCTGTTCTACACGGTCCAGCCATTCGCTGGACATTCCATTGCTGAGCTCGCGGAAAAGCTTTGGGAGTTAGTCAACTCGCCGGCAAATGTGGGACGCGTTATTGGTGAATGGAGAAGACCTAAGATTGTCTTCAGAAGTAAACCCGCAGTAACGGGTAAACAAGGACCGCAAGTCACATCAACGCTGAAATCCTCGCCATGAAGTTCTTGCCGATGCTGTCTTAAGCGAAGTTCGTTTCAATAAGATCAAGATTTCGAAAGGCCCGCGGCAGAGAAATCTGTCCAGGTCGTGGTTGTGACCTGCCGCCGGCGATAAGCCGTAAGCGAAACCAGGAAGGCCAGTCCGACCGCGGTCAACGCGAGGACGCCCGGTTCGGCAACCTTGGCCACGCTGAGTTGACCCGGCTGCGTGGGACGCGCGCCGTTCGCGAAACAGCTGGCGGAGACGCAGCTCACGGAAAAGTCGGTCGTAAGACTGTCGTATTCCCCGGGAGTCGGCGGCAAGAATTGAATCGTATCGGCCGGATCGAAATTGAGAGTGGCAGTCTGATCGGAATTCTGGATTGAGAGTTCAAAAAGATCTCCCGTGTGCGCCGGGTCGCCGAATGTCGCGAGCCATGTCACGGCACCGTTGAAATCGGCCGGCCCGCTGGATTGAATGATTACGTTGGAAATCGTATCCGTCGCAGTATTCCAAAGCCACGAGCCACTGTACGTTCCTGAAAACGCCGGGATACCTTTCACTGCTGTTACATTGGAGAACGAAACTTGAAGTTCATCGGCCGCGGCAATCGTTGAAAACGAGAGAGTCAACAGAACCAGCAGAAGGATTCTACGTACAGTCACGAGGGGCCCCCTTGGGAAAAATGCAATTCACTCCGTCACGCGACGCCTTGGCTATCCGGGGACGAAGAGGCCAACAGCATCGCTTATTTGTCTATTATTACATGGTTCGGCGGAGCCTGGAATGATCAGACGGCCCTGTCGACAGCGCCACGTCAGAGGTTGAGACAGTCGATGAAAATAAAAGACTTCGAACGATCGCTGAGTGCGATCGACCCGCCGTCGGGGCTGACCGAGGCATTGATCGCTTTGTGGTGGGATGCGCGTGGTGATTGGGAGCGCGCCCATTCGCATGCGCAAGACGACGAGGGGCGTGACGGCGCGTGGGTGCATGCCTATCTGCATCGCAAGGAAGGCGATCGAGGAAACGCGGGCTATTGGTACGGACGGGCAGGAAAAACTTTCTGCGAAAAACCTCTACCGGAGGAATGGCTTAGCATTACGCAAGAGCTGCTGGCGAAGTGAGCCGTTTTCACAGTAGGATTCTGCACTCGTTGGCCCGCCATCGCCTGGCCGGAGCTGCGATGGTACTCATCTCAACTTGCTGATGACACGGGCGACTCTCGCACGATTGAGTTTCTAGAAAATCTTGTGAATTACGAACTGGAGTACGGACTCACTCCTGATGACTACGTTTGGGCTGGCGTTCCGTATCCGTCGGCGAATCCGGGATGCAAGCGCTATACGGGTTGGAGCAATCATGGCGAGGATTGTGTCGAGCCGCATGTCGTTGAGAGCTGATTTTCAGGACAGATGGTGGAGGGACTAAACCACTATCTTTTTGGGAAATGCCCATTGATCAATTCCCATATCTTTGCCAGGTGATGGTCATCGTGCTCTGCGACAAAATACAGATGATCCACGAGCCGCATAGGCTCTTTGAGACGCGGATGCAGACTGGTTCGCGTAAAAACGTCAGGTTCAAATGTTTTCAGACGCTCCACCAACCGAAGCCGTGCTGTGCGGAATCCAGCCAGAATCTCCTTCAAATATTGGGCGTTGTGGTTGGCTTCATCGGTCTTGCGATTGCCCAGGTCTGCGACGGTGAGTGTGTCTCGGTCGGCAAGGAAGTCATCCACACGCACCATCCATAGAGGTTCGAGATCGAGTAAGTGGCCTGCGTGCTCTTGAGCTGACCACTTCTCCTGCGGTTTGCCGAGCAACACATCGGTCGTCACCTTGCGCAATATCTCTTCCAGGCGAACGGGCGCGCCCCACAGGCGGACACAAACGTTGGGATACTGTTCCGTCGGAAACGTAAAGTCGAACTTCCGGTCGAACCACACCGGCACTTTGCTGGATAGCTGGCGGCGCAGATTACCCTCCCATCATGGTCCCATCTGGAACAGCGAATCTTTAGCGCAGCGGCCGTGAAAATCAATCGACGGCGGCACGCGAGCGGACTTCTTCGGAGGTTAAGCCATAGAGTGGCGGCGTGACGATGCCGAGCAATGACAGGTAAATGTAAACTTGCCCGCGATGATGTATCTCGTGTTCGACCATCAAGCGCAGCCACTTCCACGTAGTGATGGGGGCATCATCGGGTGTTTTGCATTTCTTCTGTAGATCTTCATCGGTGAGTCGTCCGAAAATTTCCATCGATTCCGCGTGCAAGTGTTCGACAAACGCCATCACGCTATCGTAATCGTCCGCGAGTTCTCTTCCGTGCGTCGTGTAACGAGCCGGACGGCCTTGCACGTTTTCCGCCCACATATATCGTTCCGTTACCGCCAGATGCCGCAACAGATCGCCCAAAGTAAACTTGGCCGGCGCATAGGTCCAATCGATCTTGTCCGGCGGAATACAACGCGCCACGCGCATAGTGCGCTCCCGCACGTTACCAAAATAATGAAGGAACGGGCCGATCGTCCGTATCTCCATGATCCTCCGGTCACACCGAACGGTTCAGATAACCACTCTGTTTCTTCTTCGGATGTATTTCAGGAATTCGCTTTCACTTCCCGGCACCAAATGTCTCCACAACCATCTCAACCTCCACGCAGCAACCAAATGGAATCTGCGACACGCCCAGGGCGCTGCGCGCATGGGCTCCTCTCTCTGCAAAGACTTCGGTGAGCAATTCGGATGCGCCATTGGCGACCATGTGGGCCTCCGTGAAATGCGGCCCGCTGTTGACGAAGACCAGAAGTTTGACAATCTGTCGAACCTCATTCAGATCGCCGATGGCGGCCTGAAGAGTGGCAAGTAATTCGATGGCCACGCCGCGTGCCGCTTGTTTCCCTTCAGTGGAGGTAATCTCCTCGCCTAGCTTGCCGCACCAAAGCTTTCCATCCTTCTTTGCGAGCCGCCCCGATAAATGGATCAGGTTTCCGGTCCGGACAAACGGAACGAAAGCGGTAACGTAGCCATCCACCACAGGGGGTGGAACGTCGGGCAAAGTAATCTGCAGATTCTTCAGTCGTTCATAGACCGACATCATTCGCTCCTGGGAGCTTCCCCTTGGTCGCGACATCTTGAGTTTTGTTGGTGTGATTCAAGATCACCTCAAGGGATCGCTTTACCTGTGAACAAAATTCCGCGGCGTTATCGTTGCAACACGTTGATCAGGCGGTCGATGTCCCGCTCTGAATTGAACAAGTGAGGTGAGACGCGGATCTTACCGCCACGCATCGCAACGACAACATGTTCCTTCTGCAACCGCTGATAAAGCTCGGATGTCTTTTCCGGGGTCGCCGCAGTGAAACACCCGTAAGGCCCGCGCTCTGCGGAGTCCAGCGGGCTCGCCGGGACGCATCCTTTCGGAAGGCGTTGGAACAAGAGATCAATCAATTTTCGATTGTGTTCGAACACCAATTCGGGACCAGCCCGCAGTACAAAATCGACTGAGGCAGCCATAGCTGCCAGGTTGAAATTAAAATAAGTGGCCGCCTCCGCCGTATCCCAGCGCTTCGCACTGCGGGATGGAGCGGGATCGACGAAATTTAACTTAAAAAAATCATCTTCGGCGCCCTGGGCCGTCCAATAAAACGGACCTGGACTCACAGTGTCTAAGTGTTTGCTCTTCGCCCAAAAGAATCCCGTGCCATAGGGACTAAGAAGCCATTTATATCCGGCACACACCAAAAAATCGGCGCCGAGCTCGTTGACATCCATCGGCACCACCCCACACGACTGGCTTACATCGAGCAGCAGCAGCGAACCCTGAGCATGGCATGCCGCAGCCACGCGGGCCGCATTCAACAGTGACCCGTCGTCAAAGCGCACATGACTGACGGAAACGACGCGCGTTCTGGGCGTGAGCGCGTGGATTAGATCATCTGCCGTGATGAAGCGCTCTCGCGCCTCCACGATTTTGAGTTTCACTCCGTGGCTTTCTTCCAGGGGTTTCCAGGTGGTATATTGCAACGGAAATTCTCCCTTGGCAGTAATAACCTCGTCGCCCGGCTTCCACTTCAGGAAGTGAGCCACGGCCGCAACGCCCGTGCTTGCCCCGGTTGTGAGAGCGATTTCTTCCGATTTCGCCCCCATCATTTTCGAGAGGGATACCCGAATTCGGCTTGGAGCCTCGAAGAAAACAGCGTCGTCCATGTGATGCGGATATTTGTTGGCTTCCACTGAGGTTTGCACCGCATGCAGAGCCACACGGGGGAGCGCCGCATGGGCTGCAGTGTTCAAGTAGATTGCATCTGAAATCTCGAACCACTGCTTCTGCCAGTCGGTTGCGGTTTGCGTTGTGGCCATAACGTCTCCTCCTCTTTCTACTTGGCAGTCGGTTACGTTTCCAGCCTCACGCTTCTAGCTTTCATGTAAGGCAACGATTGGATCGACCTTCGTCGCGCGGCGAGCGGGAATGTAGGTGGCCAGAAATGCGACGATCATCAAAACCAGTGGAACCGTCGCGAACACGGTTACATCGATCGCGTGAACACCGTAGAGCAAAGTTGCAATCATCGGCGCGGCGGCCGCAGCAAGCACCAACCCGATTGAAATTCCAGCGCCCGCGAGCAACAGTCCCTTCCCGAGAATCAGTTTGAGGATATCGGACCGATTGGCTCCCAAGGCCAAACGTATTCCAATCTCGCGGGACCTCTGGCCAACCATGTAAGCCAGCAGTCCATAGATGCCAAGGGAAGATAAGAGCATCGCCACGGCCGCGAACGCGCCAACCAGTTCCGCCGAGAATCGACGCGGTGCGATAGAAACATCCATCACATCGGTCATCGACCGGACATTGAATACTGGCAGTCCAGGATCGACGGTTTGTATCGCAGCCCGGATCTGTGATTCGAGGAGTGATGCGGGCAGTGCCGTCCTTGCCACCACGCTCATGGTCCGCCCCGATTGCTGATAGATTGGTCTGAAAATATGGGGGACACCGTCTGTGTCGAGTCCGTCTTGCTTCATATCCTTGACGATGCCGACCACGGTTACTAAAGGAAGGCTGGGATTTCCCCCTAACCGCAAGCGCCTCCCGACAGGATCGATGCCCCACCAATAGCGTCGCGCCGTAGTCTCATCGACGATGGCTACTTCCTGCTTTCCTCTTTCATCGCTTTCAAGGAAAAACCGTCCACGAATCAGTGGAGATTGCATCAGCGTGAAGTAATCCGGGCTCACTCGAATTACTTCTGCTGTTAAACCCTGCGATGAATCGGCCACGCGGTCCTCAATCACAAGCGCGGCGGTTATCGTTGGGCGCACGCCTGGCAAATCCGAGGTCATGGCGACCCGATCGACTCCGGGAACCGCGTCCACACGCCGGATAACGTCCCTGATAAACGACGTCCTTTTTGAGAAGTCTCCGTATACATCCGTCTTGGGGTCGTTCGGCACCGGTAGCCAGAAGCTTGCAGTAACTACCCTCGAAGGATTAAAGCCCGGATTCTCCTGAAGCAGTCCCCAGAAAGTCCGCAGGAGCAAACCGGCTCCGACCATCAACACAACCGCAAGCGCCAATTCGGACACGATCAAGAGGCTCCTCAATCGGAATGTCCTGACGCTGTAACCGGAACCTTGAGCGCCTTCCCGAATTGCGGCCGTCATATCGGCTTTCATCGCCTGAAAAGCGGGAGCGAGCCCGAATATGATTCCGGTGAAGATGGAAATCAGAAGCGCAAAAAACAACACAGTCCGGTCGACACCCACTTCGGCAAGCCGAGGAACTGAAATGGGAACGAAACGAATGATGAAACCCAAGGTCAATTTCGCCGCGAGCACGCCTGCTATACCTGAGATAAGGGACAGCACCAGCGACTCCGTCAACATCTGGCGCACCATGCGCCCACGCCCTGCCCCAAGCGCCATCCGCAGTGACATTTCCCTTTGTCTTGCCGAGGCGCGCGCCAACAGGAGGTTTGCGACATTGACGGACGCGATTAGCACGACCAGGACTACCGCGACCATTAATACCAGCAATTGGGGACGCACCTTGCCTACGAGTGCGTCCTGCAAAGATTGGAGCTCAACGGACCATTTGGCCTCAGGCGGATAATCATTCGGGAAGTCCGTTCGGAGTTCGCCGGCCATTGCCGTCAGTGCCGCTTGAGCCTGTTCAATACTGATTCCCGGTTTCAGGCGTCCTATAGCCCCAGGCAATATCCTCACGTTGCGCGCGGGTTTTGGAAATGGATCTGCGCTAAAACCGGTCGTAACCCATACTTCGACGTCTTTGGCGATCGTCTTTCCGGGGTGGCGGAATCCGGCAGGAAGAACTCCGACGATCTCGTATGGATCATTGTCCAGCCGTAGATGTTTTCCGAGAATATTCGGGTCGCCGCCGTAGGAGCGGCGCCACAAGCTATCGCTGATCACCGCTGCTTCTGCGAAACCCAGCGCAACGTCTTGGGTGCCAAATAGACGCCCGATTTGGGGCGATGCGCCAAGCATGGAAAAATAGTTGGGGCTCACGCCGAGCGCTTCAAGACGCTCCGGATCTTTGCCGCCGATCAAGTTGGCGCTGGTGGGCCAGACAATGCCTACTTCCTGGAAGACGCCGGCTCTCGACTTCAGATCTTCCCACTCGGGTACTGAGAAGGGGAGGTCACTCAAGCCTATTCCCGGATTGTTGAAAGTGATTTTCACCAAACGATTGGGGTCGTGGTACGGCAGGGAACGCAATAGCACCGCATTTACGATGCTGAAGATCGATGTGTTCGCTCCGATTCCCAATGCCAGCGTGAGAACGACTACCAGGGTAAAGCCGGGGTTCTTCCGCATGATGCGGAAGGCGTACCGGACATCTTTGGCCAGTGTTTCCATGATTCCTCTAGTGAATCAATTTCCGATTGTTCAAACTTCGAACGGATGTACGTTTCGACGTCGCCGCTTTACAAGTGGAAGCATCCATGTCACAGTATTTAGGCATTTAGCTTAATGTCAAATACCAAATTGGTTGGGAGAGAGAATGAAAGCAGATCGCGTCTTTCGGGCGCTGGCCAATAAGCACAGGCTCGGAATATTGTTTTGGCTACAGAAGCCCAGGGCGCACTTTCCTCCACAGGTCGCCGGAGACCTTGTCCAGGATGGAGTCTGCGGCTGTTTGATTGCCAAGAAACTTCGCGTCAGCCACCCAACTGCAAGTGAACATCTGAAAATCCTGGCGCAGGCCGGCCTGATTCGAGGAAAGCGGATTAAGCAGTGGACTTTTTATAAACGCGATGAGGGTGCGATTCGGAAACTAAAGAAAACGGTATTTTTCAATGTTTAGAACATATCGCGAGTGAAGGAAGACGAATACCTCTGCCGTGTTTGATTGCCGGAAAATCTTGTTCTTCTACAACAACTCGCCGTCCTGAAACGACAGCATCCGAAACTTGGACTGCTCCGCATACGCAGTCTGCCGGGAGGACCAAATGGCAGAGACGTTCGAAGCCTACCGAACTCGAGTCCTAAGCTATCTTGGCGGTGCGGAGCCCATCGGTGTACAACGAGCCACCCCATCGCAGCTCGAATCGCGCCTGCACGATGTCGCGCCCGAGGTGTTGACCCGGCGTCCTGGTCCTGAAAAGTGGTCAATCGCCGAGATCGTCGCGCACTTGGCGGACGCGGAGCTGGCAATGGGCTGGCGATTGCGAAACATGCTGGCGAATCCTGGCGTGGCCTTAACGTGGTGGGATCAGGCGATATGGGCAGAGCGCTTGGGTTACGCGCAGCAAGATGTGAGCCTTTCGGCAGGGGTCTTTCGGCCGCTGCGCGAGAGCAACCTGCGACTGTTGGAATCGGTCCCGCGTGCACGGTGGGTGGAGTGCTATGGAGTCCACGAGGTACGCGGACGGCAAACGGTCGAGGAGTTCGTCCGCTTGGAAGCGGCACATGACTTGAACCATCTTCGGCAGATCGACCGCATCTTGGGTGGGTCAATGTAGTGGTAGCCGCTTGCCTGCCAACGCCTGTTCGTTTTCGCCAGTTCGCTACAATTCCAGCCTAGCCGTTCTATGCGCCATCTGATGCCAATCGTTACGCCGCGCCTTATATTGCGTCCGCCAACGCTTGGCGATTTGGATTCAATCCAAACCGCAAAGGAGGAAGCGTGGCACGATTTGCAGCGGTGGATGAGTTGGGCCTTCGACAACCAACGGTCGCGGCAAGCCATGGAAGATTCTATTCGACGAACGATGGACTACCAGAATCAATCAGGAATCGCTTTGGCCGGATTCCATCGGATCAACGGGGATTTCGTCGTCCGCACCGCATTGGATATCACCTCTGAGCAAGGTGTCTTTGAGACAGGTTACTGGGTCAGCCCCAAATACGCTGGACAAGGCTTGGCGACGGAGGCGGCGAACGCAGCTATTCGGTACGCGTTCGGCCACCTTGACGCGAAGGCAATCAGTATCGGGTACTTCGACGGAAATGAACCGAGCAAGCGCATCGTGGAGAAATTGGGGTTCCAAAAGCTGCACGTTGCCCATCATGCGGCGACCCGTTGCCTCGATGGCGCGAAACTCGATCGTCACGAATACATCCTGAAAAGCCCCGACGCACTACCCCAACTTTACGTTTCATGGGGCTAAGGCAATCTGGATTCAACCCAGCACTAACTTCTAGTTGCAGCCCGACAGCAAAATCAGGTGCAGTTCGCCATATCACACGCCGCTCCTTCCGAATTGCTCCGCGTTTCCGAGCAATTCGCGAACAATTCCACATCCCCAACTCCGCGCATTTCGTCCAACGGGCCGGACGCGCCCGCGCCCGCGTAGTGGTCAGGCACCGTTCCCAACCGTGGGTCCGAAACGTGTAAACTGTGCGGCATGCAAGCCAGGAGCGATGCGACGGGAGAGTGGATCACGAATAAAATTCTGGTTGTGGATGATGACGTGGAGCTCTGCGAATTGGTTCAACAATACCTCGGTTCGCAGGGATTTCATGTCGATGCCGTTCATGACGGCACCGCCGGTGTCTCGGAATCGCTTTCGAAATCGTATGACCTGGTAATTCTTGACGTTATGCTTCCCGGAATTCGCGGCTTCGAGGCACTACGGCAGATTCGGGCCAAGTCGGCGGTCCCTGTGGTGATGCTGACCGCGCACGGTGAGGACGTCGATCGCATCGTCGGACTGGAGATCGGCGCCGACGATTACATGCCCAAGCCGTTTAACCCGCGAGAACTGGCGGCGCGGATTCACGCGGTCCTACGACGGACTGCGGGGACCACTCGCGAGGGCAAGGCGCAATCCGTGGTTGCGCTGGGCGATATTCGACTCGATATGTTGTCCCGAACCGCATACCAGAAAGACCGTCAAGTCGAGTTGACGTCAGCGGAATTCGAACTACTGACGCAATTCATTAAGGCACCGGGACAAGTTTTGGCCCGCGAAGATCTAGTCAAGAACGCACTCGGCCGTGAGTCGGAGCCGTCAGACCGGAGCCTTGACGTCCATATCAGCAACCTGCGAAGGAAGCTCGGATTCGCCGAAGACGGTGCGGAACGGATTCGGGCCATTCGAAATGTGGGATACGTTTACGTGGTTGCGACTTCACCGCTCTGAGCACAGTCAGGTGAAATACGCTTGAATAGCCTGTTCCTCAAGATCTTTCTGTCGTTCTGGCTTGCCATGGTGCTGGTCAGCGCGACCATGATCGTCTCCGTCGTTACGACGCAATCGCAATTTCGAGCCATGCGGGCGGAGGAATTTGACAGAACTGTGATGCCTCTCATGGCCGCTCGTGCCGCCGATATTTTGGATGATCACGGCATGGGGGCTCTGGCTGACTTCCTTTCTTCGCTGCAGACCACCCTCCACTGGCAAGCGTACCTTTTCGACGATGAAGGCAAGGAGATCCTCTCGCAGCCGACGGAAGCCGACGTCGATGCAATGGCAACATCCGCGCTGCAATCAGCTGGAACCACTATTCAGACTTCTCACGGAACGCGTTTTGCAGCGACGCGCACCACCGGCTCGATGGGCACACACTATGTGCTCGTGATCGGTACTAAAGTGGAGTCAGTCACTGATGTCTTGCGTGCTCCTATACAAGTCCAGTTTGTCAGGGCCGCGGCCGTTCTCTTTATCGCCGGTTTCGTCTGCTTTTGGCTTGCTCGTTACATTACGGCCCCGATTCGTGACTTGAGGGCCGCGACACATCGACTGGCAACTGGAAACTGGAGCGCACGTGTTGGCGATGCCGCGACCCGGCGCGCGGACGAGCTTGCAGAGCTAAGCCGCGATTTCGACCACATGGCTGAGCAAATCGAGTCGTTAATTTCTTCTCAGAAGCGTCTATTTGCCGACATCTCTCACGAACTGCGTTCTCCCCTGGCACGACTCACGGTAGCTTTAGGGTTAACGCGCCTTCACGCCAATCCGGAGTCGGTGAAAGGGCTTGATCGAATTGAAACGGAAGCAGGCCGTCTGAATACGCTGATTGGCAATCTGCTGCGTTTGGCTCGTTTGGAGGGTGGCAGCGAGTTCCTGCAAGGCGAAGAGGTACGGCTGGACCAGGTGGTCGCTGAAGTCACGTCAGACGCAGACTATGAAGCACAGAGCCGCAATCGGCACGTGCGTCTGGTGAAATCGGAACCATGCGCCATTTTGGGGAACAAGGAACTCCTTCGCAGCGCCGTGGAGAATGTGATTCGAAATGCGGTCAACTACACGGCGGAAGGGACGGACGTTCAGATTTCGCTACAGCGGATCGCCGCTACCGGCGGCGACACGGCGCTGATCAGTGTGCGCGATCATGGGCGAGGAGTTCCAGACGAGGCTCTCCCTGACATCTTTCTTCCTTTTTACCGCGTTGGCGATGCGAGGGATCGCTCGTCGGGAGGTTCTGGGCTCGGGCTCTCCATCACGGATCGCGCGGTACGCCTGCATCGCGGCTCAGTTCGCGCCGTCAATTGTAACGGCGGCGGGCTGCTGATCGAGATACGGCTGCCGTGCGCCGGAAAACTCCGGAACGAGCCGGAAAAAGTTCTTTCGGCCTGAGCGGCACCTCGCTAGCCGTTTTCGTTGTGGGAATTCCGCCGCCGATACACCAGGTACGTCATCGCAGTGCATATGAAAAAAGGCGGAATGATCAGAACAATGATTCCATTTTGTAGGGCGTGAATCGCCCGGGAGCCGGCCGCCGCGGCGCTCTTATAACAAAGCGCACAGCCCTGAGCAGAAGCAACATTCGGAAAGATTACGGCCGAGAGAATCAGAACTCCGAAGACAGCGATGAAGATCGTTCCCGGGTATTTCTTCATTTCAGCAACCTTCCACACGCGAACGCATGAAAACTTGTCTAACGCATTCCGATCGTCGTCATCCGATAAGCATCGGGCCAAATCTGATTCATCATGAGCAAAACAAAAATGATCGAAAGCAGGATGCTCCACATCATCACTCGTCGCTCGAACTTCAAGTGCATAAAGTAGAGCACGCCGATTGCGGACTCAGTCACTGCCAAAAGCAGGAGCGCCGCCAGCAAAGCATGCCTGGAGAGCGCTCGATACGTCAAAAACACTTCCATCGCGACGATGCACAATAGTCCAATCCAGACACCCACGTAAAAACCGGTCTTCGGATCGTGATTCGCAGCCGTCTCGCTCATTGCTCCCTTTCTAGCCTATCTCGCAGCATTCATGAGGTATAGAAGCGGAAACACGAACATCCAAACAAGATCCACGAAGTGCCAATACAGTCCCGTCGTTTCCACGTAATTGTCATCCAGTTTTCCAACCTGAAAGCCGAGCCCGACAACAATCAACGCGATGACGCCTGAAATCACGTGTAGAAGATGCAATCCGGTGATGCTGAAAAATGTCGCGCCGAACGCAACCGGTCCGCCCAAGGGATTTCGCGAGAGGCTCCAACCCTCATGAAACATGTGGAACCACTCGCGCAGATGCATCACTGCAAACAAGATGCCCAAGAGTACGGTTGCTCCCAACCACTTCAGGCTCGAACTTTTCTGTCCGATTTTTGCCGCAGAAACGGCGCAGAGCATCGTTAAGCTACTCGTAAGCAGTATCGCCGTCATCACCATGGCATTAACGATGCTCGATGAAAACTGAAACGGCCTGGGCCAATCCGGCGAACCCACTCGCAAATACGAATACCCAAACAGGATCGCACCGAACGTAATCGCATCGGACGCGATGAACAGCCACATCGTGAGCTTCTTGGACTGAACTCCAAAGGGCGAGGGCTCCATTGTTGCTCCCAAGCCCTCCGCCACCGACACCGATTCGCTCACGTATCCTCCCAACCGCTACATTCGTGCTAACAAAAGAACGATTAGATAAACCCAGAGTCCGTCCATGAAATGCCAGTAAAGAGATGTCGCTCGGATGCCGGTTGTTCTTGCGCTCCTGGCGCGGTTTAATTTGTAGATCAGGTAGCCAAGACCAAGAATCCCGCCGATCAAATGCAGCGCATGTGCTGCGGTAAATACATAGAAAAATGAGGAGCTCGGATTCGTAGCCAGAAAAAGCCCCTGCCAGGCCAGCACGCGCCATGCAATCACTTGACCGACAACGAAGATCCCGCCGAGCCCTAACGTGATGCACAGCCAAGTCATGCCTTCAGAAAAGCGACTCTCGCCTTCCTTCAACTTGGCGAGCGCGTTCTCCATCGTCCAACTGCTGAAGCATAGAATCAGCGTGTCGAGGTATAAGATCTTTGGCAGCTGAAAATGCTGCCAATCGAGAGCGACGCCTTCGCGAACAATCATGGCACTTGTCAGAGCGGCAAAGGTCATGACGATCGCAAATATTCCAATCCACACGCCGGTCTCAGAGCGTTCCGGACGTTCACTCAGTGTAACGTTTGGCAGCCGCGTATTCCTCGTGATCGGTGGCAGCCCGGAACCGCCGAGCTTTTGTCCGGCATGGATCGCGTCTTGAACTCCTACTCCCACATTTGCTCCTTTTGGGCGTTTCGCGTGACACGTCTCATGAACTCTTTGGCGCTGCCGTCTGCATCAAGAAATCAGTCCCGTCTGGTCCATCCACTCCAAGTTCGTTCGGTCCGTGATTCACGACGGGATGCTTTCCGCCGAAATTGTCGAATGGGGGCGGCGAAGTGGTGGACCACTCGAGAGACGTAGCCTCCCATGGATTCTCCGACGCGACCGGTCCGCGGAACCTGCTCCAAATCAGATTCCAAAGAAAGATGAGCTGTGCGGCTCCAGTCAGCAACGCAGCAATTGTGATGAACCGATGCACTGGAAGCAGCGGCGCAAGGTAGTCGTCCACAAACGCGGAATATCTACGGACATTACCCACTAGCCCGAGGTAGTGCATCGGCATAAAGACGCAGTAGACGCCAAGAAACGTCAGCCAGAAATGCCATCTTCCCAGCGATTCGCTCATCATGCGTCCGAACATTTTCGGGAACCAGAAATACGTTCCGGCAAAAACGCCGAACAGCGATGCAACCGCCATAACGAAATGAAAGTGAGCCACGACGAAATATGTCGCGTGAAGATATGTGTCGAGCGAAGGCTGCGCCAAATAGAAGCCGCTGATACCGCCGCTGATAAAAACGGAAATGAATCCAAGGCAGAACAGCGCCGGCGTGTCGAACCGCATTTTCGCGCCGTACAGCGAAGCCGTGAGCAGCAACGTCATGATCGTCGCGGGTATGGTGATGATCAAAGTCGGGATGGAGAAAATATTCGCGGAGAATGGATTCATGCCGCTCACAAACATGTGATGGCCCCAAACCATGTAGCTCAGAAACCCTATCGCTACCATGCTCCCGATGAGCGCCTTTGGGCCAAGAAGAGGCCTGCGCGTGAATACCGGTAGAATCGTTGCGACGATCCCGATCGACGGCAGAATGGCGATGTAGACTTCGGGATGTCCGAAGAACCAGAAGAGATGTTGCCAAAGCAACGGAGAGCCGCCGGAGTGGGGCTGCAATCTATCGCTGAGCACGAGTCCGGCCGGAATGAAAAAGCTAGTACCGGCGACACGATCCAGAATCAACAGCACGCAGGCCGGCAGAAGCACCGCAAATGCGAGCAGCGCGATGACCGAAGTCACAAACCATGCCCACGTGCTATACGGCATTCTCATCAACGACATGCCGCGGGCGCGCAGGTCCAGAGTAGTCGCGATGAAGTTCAATGCTCCCAGCAGCGAAGCGATGCAGAATATCGCGATCGAGATCGCCCATAGGTCCTGACCGAGTGCGAGTCCGGGTCCTGCGTCACGACCAACCGCGCTCAACGGCGCGTACGCGGTCCAACCCGAGATCGGTGGCCCATCCGCGACGAAGAAGGAAGCCATCATGACGACGAACGCGGCGAACGTCGTCCAGAACGACATCATGTTAAATCGCGGAAACGCCATGTCTTCCGCGCCGATCTGAATTGGCAAAAAATAGTTGCCGAACGCGGCGAATGGCGCATTCGTCAAAACGAAAAACACCATCAACGTGCCGTGCATGGTCAGGAGCGAGAGGTAATATTCAGGCGTCATGACGCCGCCGGGCGCTCCGGCTGCGGACAGCTTGGAAAGGAAAGGAATGTGATAGTCCGGATAGGCAAGGTGAATTCGCAGGAGCCACGACAACACCATGCCGATGAACACAGATACCAGCGCCAATCCGTAGTACTGCTTTCCAATCACCTTGTGATCGAGACTGAACACATACTTTCGGATGAATCCGGTTGGAGCCGTGTGCTGGTGCGCGACCGGATGTGTCGAAACCTCATGCATAGAGTCTGACCCCAACTGAGTTGGCGAATAATTCATCGCCTCCTCTAAAATCTCTAACGCCTCATTGCCCCGCTTGTGTCTTCAACCACTGCTCGTAGTCCGGTTCGCTCATCACTTCCAGATAAGCCTTCATGTTGTAATGCCCGAGTCCGCAGAGTTGGGTGCAGACGATCTCGTACTTGCCGGCCTGCGTCGCGGTGAAGTGCAGCGGTATGTTCAGCCCTGGCACGAAATCCACTTGCATGCGCAGTTCGCGAACATAAAACGAGTGCCCGACATCTTTCGAATGCAAGCTCAGAGCAATCGGTCGATCCACGGGCACAACAAGAGAACCGACCACGATGTCATCGCGTGCCGCAACGTCGTTCGCCGGATCGAGCCCGAAGTAATTTCCGCTTCCGTCGTCGATCTTGTCAGGGTGCAGCCCGCCGAACTGCCCATCCGGGCCGGGGTATCGAAAATAGAAAGCAAACTGTTCGGCTTGCACGTCAACTCGCAAGGACCCAGGCTCAGCGGGCGTCAAATAAATCGCGCCCCAGGCCTTGGAGCCAACGAACGTCAGCGTAAAAATCTCGATGCCCACGACCACGATCGCCGCGACCACGATGGACGTCGCGCCACCAGGGAAGCGCTTCGCCCGCGCGTCTTTCGCTTTACCGCTTGCCATCCACGCGAAGCATCCGAGCATCAATTGCCCCGCGAGGAACAAGACGCCCGTGCCGATCAGCGTCTCTTCCAACTGGTGATCCACCGCCTTTCCCGTCGTCGAAATGTTGGGCGGCAACCACCACGTATGCATGACAAAAAACGCGATCGAAACTAGGGTGATCAGCGTTACCAAGACCGCAAAAACTTTTCCCATAGCTCCTCGTATGGATAAACTTCCGCGACAACGAAGCCTGAGTCGCCCAGCTCCCTCTCAACGTCGTCTTCGCCGTCGAACGTCTTAGTACGGCAAAGCTTTGAATGTGAAGTTCGCCGTCTTGGTCTCGGTGGCCCCTATGGTCACTTCTTGGGTCTGCGTTCCGTATTGCTCCTGCCACGCCGTCACTGTGTACTTGCCGGCGGGCAGTCCTTTCAAACTGAAGGACCCGTCGGGTCCGGTTACCGCGTAGTGCGACGTGTTCAGCACGACAAAATATCCGTGCATCCAGGGATGGATGTTGCACTTCACGGGAATGAATTCTGGCTTGTCGTACTTGGTGTCAATCGGAAGCGAACCAGCCGGCTGAGACTTATTCCATTCAGGATTCACCTTCGCGAGCGGATGGATGTTGTGTGAAGTCTGATCGTCGTTGAAGATCTGCAATACCTGCCCTGCTTGCATCGGCAACACGTGGGGCAAGTACTGACAGCCGCGCTGATCGTATCGCACCGTTTCCGCGGGCGCCGCTCCGCCCGAGTCTCCCTCGGAGATATAAACGACCACGTACTGCAACGAACTCTCGGGCCCCGTCGTGACGTTCTCCGTCATTACCGGCGTGGTGTGTTGCTTGGCGCAGGTGGGCTCCTTCGACATGTCGATTGGCTTCATTTTTGGCGGCGTCCCTGTGTACGTCACCTTTCCTGAAATCGCGCCGCCGGCCGGCGGCGGTATCGGCGCTCCAGCGCCGGCCTTGACTGCATAAAAAATCACAGCAGCCGCCGGCAGAAGACACAGAAGTTTCCGATTCATTGAGTATTCCTCCCTGAAGATTTAGTTCCCGCCGCTTGCCGCATCGGGCCCGATCGGCTTGATTTCGGACGCATGCTCCGAGGAATATTTTTTCCAAATATCGAGTTCCGGTGTCGGCATCGTCTGCAGCGTCCGCAAAAAATGCACCAGGTCCCACGCATCGTTCGGCTGAATAACGTCCGCAAACGATGGCATCGGAGTACCGTCAACTCCCGTCATGAAGATCCGATATAGGTCTTGATTCGTCTCTCCGCACTTGAAACGAGACCCGGTTGCAAAGTTATAGGGACGAATCGGCTGATCCTTGCTGTCCGTGAGCGTCGCAGCCGACGGCCCGTCTCCATGTCCCGCAGGGCCGTGACACTTCCAGCACTCCATCTTCTGGAACAGCTCGCGCCCATGTAGAACACTTTGCAGGGTCACGGCAGTTTCCGCTGGAATGTGGATCGGAATGCCAGGCTTATCGGTCTTCCAGCGTGGTGAAAATGTCTTGATGTAAGCCACCACGTCGGCTCGCTGTTGCGGCGTCAGCGGGTTCCACGAAGGCATGTTTGTCGTGACGAATCCACGAGTGACCGCATTGTCGAGGTCGTCGTCGGTTGGCAGAGTTCCAGTCGGCGTCGACCGGCACTTGAAGGTTGCGGCCGTGAAATCGCGCGGCTTCGGGTCGATCCAAGGTGCATTCTCACCCTGCCCGTCGCCCGCCGGACCGTGGCAGCCGATGCAGAAGCGCTTATAAAGCGGTTTGCCACTGCTTGCGTTTCCCGTCAGTGGTCCGACGTGACTCTCTTGCGCCGAACCGCTCGGTAACTGAGCGGCGAACAGGAGAGCAACGCCGACCGTCATCGTGGTGATTGCGATTTTTGTTTTCATCGTCGCGCTCGCCTCCTAGAAGTCGAAATCGAATCCGAGCATCACGCTGCTGCTCCAGACTGGATTCGCTGTCGAGAAAATTTGTAGTCCGCTTCCGTCACCACTCAGCGGCAGGAAGCCGTTCGATTTAACGATGGAGTATTCGCTGTGAAGCGCCAGGCCCGCTCTACTGAACATGATCGGATACCACCGGTAACCGAACGAGTAGGCCCGGACGTTTCCGTAGTCGGTCGGGAAACCGGCATTCACGAAGGGCTGCTGACTGACGTCAATCCTCTCGACCCTCGCGAAGAAAACGTTCTGTGTATTCACGTAGTAGTGTCCTTCGAGGAATCCGCCGGCCCACGCGGGCGGCTTCGCGCCCGGAGGCAGAGCAGATGTGGACGAAATGCCGGCGCCCAAATACGGATTGTCATGCCCGTACATGAACAGCGGCATCAGTTCGAGCTTCTTCAGGAAAAAGTCACCGGCTACGCCAGCACGATAGAAAGGCTTGTTCCCCAAGCCGACGAGCTGGAGTGTTGTCGTACCGCCGCTTCCGTCCGGCGTAGTACTCGTCTCAAAGTAGGTAGGTCTTTCTCCGATGTAAGCGAATGCCCCGATCCTCTGGAGACCGAGACTTCCCGCGTTAAATGCCTGGCTGAACGCGAGATTGACGTCGTATCCGCGATTCGCGGGCGTCCCAAATCCGCTGACAAATCCGGGATTGCCGTCGTTGCTGCTCAGCACCGAAACCGAGTATCGCGTGTAACTGTTCTTGGAATGTCCCGCGATCTCGACTCCGAGCTGATTGTCTCCGTAACCGAAATCGTTAATCGTTCCGGGAACGTCGTAGTGATACCCCTGATAGAGACCGCCGTTATTCGAGAGGAACAGGAATCGCTTTTCGGAGATCAGGTTGTCGAGTTCAAATTTTCCGAACTTGACGTTGAACCAGGAGCTCCCCTTGATGTTGTCAAAGCGAACGAAGGCGGACTCGAAGTGCCACGAAGCGTTCTGGTCCGAAGAAGGCAGGAGAACGAACGATATATTTTTGTAGAGCGTCCCGGCCGACCACAGGTCCATCCCGGAAAGATCAAATCCGTTCTGTTGCACCGTGCCCGCGACGAGCGTCGAACCCGGTCCACCGCCGGGAATCGAGTCGACCGCCAAATTATTTGTGCTCTCTCGGTGCCAATTCGGCGTTATACGAAATGTGATGGGAAAGTAGCTCGGGTTCTGCCAGATGGGAGAGTCGCGCTCGTTGCCCAACTGATAGCCATTGTCGCGAAACACCTGCCCGAAGTTGTTCAGCTCCGGCCACGCGGTATGACATGCCGAACAGGGCAATCCATACTTTCTCGCGAAGGCCGGAATTGCTCGAACGTGCAGACTCGGCAGCGGTGCCGCTTGCGCCGTCGGAGCGTGCCGGTTGAACGTCACCAGCAACAAAAGACAAGCGACACAGAATGCGCTGATCAGCGACCATCGCAGTGCAATTGCTCCGATCGGAAATCTCCTAGGCATACACCCTCCTGCGCGAACTCAGAGATGGTTTTCGGGGATCCGAGACCAACACTTCACGAACAGAAATTGATGAAATTTGACCGTAGAGACTGATAGCGAACGGACCGGAGTTGAGAAGTTCTGACTTGATGCGGGAGTCAAGCATTCGAAAAACTGCCCCCAAGAATTCAAAAAACGACCGGAACATACTCTTTGAGAATTAAGAATGCAAGCACAAAAATTAACTTATCTTAACTTTGCGGAGCCATTTGAGTCCTATTACGCGATTCTTGGGTTCGATTCCGACATCTAGACCCGTTCCAGCGAGATTATTTCTTAACTTTTGGATTGACTGCTTAAGGTAAGGAGGTGTATCAGTTTGGACCGTACTCCTGGCCGCGAAGCCGTAGGGGTGGTTTCTCAGGATCAGGGCTACACGTCGGCAATCTCTAGAACCATTGGGGCTCAAAGGCCTTTGATCCGAAGACCATCTTCGCGCTTGGTCTTTATATTCAAACGAAGCTTCGGTGTCCTCGCCGAGGCGTTCCTACTCTTCATCCTTCTTCAAGTGCCCGCCATCGCCTCGCCGAGTAAGGACAAGAGTGACAGCTGGGGTGCGGGCTTCGCCGTGGAACTTCCTTACGCAGAGGCGGATGTCGTATCGGTCGTCCAATCGGTCGCCGAGGATCACGTTATTCGTGGCACATATGTCTACGAACGCGAAAAGATCTTGAACGACGCTGTTTCCACAAACTCCTCAAGCTTTTTTGGCTCTTGGCAAGGCCCCGGCCACGCATTCTACAAAGTCCGCAAGGACGCTCTCGCTCCACGCAATTTCAAAGAAAGTGCCGACATCGGCGCAATCACCATTCGCTATGTCGTTCACGGCACCTCTTCCAATAGCACGCATCTGGAAATTTTGGCGGTGTTCGTCGAAGACGGCACCAAGCGCGTCCATCCCTCAAATATCTCCGTGGAGTCCGCCGAGTTCACTGAGATCCAAAACCAATTGCAGACGCTGCAGCGAGATCGCCAACGAACGGAGTCGATGCACGCCGAGAAGCAGCGCGAAGAAGAGCAGGCAGCTCTTGCCGCGAAACAAGCCAGCGAGGAATCCGCAGCGTACGAAGCCGTCGAATCGTCGATCGATTCGCTCCAGAAGCGGGCGAGGGAACTCCAGCGGACACTTGAGGTTCGCGTCCAGAATTCAAACACGGATCTGAAGGCCGCGCCCTTCCATAGCGCAGCCAGCCTCGCAAAGCTTGCGGTGAATGCCGACGTGCTAGTTGAAATCGTCACGACATATTGGTATGGCGTCGAGACCGTGGATGGACATCGGGGATGGGTACGTCGCGATCAGGTTGGGCCACTGCCGTGATGAAGAATCACTCGGATCGGAACTCACGAACCAGCAAAAGTTGTATCAGCTTCGTTCTGTTGTGCGTCTGCTTTTCGATGGTGGCGACCGCTCAGCAATCGGCCAACCAACGCAGCTTCTTCACTACTTCGTCAGATATAAGCGGCGCGATTGTGAGGATCGGTGCGACGACGAAAGGCCGGCTTCCGACTCTCGACGGATTCGTTCATCAGCCGGATCAACCGATCGAGCGATACAGCAAAGGTTATTTTGAATGTGCATTTCAGATGATGCCGCCGGTGGATGGCTCCATAACGGTCCGCGTCGTCGCGAAAGTCAGCGCCTGGTACACGGATCCTGATCCGGCCCAATCCGGTTACCGCGTCCTCACTTCGAACGGGCGCTTGGAGTCCGACGCACTCGACCGTCTGGCTGAAGTTCTTCCCGCAAACGCGAGCGATGGAAACTCCTCACGCCTGCCGGCGCCGTCCTCTACCGTGGCGCCTTACACCCATCACCCCGCTCCCGCTTCATCGGCTCCGTCACTCGACCTGAATCCCCGTTCATCCACGCCGTCCTATTCCAGCAGGCCGGCAACACCCGCCCCAATAGCGGGTTCGAACCTCGATATCGTGAAGTCCAATCGCGCGGCGGACGAGAAGAAGGTTACTGAATTGAAGACGTACGTCAGCAACATGGAAGAGATTCAGCGCAATCAAGCGCATCCCAGCGATTTGGCTGCGATCAAGGATGCCAGAACTCCCGTCTACGCGAAGCCTTCCGAGTCAGCGCAGGTTCTGATGCGCGCGGACGCGCAAGATGAGTTTCAGGTTCTTGGCCTCGATGGCCCTTGGGTGCACATTCAAATTTCCGGCGCGTCGCGGGGTTGGATTCAACGCGCGCAACTCCAGATGCCGCCAGGCTTCGCCCAAGCGCAAACTGCCGACGATTCCGCCACTCCTGGTCCTTTCAAAGTTTCCAAAGAAGAGACATCGTCTTTCCACGGCGATTGGGCGCGACTCAAGGGTAAACCCGTGCGGATCGAATGGGTCGAACCGGCGACACCTTCGCTTCTCACCTCCCGCAAGGACAAGCTTGCGTTTGCAAAGGCCGTTTTTCTTCAAGCTTCCGAAAAACTTCCCACATCACCACAGCGACCCGAGGGCATCGTTGTTGTCTTCGACTCGGTCGATGGCGGCCAGATCGCGGCAGCTTTGCCGAGCGTACAAGCTCTCGCGAATCATAGCCTTTCCGACGCCGCTTTCTGGCGTGAGTGCTCCATCGAACCAGCAGAGTCTTTTCTCGATAGGACGTCCCCGTAGTCCGAGAATTTCGAACACCAGACTTCGGCACACATCGACTTCGAAACCAGGGAAAAGCTGGAAGCGGTCTCTTTCATCCGCATTCCTGCCGAGGTCGGCTCCCGTTTTTCGACAACCGGTCATCAGCGAAAGAAGCCAAAGCCTCGAGCCATACAGTGCCCAGACGAATAGCGCGGTCATCGCCGCCGATTCCACCATGTCGCGCCAAGAGCAAGCCGAAGCTGAACGTCAGAACAGCCCGGGAGGAGGGCGTCACATTCGGGAAGGGCACGTATGAGGTACTCGAAAAATTGAGTCTCGCTAACTAGCGCAACACAAAGAAGACAGATTGGTGGAGGCGGGGGGAGTCGAACCCCCGTCCGAAAAGCGCTGCGACACGGAGCCTACATGCTTAGCTCAATTCAGTTTTTGTTCGCAGGCCGCGCTCAGAATGAGCAAGAAACGCAGCCCGCTAGTCCGATGGTTCTCGCCCGAGCCTTGCGGACCGAAAGGCTCAGGCCAGCTCACTGTTTGACGCTTCTGACCGGGCCCATGAGCAAAGCCCGGGGAAGCGTGCGCTTAATTAATTAAGCTGCAAGT
>Ga0209006_10000345_pt1 | contig 46952 bp, 28 predicted proteins | sample JacPin_JW_Ref_O2_FD_188567 | JGI IMG/M metagenome (GOLD analysis project Ga0209006, IMG submission 188567) | Forest soil microbial communities from Algoma, Ontario, Canada - Jack Pine, Ontario site 1_JW_Ref_O2 (SPAdes) (version 2) | ecosystem: Environmental > Terrestrial > Soil > Boreal...
GCAACACCTCGCCGTCAACCTCTTCGGAATGTTCAATGTGACGCGCGCTTTCTTGCCGCTGCTAAAGCGCTCCAAGGGGGCCATTGTTAACAACCTATCCCTGGTGGCTCTCGCTGCCTTGCCGGTCATACCCGCCTACTCCATTTCGAAGGCAGCCGCGTTTAACATGACGCAATCACTGAGAGCGCTCTTGGCCAGCCAAGGAGTTACGGTCCATGGCGTCGTCCTGGGCCCCATCGACACCGATATGAACCGCGACTTCGACATACCGAAGGCCTCGCCCGAGTCGGCAGCGCAGGCTATCTTCGATGGATTGGAAAAAGGCGAAGACGACATCTTTCCCGACCCCGCGGCCCGGTCCATCGCTGCGAGCTGGCGCACTGGCGCAGTTAAGACGCTCGAGCGCCAGTTCGCAGGTTTCGTGCCGGAAAGCGCGGCGATTTCGAGGTGACGTTGCGCAAGAAGGATGAAGCGGCAGCGCTGAGTTTAGTTCCCACTACCAAGACCGGCACACTCGCGCCGGCGCTGGGATCTGTATCATTCGCGTCCGGGTCCTGCCGCTTATTGTGGTGCTGGTCCGGTTGATTTTGCGCCCCGGGCTGAGTCGCTAAGGGCCAGTCCTTGGGAGCGCGGACACTGCGCAGAGGAACAGCCTGTCCGAAAGGTTCTTTTTCTGTGTCGAAATCGACTACCTTCACCCGTCACCACGATAGAGGCGGCTTAGCAGCCATTGTTCGACGAACCAGCTTCGCCACCGAGAGGTGAACGATGTGTCCATTCTGCTTTGCAACCATGGGACTAGTCATTGCCGGGGCGGTCTCTACCGGCGGGCTGGCAGCGTTGGCGGTGAAAATATCTCGCAAGAACCGAGCAGGAGAAGTCCTGCCGAACTCAGAGGAAAGGAAGAATCAAAATGTCGACAAGCACGATTGACAACCCGAAGATAGTGTCACGTGAGGAATGGCTTGCGGCTCGCAAGACACTGCTCGCCAAAGAGAAGCAACTCACGCGCGAGCGTGACGCTCTGGCTGCCGAACGCCGCCAGTTGCCCTGGGTCAAGGTGGAGAAGAACTACGTTTTCGATTCACCAGACGGCAAGAAAACTCTTGCCGACCTGTTCGACGGCAGAAGCCAGCTCATTGTCTATCACTTCATGTTCGGCCCGGAGTGGAACGAAGGCTGCCCCAGTTGCTCATTCGGCATGGATCATACCGACGGCGCCTTACCGCATTTGGCGCAACGCGATGTCTCATTCGCAGCGGTTTCCCGAGCACCCTTGTCCAAAATCGAGCCGTTTAAGAAGCGCATGGGCTGGCGATTTGCCTGGGTATCGTCGTTCGGGACCGACTTCAACTACGACTACCGCGCTTCCTTCACCCAGGAGGAACTGACACGAGGCAAAGTAGCGTACAACTTCGATTTGGTGGAATTCCCCAGCGCGGAAGCGCCCGGAATCAGCGTCTTCTATAAGGACAAATCTGGCACCATCTTCAACACTTATTGCGCCTATGCGCGCGGGACCGAAAACGTTGTCAACACGTACAACTATCTCGATCTTGTTCCCAAAGGCCGCGATGAGGACGCCCTGCCCTTCACGATGTCCTGGGTTCGCCATCACGATCGCTACGCAGATGGCTACTTAGCCGATGCGGATAAGCCCTACTGGCCTGCGGAAGCTACGCCGGCAGGTTAAGTTTTTCGAGAGCTCGCCTCCCTCCGGCTCATGGCCTGGCGTTGCCGAGATGACGTCGGCCAGAGCCGGAAAGAGGAATTTCAATTGAATACTTCATCGGGAGCAGAGGTGGGGTCAACGCTCAGTCCCGCGCTTCCCGCTGCAACACAAAAGACCCCCATTACAAACGTGTAGTTACAAAATGTAGTTTGACATTGACCCATTCCCCAGCTATTGTAGGGAGCGGTGTAATCGCTTACATATGGATTATTCCCCATCCCTCTGAGTCTGGTAGAAGGCAGGCCCTCGGACTTTAACCCAGGTTTTGTTTGGGATTTTGGCATGAACCCCACAGAACTAGGTAGGCATTTTGAGGACTTGTTTGGGTCGGTGCCCCGGATCTTTCGCGCACCCGGCCGGGTTAATTTACTGGGAGAACACACCGACTACAACGAGGGCTTTGTGATGCCCTGTGCCATCGGTTTCTCCACTCGCGTAGCAATTTCACCGCGTCCGGACCGGAGACTGGTAATTCGCTCAGAGGACTTTTCCCAACAGTTTGAATTCGACGTGGATGCGTTACCCGCCCGGGGCCAAGGTGTCTGGTCTGACTACGTTGTGGGCACGGCGGTAATGCTGCGGGAGATCGGCCATCCCATTCCCGGCGCGACCCTGCTGGTTAAGGGCGAAGTTCCAATCGGCGCGGGCCTCAGCTCTTCCGCTGCCATCGAAGTGGCCAGCGCTCTCGCCCTGTTGAGCTTAAATGGGGCGCAGCTTCCACTGCCGGAGGTCGCAAGACTTTGCCAGAGGGCGGAGAATCTCTTTATCGGCGCACGAGTCGGCATTATGGACCAATTTGTGTCCTGCCTTGGGAAGGCCGGGCAAGCCTTAATGCTCGACTGCCGGTCGCTTGCGTTCAAGCTCATTCCCCTTCCCGATGACCTGCGATTGGTGATCTGCAACACGATGGTCAAGCATGAGCACGCCAGTGGTGCCTACAACCGTCGTCGCGAAGAGTGCGACGAGGGAGTGAAGCTTTTGGCGCAATGGGATCCCAGTATCCGCGCTCTGCGGGATGTCCCAATCGAGTACTTGGAACGACATGCTGCTCAGATTCCCCAGACCATCTATAACCGATGCCTGCACGTTGTGTCCGAGAACCAACGGGTACGGGCCGGCGCCGAATGCATGACCGCCGGTGACGTCCGCCGTTTCGGTAACCTGATGCGCGAATCGCACCGCAGCCTGCGCGATCTGTTCGAAGTCAGCTGCCGGGAGCTCGACCGAATGGTCGAAGTCGCCGAGTCTCTGCCAGGGTACTGGGGCGGGCGCATGACGGGGGGCGGGTTTGGCGGCTGCACGGTAAACCTGGTCGAGGCCGTAGATGCGCAAAGCTTCGCCGAACAAGTCTCGGAACGATATCGATCGGCCATCGGAATCAAGCCCGATGTGTACGTCTGTTCCGCGGCAGATGGAGCCGCCGCGGGGTAGCCAGTAGGTTTAGATCGGCTAAGAATTAAAGATATGCTTTTCTTTCCTGTCTTTTTTCGCGGGCGGGAGATAGATGACTCCGCAAGAAAAGACCTGACGATTCAATCCTCAGATGGCTCGCGTCGACTTCCGCATCACCAGATGCGTCGGAATGGTGTAGTCAGAATGGGAGCCGTCTTCTTTCCGGATAAGCGCCTCCAGGGCCGCAAAAGCCGTGACTGCGAGCTGGGTGCGGGACAGCACGATGGTAGTCAGCGGAGGTTGTGTCAAATGCGCGAAGGAAATATCGTCAAAACCGATCAGCGACATATCGTCGGGAACCCTGAGTCCGGCGTCGTAAATGGCGCCCAGTGCGCCAATCGCGGTCAGGTCGTTCGATGCGATGACCGCGGTGGGGGGCTGGCGTAGCTTTAGCAAGCTCCTCATCGCCATGGCGCCGCCATCAATGCGATGGTTTCCCTTCTCGGTCATGCCTCGCTCAGAAAGTCCGCGCGATTTGAGCCCGGAGAGAAAAGCGGCATACCGTATGCGAACCGACTCCAGGTTCATCGGCCCGGTGATGAACCCGATTCGTCGGTGGTTCAACGAAAAAAGATGTTGCATCGCCTCGTGAATGCCCTGCGCATAGTCGATGCGGATGTTCGCGGTGTGAGGGCCGGCTTTGCCCGTATCCATAAATACAGTCGGAATGTTTCTTCGCGCCAGTTCCGCGACCAGGCCAGGATCGGCTTCCGAGGTCATGATGGCCACACCGTCTACTTTGCGCTCCACCATCCGCCGTATACAGCCCGCCATGCGCTTGGGATTGTAATCGGTGTTTCCAATGATCACTTCCTGACCGCGCTGCACCGCCTGATCTTCGAAGCTCTTCACCAGTTCGGGGAAAAAAGGGTTGGTGATATCCGAGATGATCAGGCCCAGCATACGGCTGCGTCCCGACACCAGCGTGCGAGCGTGGGTATTGGGATAGAAGTTCAGCTCTTCGATGGCTTTGCGCACTCGCGCCGCGGTTCCCGGCCTTACCTTATCCGAATTGTTGATGGTGCGCGAGACGGTTGCCGTAGAGACTTTCGCTCTCTTGGCGACCTCTTTAATGTTCATGCGAGCTCACGAGGAAGATGCAGGGGGACAGCATCCATTCTAGCAACCACTGCGGAAAACACAAGAAACACAGCCCCAACAGGAGCGTTCAGCGCCACCGACAAAACTTTACGTTCGATGAACGCAGCATCGGAATGCAGGGTCACGGCTCTCCCTCCAGACGATTCCGAGAGTGGTCTCGACGCCATCGGAAACCGCTTCGTACAGTGCTTGCGCCGCCAAGCTATTTCGTGGCCGCCCGCGGGCCCGCCACGATCCCGCCGCTTTCCCGGATGGTCAGGATCTGGTTCGCTTTCACCTGCGGGAAGCGCTCCAGTTTGCCCGTCGTCGGCCATTTCACTTCGATAACATCCACCGTCTCCGCCTTCCCAAGGCCGAAGTGCAGCCTCAGGTCGCCTTGCGACATCACGCTCGATCCGCTGTGCACCTCATCCATCTGAACATGATCGCCGGTGACCACGCGCACCCGCGCACCGATCGCGGTACGATTGCACTTGGTCCCGATCAGCTTGATCTTGATCCAATTCTGCTTGTTGCCCCCATCGTTGCGCAGCAGGGATGGCAAGTCGTTCATGTTCAGTACCAGCACATCCACGTCGCCGTCGTTGTCATAATCCCCGAAGGCTGCACCGCGACTCGAGAAATGTTCACTGATCCCCGGCCCCATCACCGCCGACACGTCTTTGAATTGACCGTTCCCCATGTTCCGGTACACGATCCGCGGATTCTTGTAAGTCTGCCCAACTTCGTGACCCGCAATCTCCGGATACACGTGCCCGTTGATCTGCATCAGATCCGCCCAGCCGTCGTTGTCGTAATCCAGAAAACCGCATCCCCACGCCACATACCGGCTGTTGACCGCGATTCCCGAGGGAAACGTCACATCACTGAAAGTCCCATCGCCGTTATTGTGGTAGAGATTGCAAGTGTCGTCCGTAAAGTTCGTCTTGAAAATGTCGAGCCATCCGTCACAGTCATAATCGCCAACCGCAACCCCCATCCCGGCCTGTTCGTGCCCCGCCTCGCTGTAGGCGCAGCCTGCGGTAACGCCGATATCGGTGAACGTCCCGTCGTGATTGTTGTGGAACAGCAGGCTCGGCTCAGAATCAACGGCCACGTAAATATCGGGCCAGCCGTCGTTGTCGAAGTCATACGACACCGCGGTGATCGAAAAACGCGCGCCGGGCTTCAGTATCCCCGCCTTTTCGGAAACATCCGTAAAACTCCCATCCCCGTTGTTGTGATACAGCAGGTTCGTATCCCCGATCAGCCCGCGCGGGCCGCACATCACCGGAATCCCTTTCCATTGGCACGACGCAGCCCCCGCCGAAGCGGCCGCCTGCTCCAGATCGAACTTGACGTAGTTGCACACAAAAAGGTCGAGGCTCCCATCCCGGTCGTAATCGAGAAACGTGCACCCCGCTCCCCAACGAACCGGTTCGTTATAAAGCCCAGCCTTGCGGGTCACATCGCTGAACGTGCCGTCGCCATTGTTGTGGAACAAAATATTGTGTCCCCAAAAACAACAAAACAGATCATCCCAGCCGTCGTTGTCATAGTCGCCGACGCACACCCCGGTCTGCCACCCGGTGCGAGCCAGGCCAGATTTCTCCGTCACGTTCGTAAAAGTCCCATCGCGATTATTCCTGAACAGCTGCGAAGTCGGCGATTTCCCCGGCGCCCACTTCTCGTCCAGCCGCGTTCCGTTGGTCAAATAAATGTCGAGCCAGCCGTCGTTGTCATAATCAAAAAACGCCAACCCACTTCCCTTTGCCTCAAGGATGTATCGCTTGTGATCCACTCCTCCCCAAACGTTTGGAACGTTCAGCCCAGCTTCGCGGGCGACATCCACGAACTGCACAGCCGACGTCGCATTCGCACCCGGCGCGTTCGCAGCCGCCGCAGATTGCAGCACCAAACTCCGCCTCCACCTCGACAGCGGAGTGGTAAGCGCATCCATCAGCGTGCTGCTGAAAGCCAGCAGTGAGGAACCAAGAAAATGCCGCCGGGGAAGATTCATTTTGATGATTCTCTATAACCAGTTGACCTGCTCGCATGGTCGCGGGCGACTCGCCCGCGCGCTCTTCGCATTATCTCGCGCCGACAATTCTCGGAAACTTCCGCGGCACGATCCCTTTGCCCTCTTGCACCGCGACAATCTGATCGACCGCCACATCGCTCAACCGGTCAACCTGCCCGCTAGGCCAAGTAATTTCAAGAGACTCGATCTTCGTGTTCTTCCCCAAACCAAAATGGATCCGAGGATCGCTTGCCGACATGTACCCCATCCCGCCCTTGGCCTGTTCCACGTGAGTTTCGCCACCAGAGGTCAATTTCAGCGAAGCCCCGATTCCGTCGCGATTCGATTTCGTTCCAATCAAAAAAATCGTCAGCCAGTGGTTGGCGTTCCCGCCGTCGTTACGCAGCAGCGTAGGATAGTCACCGCTGTTATTCGTGACAATGTCGATGTCTCCGTCATTGTCATAGTCGGCCGTTGCCAGCCCGCGGCCGACCATCGGACGCATGAAGTCCGGCCCCAGCGAATCCGAGACCTTCTCAAACATTCCCTTCCCCAGATTCCGGAACATCAGCAGCGGCTCTTGGTACAAAACCTCGCTGTGATACAGCTGGATATTGTCGAGCATGGCTCCATTGAGCTGCAAAATATCGGGCCATCCGTCGTTGTCGTAGTCGAGAAATTTCATCGACACACCGCTGAGATGAATTGCCTTGTTTCCGATTCCGGAACGGTAGGTATCGTCAATAAACGTCCCGTCGTGGCTGTTGTGGTACAGACGGTTCAATTCAAAATCAAGATGGGTGATGTAAATATCCTGCCACCCGTCTCCGTCCACGTCAGCAGCGTCGATCCCCATGCCCGCTTCATAACGCCCGTCTTCGCTGGCTGCGACGCCGGAATAGAGCGAAACATCTTCAAACGTTCCATCGTGCTTGTTGATGAACAGGAAATTGGGCCACGAGTCATTGGCGATCGCGATATCGGGCCAGCCATCGTTATTGAAATCGGCGAGCACCACGCCCATGCCCTTCGATTCGGGCTTCCCGACGCCCGACGCATCGCTCACATCGGTGAAAGTTCCGTCGCGATGGTTGTGGTAGAGCTTGGTTTTCTGCCCCTTGTAGTTTCCCGGATGACAGTAGGACCGGTAGCCCGGCTTATGTTCGCCGCACCAGATATTGGTTTTCGGCGTCCACTCGATGTAGTTCGTAACCACCAGATCGAGCCACCCGTCTTTGTCGTAGTCAAACCACCCCGCACTGGTAGACCATCCTCCCTGATCGGCCACACCAGCCTTCGCCGTGACATCCGTGAAGGTTCCGTCCCCATTGTTGTGGTAGAGAATGGCGCGATCGTAGCCCGTTACGTAAAGATCAGGATAGCCATCGTTATCGTAATCGGCGACCGCAACTCCCTGCCCATAATGTCCCTCGCCACCCACGCCCGCCTTTTCGGTAACGTCGGTAAACGTTCCATCGCCATTGTTATGGTAGAGAGCACAGCGAAGCGGATGCGGCGGCTGGTAAAGGTCGGTCGCCGCCGACTGGACGAAGAACAGGTCCATCAGTCCGTCCTGGTCGTAGTCAATCCAGGCGACCCCGGTCCCCATCGTTTCCAGATAGAGCTTCTGGTCGGAGGCCGTGGAGTCCTGCTTGAAGTTCAGCCCGGCAGCTTTGGCAACGTCGGTAAACGTGACCCGAATCCCGCTCGAAGACGGCGCAGCAGTGGCTTTTTCGGCGACCGCGCGCTGCGGAGACTTGGTGCCCTGGGCCGCACATCGTGAAACCGCCAGTGAACCGGCGAGCAGCAGAATCCCGATGGCCGGCCCTACGCGGACCAAATCAGAGTTCCTGTCCAGCCTGCCCTCCCCAAATCGAAGCCCCATCGCACCCAATCCTACCCGCACCCCGCCGTTCGCATTGCTCAGCTTTGTCCTGGGTGCCCCATGGCTCGCGTCCTTGGCGAGAAGTCGGAACCACGCCGCAACCCCCTCGGAGCTTCTGGCGGTGCCTCAGCTTCAGAACTGGCACAACCCTCCCGCGTGCAAGCGATTACATTCCCGAACACGCTATGGTAGCATATGAAGTTTCGAGAATCCGGTTCCAGCGAAATGCGGCAGTAGATGCAGTTCCCCTAAACAAACGCCTCGTCATCCTGAGCGCACGCCCATGAGCATCCGGCTGATCGTTTTCCTTGCGACCTCGGGAGTTTTTTGCTCCATGGCGCCCGTTCCGGCAGCGCTGGTCCCGCAAAGTGACGCTCGGGAACATAGCAGCCAAAACCCGAGTGCAGCCCTCGACGCCGCAGAAGCCGCAATCGCCGCGAACAAATTTGACGAAGCCGCGTCCCTGCTGACCACCTACCTGGCAGATCATCCGGATTCCTCAAAAGCCCACTACGACCTGGGTTATGCGCAATTCAGAACTCATAAAATCGGTCCTTCGATCAAGCAACTCTCGAAATCGCTCGAACTGAATCCCAACAACGCCGAAGCGCACAAAGTGCTCGCTCTGAACTGCACCATCATCGGCCGTTACGATCTGGCCGAGGTCGAGTTGCTGGAGGCTGCGCGGCTCAAGCCCGAATCGGCCGAGATCCATTACTTCCTCGCGCGAACCTACTACACCAAAGGCGTCTACCCTCTTGCCAAGACGGAATTCGAAACCACCCTCCGGCTAAATCCCTCCTACATCAAGGCTTACAGTAACCTCGGGATTACCCTGGAAGCCCTCGGCGACAACGACGGCGCCTTGAAGAACTACAACGCCGCCATCCGTCTTGAAGATCGTCAGGAGCAAAAGTCGGAATGGCCCTACATTTATCTCAGCTCTTTCTACAATCGCCAGAAAAACGCCGCCGAAGCTCTCCTCTACGCGCGCAAGGCAGTGGAGGTCAACGCAGCCTCGGATGCTGCTTATTTTGAGATCGCCAAGGCATACCGCACCCAGAAACAATTGCAACAAGCCGTCGACGCCACCCGGCGCGCCATCGCCATCAACTCGCAAGTTTCGGACTACTATTATGTTCTGGGCCTGATGCTGCGCGAGCTGGGGAACCAGCCGGAAAGTGAGGAGGCGCTGAAAAAGTACGCGCAGCTTCAGCAACAATCGAACCAGGCTCTGCCCTACCGCGCCACCCAGGAGCCCCTCCTTGATCCGGACAAACAATGACCCGGAGCCAAAATGCGGCTTAGCTTTGATCTGGGTGCCCTATTTCTCGCTTCCTTTGCGAGACCTTGGGACGCTACCCCAGAAGCTGGAGTTCGACCACGTGAATCGCCCTACTTATGAGTGAATTGGACCCCAAGCGGCGGCGCTTCAGTCGAAGAATCGGTTGGCAGATTGTGCTTCTGCTTTGCATCCCCTCCTTGCCCGCGCAGGCTTCCGGCGCAGTTCCTGCCGATTCAGATCACGTTCAACAATCAATGGAACTGATGAGTGCCGGCGATCTGGAGGGCGCCGAGAAAGAAGCGAAACTGGCGCTCCGCGACTCTTCCACTCGATCCATGGGCTGGGCCACCTTGGGAGCCATTCGGATTCGTCAAAAGCGCTATACGGACGCAGCCGAGTGTCTGAATACCGCCCTACGCCTCAGCCCGGGCCTGGTGGGCGCTCGCATTCACCTGGGCGAGGTTTACGCCCTCACCGGAAGAAAGACGCAAGCGCGAGAGGCCTTCACCTCCATCCTTCGCGCCGATCCCAACAACCCCGACGCCCACTCTGCCCTGGCACAGCTAGAAAGCGACAGCGGCAACTTCAGCGCGTCCTTGAGCGCCGCCGAACCCATTCTGGCGGAACTCCGCCATTCCCCGGACGGCATTCTGCTTCTCGCCAAAGACTACGCCGGCCTGAAACAGAAGGATTCCCTGCTCGCGCTCGTCCACGACTGGAACGCTTTGCCCGAGGCATCGGCAAGCACCAGCACGGCGTTCGCGTCCTTACTCACAAAATCCAGCCTGAATCAGCAAGCCCTCGACGTGCTCGAAAAGGCAAAGAGCAGCGGCGAAGTTTCCTATGACATGGCCCTGGCGCTCGGCAATCTCTACTTCCTAAAAGGCGATCTGAACGGAGCTTTCGAGAGCTATGAGGCGGCCCTCAGCCTGAACCCTGGCTGCGCCGATTGCCTGCTCGATCTGGCCAAAATAGCTTCTCAACAAAAGGATCCGGAGAAGGCTCTGGCTTACTTGATCAAAGCCAAGAGTAAGCAGCCCGAGAACGCCGAAATACTGTTCGAGTTTGGAAAAGCATGCCTGGAGCTGGACTTGCCCGACGACGCGCTCCCCGCGCTTGAAAAGGCGTCGCGCTTGCAGCCCAACAACGATTCGTACTCCTATGTGCTGGGTTCCGCAAACGTGTCCAAGAAGCAATACGAGGCCGCTGGCAAGCTTTTTCAGGCGTTGCTGGCGAAGCATCCAAACGATGATGTCCTGAACTATGCGATGGGATCCCTCTTGTTCCTTGAGGTCAAGCTTACCGAGGCCGCAAAATATCTCCAGCGGAGCATCGAACTCCAGCCGGATCAGACGGTTGCGTATTACTACATGGGCTTGGTCTCCGAGGGGAATGGCGAAAACGATCACGCCATTGCCACATTGCGAGACGTGTTGCGGCGCGATCCCGATTATGCTCTGGCGTATGAAGCGCTGGGCAGGATTCTGGTGAAGGAAAAGAAGTATGCGGAGGCGCAACAGGTACTCGAGAAGGCGGTTGTCCTCAATCCGGAGTCGGTCAAGGCCCACTACCAACTGGGCATCCTGTGGGGTCGCGCGGGCAGGCAAGACGATGCCAACAAAGAGTTTGAGATCGTTAAACAGCTCAATGCCGAGGAGGAGAAAAGGCTTGGCATGCGCCTGCGCATCCTGACGCCGCACTAAGCTGTTAAATCCAGCTGAACGGCCAGCGTGCGGACCGCCCTTCGCATATTCGTCAATTCGTCTTTCCCTGCAGTTCGGCCGTGAAGTCGTCCGCTATTTTCTGCATCGGGGTGCCGCGGGCCAGTTCCGAAGCCTTCTGAAGGACTGCAATCGCGTCCGGGACGCGCCCCTCGCTGGCCAAGGCTTCCGCCAGGCGATAGTAATACTGGAAGGTCGGCTTGCTGGTGGAGGAAATGGCGGCCTGGTAGTCAGTTACCGCCTTGTCAAACTGATCGCGCTGCATCTCCTCCATACCCAGGGCGAAGTGGGAATCAGCGGTGAGAGATCCCTTTCGCGCCACGAATTGCTCATCGCTTTCGTCGGGCCGCTTTTGTAATTTCTCGAGAAGCTCCAGAGCTCGATTCGCGTCCGTCACCGCCTCGGACAATTGTGCTTGTATTTCGTTGGGAGTACCTTTCAGCATCTTCGGCTGCGGCAGGACTAACGCCAAGATGATCAAAGAAAAGGTGTTGTCAGGGTCGAGCTTTAAGCTCTTGCGGCCATCTTCGGCAGCGTCAGGAAAAGCGCCTTTCTCCTGTTCGGCTCTTGCCCCTTCTGTGTAAACGTAAGAAAGGAGTGGACTGTTGGGGAATTTCTTCTCGAATGCATCGGCCAACTTAAGGCGGCCGTCAGGCGCTTTTTCGTTTTGGATTTCCTCGAGGGCCAGTGCCTCGGTAGCGGAGGCCTGGATCTCAACACCGCTTGGACTGGTCAAAAGCGCCCGCATATGCGCCTTGCCGCTCGGCGTGACCTTCCAAATGGCAGCGAGCAGATCATCGTCCGCTCCGGCTTTTCGCAGCTTCTTTATCGTTTTCTCGTCGAGTTCGAAGGCAACGCCTCGTGCCGCGACGGCTGTGAGCGCTGCTTGGGGCTCGTTCTTGGCTTGCCGAATCAGCCGCATGACCTCATCGAGCGACATCGGCGAACCGGTGGTCGTTGAATCGGAAGACGAGGCGGGCGTTGCGGAGGCTGGAGGAGATTGATTCGATTGAGTTTGGGCCGGCGGTGCAATCAGCCGGGAAACGAAAGTCGCCAGTAAAACAGCACCTGCAAGCCTGGGGAACAGCCTACGATCTGGTTTTGTGTTCAGAATAAGCCCAAGCCCTTGATCACACTCAACTTCAGAGACGCGCTCTACGAGCGAGTGTCGCGATCATTTTCATTCCGATTCGTTCTCGAGCGCCTCTACGGAAGAAACGCGGCAGGATCCCCTACGAACCCTGCCGCCACGGGGGAGATAATTCAGCGAAACTGTGGCTAGAACTCCAATCTGAGCCCGAACTGGACACTCCGGGGTGTATCGCACTGGCCAGATATTTGCCCAAAAGTAGAGTCGCTCCAGTTCGTGTCGGGATTACACCACAGGTGGCGATTGAACAAGTTTCCTATATTGGTCTCAAAGAGACCGTGGACCCGTTCGGTGATCGGGATCAGCTTGCCGATTCCAAAGTCCTCGTTGAAATAGTGTGGACTGCGGATCTGCGGATCGTTTTGCGGCTCGTCACCGAACAGAAGGTGATTCACGGGATCGGGATCAGCCCAGGCGGCGGGATTGAGATATTGAATGTTGGGGTAAGGTGAGGGTCTAACGCTGGAGGCGTGTGGCCCGTAGCCTGACACTCCCTTTACCCGGTTTGGCCGCAGCTCGTTACTTCCAAGGAATGTGCACAGCTGGCCGCATCCCATCGAAATGCTGAGCGGGCGGCCGCGGTCGTAACGTTGCGTGGCTGAGACTCTCCAACCACCAAGGATTTCGTTCATCGGGCCAGTGAGGGCGTACTTCTTCCCTTTACCGAATGGCAGCTCATAGGACCATGCGAGGATAAGAGATTGCGGAACGTCGTCGCGGCTCAAGGCCCGGTCGTCGCTAGCTCCATGCAGTGGATTTTGAATTCCCGGGTCATCCCCTGCCAGCACGTCTTCGGCACCGCTATTGATCAGCTTGGAATTAGTGTAAGCGATGCGTCCGAAGAGGCCGCCCGTGAACCTCTTGTCGAGTTGGGCGGTGAAAGCGTTATAGGTGCTGTATCCGTAGGGAACACTCAGGACGTTGAGATCCTGGTATTGCGGCCACGGTTTCAGAGCCTGGTAGAGGCTCCCCACGAATGAAGCGTAGGGCACTCCGTTGGCGGGAGCTTCGAGAGCAGCAGCCCCCTGCGACAGGATCGCAGGAGAGTTCATGTTGTCGAGCAGCCCCAGCCCAGAGGCATTGGTAGGCAAGCGGGTGGCGTGATTACCAGTATAAGAAGCCCTCACCAACATATCGGTGCCGATCTGACGCTCCAAAGTCATTGAGTAGTTCTGATATCTGGGCAAGGTGTTTCTGTTGGAAGTGACCCAAGTCGGGTTCCCGCCATTGGCAACGCTGGGATTAATACTTGGCGGAAGCACGATCGAAGTGCTGGGGAAGCCAGTGTCCCAATAGAAAGCGGGAGAGTAGCCACTGGTGACGTTGGGAACTGTGGGGTTGGTGGAGAAGCCGAGTTCGGCGGTGCCGGCAAACTGGTTGGCCGGGAGACCTCCGTAATACAGCCCGTATCCACCGCGAATCGAGGTGCTATTGTCGATTCGGTAGGCAAACCCAAACCGCGGTCCCCAAGCATCCTTCTTGGGGTGCTCGAAGCACTTCGCCCCACTCCGACCGGGGCCGGTGCCGGCAAAAATGATGGCCCCCAAGTGACCGTCAGCCCCCGGATTGGGAGTGTTGGGGTCGAAAGTCGACTGGCTACGGTGCGCCTCCGAGAGGCAGCCCTGGTAATCGAAGCGCAATCCGAAGGTCAAGGTCAGGTTCTTGGTGGCTTTGAATTCGTCATTGATCCAGGGAGCAATGTATTGCTCGTTTTCCAAATGGCGGAAGTTGACATTGAAATTGGCGTTGTCGACTTGCCCCAGCAAGAAGGAAGCGACCGGATCTCCGGTTTTCGTCAACTGGTTCCCGGCGTTGTCCCAGCCCGCAGTTTCCGCACTGTTGAAGTTATAGCTGCCGGTTGTATTTCCGTTACCGATTGTGGGGAACTGGTGGTGCCGGTATTCGAAGCCGGCTTTAAGGGTGTGCTTGCCTTTCACCCAAGTAATATCGTCAAGGAACTGCCAGCGGTTGGCAATGCAGCCCTCGGCAACTGTGTCGGGCTCTCCGTACTGTGAATAGGGAATATTCGGACTACTCAGTGTGACCTGCGGAGCACCGCCTGTATCGTAAATGGGTCCTATCAGCCCGAGGCGCGACACCCAGTGCTGACCTGCGGAGACCGGATGCGCGGGAAGAACCCAGCGGTCGAACGAGAGAGTCGTGTGGTTGAAAAGGTTAGGCTTGATGATCCAATTAAACTGCTGATGGACGGTTCGCGTGGTGATGTCCTGGTAAAACCCCTGCCCGAAATAAGTCGCAGGGTTGGTAAAATTGCAGCCTTCCGAGAAATTTGCGCACTGCCGCAACGAGGGCCGCGTGTTGGCATTGACGGAAGTGGACATGTTGAAATGCGGTCCGAATGCCTGGTCCACCCTGACGAACAAGGTCTTGGGGCGAATGTATTTGTTGCCCGAGGGCTGAAACGCGTTGTCCACCAACTTGTTCGGCAGGTCGGGAGCCGGGATCAAGGGCACAAGCTTGGCAGAGATCTGGCTGAGCAGAGGATCGCCGGCAGGGATAATATTGGCCTGCCCCGCGATGGGCAATCCAGTGGTCGGATCAAAACCGAAACCGTCCCGCACCGGAAACTGGTTCGCGCCTACGGTTACCGTCCGGGTAGTGGAAGGGTCGTAAATCTCCCCTTGATAGACCGGCCTGTTCAGGGCATCGAATACCGGATTGCCGCTTGAATTCAAGAGTTGTGCACCGGTGTAGATAAGAGGATTGGAAAAATCTCCCTGCAGGGAACTTGTAAGCGGAGAGGTATTCTCGTAACTGGGCAAGGTGCCCTGATTGAAGTGAAGGTCATCCAGATTGGCAAAGAAGAAGGATCCGTGTTTGCGGCCGTCGTACAGTTTGGGTATCACAATCGGTCCGCCGACGGTAAATCCCCAGTTTTCGTTGCGCGTGGGAGTTTTCTGAGGAATCAATTCTCCAGTCGCATTCAGGCCCTGATAGTTGTAGTAGTCGTAAACGCTCCCATGGAAGGCAGAGGTGCCTGACTTGGTCGTATAGGAAACGAAGCCGCCGCTGGTGCGGCCGTACTGCGCGGAGAAATTGTCGGTGGTGATCTTTGTCTCCTGGACCGAGTCGTAGGGGACGGAACGTTCCTGCGTGTTGTTGTGGTCGATGGCGCTGCCGAAAGAAGCTCCGTCGAGGTAGTTTTCCATGGCCATGATCTGGCCGCCGTTCATGCGCGATTCAAACTGGCTGCCGCGGAAGATGGGGCAACCGTTAGGCCGCATGGGGACGTAGCCGGGCTGCATTGCCAGCAGCGACTCGGCCAGACGAATATCCGCACCCATTACTACCGGCAGGTCCTTGTAATATTTCTGCCCGAGGACCTGCGTAACCTCGGCGTTCGAGGAATTCACTTCCACGCCAGAGGCTTGGCCTTGTACTTCGACGGTCTCGGTCACCTGACCGACGTCGAGCACGGCGTCCTGACGAAGTGTGCCGGTACCCAGCACTAATCCAGTGGCAACGAATGTCTTAAAGCCAGTCTTCTCGACCTGGACCTTGTATTTATCGAGGATCAGCGGCGGGGTGGTGTAGTTGCCGGCGGACGAGCTCTCGACCACGATTTTTTCGCCCGTGGCTTCATCGGTGACGGTGACGGACGCCTGAGGAATGGCGCTGCCCGTCTTGTCGGTCACGAGCCCAGTGATGACGCCTCTGTCCTGACCTTGCCCGAACAGCAAACCTGCAAGGGCGAAAAGGGAAACAGCCGTCAAGACAAACCGACTGACCGCGGAGCGCGAATTCATTTCCGGCCTCCTTGGAGCCACCCTGCGTGAAAAAAGTGTGCTGCAGTGGAGCTAATCGATTCAAGTGATGCATGTAATCGATTACATTTAACGACGCGGACATATTGGTCGCAAAGCCCACTATTTGTCAAGAAAAATCTAATACGAATCTATTAGCGAATAGGCTTAGCCCGCAAAAAGGATTTCGCGGAACGGGGCAGAGGAATCCTTACGGCGAAGAAGTGGGTTTCAGTGTAAAACCCAAAACCATTTACCACTAAGGACACAAGGGTACACGAAGGAAATCCTTACCAACGGTGGGGGCGGTGGTTGATTTTCTGCTGCGTCGTCGAACTCACTCGCTGCCAAAACCGCCGAGCCGGCGGTCATTTGAGTTGATCATTTCACTTGATCATTTCACTTCGAGTGGAACGGCCCGGCTGGCCCACTTTTTCCAGGTTGACTGGTCGGTGAGCACTTTGATGTAAACCCCGCCGATCACGGAACGAGCCTGAAAATAGCGGTGTTTGCCGGTGTCGGTGTCATAGAAATCGGTGAGCGGGACGCGGTCAGGAGTTTCGTTGGCGAATTTGTAGACGGGGGAAAACAGCGCATCGAAATCGGCGGGGTTGTCGGCGAGAGTGGCGGTCCAGAGGAGCCAGTCCAGTTTCGTGTAGAGCGCGCGAGAGTCGAGCGGAAGGCCGTAGAGATTCTGTTTCGTCTTGTAGAAGGCGATCTCGGTGCGGGCTACTTCTGGGGGGAAAGTATTCAAACCCAGCACCTTGTCCCAAATGAGATTGTATTTCTGGCTCCAGGTGCCGGGCTGGTCGAAGGCTAACCGGGAATGGCCGCCATCGGCAGCCATTGGCGACCATTTCTGAGCGTCGTCGTGGGCCAGTTTGCGGTAGGTAGAGGCTTCGTCTTTCTTGCCGAGCACGTCGCAAAGTGTGGCGTAGGCGCCCAGGGCTGAAATCGCTTTCACGGAGAGATTCGCATTGTGGGCGAGGGGGCCGGTGAAGTCGTCGGTGACGATTTGTCGCTCCGGATCCAAGCCTTTCTCTTCGAGATACTTTGCCCACTTTGAAAATAATGGCCAGTATTTGGCGGCGTAGTCGGCGTTGCCGTCGGATTTGGCGATGGCAGCCGCCATGAGAATCATGTTGGCGCTTTCTTCGACGGGCATGTGATCTTCCACGGAATTCAAATCAACGTCGGCGGGGTAGTCGTGGCCGTTGGCGTGAGGGTAGATGCCAAGGTCGTGCGGCGCCCAGCGGAACGGCCAATGATAGGTTTCGGCGTAGGTGAGCACCGGGGTCATGGACGCTTTCAGCAGAGTCGTGTTGAACAGCAGCAGGATGGGCGCCGCAGGGTAAATCACGTCCACGGTGGAGATGCATCCGCAGCTTGAGTTTTCTTTGGGAAACGAGAGTGGCGTGCCATCGTAATCCGCGGCCAAACCTTGCGCTGCGAAAGACTCCCGAAAGGCGAGCGCGGCGAGAAGGGCGTAGTCATTTCCACCCACGCGGGTGAGGTCGGCCATGAGTTCGTCGTCGAATTGGCGGCAGCGAACGGTGAGCGTCTCGTAATCGCGCATGGACTGTTCGAGCAGATGGGGGATGGTCGCGCCGTTTCGCCGCCAGTAGGGGCGAAGCCAGCGATCCAGATATTGCACCGAGAAACCCTCATCGTAGGCTAAGACCACATAGCGCGATACGGGAGTGGCGCCGATTTTGCCGAGATCGAAACGGTAGGCCAGCGTGGGGCCGTCCCAATCGCCGGCGGGCTGAGGAGTTTCGGCGTCACTGACTGGTATCGATCCAGTCTGGGCAAAACCGCTTCTCGCGGCACGCCAGGTGGTGATGACTTGGTCGGTGCCGGCGGCGGGAGGTGCGACCACGTAGAGATATCCCCAATCGATCCTGAGGAAGTCTCCGGCCTTCTGCAGAATCGGCTGCTGCTCGCTGCCGACGCGCAGGGCGGTGATGCCGCCGAAGCGAAGGCGCGACGCCACCACCGGTTGAGCGGTGCTGTCTACGGCAAGCTGGCCTGAGGCATCGAAGTAGAGGGAGACGGAATGGTCCTTGCCGTCCTTGGACTGCGTGGTCCAGGTCACGTAGGTTTCCGGGCGCGACATCACATCGAGATCGGCGGGCAGCGTGGGAGTCATGAACGTCAGCGTGATGGCGACGCCGGCGGCTTCGAACTGATAAATTGTCCGGGTGGGCAGCACCTGCACCTGGCGCTGCTCCATCGCCGGGATCTCCTCCGGTTCGTTGCCGATGATGCGGTAAGGTTTGCCGTCGATGCGAACCAGGCCACTGAGCTCCTGCGGGGTTCCGGTCCAGTGACGGGTCGCATCGTCGGTAAGGTGATCGGCCATCGACCAGACGCTGAAATACGGACTGTTTGCAATCAATGGAACCGCCGGCGGACGAAAATCCTTGGCCATGGCGCTGGAGAATCCGAGTAGGGCAAAAATGATCGACGGCATGATTGACCGCACGATCGGCTGCATGACCCACTTTGACCCGCTTGTTTGCTGCATGTTGGCCCCCCTCGTAAGAGACTGGACTTTTTTTACTCGGATCTGGTTACTCGGATTTTGTTGCTCAGATTTGGCGCGCCCCGTTAAGACGAATTCGATAAAACGAATCTGGTTGCGCTGGTTTCGATGGCTATTGCTTCTGAACGGCTTTGGGATCCGGAACCGGGGTTCGACGGCCGTCACGAATCTTGTTGGCGACAAGCTCTTCCGCATGCTTGAGTTCCTGAAAGGTCTGAAGGGCGGCGAGGCTTTCCTTTTGCTTTCCTTGTTTTCGATAGACCTGGCTCAGGATGTAGAAGTATTGGGCGGAGGTTGGGTTCAGCGAGATCGCGTTGCGCAATGCGTCGGCAGCCTGGTCCCACTGGCCTGTGAACTGATAAGCCCGGCCCATTTGGTAGTAGCCCAGGTCGCTCTTCGGGTTCAGCTCGAGCGCCTGGCGAGCGTAACTAAGAGCAAGCTCCGGGTTACCCAGTCGATTGTAATATTCGCTTAAGTTGACGTAGGGGGCATCGAACTTGAATGCTTTTTGGTCGGCGACTTGTATCGCTTTTTTGTAGGCTTCTAGCGCCGCCTTGTCGTCTTCCAGAGATTCTTCTGTGAAACCGAGCGCGTTGTACGCTTCCGCGTAGGTGGGATCCAGTTGAATCGCTGTGGTGAACTCGGTCTTGGCCTCTTTGAGCATGTCTTTTGCGGAGTAGACCTCGCCGAGGCTGTAGTGGATTTCAGCAGAGCCAGGTTTCAGCCGCACCCCCTGCTGCAATTCGGTTTCGGCGTAATCAATTTCCCCGATGATGACAAAATCTTTCGCGAGAATCTTGTGCGCCTCCGGGTTGTCGGCATTCAGCTCCAGAGACTTGGCCAGTTCCCTGATGGATTCGCCGACTTTTCGCATGCGGAACAATTCGTATCCCCGGATATAGTGGGCTCGCCAGGAATTCGGGTAATGCTTCAGGTAAGCCACCACGAGAGGCTCGACTGCGTCAATTTCGTCTTTTTCGATTGACGCCTCAAACCCTTTGATCTGGTCGAGATCGTCGGCGTCCGCATTAGGAATCAGCTCCCCGGTTGACGGCTCTGGAGAGCTTGAGGGCTGCGGAGACAAAGTTGCAGCGGATGCCGTCGAATTGGTGAGAGCCGTCGGTGTAGAAGCGGCTCTCTTGTCGTGGTTAATGTTAATGGCAATCGCGGCGAGATTTTCCCGAGCGGCGACATCTCCGGGATCGATCTGCAGAGCCTTTTGAAAGGCGGCGGTTGAGCCATTCCAGTCTGATTGGTCCCTCAACACCAAGCCCAATTCGTTGTAGGCTTCGGCTGAGGAGGGTCGCAGACGGATGGCCTCGCGAAGGGCCGCATGGGCGCCTGCGAAGTCCCCCTTTTTCCGGAGCACTTGGCCTAAGCCGAATTGCGCCGCGTACAGGTTTGGCTGGAGTTCCAAGGCTCGCTTGAATTCGAGAATGCCAGCTTCGGCGTCGCCCAGCATCGCCCATGCCTGGGCCAGCGTTAAATGACCCTCTGCATAGTCCGGCAACAGCTGCACTACTTTTGCGAGATTCTCCGCCGCCTGCCGAGTTTCTCCCTTGTCCATCTCGAGCCTCGCCTGAGCCTGCAGCGCGTTGGCCTTCTTGTTCTGTTCGTCATCGGCGGTGAGCTTCAGCCCTTGATCGAGTTCCTGCTTGCCTTCTTCCGTTTTATTTGCCCTCGATAGCGCGAGGCCGAGCTGATAATGGCCCGGGCCCGACGTGGGATCGAGGCTCACGGCTTGGCGCAACGCTGCGATCGCTTCCTGCACCTGCCCCTTTTGCATGAGGGCTTTGCCCAGGGAGTAGTAGGCCTCGGCGAATCGCGGGTCGAGGGCAAGCACTTTTTGTAACTGGTCGATTTCCCGGTCAACGCCATACTTCTGCAGGTATGCCATGGCGAGGTTGTATTGGGCTTTTGCCGAATCCGACCGCAGGGCGATCGAGCGCTCAAGTTCGCGGATGGCTTCGTCATCGTTGTTCGAGGTGAGCGTGGCTCCGAGGTTTCCATGAGCTTCCGCATCATTCGGATTGATGCGGATGGCCTCGCGGAATTCCTTGATCGCCGCGTCATCTTCCCCGCTTTGAATCAGCGCGAGGCCGAGATGGTTGTGGGCTTCGGCGAAACTGGGACGAAGTTCGACGGCCTTGCGAAATTGCTCGATCACCAGTTGCGGATCGCTTCCAGCTTTGCCCCATAGAAGGCCGAGGGTATCGTGCGCGAGGGGATCGTCTGGATTCTGTTTGATCGCCTCCTGCACGGCATCAACGGCGAGCTTCAGGTCGGGAATCTGGTCGGCAAAGCCGTGGTCGACGATCGCCTGAAACTGTTCGAACGCAGCCGCGGGTTGAGCCGTCTTCAGCAGGATCAGGCCGAGATCGATGTGAGGACCCGGCAGCGCAGGATTTAAGCTGATCGCGCGATCCAGGTATCGGCGCCCGCTCGCTAGGTCGCCGCTCTGCCGGGAGGCCATGCCGAGAAACGAGTAGGCCTCGGCGAACGCAGGGTCCAATCGGACCGCGGCCTGCAACTCTGACATCGACTCCGATTTTTGCCGGCCGTACCAAAGCGCGACTCCTAGGTTGTAGCGCGCGGTCGCAAGCGCAGGATCCAGTTCCACAGCTTTGTGCAAGTGATCAATGGCCCCAGTCAGATCGCCCAACTGGCCGAGGACGAAGCCCAGAAGGTTGTGAGCTTCCGCCCATTTCGGGTCCGCTTCTACGGCCTTTTCAAATTCCTTTTGTGCGCTCTCGATGTCTCCTTTGGAAAGGAGTTCGCCACCTGCATCATAGCGAGCTTTGGCATCGCCAGTGGGCTGGTGGTGTGGACTTCCCTTCAGCTGAGCGGCGCGGGTTGCGGATTGGGATTCTCCCCGCAACGCCAAGCTCAGGCTCGCATAAGCTTGGCCCATGGCGGGATGGAGAGCGAGGGCCTTCTCCGCTGCTTCGATGGCTCCGCGGAAGTCACCTCGCTGGCCTAATATCTCGGCGACTTCGCATTCGGCTTCGGGATTGTCGCCATCTTTCAGGATTGATTTCAGCTCAGTCAAAGCGGCGTCGACGCTCCCCTTTGCTCGCCATACGCGGCTCAGGTTCAAACGCAATTGCACGTTTTTCGGCGCCTGCTTCAGCGCGGAGCGAAGCACGGTTGCAGCCTGATCGAATCTTTTAGCCTTCGCGAGTGCAGAGGCTAAGTTGTTCGATGCCTCGAGATAGTCGGGGCTGACATCGACGGCTTGCTGGAACTCGGCGATCGAGTCCAGGAGATGATTCTGCTGTGCGTAGGCGACTCCAAGCCAGTTGTGGGTTTCGGCCGAACGAGGATCCTGCTGAAGGACCGCCTTGAAGAGCGCGATGGCTTTGTCCGGTTGCCCCGCTTGCTGGAGGATCAAAGCTGAGGCAAGCTGCGCGGCCTCGTAATCGGGGCGCAGCTTGATCGCGGTATCGAGCTCTGAGAGCGCCTGGCCGATGTCTCCCGACTCTCTCAGCCATAAGGCCAAATTGTAGTGCGCTTCAGCGTAGCTGGGATCGATCGCTATGGCGCGTCGAAATGCAGCCTGGGAGCCTTGTTGGTCTCCCAACTTACCCAGGGCAGCGCCCAAGCCGTTTTCTGCGTCGCCGCGCCGCGGATCCAGCTTGAGGGCTTCCTGAAAAGAAGAGGCCGCCGCCTTCCATTGCTCCTGCCTTAAGGATTGCACTCCCTGTTGATAGTTTTGCTCAACCCGGGTGGAGGAGTCAGAAGCGAGTCCCGTTTGCAGGCAGATCGCTTGCGGGCTGAACACGAGAGAGGCAAGCAAACAGCCGGCGAGAAGAACCCGAGATTGGCAGACGCGAAAGCGGACCCCAAAACGCATACGTGGGAAATTCTAGACTCGATGTGGCTGGCGTCCCCAAGAAACCATCTCAGACGCCTCGAGGCCTGAATGTAAACGATTCCAATGCATCCGGCAACTGGGTATAGAATTGTGGGCTGTTTCTGAAATCGCGATTCCGTGAGGAAACGAACCCGGGAGGGTGAGTCGGAGCGTCGGAACGCGGAGCGCGGAGCGAAGGAGCAGGGCCGAGTCAAAGAACTGTGAATCATTTACTGTGAATCATTTGGCGAAACATGCATCCTGGGATTCGGTCTTCTTCGTCATCTTCTTCGTAGTCTTTTTCGTCGTATTTGGGATGGTCGGCTCGGCGCAGCAGCCACAGCCGGCTGGACCGACTCCTGCTGCCGTCGATCTTCAGCGTAGTTTTCATGGCCTTCACCACCCGGTAAGCAACAAGAACGTGCCAGCTCAACTTCTGTTTGACCAGGGTCTGGGGTTGATTTACGCGCTCGACAATGTCGGGGCGGCTGACGCATTTCAGCACGCCGCCGCCCTTGATCCAAACATGGCGATGGCCTATTGGGGCGTCGCCTACGCGCTCGGTTCGGACTACTACTATCACACGCCCGGGGACCCGGCGCGTGAACGGGCAGCCTATGATGCGCTGCAGAATGCGTTGACGCTGTCGGCGCATGGTCCCGAGGTGGAGCGCGCCTATATCTCTGCCCTTAGCAAGCGGTACTGCAACTGCCCGAACCCGAACCGTGAACAACTAGCGGTCGATTTCAAAGATGCGATGCGCGAGTTGGCGCAAAGCTATCCGGATGACCTGGATGCGTCGACTCTCTACGCCCAATCGATTATGAACCTGAGCCCGTGGGCGCTGTGGAATGTCGACGGTACGCCGTGGGAAGGGACGCTGGAGATTGTTTCGGTTCTGGAATCGGTGCTGAAACGCGATCCGGTTCACATTGGAGCGGCCCACTTTTACATTCATGCCGTAGAAGGTTCGCCGAATCCGGAGCGCGCGCTGGTGTATGCGAACGTGCTGCCCTCGCTGGCTCCGTCGATCGGACATATCGTGCACATGCCCGCGCACATCTACATCCGCACCGGCGATTACCTCGCGGCAGAAGATGCGTGCGCAAAAGCCGCGCGACTGGATGAGAACCATATTCGGCACTCTTCCAAGCCGGATATGTTCACCGTTTTGTCTTACCTCCACGACCTGTACTTTCTGGCTACGGCTGCAAGTATGGATGGCCACTATACGACAGCGATGGACGCCGCTGACAAGCTCGTGGATCAGGTCGTTCCACATCTGAAGGGAATGCCGCAGCTGGAGTCATTCCTCAGCGTTCAGCCGGGAGTGGCGGTGCGCTTCGATCGCTGGGACGATATTCTGAAACTGCCTGCGCCGAGTGCAAATCTCAAAATCGCGAACTCCATGTGGCACTTTGCTCGCGGCGTGGCATTGGCCGCGACCGGGAAGCTTGCAGCGGCTGAAGTGGAGCATCGAGCCGTGACGCAAGCGTTGGAGCGTACCGCGCCGGATGAATCCTTTGCCATGTCGCCCAACAAGACTCGCGACATTCTGACCATCGCTTCTGAGGTGATGGCGGCGAAATTGGCAACGGCCAGGAATGAAAAAAGTGAGGCGATCGCGCAATTGCAGGATGCGGTTGCGATTCAGGATCGTCTGAAATATGCCGAACCGCCAAGCTGGTTTTATCCGGTGCGCGAGTCCTTGGGCGCGGCGTTGTTTCTCGACGGACAGGTGCCTGAAGCGGAGCAAGTTTTTCGTGAAGACTTGCGACGAAATCCGCGGAATCCCCGGTCGCTGTTTGGGCTTTTGCGGGTATTGCGATCTCGCGGGGAATCTTACGACGCAGGACTTGTGCAACGCGAGTTGAAAGATGCATGGAAGGGCGACCTGCAACAACTCAACCTGAGTAATTTCTGATGCCAGCAAGCCAACCGGCAGGAGCGAGCCTTAGCCCCCAGCATGACTGATGAGAAAAAAACAAAGGTAACCCGCAGAGAGATGCTGAAGACCTCTCTGGCCGCCGGGGGCGCGACGCTTCTCGCCTTCGGCGATTTGCGGTTGCCGGCTCTGGGCAGGGGTGCAAGAGGGGATGCCGCCCCGGAAGGCCGGTATCTTTCCTTGATCGAGTTTGTCGGCGAAGGTCTCATCCCAAGGGAGACGCCGATGGGAGCCGGCCTTGATGGACGGCTTTATACGGACCTGTCCAGAGTTACGCCTGATCATCCCATTACTCCGAACGAAAAGTTTTATCTACGTACGCGGGCTTCCGAGCTTCTCGATGATCGCAAGCCGTGGGCGATCAAGGTAACGGGGCCCCTTCACCGACCGCGGGAGATCGGCATGCCGGCTTTAGGGAAGATGGCGAGGCCCGCGGGTTCGCACCTGATGGAATGTTCTGGCAATGTGCGTTTCGCGCACTTCGGAATGCTGAGCGTTGCCGATTGGGCGGGTGTACGTGTGTCTGAAATTCTTGACTCGGCGAGAATCGATAAACCTGGGAGCCGTGTGTTGATCTCGGGCTTCGATCGTTACCCGATTCCTTCTTCCACATCCGAGCCGGGTGCGAGTTGGATCTTTACGGTGGACGATCTCAACTCGTCCAAGGCTTTTTTTGCAACCGAGATGAATGGCTCGTCATTGACGAAGGACCACGGCGCTCCCGTTCGCCTGGTGGTGCCCGGCTGGTACGGGTGCACATGCATCAAGTGGGTCAACGAAATCACGCTGGTGAGCGAGGATGTGGCGGTGACTTCCCAGATGCAGGAGTTCGCGGCCCGCACCATGCAGCCGGGCATGCCGGAGCTGGCGAAGGACTACCGTCCCGCGGTGATTGAGCAGGCGGCCATGCCCGTCCGGGTCGAAAAATGGCTTGTGGACGGAAAAATTACCTACCGCGTTCATGGCATCGCATGGGGAGGTTCCCGGTTGGTGAGCGGTCTGGAGATACGATTCAACGAAGCCGAAAATTTCGTCCCGGTGGCTGATTTCAAGCAGACCGGCAACGACCCGTGGAGTTTCTGGGCGCATTCCTGGACGCCGAAAGGGGTCGGGGTCTATTCCATCCAGCTCAGAGTGAAGGACAATTCAGTTCCCGCCAGACGATTGAACTCTGGCTACTATGTTCGATCTGTCGAGATCACCGAAAGCTGAAGCTGAACTCCGTTGCTTACTTATTTTTCAGCTGAATCACCGTCACGCTCTCGTGCCGGAACGTGTATTGGAATTTCGCCGACTGGATCGCGATTGGTTCCGACCGGGGATGGACGGCCTCGGGATGCAGTTCGTCATTCTGGTCGAAGATGCTCGACGAAAACAGCGTCGTCACCTGGGCACTCACCGGCACAAAACCATTCAAAGAAATATCCGCGGCGAGATCGCGGGCCAGATCGCGATTTACGCAGAACAGCGTTAAGGTGTCCCGGGTTTCATTCAGAGCCGCTACCACGTCCAAGTAGGGCACGTTCGGAATCTCGGGTATCCGGGTGATTCCGTCGTGCACATCGTAGGTCTCGCCTTGAGTATCGACGGTTACAGGTTGCGTGGCGCCGGCAGCTGAGTACGAAGTTGAGTACATGGAAAACGCATAGTACGCCGGTGTGCCGTAAACCCTTCCACGCTTTTTCCAGATGCCGCCGAACTCGATGACCCCCGTCATGTCGGAAATAGGGACAAGATCGGCACTGCGAATCAGCATATTGAGGAAGCCTCCGGCGGCGATGGCTCCGCCCATGTTGTCGAAACGCGGCGCGACATCTTCGGGAGCATGGAAAAGCCATTCCGTGAATGCCGTGTGAACCTCCTTCGCGCCGCTGCTTTCCATTTGCTCGCGCATCTGGCGCAACTTGCGTTCCAGGCCGATCGGCAACGCGAATGACGCTTGCGCGAGGAAGTCCGGTGATGGGTTCTTCTTCACGGTCTCGGCATCGCCTACGACGAAATGGGTCGAGAGATAGGCGAACGTCCCCGGTGGGTTCGTCAACTGCGCCGCATTCCAGGCGGAATAGGAATCCGGATCGCCGCCCGTAGCAATTAATCGTGCTTGCGGATCGATGGCGCGCACCGCGTTGCTGAAAGCCCTGGTACGCGCGGCAATGAGATCAATGGTGGGATAGCCGGTCTGGAAAGTTCCCCACAGCTCGTTGCCCAGTTCCCAGAGCAATCCGCCGGAACCATCTCCCCAATGTTCATTCACGTACTTTACCCAGGCGGCGGCTTCTTCCGGCGTGCCGGTGCCAAGATTCAGTGCGATCTGTGGCTGTGCCCCAATCAATTTGCAATACTCGAGGAACTCATCGGTTCCGAATTGGTTGTACTCGGGTATGCCCCACGCAACATTCAGCATGGACATGCGCTTATCGCGCGGGCCCATGCCGTCGAGCCAGTGATAGGCGGAAGTGTAGTTGCCCCCGAAGCGCACCAGCGGAGTCTTCATGGCGCGCGACATGGAGAGCATGTCGGGATCCATGCCATCGACCGCATCCGCGGGGAACAACGCGGCCTGGTCCACCAGCACGCGGGTTCCGTCGTGAGCGGAGAGCGTGAAGTCCGCCGGCTCCAGCGCTAGGAGTTTGCCTTCGGGGAGATCGAGGGTCACGTCGTACTTCTGCCAGGCATCGCCGGTTAGGGCGACGGTTTGCGATGCAACTACGATATCGGCCTTGTTGCGCTCGCGAATAGAAATCTCGAGCGAGGCAGGGCCGCTGAGGTGTTTGACGTAGACGCTCGCGTTGTAGCGCAGCACCCGGTGCACCGGCAAGTAGACTTTCTGGCGGACGCCCGTCTGTTTTCCGGGAAGGGCCATGATCAGCAAGGAACGAAAGGAATTGGCAGCGTCGTTCCATCGTGGTTCGTAGCGCGCTCCCTGCCCGTAGTCGAGTGGCTCCCAGGGCAGCGGCAGGCCAAGTGCGGAGGCGCGCGCCAGGGCGGGCTCCTCTTTAATCATCTCCGCAATGCGGCGCGCCGACCACAGGTTCTCCTCGAAGCTGGGGTTGGTGAGCGCATCGGCCCAAAGGCCGCCGTACGTGGAGTTGCCAATTGGCTCGAGGAATGTTCCAAAGATGGTGGGAGGAATCTTGAAGGGCAGCGGCTTGCCCACGTCGACCCGAATCAGAGTACTGTTGCGGTTTGCTGGCTTGGTTTGTGCTTGCGGTTGCGCGCTCGCCAGGGATGCCAAGCACAACACAAAAACAGCCCGCCGGAACAGGATTTTGCTTCTCATGCCATTTCCTTCCCATGCAGAGGATTGCATCCAGAACAAAGGCGAAGTCTATACGCGATGTAAGCGAGTACATCACAAATTCGCGACTCCCGAGGCTCGCACAATATTGTTGACAAACGCGACGTCCGATGCAATCGTTTACATCATTTCGCCTCATGGGTTTCAATCTCGTGACGGCCCCGGCATCGCGGTTCCGGGACACCGGAGCCTCTCTGCGCTGAATAATTTGGTCTGGTCACCGTCTTGATGAACAATCTTGCTGAACTGTCTACGAGGAATCCGATGATCAAGCGATTTAGCTCAATTGCCTTGCTGATGACTGGCTTGCTGGCGCTGTCGGCGAGCACTCTCGCGCAATCACAACGCTGGAGCGAGGCGAAGGCAAACGCGTGGTATCAGGCTCAACCCTGGCTGGTGGGCAGCAATTTCATCCCGGCAAACGCAATCAACGAACTCGAAATGTGGCAGGCTGCCAGCTTTGATCCGCAGGAAGTCGACAAGGAACTCGGCTGGGCGGAAGGTCTGGGAATGAACACCATGCGCGTGTTCCTGCACGACTTGCTCTGGCAGCAGGACGCCTCCGGTTTCAAACAAAGACTCGACACCTTCCTGTCGATTGCCGCCAAGCACCACATTCGTCCGCTGTTCGTGCTTTTTGATTCGTGCTGGGACCCGTTTCCGAAACTCGGCCCTCAACATCCGCCGATTCCCGGTGTGCACAATTCGGGCTGGGTACAGAGCCCGGGGTCGGCAGTTCTGCAGAATCCGGCCGAATACCCCAGGTTGAAAGCCTACGTGCAAGGGGTGGTGGGCGCATTCGCGAATGATTCGCGAATACTAGGCTGGGATCTTTGGAATGAGCCGGACAACATGAACGAAGGCTCTTACGACACGAAAGAACCTAAGAACAAGAAGGACTTAGTCGTAGCCCTATTGCCTCAGGTTTTTGAGTGGGCGCGGGCGACGAATCCAACGCAGCCGCTCACCAGCGGCGTCTGGGAAGGTAATTGGTCGGATCCTGCGAAACTGGGTCCGATGGAACGCGTACAACTGGAACAGTCCGACGTGATCTCATTCCATAACTACGACTGGCCGGAGGAGTTCGAGAAGCAGCTCGGCTGGCTCGAAGCTTATCATCGCCCCGTCATCTGCACCGAGTTCATGGCGCGTCCGGTGGGCAGCACGTTCGACGCGATCTTACCCGTGGCCAAGAAGAACCACGTGGGAGCCATCAACTGGGGATTCGTGGTTGGTAAAACCCAAACCAATCTTCCATGGGATTCGTGGTACCGACCCTACACGCAGGAGAAACCGGACGTATGGTTTCACGAGGTTTTCTATGCCGACGGAAAACCGTATCGAGAACGGGAAGTGGCGATCATCCGCGAGCTGACCGGGAAAGCGGGGACGCCGCGGACCGGCGGAAACTGAGAGAGGCGATGTCAGCTAGTTCTGGGCGGACGTTTTGCCGGTGAGCTCACGAATGATCTCGGCCTCTCGCTCCCGATACGGCGTACCATCCTCATGCAGCACGTCGTGAAACCAAACCGTTGGCGGCGTTCGGACATAAGGCCGATCCCAGGAGTCCCAGGGCAAATTGGTTTGCGTCTTGCCCACCACAAATCCCCAGTTGATGGCCGCGACGTGGTACTTTTTCGCGATGGGCAGAACCGTGTCAAAAGTACTTCCCGCCGACCGCGCCATGTATTCCGTGCAGAGCAGCGGGCGATGGTATTGCTTCAGTCCGATCACATGTTTTTCAAAATCCTCGGGCCAACTGTAGTTGTGAAAAGAGAGCACATCGGATTCCGCCAACTGAATTTCCGTGACCGGAGTGCGCTTTTCGGGTCCGATGGGAGTGAAATTCTGCTGAAAAGTTCCGCTGGTCAGTGGCTGCGAGGGATGAGCCTCGCGAGCCCACGCGAACACTTGCGGCAGCAGCCCAACCACTTCCGGACTGCTGGCCGGTTCGTTCCATACATCCCACGCCACGATGCGCTTGTCGTTGGCAAACGCGCCGACCACGCCGTGCACATATTCTTTCAGCCGCGGATATTGTGAAGGATCCTTGAGCGCAGGCAGACCGGGGCTCTGCACCCAACCCGAGTTGTGCACACCCGGGATTGGCGGATGCTGCGGCCCAAGCTTCGGTTCCGCCTCCCAGCAGGAGTCAAACAGCACCAACACCGGGTGCACATGATGCTTGTCCGCGATGGTCAGGAAGGTATCGATTCTTTGTTTGAAACCGGAAGCGTCCTGCTGCCAGAGTAGATCGTGCAGGAACACGCGCATCGTGTTCATGCCCAGACCTTCTGCCCAGCCCATCTCTCGGTCGATCTGTTGCGGATCAAACGTCTCCGATTGCCACATTTCCAGCTGGTTGATGGCGTTCGTCGGAACATAATTGCCGCCGACCAGCCAAGGTTGCTTCTCATACCAGGCATTGGCCTGCGCTTCTGACCAGCGTTGCGCGTGCGCTTTGATCCAGGCAGGGGAGAGCAGCAAAACCAGAACCGTGACGAGCAGCGTCTTTGTATCGCGTTTCGTATAACATTTCATCAGGAACCTTCCTTGTCGTTCATCCGCCTTCCAAGAGCTCATGATTTCGAATTGAAGTTGGTTGTAGCCGGGATCGACGGTTTGTGCCGGGTTTGCCGGTTCAGTGTTTTTCAGGAGCCGGTGCTTTGGAGGACCACTTTTTCCAGAGATCCGGATTGGCGAGGAACGGGATGTAAACGCCGCCGACCACCGAACGCGCCTGAAAACCGGATTGCTTACCATCGGTCGTGGAATACCAGTCCGTCAGCGGAACCCGGCTCGGCGACTGGTTGACAAACTTTTGCAGCGGTGCGGTTAGAGTATCGAATTCCTGGCGATTGTCTGCCAGGGTCGCCGTCCAGACCTCCCAATCGAGCTTGGTGTAGTCGCGCCGGTTATCGAGAGGCAGGCCAAAGGGACCCAGGTGAGCCTCGTAGTATTGAAGCTCGGTTTGCGCAACCTTCGCGGGAAACAGATTAAGACCAAGAATCCGGTCCCATACCAGGTTGTATTTTTGACTCCACGTGCCGGGTTTGTCGAACGCGAGGCGGTAATGATCGCCATCTTGCGCCATCTGCGCCCACCGGTTTGCCATATCCTGGGCCAACTGACGGTACGTTGTCGCATCGGATTTTCGTCCGGTCATCTCCGCCAACAAGGAGTAGCCGCCCAGAGCAAGAATCGCTTTGATCGAGAGGTTCGCGTTATGCGCGAGGTGTCCGGCGAAATCGTCCGTCGAGAGCTGATTCCCCGGATCCATTCCTTCCTTCTTCAGAAACTCCGCCCATTGGGTCAATTGCGGCCAGTAGCGATTCGCGTAGTTGGCGTTGCCCTCGATCTTGGCCAGCGCCGCGAACATCAGCAGCATGTTGCCGCTCTCCTCCACCGGCATCTGATTCTCGATCGTTCTCTCACCACCTCCGTACACCTGCCCATTCGCTTTGGGGTAAGTTCCCAGATCGTGGGGCGCAAACGGAAAGCGCCACCGCCCCGTCTCGGTGTATTCCATCAACGGCTGCAGCTGAGCTGTCAAAAGCTCCGGGTTGAAGAGAAGGAAAAACGGCGAAGCGGGATAGATAACATCCACCGTCGCAATGCAGCCATTGCTGAAATTCTCCTTGGGAAAAAGCATGGGACGTCCCTCCACGTCCGCGACCAGCTTGCTTGCCGCAATGGTCTGCCGAAACGCCAGCTCGGCAACTTCCGCATACGCGTCTCCTCCCACGCGGCGCAAGTCGGCTGTCAACTCTTCATCGAACTGGCGGGCTCTCTGGTCCAGGCTGCCGTATTCCTGTTCTGCTTTCTCCAGCAACTGCCCCATGGTCATCCCGTTGCGGCGCCAGTAGGGACGCATCCACCGGTTTAAGTATTCAATCGAATAAATATCGTCGTAAGCCAGCAGAACATGGCGTGATGACGCGCTGCTGCTCACCTGCCCGAAATCAAACACCGAGGCCAACACGGTTCTGCGATCGGCCCGCCGCGGCATGTCGATGTCGTCGAATGACAATGCCTTGCCCTCGGCAAACTCCGACTCGACATCGTCGCTCAACTGCGTGGACGCACTCGCACCAGCCTGATCCGGCACCGCCAGCGATAAATATCCCCAATCAATGCGCAGGTCGTCGCCCGATTTTTGCAGCACGGGTTGCTCGAAGTTAGAAGCCCGCAGAACCGTCATGGCGTTGAGCCGGGAACGCGACCAGGCAACCTGCTGCGTGCCCGTGTCGACCGCAAGCGATGCATCCGCGGCGAACAATAACTGAACGCTGTGCGGCGCCGCGTCCTGCGACCGCACCGTCGTGGTGATATAGGTGACGGGCCGGGACATCACCTCAGGGTCGCTCGGAAGCAACGGAGACAGGAAATCCACTTCCAGAGATACGCCCTGGCCCGCAAATTGATAGACCGTGCGCGTGGGCGTGAGCTTTAATCCCGTCTGCGGCAGAGCGGCTGAGCCGCGCGGAGCATCTCCCATCCAGCGAAAAACATTTCCGTCGATACGGACCAGCCCGGTGAGGCGCTGCACCTTGCCCGTCCAATGGCGAGTAGGACCCGCATTCAGCTCGTCGCTCATCGACCAGATGCTGAAATACGGATCGTGCGTGACCAAGGGAACCGCGGGTGGTCGAAGGGTTTGTGCAAATACGAGTGTGCCGAATAGCGTAACCACGGCCAAAAGGATCGTCGAAAGGCGGTAACCGCACATAGAGCGGAGTTTTCTCCTTTGCAATTAGTCAACCGCGGCACAGTTTACTTGGTTGCAATGGCAATGTAAACGTTGACATTGTCGACGCGCGTTGGTTCGCCGTGAAACCTCCGGCGGATATAGGACGATGCGCCAATCTGCGAGTGCTGGCCGGAACTTTGAGCGTGGAAGCACAACGCTCAAGCACGCAGCGTGACCACGGCCGCACTGGCAGCGGGAAGGCGAACCTGCCATTTTCCTCGATTTCCGCTGACCTCTTCCACCGAGGTAGGTTTCCACAGGCCATCGTGAGATACGCCCGCGCCGCCCAGAGTGACGCCAGATTTGCTCTCGAGCGAAGGCCCTGACAGCCGGATGAGCGATCCGCTCCGAAAAGATGCAGAGGTTGCATCGATGACAACCATGGCCTCGGACGATTCCTTGTTGATGAGGGTGAGCACAGTGCGGTCCCTGGCCGCCTGGGTGGCGTAAGCCTTGATGTTTCTCTCCCCCGCATCGAGGGCGCCCCCAATCACGCGCCCCCCGGATTGTGCAAACGCAAGCATGCCGTAGTACTCAGGAGCCGCCCCGTAATGTCCCTGCTCATCGTCGCCGACGGGCGAGTAGGAACTGATGAAGCCGCGCTGGTTGACCCCAGTCTCCATGTTCACTCCCGCGCAACCGGCGGAGGCGAGCGTAAACATGAAGTCCAGGACCCAGAGAGCGGCGGCGAGCGTGTCGCTCACCCCAGGTCTGCCGCCGCCGGAGAACGAGTTCACTTCACAGATGCGGTAGGGAACGCCCGAAGATTCCGACGCGGCGCGGAGTTTCGCAAGAATCGGACTAAGCTTCGGATCCGTATGAAGAAGCTTGTCGATGGTGCTGGTCGGATTCTGCCCCTCGCGATAGTAGTGGTGCGTCAGCAGCCTGCAATCTTTGCCTTCGTCCACGGCGAATCGAGTGACCCAGTCAGTGGCAATCGCAGCATCCGGTCCAGCAAAGGCGATGCCGGGGATCGCCTTCCGCAGCGCGTCTCGATACTCGCGATATTCGCGAAGGTAAGCGTCATAGTCGTAGCCCGTATGGCGATGACCTTCGCGGCGACCAAACAGGTCAGGCTCGTTGCCGATTTCAAACCCCAGCAGATTCCCTTTCGCCGCCGCGGTAACGGCCTTCGCCTCCTGAATCGCATTTTCCCGCGTGCCGTTGCCCAGGTTCAGCCCCCAGATAAGTTTCCATCCGGTCGCATCAAGGAAAGTACCCAGATCGCGCAGCACGGCGTCGTTGACCACCGACCCTGCCTTTCCTTCGGGTGAAGACAGCGGCTGCCCCGTTGCGGAGTAGGAAGCATAGTCCGCAGTATTTCCGCCGACCCGGATAACGCCCTGTGTTCCCAAGATGTGGACGAGTTGGATGTAAACGCCATTTTGAGCGCTGAGCAGACCTGGACGCGCCACCGAAGAAATCTCGTAGCCGAGCCCCATGAAGTCCGGCGGGATCACGGCAAGTGTCTGTGCAACATCCAGCGTGACCCTGACCTCCGGCCCGCTCGAAGCCGCTCGCAACGCGCGCGCGAAGCCAGAATGAGCGATCGTTGCCCCGGCCGCGCCCGCTGCTCGGGTCAAGAACTTACGCCGATTCATGGTTTCACCTAATGTTCTTCGCCATGTTCTTCGCCCGCCGCGACGCCGGTTCCGAACAGTTTCCGTTTCCCGGCGAAACCAGCACTAACCGCCGAAGATGTTCATGTGCAGAAATTGATTTCGAAACTTTCCCTGCGGATCATACTTCTCGCTCAATTGAATAAAGTCAGGCAACTTCTTATACATAGTTTTCAGCTCCGCCGGCTTGGTGGTGAACAATTTTCCCCAGTGCGGGCGGGCGTTGAACGGAGCTAGTTCTTCCTCGATTACGGGCAACAGCTTGCTGACAGCTGGCCAATCCTGTTTCCACGTAAAGTGAATGGTTACGCAGGCCTGCTCGTAACATGGACTCATCCACAAATTGTCGGCCGCAATTGCGCGAATTTCCGAAATCAATAAATGCGGACTGACCTGGTCGCGCAATCGTTCAATCGCCAGAATCGCTTCGACCGCATGCTGGCGGGGCACGAAGTATTCCGACTGCAACTCCTTGCCGGCGCTGGGCGTAAAGCCCATGCGAAAGTGCGGCAACCGTTGGTACCAGGGGCCGGGCACTCCCATCTGCTCGGTGCAGTTTTCGGCGGAAAGCTCCGCAATGGGATGCAGATTCTTGGTAGCTCGTTTGGCTCCGAAAAATTCCGGAGTTGCGTCGAACGCTAGCCCTTTTTCCTCGCGGCTCTTGATCCATACCTCGCGAATACGCTGGTTTTGCCAGTCGGTAAACAGGCTCACGCTGTAGCCACTGGATTCAATCGCGTCGAAGTGGTCTTTCAGCGCCGAGAGCGGCATATTTTCGTACACGTACTGCCGCATGATGTAGGTTGGCTGAATATCAAGCGTGACCTTTGTGATCACACCCAGCGCGCCCAGCCCGACCACGGCGCCCCGAAACGTTTCTCCATCCTGCTGACGGGACAGTTTCACCACCTCGCCATCAGCCTTGACGATTTCAAGGGCCGAGACCGCGGTCGCGAGATTGCCATTGTTTTCTCCTGAACCGTGCGTCGCAGTGCTGCACGCCCCCGCTACCGAGATATGGGGCAGCGAGGCCAGGTTGTGCAACGCAAAGCCCTTGCCATCCAGGTACGGCGAGAGTTGCCCATACGTGATGCCCGCGTTGACGGTGACCGTGCGCGCATCTGAATCGAGCGCGACCACTTCGTCCATCGACTTCAACGAGAGAAAGTCGTCCGTGCTATCAGCAATGTTGTTGAAGCAGTGTCGCGTGCCCAGTACTTTGAGTTTGCGTTGCTTCCTGACGTAACTCCGCACCTGCTCAAGCGTGTCGGCGGAGTACAAGCGGTCGGTGCTGTATTCGAGATTACCCGCCCAATTTTGCAGTTTCTTGTGGAACGCCCAAGTTAGCAGAGGCGAGACAACAGGGCTTGCAACCAACGCGGCGAAGAGCCGGAGGAAGTTCCTCTTATTCATGACTCATTCCGGAGGACAGCCCGAGCGCGATCGACGTCGGCCCACGGTTTTCTTGTTCTTTGACTTCTGAGCGCGCCAATTGTACACGTTTTCATTGTGCACCATCTTGGGCCTTTGGGTACAATGCCGTCAGTCGTTCTAGCGGGAGTTGCAATTTGTCTTCTCGCCTTCGAACCCGTTTAAGCCGGCGGCGATTTCTCAAGCAGGTCAGCCTCGCAAGCCTGGCGTCATCCGCGCCCGCCAGTGTTCTCGCCGCACTTGCCGGTGCCGTTGCGTCACCTTCGGATCCCTCCCGACAAACCGTCCCCAAAAATCGGCCTCCTCTGGCGCACAGCGCGTTTTACCCCCTGCCACTCGGTGCCGTTCGGCCAGTTGGTTGGTTGCTGGCGCAACTCAAGATTCAGGCGGATGGCCTCGGAGGGCATCTGGATGAAACCTGGGCGGATGTTGGTCCGAACAGCGGATGGCTCGGCGGCACCGGTGAGTCGTGGGAGCGTGGCCCTTACTTTCTCGACGGGCTGGTGCCGCTCGCGTACTTACTCGACGATGCGCGGCTGAAGGCAAAGGCACAGAAGTATATCGATTGGACGCTGAACAATCAGTCTGCTGACGGCATGCTCGGACCGCGCTCCAACGACGACTGGTGGCCGCGCATGGTGATGCTCAAAGTACTCACGCAGTATCACGAGGCCACGGGCGATGCGCGCGTAATTCCAGCGATGCAACGCTATTTCGAATATCAACTGGCGGAAATGCCCAGGCGGGCACTACGCGACTGGGGAAAGTTTCGCTGGCAGGACGAAGCGTTGAGCGTCATCTGGCTCTACAACCGCACCGGCAACGCGAAACTGCTGGATCTGCTGCAGTTGCTGCATGCCCAAGGCTACGACTGGATAGCCGGGTACGCGGACTTCCCCTATAAAGAACGCGTAACGGCGGAGCGAATCAAGCTCTCGGAAGGCGGCGGGCTCAAGGATCTCGCGTTGGCAACCCACGGCGTAAACAACGGGCAGGCCGTTAAGAGCGGGCCTGTGTGGTCGCTCGTTTCCGGTAAACAGGCCGACCGGAGAGCCGTGATGCACATGATCGCGGAGCTCGACAAATACCACGGCCTGCCGAATGGAATGTTTTCCTGCGACGAACATCTCGCCGGACTGAACCCGTCGCAGGGTTCGGAGCTATGCACCGTGGTCGAGTACATGTTCTCGTTGGAGCAGTCGCTCGCGATCATTGGCGACCCTGCGCTCGGCGACCGACTGGAACGGCTTGCATGCAACGCACTCCCGGGAACGTTGACCGACGATATGTGGGCTCACCAATACGATCAGCAACCGAATCAGGTGGAGTGCAGCCTGCACCGCGAGCCGTGGACCACCAACGGCCCTGAGTCGAATCTCTTCGGACTCGATCCGAATTTCGGCTGCTGCACGGCGAACCTCCATCAGGGATGGCCGAAGTTTGCCGCGAGCCTGTTCATGCTGTCGCAGGATGATGGGGTCGTGGCTGCGGCGTACGCGCCCTGCGAGATGCACACCATGGTTCGCGATATTGCGCTGCACGTGGTGGAAGAAACCAATTATCCTTTCCGCGGCACGGTCCGCTTGCACGTCAATCCAGCATCGCCTCTTGCGTTTTCGCTGCTGCTGCGAATCCCGGCGTGGGCAGCGAGGACGAGTGTCAAGGTCAACGGCGAGTTACAGCCCACGCCTTCGCCAGGCACATTTGCGCGTATCGAAAGAACGTGGAAGCCAGGGGATCGCGTCGATATCGAGTTCCCGCTGGAACCGCGGGTGTCCCAGTGGTTTCACGATTCCGTCGCCGTGGAGCGCGGTCCGCTGGTCTTCTCCCTTGGAATCGGCGAAGACTGGTTGAAGCTCAGGGATCGAGGCATGACAGCCGACTGGCAGATATATCCCACGACGCAGTGGAACTACGCTCTGGCGGTTGATCCTGCGACCCCACCGCACGACGTCACGGCGACGGAATCTGAAGTCGGCGATCGACCCTTCAGCGCCAAAGGTTCGCCCGTGAAGCTCCACGTGAAGGCTCGCCAGCTACCGGCATGGCAGGCCGAAGAAGGAGTCGCCGCTCCCGTTCCACAAAGCCCGGTGACCAGCGACCAACCCGAACAGACAATCGAGTTGATCCCCTATGCGGCGGCGAAGCTGCGCATTACAGCCTTTCCTCGGTTGAAGAGTTAAGTTGTCGGCTGATCGGCGTTCTCGGGTTGCGCGGTCTGTCACGTGGTCTGCAGCGCGATGGCGCGAACCGGAGAACCGTCCCTGCCATTGAATTGGTCATGTTTAACGAAAACCCCCTTCCGAAACTATGAGAACCGGATCGAGGCGAGGAACGGAAAGAGCATCAGCCAGAGGCCTAGGTAGAAACCCAGAAGGTTGGCTAGGCTAGCTTCTTGCCACTTTCGACACGGCAAACGAGCAGGAGGCATACGACAATCGAGATCAACCCAGTCGGGCTGTCGGAATCTGAGAGTTCGCCGAACCGCACCGATCGGTAGAATGAGTTGAAATGCCTGTCTCACTCGAACTGCATAATACTGGCGATCCAAGCATCGGGGCCGAAATTCAGGCGCTAGTTGAGCACCACCTGAGCGACAGACCGGGAGATTGGCGCGTGTCGGTGGTTGGTTCTCGGGAGAGTGACGGTTGGGAAATGAAGGTCTGGGGACCGAATGGGTTTGAGCGGTCATACACATTGTCGGGAAATGCGGGGGAGCACCAGCCTTTGGTGATCGCTAATGTGCTCCTGAGATTGCTGCCGGCGAAGGTGATTCAAGGGTGAACCATCGGCGCAACCCAAAACCGAAATACCAAGCGTAGCTCAACGAACATATCGCTATTTCTTTCAAGACTTCCACCCAAAATAAGGCCGGTTGCGATCAGCAAGGTGGGCCGCGGAATGTGCCGTACTCTTCGACCGGGCTTCCGGAAATTCGCCCAGCTTCGCCGTCGCTTTGAATTGCGGGATGGGATCCAGTTCTTTGAATGCCGACGTGAACGCATTGGAAAGACTCCAGATCGTCCGCGTGGGCTCGATCTCGGTGCGGGTGTCAGCTGAGGTAGATCAAGTGTGATAAACCGTTGTTGATTTCATACGACCTCTGGGTGAAAATGCATCCGTATTATTCTTAACCGATTGTGCCGGCGGTTGCCTCATAAGCTGATTTCGCAAATCGACGACCGATAGCCTGCTCCGTCCCGAGTGTCCTCGAAACGTGGAGCCAGTACATGCGGTTCGCAGTACCGCACGCGAGCAAAAATTGGGGGGGAGACAATATGACCCAGGTCCAGAAACGAAATCTGTTGATCGGCGGAGTTCTTGGCTTGATCGTGCTCGCTTTGATGGTTGGAGCTCTTCGGCCGTCCAAGCAAGCGATGGGTGCGCCGCCAAGCACTCCGGATGTCGAGGTGGCGCAGGTTCAGAAGCAGGACGTTCCCATTTATGGGGACTGGATCGGCACGCTTGACGGTCTGGTCAATGCGGACGTGCGGGCGCAGGTCACCGGCTACCTGCTAAAGCAAGGCTATCAGGAGGGCGCATCGGTGAAGCAGGGCCAGCTCCTTTTCCAAATCGATCCGCGTCCTTTTCAAGCGGCGCTCGATCAAGCCCAAGGCCAGCTTGCTCAGGCGAAAGCCGCGCTCGCCAACGCCGCAGCGGTGCAGCGTCGAACCGAACTCGACGTCCAGCGGTACAAGCCTCTGGCGGAGCAACAGGCGGCCAGCCAACAAGATCTCGATAACGCGGTTCAGAACAACCTCGCCGCCATCGCAACTGTAGAAACCGCGAAGGCCCAGATCAAGACCTACGAGGCTGCGGTTGAAACCGCGAATATCAATCTCGACTTTACCCGCCTGGTTGCGCCTATCGATGGCATTGCCGGGCAGGCCCAACTACAAGTTGGTGCTTTGGTGAGCCCCAATAGCGGGGTGGTGACTTCCGTTTCTACCGTGAATCCGATCAAGGTCTATTTCACCGTGAGCGAGCCTCAATACCTTTCATGGCGGGCACGTTTCCCGACCGAGGAGAGCCGCTTGCAGGCCGACAAGGAACTGCGGCTGCAACTGATCTTAGCGGACGGCTCAACCTATCCCCACGAAGGAAAGTTTTATTTTGCCGACCGCCAGGTGAACGAGAGCACCGGAGCGATTCGACTCGCAGGGCTCTTTCCCAATCCAAACAATATTTTGCGACCCGGTGGCTATGGCAAGGTCCGCGCGGTAATCCGGATTCAGCCGGGGGCCTTGCTTGTTCCCCAACGGGCAGTGTCGGAGTTGCAGGGCGGCTATCAGATTGCTGTCGTTGGCGCCGACAACAAAGTTGACGTTCGAACGGTCACGGTGGGCGACCGGGTTGATAGCCGTTGGATCATCACTAACGGGCTCAATCCCGGAGACAGAATCGTGGTGGAGGGAGTTCAGAGAATGCGCACCGGTGTGCGCGTGAATCCCAAGCCATTCATGGCCCAAAACCAAGATTCGACGAACCAGGGATCGGCGAATCGATAAGGACGGATGACGCATGTCGAAATTCTTCATCAACCGTCCCATCGTCGCCATGGTGATTTCCATCGTCATGGTATTGGTTGGTTCACTCACGGTTCTGAGCTTGCCCGTCGCACAGTTTCCGAACATAACGCCACCCGAAATTCAAGTTGTCGCAACTTACGTTGGAGCCGACGCTCAGACTCTGGAGCAAGCGGTGGCCACTCCCATCGAGCAGCAGATGAATGGAGTGGACAATATGAATTACATGTATTCGCTGAACGCCACAGGGAACAACACCACCAGCCTCATCGTGGATTTTGACGTAAAGACCGATCCGAATACCGATTTCATTCTCACGCAATCTCGAGAAACCCAGGCTGCCTCTCAACTTCCTGCGGACGTCAACAACTATGGCGTCACGGTTCGGAAATCAGTGACGGCGCCGCTGATGTGGGTCGCTCTGTATTCACCGCACGGAACCTACGATGCCAAGTTTCTGGCCAACTACGCCTACATCAATATCGTCGATCCGATTCTTCGCTCGTACGGCATCGGCAATGTTCAAGTATTCGGCGCCGGCCAATACGCGATGCGCCTTTGGGTAAAGCCGGATACACTTTCAAAGCTCGGTATCACGGTTCCAGAGATCGTCAGCGCGATTCAGGCACAAAACACCGTGAACCCCGCCGGCAAAGCGGGAGGCGAGCCTGCTCCCAAAGGTCAGGAGTACACCTACACAGTTCTCTCGCAAGGGCGCTTGGTTTCGCCAGAGGAATTCGGCAACATTGTTGTCCGCGAAACACCCGACGGTGCAACGGTAAGAGTACGCGACGTCGCTCGGATGGAGCTTGGTGCACAAGACTACAGCATTTCGGGACGCTTTAACGGCAAGCCGGGCGCCATTATTGCCGCGTATCAATTGCCCGGATCGAACGCGGTCGACGCCGCGGCCGGTGTCAAGCGGCTGATGGCGCAGATGAAAGAGCGTTTCCCCGAGGACATGGATTTCGCCGTTTCCCTCGACACGACTCTTTCCGTGACGCAGGGAATCAAGGAAATCGTTGAAACCCTTGTGATCGCGCTGATCCTGGTCATCATCGTTGTTTTTCTTTTTCTTCAAAGCTGGCGATCAACGCTGATCCCGCTGCTGGCTGTGCCGGTCTCTCTCGTGGGCACATTCGTGCTCTTTCCGTTGTTCGGTTTTTCCATTAACACACTTTCTCTGTTTGGCTTGGTGCTGGCGATTGGCCTGGTGGTGGATGACGCGATCGTCGTCGTCGAGGGCGTGGAACGGCATATCGAAGAGGGCATGACTGCAAAGAATGCCGCGTTAAAAGCGATGGAAGAGCTTTCGGGTCCAGTGGTTGGGATCGCACTGGTTCTCTCCGCCGTGTTCGTGCCCACCGCCTTCATTCCCGGGATCACCGGCAGGCTCTATCAGCAATTTGCGGTCACGATCGCGATCTCGGTAATTCTCTCTGCGTTCAACGCGCTTACGCTCAGCCCTGCCCTGGCCGCATTGCTTCTTCGACCGCGCGAAGAGAGCCATGGCCTGCTGCGGAGATTCTTCGATTGGTTTAACCGCATCTTTGAGCGAGCCACCGAGGGCTACGTCGGGTGGAGCGGCCTGCTGCTCAAAAAGACTGCAGTGGTGGTTGTGCTCCTAGTGGTTTTTTGCGTTGCAGCTGGATTCTTCGCCCATCGCGTGCCCTCGAGTTTCCTTCCCGATGAAGATCAGGGCTACGCGTATGTGAATCTGCAATTGCCCAATAGCGCGTCGTTGGAGCGAACATCGCAGGCAGCGACGCAGATCGAGAACATTCTGGCTGACACACCGGGTGTGAAATACACGACCAGCGTCATCGGCTTCAGCTTGCTCAGTTTTGCTCGCACCAGCTACAACGCTTTCTTCGTTGTCACTCTGAAGCCGTGGGACGAGCGCACGTCCAGAGCCGAGCAGTTTCAAGCGATCAAGGCATATTTGAATCAACGACTCTCCAAATTACCCGCGGGAATCGCATTCAGTTTTTCGCCGCCAGCCATCCCGGGCGTTGGCACCGCAGGCGGATTCACCTTCATCCTCGAAGACCGCTCTGGCGGCAGCATCCAATTCCTGTCGAAAAACGTGAACACGTTTCTTGAGGCCGCACGCAAGCGGCCGGAGATCGCAACCCTGAGCACGACTTTTCTGCCCAGCGTTCCGCAGAAATTTGTCGACGTGGATCGTGACAAGGTGTTGAAGCAGGGGGTGAATCTCTCCGATGTCTATCGCACGATCCAGGCATTCATGGGAGGCTATTTCATCAACTACTTCAACCGCTTTGGCCGGCAGTGGCAGGTTTACGTTGAGGCCGAAAGCGACGATCGCGCCAGCGCGGATAACGTCGGACGATTCTACGTTCGCAACAATAAGGGTGAGAACGTTCCGCTCTCGACGCTCACCACAATCAAATCGCAGTTCGGCCCCGAATTCACCATGCGTTTTGACGAGTTTCGCTGCGCACAAATCAACGGCAGCGCCGCGCCGGGTTTCAGCGCCGATCAGGCAAGCGCAGCCCTCGAGGAGGTTTTCCGACAAACCATGCCGCGAGAGATGGGATTCGACTACTCCGGGATCTCGTTTCTGGAGCAGAAGGCGCGGCAGGGAGTGCCCCCCGCGGCGATCTTTGGACTGTCGTTGTTGTTCGTCTTCCTGATTCTCGCGGCGCTTTACGAAAGCTGGTCACTGCCTTTCAGCGTACTGCTCAGCACACCGGTGGCGGTCTTCGGAGCTTTTGTCGTTTTGTGGCTGCGGCGCACGCTGCTCGGCGTTTTCCTGCCTCCCTATATGGTGCAGATCGAAAGCGACGTCTACTCGCAGATCGGTCTGATCATGCTGATTGGCTTGGCGGCGAAGAATGCGATTTTGATCGTCGAGTTCGCGAAGGATCAATACGAACACGGAAGACCACTGGCGGATGCTGCCCTCGAAGGGGCGAGGCTGCGGCTGCGCCCGATCCTGATGACCTCGTTCGCTTTTATCCTCGGCTGCGTTCCACTGTGGACGGCGAGCGGGGCTGGTTCAGTCGCTCGCCAGATTATGGGAACGGCGGTAATCGGTGGAATGCTCGCTGCCAGCGCGATTGGAATCTTTTTCATACCCGGCATCTTTTTTATGGTCGAGAAATGGTCGGGCGCGGGAAAGGAACCCGCATCCGGCATATTGCCAGCTGCGCCTTCACCCGCACCGGGAGACTGAGACCGCTGCAGGGTTTCGAAGAGAGGCTGGCTCAATGGAGTCGAGTGCTATGAACACTGCGAAATGGCTGATCGTCATTGTGGGATCTGCGATGGTGGTCGGTTGCACGGTCGGGCCCAAATATAGTCGCCCTGCGGTTCAGACTCCGGCTTCTTATCGTGATCTGGCGAACAATCCTCAGCTTCAAACGCAAACGGCTTCGTATGCCGATCTCCCGTGGTGGCAGGTGTTTCAGGACCCGAAGCTGCAGGAACTCATTCGCACGGCGCTCAAGCAAAACTACGATCTGCAACTTGCAACGGAACGCATCGGCGCAGCGCGCGCTCAACTCACTGTTACGCGTTCCAGTCTGTTTCCTCAGGTCTCTGGCAACGCCAGTTTCAACGGCGGCAAGGAAAATCTAGAACAATCCAAGTTCAACTTTCTGACGCTCACTGCCGACGCGGCTTTTCAACTCGATTTCTTCGGAAAGCTGCGCCGCGCAACGGAAGCAGCCCGCGCCGGACTCCTGGCCACGGAAGACGCGCGCCAAGTCGTCGTACTCACTCTCGTAAGCGATGTAGCGAGCGACTATTTCACGCTGCTGCAAACTGATCTGCAACTCGCGATCACGCGTGAGACCGTCAAGACTCAGACCGATTCGGTCAAACTTACCCAGCTCCGGCTGGAGCACGGAGTTGCCACCAAGCTGGATGTTCTCCAGGCCCAGCAAGTTCTCGATACTGCGAATGCCCAGATCCCCGATCTGGAACGCCAAATTGCACAAGAAGAGGATGCGATCAGCATCCTGCTCGGCAATTACCCACAAGACATCGCACGGGGAATTCCGCTGGTCGAGCAGACACTTCCGCCGGAAGTTCCAGCCGGCCTTCCATCTTCGATCATCGAGCGTCGGCCCGATATTCGAGGGGCGGAACAGATCTTGATTGCCGCGAACGCCAACATCGGAGTCGCCAAAGCTCAGTTCTTTCCGCAAATCTCTCTGACCGGGGGCGGCGGCGGTTCATTTGGTCGAAGCTCCGCCTTCTCGAGCCTCATGACGACGCAGTTAGGCATCTGGTCCTATGGCGCGCAGGTTAGCCAGCCAATCTTTACCGGAGGCGCGCTGAAAGGGAATTTGCATCTGGCCGAGTCTCAACACCAACAGGCTCTGATCGGCTACCGGGAAGCGATCCAGCACGCTTTTGGAGAGGTCTCGGACGCGCTTATCGGTTACGAAAAACTTCATCAGGTCCGGACACGCCAGCAGGACTCGGTAGCGGATCTGCAGGAAACCGTCCGCATTTCTACGCTTCGCTACAAGGGCGGCACGACGACATACCTCGAAGTACTCGACGGACAGCGGTCGCTTTACGGCGCCGAACTGACGCTCGCGGCTGCCCGGGGAGATGAATATCGCAGCCTGGTCCAACTGTACAAAGCGCTCGGCGGAGGCTGGCAGCAGTAAAATCGTCGCACCGTCCCAGGACACGCCCTCTCTTTCGCTCTGCCCGTAGTACGCTAAGATTTCCGTATGGATTTACCCCACGGCCTGCGAGAGAAGCGCCGATTCATAGAATCGATGTACGAGCAGGCAACCGTGAGTTTTGTTGAGACAAAACGGAAAATAGAAAACTCGCAAGGCGAGTTCAACTATTCCGGTTGGGACCCCGATTCGTTCGACGGCGATCCACCTTTTCTGACGGAGTGGCAGGAGGCCGATGAGGCTCTGAACCTTCAGGGGCAGGCCTGTGTTTCTCTGGTGCAGAGCGCGCTGAAAGAGTGTCGGGATGGCTGTCTGTTGGTTACCAGATGTGGAAAACCGCAGCGGAAAGGTAAGGCAAGCTGGTTTGACGCCTAGCAGCCGTTCTTGAATGAGCAGCTCGGCGTTGACTGGACACAATCGCCGGCGCAGCTCGCCTCAAATCAATCTGGCACGAAATGACGCTCAGCATACCGGCCGGGAATTTGGAATGACGCGGATCACGATCTGAGGCATCTGAGGCAACCACCCAGGCAACCACCCATTGACCTCCTCCCCAACCTGTGATTAGATGCCCTGAACAAATCGCGGTCTCGGCGCCAGAGTCCGCCAACGATTAGGGCGTGCCACCGAGGTGAAGTATGAAGTCCAGTCTGTGGTTCGTGATCCTTGCCATCTGTGTTTCAGCGTTCACTCTTTCCGCCAGCGCACGCGACGTGGTCGTGCCTGCGGGTACTCTGTTGCAATGCACGCTCAACGAACCCAACTTTTCCTCGGCCACAGCCGATGTCGGTGACCCCGTGCTCTGCCATCTCCGGGCCCAGACGGAGTTCGGTCAGCAGGCTTTTCCGCGCGGCACTTATCTCGTCGGACACCTGGAATCAGCCAAGGATCCCGGCCACTTCTTCGGCAAGGGGTATCTGAAGCTGCAGTTCGATCGCATCGGCCTGCCCAGCGGCGACCTGCCTCTCGAGGCCAAAGTGATCGCCACCCGCGGCTACAAAGTCGATAAGGAAGGCAAGATCGACGGCAAGGGACACGTCAAGCGCGACATCATTGAATGGATGTTGCCGCCGCTGTGGCCGTGGAAGGTCATCATGCTACCCGCGCGCGGCCCGCGCCCCACGCTGAAGGGCGAAACCGCGCTCAGCCTGCGCCTGATGGATGACGTTGAAATCCCGCAGGTCGGCCAAACCATCTCCCCCGGTTGGCATTTCTTCGGCCACGTTCGGAACGAATCCTTCGACGCGCAGGCGAGCATTGCCCACACGCAACTGACCGTGAGCGAGGTCGCTGCCAACAGTGACCCCATATCTCAAGTGCCGCAAGCCTCCTACGCCACCTACATCTCGCGCGATGCCACACCGCCAAGTCTGGCAAACATAGCCGGTTCGAACCTTGCGACTCTCCCCGGCATGCCGGTCTTCGTCCTGACCTCCGGCGCCATACTCTCCGTCAGCGGCTACGGCTATCAGGACAACCGCATCACCTACTCCCTGATCGGCGGAGGCACCGGTGTAATCAGCACCGACGAAGTCGACTGGAACTCGACCACGCAGCTCAACGCCCACCGTGGCCTGCGCGTGACGCTCCACAATAGCCACGCGAGTTCCGGAGCCGCAGGCTTCTAGCCGTGCTCACGTAGGGGCGGACGCATTCGGCCGCCCCGCAATGCAACGTGAGCGAGCCGTGAGCGACTCGGCAGCCGCACTGCTTTTCGTCCCCTGTCTCCCGCAGGGCTTTGCTATTTTTAGCGCCCAATAATCCCAATAATCACTCCATTTAGGATAAGTGTCGAAACAGGCGTACACTTTTGACTTCCGGTCAAATGTTCTGGTTTTGGGCCGAGACTCAGGAGGCACAGGTTTCAGTTTTCATGCAATTGTGAGCACAACAAGTCAGTCTTGGGTTCCGGCTTTCGCCATGATCGACATCGGTGACATCGAAATTTAAGGAGACTTAGAATGGGACGTGTACACCCGTATTTCATCCCGCTGTTGTTGAGCGCCGCGATGGTCGTACCCGCTTTAACGCTTGGCTGCGGCGGTAATCATTATTACCGTACGTACGATGCTGATCACGGTGACTATCACACTTGGAACAATAACGAGACTGTTCATTACCAGCAGTGGGAGACGGAAAACCACTACGACCACAAAGATTTTAAGGTGCGAAGCAAGGACGAACAGAAGCAATATTTCGATTGGAGTCACAAGCACCAGGACGATAAAGATA
>Ga0209006_10000346_pt1 | contig 46943 bp, 43 predicted proteins | sample JacPin_JW_Ref_O2_FD_188567 | JGI IMG/M metagenome (GOLD analysis project Ga0209006, IMG submission 188567) | Forest soil microbial communities from Algoma, Ontario, Canada - Jack Pine, Ontario site 1_JW_Ref_O2 (SPAdes) (version 2) | ecosystem: Environmental > Terrestrial > Soil > Boreal...
GATAGGGACCTCGGGCATCGGATATCATCAGGGCCAGCGGTCTACGGCCGCACCTAAAGGCCGGACATATGACCGCAGCCGACCAAAGGGATCAAAACGTAAAACCGCTTGCTAATCGGGGCCGTCCACATATGACGGTGGAGCAATGTTGATGTGCGCGGCAAGATGTTTCGCAGGGACGCGGACACCTCGGCTGGGGTAGACAGCCGCCGCCGTCATTGCGAGGGAGCGTAGCGACGAAGCAATCCAGACCGGGCTCTGTCAACCTCGTCTGGGTTGGTTTTTGGTGCATAGGCGAAGCAAGCCGTATCGGTCTGGATTTCTTCGTCGCTACGCTCCCTCGCAATGACGGTGGAGCAATGTTGATGTGCGCGGCAAGATGTTTCGCAGGGACACGGACGCATCGGGTGGGGTAGACAGCCGCCGCCGTCATTGCGAGGGAGCGCAGCGACGAAGCAATCCAGACTGGGCTCTGTCAACCTCGTCTGGGTTGGTTCTCGATACGTAGGCGAAGCAAACCGTATCGGTCTTTGACGCGGCCAGTCTGGATTGCTTCGTCGCTACGCTCCCTCGCAATGACGGTGGAGCAACGTCAAAGTGCGCGGCAAGATATTTCGCAGGGATGCGGACGCATCGGCGGCGGTTCTCTACCCCTCTCCTGGCGTCAATGATACCAGCAAAAACCATTCCGGTTGCAGGCGCGGTGATGCGGATAGATGAAGCCGGGGCCGAAGCAGGAATAGTACCAATGATATCCCGTCAGGCCCATGCGATAGCATCCGGCCTGGGCGGCGGTGGGCGCCAGAGCGGCGACCGACAATGCCGCCGCGGCGGCGGCGGTGACGATAAGTTTGCGCATATTTCCCTCCCTGAAATCGTCGAACCTTCGTTCACCGACATCCGCGGAAATCGCCGACCGACGATGAAAAACAATCTATAGCAAACGCGGAAGCGCCTTGGTAGTTCCAAGTCCTTTCAAGCCGCGTCGGCGTTCGTTCCGTCGTTGCGCAGGTTTTGAGATGTGCGCAAACTGGCGGTTCATTTCATGCCGACGGCCAAAATTATCGGCGATGCGGGCGGAGGTTATTCTGAATGAGCGCGTCCGACGCCAAGCTTCGAATCCGCCCGGCGATGGCGAGCGACGCCGCTCCCTTATCCGCCATTCTGAACGCCATCATCGAAATTGGCGGCACGACGGCTTTCCAGATTCCGCTGAGCACAGCAAAATTCGGCGACTATTTCCTTCACGGAAAAGGCCTCCTCGCCTGTTTGGTCGCCGAGGATTGGGCGACCGGCGCGCCGCTCGGTTTTCAGTCGCTGAGCCGCGATCCGGACTTGCCAGAGGGCTGGGCGGATATTGCGACCTTCACGCAAAGGGCGCCGAGGATTCCAGGCGTCGGAACGGCGCTGTTCGCGCAAACCAGGATCAAGGCCAGCGCGCTCAAACTCATCGCGATCAGCGCCGTCATCCGGGCGGACAATCGCGGCGGCCTCGCCTATTACGGCAAGATGGGTTTCGAGACCTATCATATCGAAGAAGCGATACCGCTGCGTGACGGAACGCCGGTCGACCGCATCTGCAAACGCTATCTCTTGGGGTAGCGCGCTCGGCTATGAGCACGCGGAAATGATCGCGACGACGCTACCCCTATCATGCGTGGATCGCATCGAGCTCCGGCAGCAGCACGACGCTTTCCTGCTCGTTGGGATCGGTGCGGGAAATCACCGCGGCGCAGGGCTCGTTCTGGCTCAGATTATAGGGCAGGTGCGGCACGTTGGCGGGGATGTAGACGAAGTCGCCGGCGCGCGAAACGAGATGATGTTCGAGTCGTTCGCCGTAATACATGCCGCTCTCGCCGCTGAGCACGTAGATCGCCGTCTCATGCGATTCATGTTTATGCGCCTTGGCGCGGCCGCCCGGCGGGATGGTCAGCATTTGCATGTGGATCGCCGAGGCGCGCACCGTTTCGGCGGAAACCGCGGGGGCGTAGGAGAAGCCCTGCTTGCCGATGAACGGCGTTCCCGCGCGCAAGACGGCGCAGACGGCGGGGCGTTCGAGGGTGGTCGTGTTCTTGGTCATAAATGATCTCCTGAATAATGATTATTTGAGTGAGCCGGTTGTGTGCGAAAGAACAATTTGTCGACAATAGCTGGTTTGGCGACGATAATGAATCAACAGGTCGAGGGTGATCCATCGTTTCGCATGGCGGAGCGTGTTTCACCCCTGAGACCTTGTCAATGATGGCCCTTCGGGCCACCGCCGAAGGCGGCGACCGCTTTGCGGTCGTCATTGACAAGGCCTCAGGGGTGAAAAAAATGCCTCCATGCGAACAATGGCGCTGTGACGAAGGTGGCTCGAAATAGGGTTGGGGACGTTTAATTTTCTAACCAGTCCGAGGCGACCGTTTTCAAAAATATCGCTTTTCAAAAATCATCGTTTTCCAAGCTTTTTTGCGCTCAACCCATTGATAATTCGCAACCCGACCAAATAAAAATTTGGAAAAATTTTGAATGACGGCGACCGCTTACCTATTTCGACGCCGCCTTCAGCCGCGCGAGCCAGCGGCGCGCCTGGCGGCGCACGTTGGCGGGCGCGGTTCCGCCATAGCTCGTGCGGCTGTTGACCGAGCGCACGACGCCGAGCACGCCGAAGACTTCGGCGTCGATGCGCGGCTCGATCGCCTGCATCTCCTCGAGCGACAGTTTCTCGAGCGCCACGCCCTTCGCCGAGGCGGCGGCGACGATGCGGCCGGTCACGTGATGGGCGTCGCGGAACGGCATTTTCAGCGCGCGCACCAGCCAGTCGGCGAGATCGGTGGCGGTGGCGTAACCGGCCCCGGCGGAAGCCTTCATGCGCTTCAGGTCGGGCGTCAGGTCGCGCACCATGCCGGCGGTCGCGGCGATGGTCAGCGACAGCGTCTGCAGTGCGTCGAACGCTCCTTCCTTGTCCTCCTGCATATCTTTGGAATAGGCGAGCGGCAGGCCTTTCATCACGCTGAGCAGGGCGACCAGCGCGCCGACCATGCGGCCGGTCTTGCCGCGCACCAGTTCGGCGGCATCGGGATTGCGCTTCTGCGGCATGATCGAGGAGCCGGTCGAGAAGGCGTCGGAGAGGCGGATGAAGCCGAATTGCGGCGTCGCCCACAGCACGATCTCCTCGGCGAAACGCGACAGATGGGTGGCGCAGATCGCCGCCGCGGCGAGCGTCTCCAGCACGAAATCGCGGTCGGCGACGCTGTCGAGCGAATTGGCGGTCGGCCGGTCGAAGCCGAGCGCGTGAGCGGTCATTTCGCGGTCGATCGGAAAGCTGGTGCCGGCGAGCGCGGCGGCGCCGAGCGGGCTTTCGTTGAGGCGCTTGCGCGCATCCTTCAACCGCCCGCGATCCCTGGCGATCATCTCGACATAGGCCATCAGATGATGGCCGAAAGTCACCGGCTGCGCCGATTGCAGATGGGTGAAGCCGGGCATGACCGCTCCGGCATGCTCAAGCGCCTTTTCTGAGAGGGCAAGCTGCAGATCGGCGAGTTGGGTGTCGAGCGCGTCGATGGTGTCGCGCACCCACAGCCTGAAGTCGAGCGCGACCTGGTCGTTGCGCGATCGCGCGGTATGCAGCCGCCCGGCGACCGGACCGATCAGGGCGGCCAGCCGCTGCTCGACATTCATATGGATGTCTTCGAGCGCGCGCGAGAACGTGAAGGTTCCGGCCTCGATTTCGGCGCGAACCTCGTCTAAACCCCTGGCGATGGCGTCGGCGTCGGCGCTCGAGACGATGCCGGCATGGGCGAGCATGGCGACATGCGCCTTGGAGCCGGCGATATCCTGCGAGGCGAGTTTGCGGTCGAAGTCGATCGAGGCGTTGATCTCCTCCATAATGTCGGACGGTCCCGCGGCGAAGCGTCCGCCCCACATTTTATTGCTCATGAACCGCCTCTTGGATGCCTGAATGACCGATGAAAAGCCTGCCCCGCGTCAACGCCGCACGCCTGTCGCGCTCGTCGTCGCAGCCCTTGCCGCCCTGCTGGCGGCCGCCGTCCTATACGGGAAGGGAGCGGGCGCCGGCAAGGACGAGGCGGCCGCCTGTCCCGCCGCCAAAGCCGTGGCGGCGCGCCTGGCGCCGCTCGCCCAGGGCGAAGTCGCCGCCCTCAATGTGAACAAGAACCCGAAGCCAGCCGTCGGCATTTCCTTCGTCGATGGCGACGGCCGGAAGCTGACGCTGGCCGATTTCAAAGGCCGCAACGTCCTGCTTAACCTGTGGGCGACCTGGTGCGTGCCATGCCGCGCGGAAATGCCCGCCCTCGACCGCCTGCAGGCGAAGATGGGCGGCGCGGATTTCCAGGTGGTCGCGGTTAACATCGACACCAGCCGGCTCGACCGGCCGAAGGCCTTCCTCGCCGAGGCCGGCGTCAAGAACCTTAGCCGCTACGCCGATTCCAGCGCCGATTCCTTCGAGGCGCTTAGGGTCGCGGGCAAGGCGCTCGGCCTGCCGACCTCGCTGCTGATCGGCCCGGATGGCTGCGAACTCGCCGTGATGGCCGGCCCCGCTCAATGGGATTCCGGCGACGCGGCCAAGCTCGTCACAGCGATGATCGGGAAATAGCGAAAGGTTCAGGCCTTGGCGGTCTGCTTCAGCGCGACGCCGGCATCGGTCAGATGCGCGGCGAGTTCGCCCGACTGGAACATTTCGCGGACAATGTCGCAACCGCCGACAAATTCGCCCTTCACGTAGAGCTGCGGGATCGTCGGCCAGTTCGAGAATTCCTTGATGCCCTGGCGGATGTCCGCGTCGGCGAGCACGTTGACGCCTTTGAAGGGCGCGCCGAGATAATCGAGGATCTGCACCACCTGGCCTGAGAAGCCGCATTGCGGGAATTCCGGCGTGCCCTTCATGAAGAGGACGACGGGGTTCGCAGTGATTTCCTCAGTGATCTGGTCGTGAATGCTGGCCATGGCGCTCAACCTCTTGACGCGGGGGTCAAGGCCCCGCGCTTCCATGACCCATATAGAACGAGCGCGCCCGCTCTGCCAGTCGGCCGCGCAAAATTCCGGTTATTCGGGCGCGGCCGACGTTTGCAGCGCCAGCGCATGGAGCGCGCCGCCCATCTGGCCCTTCAGCGCGCCATAGACCATCTGATGCTGCTGCACCCGGCTTTTGCCGCGAAAGGCGGAGGAGACCACGGTCGCCGAATAATGGTCGCCGTCGCCGGCCAGATCCTTGATCTCGACGCGGGCGTCGGGAAAGGCGGCGAGGATCAGGCGTTCGATTTCTGCGGCGGGCATCGCCATGGCTTAATCCTGCTTTCCTGAGGAGGCCGCCTCGAGCTTGGCGATGACGTCCTTGGCCGGTTCGGCGCAGGGGATGGTCACCCCGCCGGTCATGATGACGATGCATTTGGTCGGATCGGTCGCGCTGATGGCGATGACCTGATCGACCCTGACATAATTGAGGCCGGCGAGCGCTTTGAGCGCCACGAGCTGTATCATGCTTCTCCCCGCTGCGGCCCCGCCATATAGGCCGGGAGCCAGGATTCGGACGCCGCCGCCAAATCCGCCAGCAATATGGGCGGCTCGCCGGGAAGCGTCAACGCATCGCCGCCGGCGACGCCGACCCGCTGGATGGCGACGCCGGCGCCCTTCGCGTCTTCGACGATCGCGGCGGCGGCATCGGGCTTCGCGCTGACGACGTAGCGCCCCTGATCCTCGCCGAACAGAAAGCCATGGGCGACGCCTTCGAACGGGTCGATAGCCGCGCCCAGGCGTCCCGCAATGGCCATTTCGGCCAAAGCGATGGCGAGCCCGCCGTCGGAAATATCATGCACGGCCGTGACCCGGCCAGCGCGGATGAGGGCAAGGATGAATTCGCCGTTGCGACGTTCCCGGGCGAGATCGACCGGCGGCGGCGCACCCTCTTCGCGTCCGAGGATCGTCGCGAGCCAGGCGGACTGGCCAAGCCAGGCGCCGGCGCCGCCGACCAGCAGAATGACGTCGCCCGCGGTCTTGAAGGCGATCGTCGCCGCTTTGGCGACATCGTCGATCAATCCGACGCCGCCGATCGCCGGGGTCGGCAATATGCCGGCCCCCGTCGTCTCGTTGTAGAGCGAGACATTGCCTGAGACGATCGGAAAATCGAGCGCGCGCGCCGCTTCGCCGATGCCGTTGAGGCAGCCGACGAACTGACCCATCGCCTCGGCCTTCTCGGGATTGCCGAAGTTGAGATTGTCGGTCAAGGCGAGCGGGCGGGCGCCGACGGCGATCAGATTGCGCCAGGCCTCGGCGACCGCCTGCCTGCCGCCCTCGACCGGATCGGCCTCGCAGTAACGCGGCGTCGCATCGGTGGTCAGCGCGAGGCCCTTGGGGCCGTCGCCGAGGCGCACGATGGCGGCGTCGCCGCCCGGCCCCTCGATCGTATTGCCGAGAATGAGCGTGTCATATTGCTCGTAGACCCAGCGCTTGGAGCAAAGGTCGGGCGAGGCGATCAGCTTCAGCAGCGCGTCGCGGCTCGACATCGGGGCGGCGACGTCGCGGGCGGCAAGGGCCGGCTGTTTGGGCGTGGCCGCCCAGGGGCGATCATAAAGGGGCGCCTCGTCGCCGAGCTCCTTGATCGGCAGGTCCGCCATCACCTTGCCGTGACGTTTGACGACGAAACGCAGATTATCGGTGGTCTTGCCGATCACTGCGAAGTCGAGCCCCCATCTGCGGAAGATCGCCTCGGCGATCCCGGCCTTCTCAGGATGCAGGACCATCAGCATCCGTTCCTGGCTCTCCGACAGCAACATTTCATAGGCGGTCATGCCGGTCTCGCGGCAGGGCACGGCGTCGAGATCGAGCTCGATGCCGAGGTCGCCCTTGGCGCCCATCTCCACCGCCGAGGAAGTCAGCCCGGCCGCGCCCATGTCCTGGATGGCGATGACGGCGCCGGACGCCATCAGCTCGAGACAGGCCTCCAGCAGGAGCTTTTCGGCGAAGGGATCGCCGACCTGCACAGTCGGGCGCTTTTCCTCGGCATCGGCCTCGAAGGCGGCCGAGGCCATGGTCGCGCCATGAATGCCGTCGCGGCCGGTCTTGGAGCCGAGATAGACGATCGGGTTTCCGACGCCGGTCGCTTTGGCGTAGAAAATCTCGTCGGCGCGGGCGATGCCGACCGCCATGGCGTTGACGAGAATATTGCCGTCGTAGCGCCTGTGGAAGCCGACCGAACCGCCGACGGTCGGCACGCCGAACGAATTGCCATAGCCGCCGATGCCGGCGACGACGCCGGCGACGAGATGTCGCGTTTTGGGATGATCGGGCGCGCCAAAACGCAGGAAATTGAGGCAGGCGACCGGGCGGGCGCCCATGGTGAAGACATCGCGCAAAATGCCGCCGACGCCGGTCGCGGCCCCCTGATAGGGCTCGATGAACGAGGGATGGTTGTGGCTTTCCATCTTGAAGACGCAGGCGAGGCCGTCGCCGATATCGATAATGCCGGCGTTTTCGCCGGGACCCTGGATCACCCAGGGCGCCGAGGTCGGCAGTTTGCGCAGGTGAATCCGCGAGGATTTATAGGAGCAATGCTCGTTCCACATCGCCGAGACGATGCCGAGTTCGGTGAAGCTCGGCGTGCGGCCAAGGAGGGCGACGAAGCGCGCATATTCCTCGGGCTTCAGCCCATGGCTGGCGACAAGCGCGTCGGTGATCTCAGGTTCGGCCGCGCTCAAGCTTGATGATCCTCTTATCGCTTCGTGCGACCCCGATAGCCGCGCGAACGGCTTAACGCAATGGGGGATCGAAAGGCGCGCGCTGTCGGGCCCTTCATTTGAGCAGGGAAGGCCGTCGAGACGTCACTTCACCTGGGATTCGTCGTGGCAGGTTTTCGATCCATTCTGCCAGAAATAATCGCCGCATTTGTCGCAGCCCGAGGCGAGAAGCGCGAGAGCAAGGACCGCAGGCGTCAATAAGAGTTTTGGCGCGCGGCGGCCCGGACGGGCGCGGAACGCAGGCAGAATCATCATCCGGGGCCTTTCCTGATCGGGAGCCTCACGCTTGACAATGCGACGCCCCGCCATCCCGGCGGTATCTCTTAAAGAATGCGCCGGGATTCGCAACTTCAGCGTGGCGACCGGCCGCTTGGGAATCGCACGGCTCGTCTTGCGGCGACAACCTTCCCTGTTGCCCGCGTGCTTTACCCGAATGGTCCGCGCGTCGCAGACGGCGGCATAGGGCCTTCGGCTGAGGAGAGCGCGGTCCAACATGCCCTCCCCAGATTGCGCGGAAAATTACATCAATTGCACGCCGGCTTGGCGCTCTTGCAGGCGTCGGCGAGTTCGGGCGGCGGATCCTTCTTGAAGACGGTCTTGTAGGATTCCAGCACGTTGGACTGCACCACCGGCAACGATTGCACGCCGACCCAGGCAGGGGTCGCCTTGCCCACGAGGGCGTTCATCATCGCCATCGCTTCCGCCACGCCCTGATCATAGGGTCGCTGCGAGCCGGTCGCTTTCAGGGGCCCTCCCTTGGCGATCTCGATCGCAGATTGGAGGCCGAGATCGACGGTCGTCACCGGAATGTTGACGCCCTGCGCCCGCATCGAAGTCAAAGTGTCCAATGCGGGCTGGTCCCACACCGCAAACACGCCCTTGACGTCAGGGTTGGCCGTCAAGAAGTCGCCGGCGATTTGCGAGACCTTTGAGGGGTCGGTGAAGTCGACTTGCTTCAGGTGAATATCCGGCCGGTTCTTCTTCATCCATTCGCTGACGCCCTTGGTGCGCTCATTGGTGCTGAAATAGTCGACGCCGAAATTGACGAGGCCGATCGTGCCGCCCTGCGACATGCAGGAGGCGAGGATCTGCGCGGCGATCTGGCCATTGCCCTGGCTGTCCGCCGAGATCATCGCTGCATATTCCTCCGGATGTTTCAGGCCGGTTGGAATGCTGTCCATGAAGACCAGTTTGATTCCCGCCTGCGAGACCTTCTTGTAGGTCGGCGCGGTTGCGGTGAAGTCGACGGGAATCGAGATGATGCCGTCGGGATGTTGCTGGATCGTGTTCTCGATGTCGGCGATCTGCTTATCCACCTGATACTCGGCGGAGGCGACCCCGGTAACCGTGACGCCATATTTGTTGAGCGTATCGGTGATCCCCTGCACCTGCAGTTGCGACCAGTCAAGATTGACTGTCTGCATCGAGATGCCGACCTTGAAATGGCCGGCCTTGATCTTGGCGGCCTCGGCGTCGGTGAGTTTGAGGTCGTCGGGCGATGCAGCCTTTTCGCCGTGTGGCCCCTGGCCGACGATCGATGTCGATCCGAGCGTCGCCAGATCGACCCCCGTCACGCAAGACGCCGGCGTCTGCGCCCGGGCCGCGACGGCCGTGAGCGCAATCATGCTCGCCGCCATCAACATTGAAGCCGCCAGGGCTCCTGATCCTGAAATATGATTCATCGCTTTCCTCCGTTGATTATTGTGACTTGAGCCATCGGCGATTGGCCGGCCGATAGCCTCGCTTTTGCGCGATGCCGAAATCCATCCATCCTCACAAGCCCATGGATCACCTCCTGGTAAAAGCGACGGCGGCGACAATGATCGCGCCCTTGATGACGAGTTGGAGGGATGAACTCACGCCGAGTAGGACCAAGCCATTGTTCAGCGTTCCGATAATGAGGCTGCCGAGCAGCGTTCCCAGGATGAAGCCGCGCCCGCCGAACAGGCTGCAGCCGCCAAGGATCACGGAGGCGATGACGTCGAGTTCGAGTCCCTGAACGACATCTGGACGCGCCGCGTGCGAACGGGCGGACAGGACGAGGGCGGCGAGGCCCGCCAGCATGCCGGTGAGGACGAAGGCGAGCGTCGTCACCCGCTTGATGTGAATGCCTGAATAGAGCGCCGCGGTCGGATTGCCGCCCGCCGCGTAGATCTGCCGGCCATAGACGCTGAAATGAAGCAGCAGGGCGCCGACCAATGCGGCGAGCGCGGTCCAGGCGATGGGCGCCGGCATGCCGGCAAAATAGCCTTCGCCGAAAATCGTGAAATAGGTGTCGTTGGTGATGATGACGGGCTTGGTGTTCGTCAGCATCAAGGCCAGCCCGCGCGCCGCGCTCAGCGAGCCCAACGTCACCAGGAACGAGGGAATGGCCAACCTTGTGGTCAACAGCCCGTTGACGAGCCCGATCAAGGCGCCGGCCCCGATGCCCGCCGCGGCGCCGACCAGCCAAACATTGGCGATATAGGACATGGCGAGCGCGGCGCACATGCCGGAAAGCGCCAGCGTCGATCCGACGGAAAGATCGATCTGCCGCGCAATGATGACGAAGGTCATGCCCATCGCGACGATCGAAACGAGCGCCGTCTGCCGCCCGATGTTCAGGAAATTGTCGATGGAGAGAAACCACGGCGACGTCGAACTGAAGATGACAAGCAGAATCGCGAAGGCGATATACAGCATGTAGGGTCGATCGCCCTGGACGAGCAGCCGAATCGCTCCGCGCATGCCGTCCGCCCGGCGTCCGTCGGCGCCGGACGGCTCCGCCGCCAATGAGGGGGGCGTGTCGTTCATGCGGCGCGCTCTTCGAAAGACTGGGACGTCTGGATCATATGGTGAAGTTCTTCGGCTCCGCCGAACGCGCCGCGCTCCAGCGTCTTGACGATCGCCCCGTCGACGACGATGGAAATCCGGTCGCACAGCAGCAGCAATTCGGCGAGGTCCGACGAGACGAGTAGAACGCCAGCCCCGCCCTTGGCGGCGCCGCGGATCAACCCGTAGATCTCTTCGCGCGCGCCGACGTCGACGCCGACTGTCGGCTCGTCCAGCAGAAAAACCCGCGGCTGGGGATGGTTCCACTTGGCGAACACGACCTTCTGCTGATTTCCGCCCGACAGGTTCTTGGCGTAGGTCGAGGGACCGGGCGCCTTTACGGCGAGCTTGCGCATCGCCGCTTGCGCCTGCTGGACCGAGGCGCGTTGCTGGATCCATCCCCACCGGGAAAAATATCGCAGGCGCGGCAGCGTCAGGTTTCGCTCGATGGAATGTTCGAGGATCAGGCCTTGCAACTGGCGGTCCTCGGGCACCAGCGCGACGCCGAGTTCGATAGCCTGCGCAGGATCGCCGCTGCCGAGCGATAGGCCGCCGATGGAAATTTCGCCGCTCTCGATCGGCCGAAGACCAAAAATGGTTTGCAGCACTTCGGTGCGCCCGCTGCCGATGAGGCCAGCCAGTCCGTGAATCTCACCCTTGCGCAGCGTCAGGTCCACGTGGCGCAGGCGATCATTGGCGACCTTGGACAGTACGAGGATGGGTTCGCCGTCCCGACCACGCGCGGCGATCGGCGCAGGAGCATCGGCCGGCGCGGCGGCGCTTTCCTCTTGCTGGGACGCGTGGCCAGGCCCGACGATCGCGGCGACCAGATTTTTCATATTGGTCTGAGCCGTTGCGAATGTGCCGATGTTGAGGCCGTCGCGGAAGACGGTGACGCGCTGGGAGATGCGGAACACTTCGTTGAGCCTGTGGGTCACATAGATCACCCCGACGCCGCGGGCGGTGACCGCGCGGATGGCGTCGAAAAGGATCTGCTCTTCGTCGCCGGTCAGCGCCGAGGTCGGCTCATCCAGGATCAGGATACGCACGTCGCCCATCAAGGCTTTACAGATCTCGGTCATCTGACGATAAGCGAAGGGCAAGGAGCCGACGAGGGCGCGCGAATCGAGCGGGATGCCGTGCTGCTTGAGAAAGTCGTCGACCTCACTCATGAGCTGACGCTTCTTGAGAAATCCGAGCCGTGTGCGCGGCTCTCGCCCCAGCATCAGATTGGCGCCGACGGACAGCGATTCGACGAGGCTGAGATCCTGGTAGACGACCGCGATGCCTGCATCGCGCGCCTTCGACGGCGAATTGAATACGACCTTCTTGCCGGCGATTTCGATGGATCCTTCGTCATGCGCGTGCACGCCGCTCAGTATTTTAATGAGCGTGGATTTTCCGGCCCCGTTTTCTCCGAGCAGCGCATGCACCTCGCCGGGCAGTACTTCCAAGCTGACGCCGCGCAAGGCGCGCACACCGCCAAAACTCTTGGCGACGCCGGTCACGCGCACCAATGGCTGCGGGGACGGCGGGGATGTGACGGCGGCAGGCGGTTCGTTCATTGGTGCGCTTCCCTGTTGCGGGATGGAGCGCCGGCGGCGTGAAGACGTGGGGGTAGAGGAACGGAGCGGAACGTTGCGCGCATTCGCTCTCCTCCCACACGATTCGCTTGAAGCGTGATCGCGCCAATTTGTTAGTTATTTAACTTTCTTTTGTGACCATTTCATCAAAAAATTCGGAAGTCAATTGCCGCCTCGATCTCACGCCGATGCTTCAGCCTTCTGTCGTCAACGTCTCGCCATGTTCGGTGATCATCGACTTGAAAGCGCCCATTGGCGCGAAAGAGGCTCGCTTGAGCTTGCCAATCTTGCTGCTGTCCACCACGAGATAACATTCGCGCGCCAGGGATATGACCTTCCGCTTCACCTGCGCCTCGTGAAAATGTTCACAGGTGGCGCCGCGTTCGGCGTCGACGCCCGAAGCGGAAAGGAAAGCGACGTTGATGCCCATGCTGGTGAGAACGTCGAGATCGTAATTGCCGGAGAAGGATGCCGATGCCGGGTGATAAAGGCCCCCCAGCATCACGATCGTGACATTGGGTTTGCGCGTGAGCCGGTCCGCCACGTTCAGCGCATAACATATTGCCGTTATTTGGTAATTGTCGGGGATCAGGTCGACCAGATGAATCAGAGTCGTGCCGCAATCGATGAAGATCGTCTCGTCGGGACGTATGTGGGCGGCGGCGTGCATGCAGGCGTCGCGCTTTGCCGAGGCGTGGCTGTCGGCCGCCTTGGCCAGTTCATAGGGCGCCTCGCCTTCGATCTGCTTGGCGGCCATGATATGCCCGCCAAGCGAGGCCAACTGTCCCGGGTGATCGGCGACGTCGCGGCGCACGGTCATTTCGGACACGCCGAGCAATTCGGCGGCGTCGCGAAGATGCAGGACGCGCCGTTCGGAAAGCGCGCTGACCAGGGTGAAGATGCGCTTGGCCTTGCGGAGCGTCATGGACTTGGCGACTTTCAATAATCTGCCGCGGCAGTTTTGTTACTAAAATAACACTTTCTGTTAGCACGCAAGGGGCCTCATCCACTAAATTAAGGTGATTGCCTATCTCTCGATTCGGAGCAGAGGCGCCGTCAACCAGCTCAGTGCAGACGCCTCTTGCGCTCGTGGCGTCCAAAGGGAGGGCCGCGGCGACTGGCGCCGTGTGATTCGGGTGGAAGCAAGTCGAACTTGCGCCTGGTCATCGCAGCGGAATCCAGAGGGGGCTCCTCCAGCCCTTCAAGGCCTCGAGGAATGCCTGTAGCTTCGCCGGCAGAAATCGGCGCGTCGGATAGACGGCGTGCTGGCGCCAATGTCCTCTTCATCATGACCGGCGGGAGCCCCGGTCTCTATGCCTATGCGAGCGATTTCCTGGCCCCGGAGAGCTGACCGCCGCCGTTCCCAGCGCAATTTGAGAATCGCTCTGGCGGCGCTGTCGCAATAGTCGTTGGGAGTTCGTCGATCTCGATCGGATCGCTGGTCTTGACGCCCGGCAGCCGGCCTGCGCGACGCCTGAACGCTCGCTCCGCGCGCAATCTCGGCTGAGAATTTCGGGCGGAGAAACAGGCCGTCTGCGGGCGATTCGCGCGAGGAGACTGATGGGAACCCGTTCAGATCCCGAGAATCCCGGATGAGCAACCCTGCGCTCATTCCGGCCGCGCGACAAAGACCATCGCTAAGAAAATAACGGCTGATATTCAGCATGATGCGATGGAGCGGGCGAAGGGAATCGAACCCTCGTATGAAGCTTGGGAAGCTTCCGTTCTACCATTGAACTACGCCCGCGATTCCCCAGACTCAGGTCGAGCTCATCGCTAAGAGGTCTTTTATCGGTCTCCGCGCTTCATCGATGCTCGCGGCAGCGGTCGACCATAAGAGAGGGCAGGGCGGGGTTCAAGCCCTCTTCGTCTTTGAATTCCTCCATAGGTGTTTCTTCCGCCGACCGCGTGTCCCGGTGAATCATGCTGGGATAAGCCACGCAACAAGTTGGTCCCGAGGGAACCCGGACGCTGCCCAATCGTTAGGCAGGCTGCGATCTCAATCGCCAAGAGTGAAGCGTTGGAGAGGCAAGAGTGAAGCGTTGGAGAGGAAAGTGCACGGGACGGTAATTCAATCCGCAAAGGCGGACGTAAGAAAGCTTAGCAAGCTCGAAGAACTGCGGGAGGAACTCGCCATAGCCCGGGAAAAGCTCGTGGCGGCGGTATCAAAGAGATCGCGGGAAGAGGTGTTGAGGCCACTGCGAAACGATGTCGGTGAGCTCCTCGAGAAAATCGAGAAAGTGTATTCGGCGGAGCGGTTCCGTCGTTGAGGCCAGCGGCTGGCGGCGCGCCGGATAATGTTGACGGCTGAGAGAATCAATTTCGTCTTCGCGCAAATTCGCGGCCTGCGATATTCACGCATCTCTCTTCAGGCCAAGCCCTCATTCCGCGCCGAACTCGCGGAAATGCTTGGAAAGCTTGAGTCCCTGGCCCTGGTAGTTTGACACTGCGGTCGCGCCATAGAGCTCGTCCGCCTTGTCGGCGAGCTTCTCATAGACGAGGCGGCCGACCGGCTGGCCGTCTTCCAGCAGGAAAGGCACGTCGCGGCTGCGCACTTCGAGCACGGCGCGCGCGCCCGGGCGCCCGTCGGCGCCCTGGCCAAAGCCGGGATCGAAGAAGCCTGCGTAATGGACGCGAAACTCGCCGATCGCTGGATCGATCGGCGCCATTTCGGCGGCGAGATCGGCCGGGATCTGCATCTTCTCGCGCGAGGCCAGAATATAGAATTCATCGGGGTCGAGGATCAGCCGGCTGTCGGGGCGGGCGCGCAGCGGCTCCCAGAATTCATGCGCGGGATAGGCGCCAGGGCGATCGACATCGATGATTTCGCTGTTCTTCTGGGCGCGATAGCCGACGATCTGCCCAGCCGAACCGCTGAGCGCGACGCGCATGATAAGCCCATCGCGCAGATCGAGGTCGCCGTCGACCAGCGGCGTTTTGGCGTGCCGCTCCCTGATTTCATGATCCTTCAGCGCGAAATCGGCGAGCCCCATATGTTTGGAATTGCGGCTGCGGAACCGGATCTGGTTGAGCCTTGACCCCTCGCGCACCCGCACGCTGAAGCTGCGGGGCGAGATTTCGACATAGAGCGGGCCGGCATAGCCGAGCGGCACGTCGTCGAAGGCTTCGCTGCCGTCGACGATTAGGCGCGTGAAAATGTCGAGGCGGCCGGTCGAGCTTTTAGGGTTGGCGGCGCCCGACAGGCTCGGCAGCAGGTCAAGCCGCTCCATCAGCGGAGCGATATAGACGATGCCTTTTTCGAGCACCGCGCCATTGCCGGTCAGCGAGATGCGCTCGGGATTAAGGCTTTCGAGATGCTCCTCAACCGTGCGGCCGCGGCCTGGCAGAAAGCTGGCGCGCACGCGATAGACTTCCTTGCCGAGCCTGAGGTCGAGGCTGGCCGGCTGGTATTGCGGCTCCTCGATCGCGCGATAGGCCTGGATCAGCTTGCGACGCGCCATCGCGTGAATTTCCTGGCGAGCGAACAGGCCGTGATGCGCGGCGAAATAGCTGTCGTCATGCACCGCGGCGTCTACGAACAGGTCGGGAGGCGCGTCGCGCCTGGGCGCCGTCATGATATGCTCAAGGCCTTCCGAATTCGCCAAGCATTCTTGTTAGCGCCTCCAGCCATTGACGCCAAGGTTGAAGCGGGGTTAGAAACAGATTGTTCGTGGTCATTTGAGCCGGTCGGCTTGCCGCCACGTTAAACAAGGGGCTAAAAGATCGGGGCTTTTCACCAAATCGCCCTGTCTGATGGCCTCGAAGCGCGCCACCGCGCGAGGAGAGCTTTATGACGACCCCCCGGAAGACCCGCGACCCCAAGACCCTGCGCGCCGCCACCCAGCTCGTCCATGGCGGCTCGATGCGCTCGAGTTTTGAGGAGACGTCCGAGGCTTTGTTCCTGACGCAGGGCTATCTCTACGACACGATGGAGCAGGCCGAGGCGCGCTTCAAAGGCGAGGATGCGGGCGGCTTCATCTATTCGCGTTTCGCCAATCCGACGGTGGCGATGTTCGAGCGGCGGATGGCGCTGCTGGAGGGGGCCGAGGCGTCGCGCGCCACCGCCAGCGGCATGGCGGCGGTCACCGCCGCGCTGGTGGGCCAGCTCAAGGCGGGCGATCATATCGTCGCCGCCAAGGCTCTGTTCGGTTCCTGTCTCTATGTGGTCGAGGAATTGCTGCCGCGCTTCGGCGTCGCCTCGACGCTGGTCGAGGGTTCCGATCTTGCCGCCTGGCGCGCCGCAATGCGGCCGAACACCAGGACGACTTTCCTGGAGAGCCCAACCAACCCGACGCTTGAGGTCATCGACATCGCCGGCGTCGCGGAAATCGCGCACCAGCACGGCGCGACTTTAGTCGTCGACAATGTGTTCGCCACGCCCTTGCTGCAACATCCGTTGCAGCTCGGCGCCGATTGCGTCGTCTATTCCGCCACCAAACATATCGACGGCCAGGGACGGACCCTCGGCGGCGTGATCCTCGCCTCCGAGGCTTTCATCAACGAGCATATCCACAATTTCCTGCGCCAGACCGGCCCCAGCCTGTCGCCCTTCAATGCCTGGGTAATGCTCAAATCGCTGGAGACGCTGCCGGTGCGCGTCGCCGCGCAAGTGCGCTCGGCGGGAAAAATCGCCGATTATCTCGCCGACCATCCCGGCGTCGGGCGCGTGCTCTATCCCGGCCGGCCGGATCACCCGCAGGCCGCGCTCGTCAAGCGTCAGATGTCGGGCGGCGGCACGCTCGTCACTTTCGACGTGAAAGGCGGCAAGCCGGCGGCGTTCAAAATGGCCAACGCCCTTTCGATCATCGGCATTTCCAACAATCTCGGCGACGCCAAAAGCCTCATGACCCATCCGGCGACGACGACCCATCAACGCTTAAAGCCGGAGATGCGCGCGCAGCTCGGCATCGGCGAGGGCATGGTGCGGCTCTCCGTCGGCCTCGAAGATGTCGAGGATCTGATCGAGGATCTTGGACAGGCGCTGGATGTGCTGAGCGCGCCACGCGCCCGGGCCGCGGAGTGAATCCGGCGGATCGGGCCCCGCCGGATCGTCGCTGTCAGTGTCCCTGCGCGGCCAGTTCGGCCTGCGTCGGCAAGCGCCCGTTTGGCGACAGTTTGTCGACAAGTCCCGGCAAAACCATCGCGAGCTGGGCAAGCAATTGCTGCTCGCTCATTCCGGACTGACGGGCAAGATCGCTGATCGTCTGCTGGCCGAGGGCCGAGCCAATCTGCGCGGGCTGGATCGGCGCATTGGCGCCGGGCGCAACCCAGGAATTGACGACATCGCCGTGACCCGCCGTCTGGAATTTTTGGACGAGGTCGTTGAGGCCGCCAAACAGGCCGCCTCCCGGCGGAGCGAATTGCTGCGGCGCGGGCGCGGCGGGGGAGGGCGCGGCAGGCGCGGCGCTGCTGCCGCTGAACAGCTTGCCGAGCAACAGGGCGCCCGCCGCGATCGCGATCGGGGCGGCGAGATCGCCGCCGGGAATGGCGTCCTTAAGCGCGTTGTCGAACAATCCCATTTGAGCCTCCGTTGGATCCAAGCACGAATTCGCGTCGTTGTTCTGAGACGTAACGCCCGTTTGCAACAGACGCGCGAACGCCGTCGCCGCCCTCGATTATAATCGACTTGCTTTTTCGTCGTCCATCTCCCAACAATCGACGGGGCGGGCGCGCTTCTCAAGGTTCGCGGCAAGACGCATCGTCATTTCGGTCAAATGCGGGGAAACGACCATGGGAATCATTAGCTGGATCATTCTGGGCCTGATCGCCGGCTTCATCGGCAGCAAGATCGTCAACAAGACCGGCTCGGGCATGCTGATGGACATCGTGCTTGGCGTGGTCGGTGCGGTCGTCGGCGGTTATCTGGTCAGCCTGACGGGCAACCAGGGCATAACAGGGCTTAACCTCTGGAGCCTGCTTGTCGCCGTAGTCGGCGCGATCGTCGTCCTTCTCGTTTATCGGGCCGTCGCCTCGCGTTGAACGCCGGGCGATCTATCGATCGGCGGCGCGCCATCGCGCCGCCGCGTTCTGGTCGGCTGATTTCGCCTCGATCCAGTCTTCGACTGTCCCGTCGGAGCGATGCGCCCGTTTCCAGAATGGCGCGCGGGTTTTGAGGTAATCCATCAGGAAGTCCGCCGCTTCGAAGGCCGCGCTGCGATGCGCCGAGGCGGTGACGACGAGCACGATCCGCTCGCCGGGAGCAATGTCGCCGAACCGGTGAATGATCGCGACGCCTAACAGCGGCCAGCGCGCCTCGGCCTCCGCGGCGACGCGCGCAAGCTCTTCCTCGGCCATTCCGGGATAATGCTCGATCTCGAGTTTCGAGAGCCGGCCTCCCTCATCGCGGCAGAGCCCGACAAAGCTGACGAGCGCGCCGATGTCGGCGCGCCCGCGCGCCAGGGCTTCCGCCTCGGCGGCGGCGTCGAAATCCTCGGCCTGGACCCTGATCGTCGCCATGTCGCCCTGGCTGCTGGAGCGGTTTGCATTTGACTTCACGCGGGAGGGGCGCCGCCGCGTACGACGACAATCCTCCATTGTTCTCTTGGCGGCCATTTTGCGCGGAAGGATATCGAACTCAAGGATCGCCTTTCAGGCGACCGCCGGAGGCGGCGAGCCTTCGGCTCATCCTTGACTTCGATATCCTTCCGCGCCTCGCTCCGCCCAAGAAATCAATGGTGGAATCTGATCTCAGCTCCTCTCGAACGCCTCCGTCGCGGCGCAAACGACTCCACCTAACCCCAATCTGCTCTACCCGCCCGTCATCGGCGGAAAAAATGCGATCTCGCGCGCGCCTGCGATTCTCGCGTCATGCTTCACATGCGCCCGGTCGATGGCGGCGCGGATGATCGAAGCCTTCTCGAAGGCGTGCGCATATTCCTCGCCTCGCTGCGACAGCCAGGCGATGAGTTCGCCGACGGTCGCAACGCTGGCTGGCGGCGCAATTTCCTCATCGGCTTTGCCGATGCGCTCACGCACCCATGCGAAATAGACGGCTTTCATAAGCGATTACTCGTCGCCGACGTGATCGTAGCTCGCCTTCATATAGTCCCAGCCGGTGTAAAGCGTCAGGATCGCCGCGATCCATAGCAGCACGATGCCGATTTCGACGGACCCGGGCAATACCGCCTCGCCGGCTTGCCCGGCGATAAGAAAGCCGAGCGCGACAAGCTGGGTCGTCGTCTTCCATTTGGCGACCGTGCTGACCGGCACCGACACCCTCAGCTCGGCCAGATATTCGCGCAGGCCCGACACCAATATTTCGCGGCAAAGGATGACGATCGCCGCCCATAGCGACCATCCTTTGATCGTCTTGTCGGCGACAAGCACCAGAAGAACGGCGGCGACCAGCAATTTGTCGGCGATCGGATCCAGCATGCGGCCGAGCGAGGATTGCTGCGACCAGGCGCGCGCGAGATAGCCGTCGAAGAAGTCGGTGATCGCGGCGGCCGTATAGATCGCCAGCGCGGTCCAGCGCGCCCAGAAATCGGTCGGCCAGAACAGGAACGCGACGACAAGCGGCACCGCCGCAAGCCGACCGTAGGTCAACATGTTCGGGAGGTTCCAGTGCCGACGAGAAGTCTGTGTCGAAGCGGTCGCCATCAGGCCTCCAAAAGATAGTGTCGGTCGCGCGCAGTCAATAGGCGGCGCCCATTGCACGGCGGGTTCGAAAACTGGGGATGAATGGGATGTGGCGCGACGATCCGGCCTGACTTCGTCTAAGGTTGCCGGCGTTCTCAATTCTTTCGAGGCCCGCGATGTCTAGCGTTCATGTCGTCGACCATCCCCTGGTCCAGCACAAACTCACGCTGATGCGCGACAAGCGCCGTTCGACCAAGGGTTTTCGGCAGTTATTGAACGAGATCGGCATGTTGCTTTGCTATGAAGTGACGCGCGACCTGCCCATCGAAATGGTCGATATCGAGACGCCGCTGGAGACGACCAAGGCGCCGATGATCGCCGGCAAGAAACTGGTCTTTGCGCCGATTCTGCGCGCCGGCGTCGGCTTTCTCGACGGCATGCTCGAACTGGTTCCCTCCGCCCGCGTCGCCCATATCGGCCTCTACCGCAATCCTGAAACGCTGGAAGCCGTCGAATATTATTTCAAGGCCCCGACCGATGTCGCCGAACGGCTGGTGATCGTGATGGATCCGATGCTGGCGACCGCCAATTCGGCGATCGCGGCGATCGATCGCCTTAAGGGGCGTGGCGTCAGAGACATAAGGTTTGTCTGCCTGCTGGCGGCGCCGGAGGGGGTCGAGCGCCTCAACAAGGCGCATCCTGATGTCGGCGTCTGGACCGCGTCGATCGACCAGCGCCTCAATGATCACGGCTATATCGTGCCGGGGCTCGGCGACGCCGGCGATCGCATGTTCGGGACGAAATAGCCGCCGCGCGGCGAACCAGCGCGATTGTGATGCGAATGACACGCAATTTGCGCTAAGGAACTGCCCGAGGCGCGCGCCGCGATTGGCGGCCCGCCGGCCATGGGAGGTCCTTCAATGATCAAGTTCTATTTTCACCCCTCGCCCAATCCCGCCAAAGTCGCGTTGTTTCTGGAGGAATCGGGCCTTCCCTATGAACTCATGCCGGTCGACACCCGCAAGGGCGAACAGCATCAGCCAGCCTTCCGGGCCATCAATCCCAACGGCAAGACGCCGGCGATCGTCGACGGCGACGTCACGGTGTTCGACAGCAACGCCATTCTGATCTATCTGGCGGAAAAGACAGGAAAATTTCTCCCGGCCCAGACGCCGGCGGCGCGCGGCGAATTCCTGTCCTGGATGATGTTCGTGGCGTCCGGCATCGGCCCCTTTTCGGGACAGGCGGTGCATTTCAAGCATTTCGCGCCGAAGGGGCTCGACTATGCGATCAATCGCTATGATTTCGAGGCCAACCGCCATTACGCCATCATCGACGCCCAGCTCGCCAAACATCGCTACATGCTCGGCGATTCCTACACGATCGTAGACATGGCGGTCTGGGGATGGGCGCGCGCGGTGCCGTTCGTTCTGGGCGGCGAAGCCTGGGCGAAGTTTCCCAACCTGAAACGGTTGCTGGACGAAATCAACGCCCGCCCGGCCGCGCAGCGCGCCGAGGCCCTGAAGGAAAAGCATGCGTTCAAGACCGATATGGACGACGACGCGAAGCGGCATATGTTTCCGCAGAACGCCCGCCTCGCCGGTTGAGACCTCGCCGGCCCGCCCCGCAGCAGGCGCGGGCGGGCCGATCAGCCCAAGCCTGCTCGCTGGAGCCGAACGACGGCATTGTCGAGCGCGCCGAGGAAATTCGATCGGTCGCGCGGCGTGAAAGTCTTGGGGCCGCCGGTCGTATCGCCGGTGGAGCGCAGATGGTCCATCAGGTTTCTTGTGGCGAGCGCCATGCCGATCGACGCGTCGGTGAAACGCCGGCCGGTCGCCGTCAGAACCTCCGCGCCTGCCTTGACGCAGCGGCTCGCGAGCGGAATGTCGGCGGTCACGACGATGCTTGCCTGTCCCGCCCGCGCTGCGATCCAGTCGTCGGCGGCGTCCGGATCCGCGCCAACCACGATCTGCTCGATCGACGGGATGCGGGGAACCCTGATCGCAGCATTCGCGACCACATAGACTTTCAAGCCGTAGCGGTCGGCGACCCGGTAAATCTCGTCCTTCACCGGGCAGGCGTCGGCGTCGATGAAAATTTCGATCGGCATGTTTTCCCAAATCCGCCAGCGCCGCTTGACGCGCGCCGCGCCAGCCGACAGTTTACCACGCGGCGTTGGTCGCTTCGGACCACGACGAGCGAGGGCCGGCTGACGGCAATTAAGAAGGGGATTTCCCGAGAGTAGTAATACCGCCTCGACGACGCATCCGAATGAGATATGCTTTAGGAATTAAGGTTTGGACCCGGACGTTTTCGGGCGAAAATGAACGAATATTCAGAATGATCGCTTGCTTACAATAGAAATCGCATGAATTTTATCATAGTCGCTTAGGCGCCACGATTCCGGCTTGAAGAATCCTTGTTCCGCTTCGACATCTATCAATAGAGCGTTGGATTTTAGCGCCAACGCGTGGACATAAGCGACGCCATTCCGGCCCGCCGCTTGAAAACTGGGGATGCAAATGAGCGCTTCGTTGAAGAGAATGGTCGTCGGTTCGCTGGCGGCGCTGGCGATCGGCGTTTCGGCAATTGGCGCGACAACGCCCGCCTCCGCCCAAGTCTATCATCATCCGGCGGGCCATGGCCCCGTGGTCCGGGGCGGCCACGGCTATGGGCACGGCGGCCATTGGCATGGCGGCGGTTGGGGACCGGCGGCAGTCGGACTTGGCGTTTTGGGTCTCGCGGCGGGCGCCGCTATCGCCGCCCAGCCCGGGCCTGGCTATTACGATGGACCCGGCCCCTATGACGACGGCTGCCACGCGCTTCGTCCCACCTATGACGCTTACGGCAATTTCATCGGGCGCCGCTGGGTCAACGTGTGCTGATTGGCGCGAAGCAGTTTGTCTTGATGACGAGAGGCCTCGCTTTGGCGAGGCCTTTTCGTTGACGGCGCCGGGTCACGCGGCTTTTGGCGCCGGCCAGAAGACGCCGCCCTGTATCGGCCTTGGCGCTCCGGTGGTCGTGGGCAGCGAGAGCGGCAGTCCGCGCCGTGAGCGGAGCGCGAGATAGGCGAAGCATTGCGCTTCAATCACGTCCCCGTCATAGCCGATCGACTCGATCGGCTGCACAGCCGCGCCGAGACGGGCGCCGAGCGCGCGCATCATAGTGAGGTTGCGTCGGCCGCCGCCGCACACCAGCCAGCGCGAGGGTTGACCGACGACATGGCGCAGGGCGGCCGCCGTCGCCTCAATGGTGAAAGCGGCCAGCGTCGCGGCGCCGTCTTCATCGCCGAGCGTGTCCACTTCGCGCGCCAGTGCGTGAAAATGATTGCGGTCCAAAGATTTGGGCGGCGCCAGATTGAAATAGGGATCGCCCATCAACCCGGCCAGCACGCGATCGTCGACACGTCCCGCAGCGGCCAGCGCGCCGCCTTCATCATGGCTGAGACCGCGCCTTCGCGCGACGAAATCATCGATCAGGGCGTTGGCCGGCCCGGTGTCGAAAGCGACAATTTCGCCGTTCGCGCCCAGCCAGGTGACATTGCCGACGCCGCCCCAATTGAGAATCATCAGCGGGCGTTCAAGCCCGGCGCAAATGGCGGCATGATAGAGGGGGACCAATGGCGCGCCTTCGCCGCCCGCCGCCACGTCGGCGGTGCGAAAGTCATTGACGACATCGAGCCCCAGCAAACGGCTGGCGCGGGCGCCGTCGCAGAGCTGACGCGTGAACCGCTCGCGCGGGCGATGCAGGATGGTCTGTCCATGCAGGCCGACCAGAGCCACGTTTTCGCGGACAATGTTGAATTTCTTCATGAAAGCGAAAACCGCCTCGACATGGGAATCGGTCACCGCTTTTTGCAGGTCCTCCAGCGGATCGTGCGCGGCGTCGGGGTTGGCGATCACCTCCCGCAGCGCGCGCCCGACCGCTTGGGGATAGGGGAAGGTCGCGCCCGGGCCGGGTTCGACGCGCGTCTCGCCGTCGCTCCTGATGAGCGCGACATCAATGCCGTCCATCGACGTGCCGCTGATGACGCCGATCGCATCAAGAACAGCCGGCCTGTCCGCGCTCACCGCTTCTCGCCTATCGTGACCGTGAGTTCGCCGATGCCTTCGATGACGCCCTCCAGGTGGTCGCCTGGCGCAACGGGACCTACCCCGGCGGGCGTGCCGGTGAAGATCAGGTCGCCGGGCCCGAGCTGATAAAAGCCGGAGAGATGCGCGATGATCTCGGGAACCGACCACACCATCTGGCTGAGGTCGGCGGATTGGCGGATCTCGGCGTTCTGGCGCAGCGTGATGGCGCCCCTTGCCGGATGACCGATCGCGGCGGCGCGTGCGATCGTCGAAACCGGGGCGCTCGCCTCGACGTCCTTGCCGAGGGTCCAAGGCCGCTGTTTGGCCCGCTCGGACAATTGCAGATCGCGCCGCGTCATGTCGAGGCCGCAGGCATAGCCGTAGATGGCGTTCAACGCGTCGGCGGCGGCGATTTTGAAAGCGGGCGCGCCGATTGCGACGACGAGCTCCATTTCGAAATGATAATTGTTGGTGCCGGGCGGATAGGGGATCGTGGCGCCCGAAGGCCGCAAGGCGGTGGCGCTTTTGGAAAAATAAAACGGCTTCTCGCGATCCACCGCAATGCCCATTTCCTTGGCATGGTCCTCGTAGTTGCGGCCGACGCAGAAAATCCGGGCGACGGGAAACAAGGCATCGAGCCCGGCGATCGGAATGGCGGGCGTCGGCGGCGGATCAAAAACAAATTTAGTCATTGTCCGATTGCTCCTGCTTCTCGCCCCGATTGGCGCCGGGAACCCATAATACGTCGCCTTTTCCACGATCATTGGCGAAGCGCGCGGCGACGAACAGGAAATCCGAGAGGCGATTGATATAAGCGATCGCCGGCGCGCCGACCGTCTCGCCTTCGATGGCGGCGAGTTCGACAATTTGGCGCTCAGCCCTGCGGCAGATTGTTCGCGCCTGATGCAGGGCGGCCGCGGCGGGCGCGCCGCCGGGCAGGACGAACGAGCTCAGCGGCGTGAGATCGGCGTTGAGTTCATCGATCGCCGCCTCGAGCTGGGCGACCTGGCTCGCGACGATTCGCAGCGGCGGGCGGACGGCCTTTTGGCTCTCGATCCTTTTGGGCGCGGGCATGCAGAGATCAGCGCCGAGATCGAACAGGTCGTTCTGAATCCGCTTGAGCATGGCCTCGATCCGCGCAAGACCGGCGTCGCTTGAAGAGGATGTGGCGACGCGGGCGAGCCCGATTGCGCTATTGGTCTCGTCGACCTCGCCATAAGCGGCGACGCGTGGATCAAACTTCGGACGGCGCTCGCCGCTGCCAAGACCGGTGCTGCCGTCGTCGCCCGTGCGCGTATAGATTTTGTTGAGCCTGACCATCCATTCCCCTCGACGATTGGCGCTTCTCGACGCCGCTCAGAAAAGTCCGGTCTAATGCCCGCGCGTCCAGAGAACGATGACGATGACGACGATGGCGAGAAATTGCAGCCCGACGCGCCAGCGCATCAGGGTCTGCGATTTATTGGCCGATCCCTGACGCAGCATGTTGACAAGCCCCAGGATCAGAACGAGCGCCACCGCGCCTACCGCGATGGCGACGCCGAAATTGGAAAGGGCTGACATGGACCTGGCTTTCGTCGCGAGGAACTCGCCTGTCTATAGACGCTGAGCAGAAGTTGGTAAAACCGCGAGACGGGATCAATCCCGCTTCAGCAATCGTTCGAGATAGTCTCGCTCCTCGCTAGGGCGATTGGGATCGGCGAGGCGGCGACGCAGTTCTTCTAGCACGCGATAGGCGCGCTCGGCGGCGCCCACGGCGTCGGTGAGACGTCCATCCGTGGCGCCGCCCTTGAGCCCGTTGCGATCCCGCCCAAGAGGATCGCGCCCGTTCTGGCCGCCCGGTTTGCCCGTCGTCGCTTCGACGCCTTCTCCCTCGCCGTTCTCGCCCTGCATCTGCTTTTGCAAGCCTTGCGCGCCCTCGCGCAGCGCCTCGAGCGCGCGCCCCTGTTCGCCGACCGCGCTGCCCTTGCCCTTGCCGCCCGGCTTTAGATCGCCCTCGGCCTCGCCCATGGCGCCATTGGCGTCGTCGAATCCCTTTTCGCCTTTGAGCCCCAGCGCCTTCATGCCCTGCTGGAGTTGTCCAAGACGATCGCGCAAGGCCCGCTGGCGCTCGTCGAGCGGGGTTGAACCGCCATCCTCGTCGCCAGGCGATGCTTCCGGATTGTCTTGCGGTTGGCCATCCTCGGCTTGTTGATCGCTCGGCGCGGCCCGGCGCTTTCTCTCGCGTTGGTCGCGGCGGAACGTGTCGTCGCGCAAGGCCTGCTGGTCGCGCATCAATTTATCGAGTTCGCCCATTTGACGGCGGAGCTCCCGTTCAGCCGGACTCGAATGGCTTTTTGCGCTCTTCATATTCTCGAACAGATTTTGCAATTGATCGAGCATTGCCTGGGCTTGCGCCTTGTCGCCGGTGCGCGCCGTGTCTTCCATGCGATCGAGCAGATTGTCGAGGTCCTGGGTCGTCATGGATTCGGAATCGCGCCCCTCGTTCGGGCGCTGCGCCAATTCGCGCGTGAACTTCTCGGCCGCGGCGCGCAGCTCTTTCATCAATTCGCGAATCTCCTGGTCGCTGGCGCCGCGATCGAGCGCCTCGCGCAGCTTCTGCTCGGCGGCGCGCAAATCACGCTCGGCCTGCGAAGCGTCGCCGTCTTCGATCTGCAGCGCCATCGCCCAGAGGAAATCGGCGACGCCGATGAGATCCTGATCCGACCGGGCCTCGGCGAGGCGGGTCTGCGCGGATTTGAGGCCGAGATACACGCCCGATGGCGTCTCAAAAATTTCGGGCGCGATCAACAGCGCATCGAGCGCGGTCGCGACGCGCGGGCGATTGGCGTCAGGATCCATCACGAGATCGCGCCTCTGCTCGACAAGCGCGCGGGCCAACGGATTGTTGAAGCGCCGCTGCGGCAAAGTCAGCGCGATCGGCTCGCTCACCCCCTCCGCGCCGGCAAGATCATGAGCGCTGAGAATCATCGTCACATGAGCGCCGGCCCATGGATGTTCGGAAAGATCGCTCGTCGTCTGCGCTTCGCCAATTCCATTGGCGCCGCCGGGCAATTGCAAGGCCATCTTCGGCGGCTCTACGAGAGAACGCCCGTGCGGGGCTTTGCCGTCGATCAGCGGCCGGGCGAAATTGGCCTCAGCGCTCGCCACGCCATACTGATCGGCCAGCTTGTAGGCGAGGGTGAGCGAACCACGCAGGTTGGACTGCGGGCGCGCCGTCAAGGCGATTGTCGGCTTCTGATTGGCGATTGCGGTAATTTCGAACGACGAAAGCGGCGCGCCGTCGCGGTTGATCAGAAATTTTCCATCGCCTTTGATCGTCCAGCGGCGCTCGCCGGCGGCCGCATCGGCCGCCCTCCCTGCCGGCGCGGCGGTTGGATCGCCGCCGGTCTTGGCCGGCGCCTCAGGAGCCAACGCCCCTTCCACCCGCGCGGCGATGGAATCGCCGGCGCGCAACACGAGGGTCGACCCGACCGGCGTCGTAATCTTTTGGGTCCCCTCCCGCCCGCCGACCGCATCGAGCAGGATCGGCGGCTTGCCCGTATAGGTGGGGGGATCGATCCAGGCGTCGAGACGATAGCCTTGCGCCACTGCCGCCTCGCTTCGCCAGTCAAAGGCCGCAGCGACGCGCGCGTAGCGCTCGGAGCCGGCGACGAAAGCTGCGCAGACCGCCAACAGCGCGGCGCCGAAACGCAATGCCGCGAGGTCCCGCTCGACCATGCGCGGCGCTGGAGCCGCGACTTCAATGGCGGCGATCTTCGAGGCGAGACGGCGCTGATGCAGATCCCATAGCGCTCTGGTCGCTTCGCTGACGCCCTTATCGGCGAGCCTGTCGAGACTTGAAGACGCCGGTTGATGCGCCGCGGCGCTGTCGCGATCGAGGCGACCAAGCTTCTCAGCGCGCCGCGGCGCCCGCAAAAGCGCCAACGGATAGAGGACGGCCAGGAGGGCCGCCGCAAACAATGCGAGGCCGGCGATGCGGGCGCCGCGCGGCAGGTCGAGCCAGAGGCCGAACCATGACGCGGCCAGGAAAAGCGCTGATATCGTCAAAGCCCAGGCGATCGGCGGCCAGATCCGCTCCCACAGCAGCACGATGCCCGCGCGCCGAGCCATCCGATCAAGCCTGGCGCGGGTCTGCATACGCCCGTCAGCCCCGGCGCGGGGCGGAAGGTCCGGCGTTTCAGCGCCTTCGTCCAACATATTCTCCCTGGCCGCGCACCGCGACCGCCTAACGCCCCAGCCTCACGCTAACCAAGGCGGAATTTTGTCCAGGCCGATCAAGTCCTCGTAAGAGGGACGCGCTCGCACGATTGCATAATCGGCGCCATTGACCAGGACTTCGGCAATCAACAGCCTTGAATTATAGGTTCCAGACTGCACCGCGCCATAGGCGCCCGCCGACATGACCGCCAGAAGATCGCCGGCGGCGACTTCGGCGATTTCGCGGTTCTGCGCGAGATAGTCGCCGCTTTCGCAAATCGGCCCGACGACATCGACCTTCAGGCGCCGCGCCGAGGGCGCAGCCTCCATCACGGGCAGAATTTCATGGTGCGCGTCGTAGAGCGTCGGGCGGATGAGATCGTTCATTGCAGCATCGACAATGACGAACGTCTTGCCGGGGCCATTCTTGACGTAAAGCACTGAGGTCACCAGAACGCCGGCGTTGCCGACGATCAGCCGCCCAGGCTCCAGGACCACGGCGCAGCCCAGCATTTTCGTCCGACGCCTGACGATTTCAGCGTAGGCTTCGGGATTGGGCGGTGGTTGGTTGTCGCGGCGATAGGGAATGCCGAGGCCGCCGCCAAGATCGACATGGTCGATCGCGTGGCCGTCGGCGCGCAGGACGCCGACGAAATCGGCCAGCAGCGCAAAGGCGTCGTCGAATGGCTGGAGGTCAACGATCTGCGAACCAATATGCATGTCGACGCCGGTTACGATCACGCCGGGCAGGCTCCTGGCGCGAGCATAGACTTCCCTGGCGCGCGAGATGGCGACGCCAAATTTGTCTTCCGACTTGCCGGTGGAAATCTTGGCGTGCGTGCGCGCGTCGACGTCGGGGTTGACGCGGATGGCGATTCGCGCGGTTCGCCCGCGTGAGGCGGCGACTTGCGATAGGACTTCAAGTTCGGGTTCGGACTCGACGTTGAAACACAAAATGTCCTCGTCGAGGCCGAGCGCCATTTCCGCTCGCGTCTTGCCGACCCCTGAGAATATGATCTTTTGCGCCGGAACGCCCACGGCTCGCGCTCGCCGCAATTCGCCTTCCGAGACGACGTCCATCCCTGCGCCTGCGCGCGCCAGGGTCGCCAGCACAGCCTGGTTGGAATTGGCCTTCATCGCGTAGCAGACGAGCGCGGGGAGTTCGGCGAACGCCTCGGAAAACACGCGGTAGTGACGCTCGATCGTGGCGCTGGAATAGCAATAGAAAGGCGTGCCGACCGCGCGCGCGATCGCGCTCAGTTCGACATCTTCGGCGCACATCGCGCCGTCACGGTAGGTAAAGTGATGCATAAATCCTTCGGGCCCGATCAATGATCCGCCGCATTCGCGATGATTGTTGGCTTGGCTAGATCACAGCAACGGGTCAAGCACAAAAGGGTCTTTGGGCGGTTTGATGGGTGGCGGCTTGTGATGGATTTGTGGATGGGCCGGATCATCCGGCTTGGCGATGGCGTTCGGATCGGGCGGCGGCTCCAACCCGCCACGTCGGCCACAGGCGCTGGCCCCGACGGCAATCAGCGCAATGAGCGCGAGGGCGCCGGCGCTCATTGTGGGGTGGGCTGGGCGGGATTTTGGACGAGAGATCACGAAGCGGCTCCGGTGGCGTGGGGTTAATATACCCAAACACCCGGCCGAGGCGAGGGGCAGGGAGAAGGCGTCGCGGATCAGCGCGGTCCGCCAATGGGCGGTTCCCCAGGGCTTGACGGGCCTATGCCCGCTATTGCCGGATTTTAATTATTAAGGCAACGAATCGCACATGATGCGTGAGTGAATATGGGCGCGAGCGATGGCTGCGTTTCCACGCCGCATTTATCGCTATTCGTAACTTCCCCTTCAGGTCTGCCGCGCATTCTTGCCTGGAAAGGGATTGGCGAAGCCGTGGCGAAGCATCTGGTGAGGGACCGGCGTTGGCGATTCTGAGTGCGGTCAGCAAAGCCATTTCCAGCGCGGCGTCTCCGGAAGAGCTTTTCCCGGGCGTTTGCGAGGCCGCAACTTTCGGCGGCCACATTCAATGCGCGGCCATCCTGCTCGCCGATGCCGACCTAAGGCTACGGTTCGTCGCTGGAGCGGGCGAAGGGCTGGATGGATTGCGCGCCTTGAATATGCCGGCCGATGCGGCGCCGATCGGTCACAACGATGAGTCCGGCTCCATTTTGCAGGCGGATCGCCTGATCATCGCCAATGATCTTTCGTCCGCACGAAGCAATGGTCTTTCGTCAGCGCGCAGAATGAACATCTGGCTGGAGGAAGGCAGGCGAGACGGCCTATGCGCGTTTGTTCCGATCCTGCGGCGCGGATCGCCGGTCGGCGTTTTCGCTTTCCGCGCGGAGCGCTTGAACGCTTTCGGCGACCAGACGATCGGCCTGATCGCGCATATCGGGGAGATGATCGTCTCTGCGCTCGACAATTTCGATCGCGAAAGGGAAAGCCGACGCGCTGCCGCGGCAAACGTTCGTCTGGACCAGCGGTTCCGGCTGTTGAATGCGACGAACAAGGCTATTCTTCGGGCGTCGGACGTCGACGAAATGTTTCAGGTCGTTTGCGACGCCGCGACGGGTCCGGGTAAGCTTCTGGGCGCGTCGATCGCGATTCACAACGCCAATTCGCCCTTGTTCACACGCGCTGCTCGTTCGGGCGCGGCGAGCCATATCTACGAAAAACTTCTGATATCGGCCGATCCGAGCGTTGCTGAAGGACAAGGCGTCGCGGCGACCGTTTTCCGGACGGGAGAGCCTTGTTTCATCGATGATGTTCCAAGCGATCCGCGCATGGCGCCCTGGCGCTCCCTTCTCATTGCCGAGCGCGTCGCGACCGGCGCGGTGTTGCCGCTCATCAAAGGCGGGCAGATCGTCGGCTTCGTTTCTTTCTTTTTCGGCGAAGAATTTGGTCCGTGGGACGATGAGCGGATCGAGCTGACGACGCAAATTTCGGAAAATATCTCCTTCGGCCTGGAGACGTTCGAACGCCGGCGCCAGAAGGACAATGTCACGCGCATGTTCGCCGCGCTCAGCGCGACCAACGAAGCGATCATGCGCGCTCAAACACGCGCCGAACTGTTCGAACTGGTATGCGAGGCGGCGGTCAAGGGTGGCGAATTCACCGCCACGCTGATCGGTCTTGTCGACCCCGAAAGCGTTTATCTGCGCATTGCCGCGTCGGCCGGCCCGACGGCGGCGACGTCGAAGAACGCGAGATTGGCGATCAGCGCCGATTATCCCGAGGGCCGGGGCTTGACGGGAAAGGCGTTTCGCTCTGGCCTCCCCTGCATCAGCAACGACTACCTCGCCGAAATACAGGAAAGCGTTCTCAGGCAAACTGTTCTTCGCGAAGGCACAAGATCGGGCGCCGCGCTGCCGCTGCTCAATCGGGGCAAAACGATCGGCGTCCTGCTTTTCATGGCGAGGGAACGAGACGCCTTCGCGCCTGAACTGGTCGAACTCCTAAAGAAACTTGCTGAAAATGTTTCCTTCGCACTCGAGAATTTCGATCGCACGGACGACCGCCGCCTGGCGGAGGATCAAAAAGACCGCCTCGCCCGGATGTTCGCCGCCCTGAGCGCGACAAACGAGGCGATCATGCGCGCCCGAAAACCCGACGAGCTCTTTCGGCTGGTTTGCGAGGCGGCGGTGCATGGCGGTCGGTTCACTTCCACCATCGTCGCCCTCGCCGAGCCCGGCGCCGACTTTCTCCGCATCGCTGCGGCGGCCGGCCCGACCGCCGAAATGTCGCGAACCCTGAAATTGGCCGTCACGGCCGCCTATTTGGAGGGGCAAGGCTTGAGCGGAACGGCGTTCCGAACGCGCCAGCCCTGCATCAGCAATGATTACGCCGCGGACACGAGGGCGGCCGCTTTTCACGACCGCGCGCGCACCAGCGGCGCCAGATCCTGCGCGGCGCTGCCCTTGCTCGTTCATGGCGAAGCGGTCGGCGTCCTACTGTTCATCTCAGCCGAGAAAAGCGCGTTTACGCCTGAACTCGTTGAGCTTTTGCAGAAGCTGGCGGAGAACGTCTCGTTCGCTCTGGACAATTTCGATCGCGCGGAGGACCGTCGTCAGGCAGACGATCAACGAGAGCGCCTCACGCGCATGTTCGCTGCGCTGAGCGCGACCAATGAAGCGATCATGCGCGCCGGCACGCGCGCCGAATTGTTCCAACTGGTCTGCGAGGCGGCGGTGCATGGCGGCAGGTTTGCATCGACCATCATCAGCTTGACCGAACCCGGCAGCGACTTCCTGCGCACGGTGGCGTCGGCGGGTCCAAAAGGCGATATGCAAAGGACGGTTAAATTAGCCATCACAGATGCTTATCCTGAGGGTCGCGGGATGAGCGGAACCGCGTTTCGGACGTTGCAGCCCTGCATCATCAACGACTATCTGGCCGACGAGCGCGGCGCGGCCTTTCACGAAAGAGCGCGCCGCGAAGGCAATAAGTCGGGCGCGTCCCTGCCGCTCATCAGCCTGGGCCGCGCCGTCGGCGTTCTTGTCTTCATGTCTAGCGAGCGCAACGCCTTTACGCGAGAGCTCGTCGAGCTCTTGCAGCGGCTGGCCAACAATGTTTCCTTCGCGCTCGATAATTTCGCACGCGCCGACGAAAAAGCGCGGGCGGACGAGCGGATCAAATATCTGGCGACCCACGACGCCCTGACCGATCTGCCCAATCGGGCGATGTTCAGCCAACTCCTGCATGTTTCGATTGAGGCGGCGCGGAGCCACGCCAGGAAATTCGCGGTGTTGTTCATCGACGTCGACCGGTTCAAGATCATCAACGATTCCCTGGGGCACGACGCCGGCGATAAGTTGCTCGTCGAAATCGGCGCCAGACTTCGCCGGTCTTTGCGCGGCGCCGATGTCGTCGCGCGGCTCGGCGGCGATGAATTCGTCATCATTCTGGAGGAGGCTTCGGAGGCTCGGCAGGTCGAGGCCGCGGCGCGCGAACTGTTGTCCGTGGTCAATCAACCGTTTCAGCTCTGCGGGCTCGAGTGCCGCGCGACGGCGAGCATCGGCGTGGCGATGTTTCCGCAAGACGGCGACGACGAACTCACGCTGACGAAAAACGCGGACCTGGCGATGTATCGCGCCAAAGAGGCGGGCAAGAACGGCTTCCGTTTCTTCACCAGTCAGGACACGATGCCGTCGGTCGAGCGCCTTGTGTTTGAATCGAGACTTCGTCAGGCTCTCGACCGTGACGAATTCTCGCTGCATTATCAGCCCAAAGTGGATGTCGTGACGCATAAGATCACCGGCGTCGAAGCGTTGTTGCGCTGGACGTTGCCCGATCTCGGCGCGTTGCCGCCGCTGCAGTTCATTCCGCTCGCCGAAGAAACCGGATTGATCGTCCCGATCGGGCGCTGGGTGTTGCGGGAGGCGTGCGCGCAAAACATGGCCTGGCGGCGCCAGGGCATTGCTCCGCTATCGATGGCGGTCAACCTATCTCCGCGCCAGTTCTCCGACGAGAACCTGCTGCAGGATATTGACGATGCGCTGGCCGCGAGCGGCATGCCGCCGCAGCTTCTGCAGCTTGAAATTACCGAAAGCATGGTCATGCACAATGTCGGGCGCGCCATCGAACTGCTCGACATTATCCGCGCGCGCGGCGTTCGCCTCGCCATTGACGATTTTGGGACCGGCTATTCCTCGATGGCGCTGATGAAGAAATTTCCGGTCGACACGCTCAAGATCGACCGGTCCTTCGTTCAGGATCTGCCTCAGGATTCCGAGGACAGGGCGATCGCGCAGGCGATCATCAGCATGGGTAAGGCGCTCGGCATGACCGTCGTCGCCGAGGGCGTGGAGACCGCGGAGCAAGCGGCGTTCTTGCGCGAGCATGATTGCGACGAAATGCAGGGCTATTTGTTCAGCGAGCCCGTTCCCGCCGGGCGCATACCGCAGCTTCTCGAAGCCAATCGGCGCCTCGGCCCGCCTCTTCGCCCGCGCGAGGCGCTCCGGCGGCCGGCGCAGCGCGGCCGGTAGAGCGAAAATCTCGCTTTGGCGCCGCCCCGCAAGCGGCTTAGAAGGGCGGCGCGCCGCCATTTTCGTTCATGGCTTGCACGATGGCCCCTCATGGTCCAAATAGGGGCCGGGAGGTTGGCGAGGGACGTACCGCTCGCCAACCGGGTCAGGTCCGGAAGGAAGCAGCCCTAACGAGCCAGGGCGGGTCTTTGTCCAGCCTCCTACTTTGGTCCAGCCTCCCGCCTTGCGCGCGCTGCAAGGCCCAAAAGTCCCGAGCCATCGCCCGATGAACGATATTCCCGCGCCGGATAGGAAAGATTCGCCCGCGCCTTCGCTAGGGTTCGACTTTCCCGAGAGCCCGGCCAAAGCCGCGCCCTATCGGGTGCTCGCGCGGAAATATCGCCCGACGCGCTTTGAGGATCTGATCGGCCAGGAGCCGATGGTCCGCACGCTCGCCAATTCTTTCGCCAGCGGGCGCATTCATCAGGCCTATATCCTGACCGGCGTGCGCGGCATCGGCAAGACGACGACCGCGCGCATCCTCGCCAGAGCCTTCAACTATTCCCTGCCCGGAAAGATCGACAGGCCCAGCATCGACATGCCGGAGCTCGGCGTGCATTGCCAGGCGATCATCGAATCGCGCCATGTCGATGTCATCGAAATGGACGCGGCCTCCCATACCGGCATCGACGACGTCCGGGAGATCATCGAAAACGCCCGATATCGCCCGGTTTCCGCGCGCACCAAAGTCTATATCATCGACGAAGTGCATATGCTCTCCAAACAGGCGTTCAACGGACTCCTGAAGACGCTCGAAGAGCCGCCAGAGCATGTTAAATTCCTCTTCGCCACGACCGAGATCGAGAAAGTGCCGATCACGGTTCGCTCGCGTTGTCTGCGCTTCGATCTGAAGCGTATCGAATCGGCCATGATGACGCGCCATCTCATCGGAATCTGTCAGGCCGAGAGCGTCGCCTTCGAAGCCGACGCGCTACCGCTGATCGCCCGCGTCGCCGAAGGTTCGGTGCGCGACGCGCTGTCGCTGCTCGACCAGGCGATCGCGCATGGGGCTGAGGGCGGCGTGCAGGCCGCCGGCATCCGCGCCATGCTGGGACTGTCGGACAAAGGCCATATCATCGACCTGTTCGAATTCGCCATGAAGGGCGATCTCGCCAGCGGCCTCGCGCTGATGGAGCAATTGCATCAGGCCGGTGCGGACCCGGCCCAGCTGTTGATCGAACTGGCGGAATTCAGCCATTTCGTGACGCGGCTGAAACTCGCGCCCAAGGGGATTGACGATCCGACGATTGGCGAGGACGAGCGCCGGCGCGGCGCGGAATTCGCCGAAAAACTGGGGCTTGGGCCGCTGACTCGCGCGTGGCAGATCCTGCTGAAGGGCGTTCAGGATGTGAAGGATTCGCCGCGCCCGCTGGCGTCGGCCGAAATGGCCCTGATTCGCCTGGGCTATGCGGCCGATTTGCCGGCGCCGGAAGACGCCCTGCGCAAACTGGCGGATGCGGCCGAGGCGGGACCGCGATCCGCGCCGCCCAGTCAACCGCCTGCGCGCCCCTCGGGCGGCTCGGCGCTACGCGCCATCGCACAAAGCGCGCCGACGCCAGTCGCGCCGCCGGCCTCAGTCGCTGCGGCGCCAGGCGTCAGGCTGGCGCGCTTCGAGGACATCGTCGCCCTCGCGCGGGCCAAGCGCGATATTCAATTGCAGAGCGCGCTTGAGAACGATGTGCGTCTTTCGCGTTTCGAGGCGGGCAGTATTGCGTTCTCGCTTAATCCCGGGGCCTCGCCGCAGATTGCACAGACCCTGTCGCGCCGCCTGCAGGAATGGACGGGCGAGCGGTGGATGGTGGCGCTTGTCGCGGGCGCGACCGCGCCGACATTGCGGGAAAACGCCTCCGCCAGAGAAGCCGAGCGCCTCAGCGGCGTCGCCGCCAACCCTTTGGTGCGCAAGATCATGACGCGCTTCCCCGGCGCGCAGATCGTCGAAGTGCGCAGCCCCGATGCGGCGCCGGCGCCGGAGGCGATCGCGACGAGCGATGACGAGGTCGCCTATGCCGACGCGGTCATTGTCGAGGACGATGCTTAAACCTTCAGGAGCCGACGATGGTCGACATTATGGGATTGATGAAGAAGGCCCAGGCCGTGCAGGCCAAGATGAAAGACGTGCAGGAGGAACTGGAGCGCCTTGAGGTCGAGGGCCAATCAGGCGGCGGCATGGTGAGGATCAAACTCAACGGCAAGGGCCAGATGAAGGCGGTGGCGCTCGATCCGGCGCTGATGATTCCGGCGGATCGCGAGATGGTCGAAGACCTCATCCTCGCCGCTCACGCCGACGCCAGGGCCAAGGTCGATCGGCTGGCGGAAGAAAAGATGCAGGCGGTTACCGCGGGCCTGCCGATGCCGCCGGGCATGAAACTGCCGTTCTGAGCGGCGCCCCGATGACCGAGAGCATCGCAGGACCGGAAATCGAGCGGCTGATCCAGTTGCTTGCGCGCCTGCCCGGTCTCGGGCCGCGCTCGGCGCGTCGCGCCGCGTTGCATCTGATCCGCAAGCGCGAGCAATTGCTTGGACCGCTCGCCGAAGCGATGCAAGTCGCGCGCGAGCGTGTCGTCACCTGCCATATCTGCGGCAATGTCGACACGCGCGATCCTTGCACGATCTGCCAGGACGCGCGGCGCGATCCGACATTGCTGGTCGTGGTCGAATCCGTCTCCGATCTCTGGGCGCTCGAACGTGCGGGCGTGCTGCGCGCGCCCTATCACGTGCTCGGCGGCACTCTGTCGCCGCTCGATGGAATCGGCCCGGACGATCTTAATTTTCCCGGCCTGCTCGCGCGGGTCGGCGAGGGCGCGATCAGGGAAGTCATCCTGGCGGTCAACGCCACCGTCGATGGTCAGACCACGGCCCATTACATTACCGATCTCCTCAGCGTCTATCGGGTCAAAGTCACACGGCTCGCACATGGCGTTCCGGTCGGCGGCGAACTCGATTATCTCGATGACGGCACGCTGGCGGCGGCGATCCGGCAGCGCGCGACATTTTGAAGAGCGTCGATCGTCTCTTTGCCGGCGCGTCTGGCCAGGCCCTGCTGGTCGTCTTACATTGCAATAGCTCAATTCGTTCGGCAACGCAGTGAGCCCATGACTTTCGCATCAATGCCTTCAACCGTCTTCCGCCCACCCAAGCCGATTCCGCACGACACCCCGATCGGCGTGTTGCGGATGATCCTGGCGCTGCGGCGCAACCCGCTCGAAATCTGGTCGAAGGCCCATTACGAACAACCGATTCTGATGGGACGAACCATTCTGGGCGAGCGGGCGGTGATCAACGAACCTGCCGCCGTGCGCCGGATCTTTCTCGACAATGTCGCCAATTATCGCAAGGACGCGCTTCAGTTGCGCGTATTGGGCCCCGGGCTCGGCAAGGGTCTGCTGACCGTCGACGGCGAGGATTGGCGCGCCCAGCGGCGCGCGCTCGCGCCGCTGTTCTCGGCCCGACAGATTCCTTCTTTCGCGCCGGCCATGCATCGCGTCGCGATTGCGACGGTCGCACGTTTGACGCCCCGGCGAGAGGGTCGCGTTGTCGATGTTTCAGTGGAAATGGCGCGCGTTGCGCTCGAGATGCTTGAGCAGACGCTGTTCTCGCAAGGGCTCGGCCGCGACGCGAGCGAATTCCAGGTGGCGGTAACCCGCTATTTCGACACGATCGGCCGTCTCGATCCGCTCGATCTGATTGGCGCGCCGCAATTTCTGCCGCGGTTCGGACGCCTGCGCGGACGCACGACCCTCGAATTCTTCGCCCGCGCCGTCGACGACATCATCGGCGCGCGCAAGAGCCTGCTGGCGTCGGGCGCCAGCGCGCCCAATGATATTTTGACCCTTCTCCTCGCCGCGCAGGACCCTGAAACCGGCAAGGGCATCAGCGGGGACGACGTTCGCGCCAATATCGTGACGTTCATCGGCGCCGGCCATGAAACGACCGCCAACGCGCTAACCTGGACGCTCTATCTCCTTTCGCAGGCGCCCGATTGGCGCGCGCGGGTCGAGGCGGAAATCGATGCGCATTTTGATCCGGCCAATGTCGAAAGCTTCGCCGAGGCGCTGCCGGCGACCAAGGCCGTGTTGGAGGAAGCGCTTCGGCTCTATCCGCCCGCCGCGATGCTCAGCCGCGAGGCGATCGGCGCCGACACATTGGCGGGCCGCCGCATTCCCGCCGGGACGGTGGTCACCGTTTCACCGTTCCTCCTGCATCGGCACCGCACCTTGTGGAAAGATCCGGACGCTTTCGATCCCGAGCGCTTTTTGGGCGCCAACCGCGATGCCATCGATCGCTACGCCTATATCCCGTTCGGCGCGGGCCCGCGCGTCTGCATCGGCATGGGCTTTGCGATGTTGGAGATGATGGCGGTGCTGGGCCATTTGCTGCAAGCGTTCCGGTTCGATCTCGCGCCAGGTCATCCGGTCTCGCCGGTCGCGCGCGTGACGCTCAGGCCGGAGCAGGGCATGAAAATGATTCTGCGCCGGAGGCGAGCGGGCGCAGCGTGACTTGGCCTATCGCGCTCGCTGCGCCCGCTCGCGCCAGATGAGGTAGAGTCCGCAGGCGACGACGACGCCCGCGCCCAAAAGGACCGCAGCGCTTGGCCGGTCGCCGAACACCAACAGGCCGGAAAGGATCATCCACAATAATTGCGTGTAGCCGAAAGGCGTGAGAACGGAAGCAGGCGCGCGCTCATGCGCGAGAATCAACAGCCAATGGCCGAGCGCGCCGAAGACGCCCATTCCCATCATGATCGCCAGGGTCGACAGCGTCGGCGGGTTGATCCACACCAAAGGCAGCGCGGGCGTGAGCAGCGCGACGCCCGCGAGCGGCGTCCAGGTCAGCGTCGTCGCCGATGAATCGAAGCTTGCAAGCATGCGCGTCGCCAGCGCATAGCCGGCGTTGCACAGGACGCCGGCGATCGCGATCGCCACCACCGGATGGAAGGCGCTGGTTCCCGGGCCTGTCGCGACGACGACCCCGATGAAGCCGATCGCGACCGCGACAAGGCGCGTGCGCCCGGCCCATTCGCCCAGCAACGGACCGGCCAGGAGCACGACGAACAAGGGCGTCAGGAAGTTGATGGTCGAGGTCTCCGCCAATTGCAATTGGCGCAGCGCAAGGAAATTTGCTGTCGTCGACCCCAGCAGCAGGAGAGAACGAACGATCTGCAAAGCGGGGCGGCTGGAGCGGAAGACGGCCGGATGCGCGAAGGGGCGAACCGCGACAATCCCTACGATGGCGGACGCGACGTAACGCGCCCAGATGATTTCAATCGCCGGGAGAACGCCGCTTAGCGATTTGGCTGAAGTATCGAGCGCTGCGAAGAAAATTGTCGCCGCGCACATCAGCGCGATGGCGCGCATGCGCTGGCGCAAGGCGGACGAAGGGATCGCGCGAATGGGATCGGCGCTGGAATCGAGAGCTTCAGCCGCCATGAATCGATTTCACCATCAAGAGGATTTTCTGAACCCGGCGGTGGGCGGAAGCAAGGCGCCCGCGCCCAATTTCGGGGAGCCTTGACCTGCAATTTTGTCGCAGCGGCCGACGACATCTTCGCTCCCTTGTCCGAACCAAGGAAATAGCGCAACTTTCGCATCAAACGCGAGGCGGGAGGGCAGGGATTGCGCGATCTCAAGGGCAAGACGGCGTTCGTCACTGGCGGGGCTAGCGGCTTCGGGCTGGAATTCGCGAGGGTTTTTCTCAAACAGGGGATGAACGTCGCGCTCGCCGATATCGAGGAAGCGGCGCTCACCAAGGCGGCGGATGCTCTGCACGTGGACCAGACTCGCTTGCGCGGCTTTGTTTGCGACGTTGCCGACCGCGCCTCGCTGCAGGCGGCGGCGGATGGCGCCATCGCCGCCTTCGGGCGCGTGCATCTCGTCTGCAACAACGCCGGGGTTGGCGGACGGCCCGGCGGAATCGAGGAATTATCGGAGCGTCAGTGGGATTGGGTGCTGTCGATCAACCTGATGGGCGTCGTGCATGGCATCGCGGTGTTTCTGCCGCATATGCGCGCCCATGGCGAAGGCGGTCATTTCCTCAATACGGCGTCGATGGCCGGCATGCTCGGCCAGCCGCATGACGGGCCCTATAGCGCAAGCAAGGCGGCGGTGGTCGGGATTTCAGAGACCCTGTCCTACGAATTGCGTGGCGGCAATATCGGCGTCAGCGTTCTGTGTCCTGGCTTTGCGCGCACGGGCATCGCCGACAGCGAGCGAAACGCGCCGGCCGATCTCGCCAAAGAGGCGGCGGCGCCCCTATCGGAGGCCGCCGCCGCTCACGCCGTCCGCGTGCGGGAGTTTGTCGCCACCGGCATCGCGCCCGCCGAAGTCGCCGCGCGCGCATTGCAGGGGATCCTCGATGGCGATCTCTATATCTTCACGCATCCGGACATGCGCCCGATGCTGCAGAAGCGCCTCGCGAGGATCAACGCCGCTTATGACAAGGCCGAGCGGTTCAACAGGGGCGCCTGACCCTCGCCCGCCCGGATGAAGCCGCCGCCCAGCACGCGCGCATCGGGCGCGGCTGACGCATAGAAGACGCAGGCCTGGCCGGGCGACACGCCGGTCTCCGCCGCGATGAGTTCGACGGCGCCGTCGGGCGTCAGCCGGGCCGGCGTCGGTTCGCGGGTCGAGCGGACCCGCACGGCAATGTCGAGGCCGCCGGCGCCGATGTCCTCAAGGCGGCCGTCGCCGAGCCAGTTGATGTCGCGCAGGCGGATACGGCGCGTCGCCAGCGCCTCGCGCGGGCCGACGATGACCTTGGCGCCGCGGGCGTCGAGCGCGGTGACATAGAGAGGCTCGGCGGCGGCGATTCCAAGCCCGCGGCGCTGGCCGATCGTATAATGGATGATGCCGGCATGGCGGCCGAGCACCCGGCCGTCGATATGCACGATTTCGCCAGGATTGACCGCTTCCGGCATCAGGCGCTCGATCATCTGGCTGTAACGCCCTGATGGAACGAAGCATATGTCCTGACTGTCGGCCTTCTGGGCAATGGCGAGGCCGTGTCGCCGGGCGAGCTCGCGCACCTCCGTCTTGGGTAGTCCGCCCAGCGGGAAGCGCAGCATGGCGAGCTGCTCGCGCGTCGTCGCGAACAGGAAATAGCTCTGGTCGCGCTCCCCATCGGCGGCGCGGAAGAGCGCGCGTCCCTCGCGCCCGTCGTCCTTCGAGACGACGTAGTGACCGGTCGCCAGCACGTCGGCGTTGAGCTCCCTGGCAGTGTCGAAGAGATCGGCGAATTTGATGTGCTGGTTGCAGGCGACGCAGGGGATCGGCGTCTCGCCGGCGACATAGCTGCGCGCGAAAGGCTCGATCACTTTTTCGCGAAACCGCGCCTCATAATCGAGAACATAATGGGGAATGCCAAGCTTGGCCGCGACATCGCGCGCATCGTGAATGTCCTGCCCGGCGCAGCAGGCGCCCTTGCGATGGACCGCCTCGCCATGGTCGTAAAGCTGCAGGGTCACGCCGACCACGTCATAGCCTTCGGCGGCCATGAGGGCGGCGACGACGGAGGAATCGACGCCGCCCGACATGGCGACGACGACGCGCGTGCGCGCCGGCGCCTTGGCGAGACCAAGCGAATTCAAGGGGGCGTCGATAGCGAGGTTGGGGGCGAGCATGAAAAGTCCGGCCCGGCCAACCCGGGCGCTTGGCCGCCAAAATGGTTATTATTGCGCCGGATGCAAGCGAAATGGCGCAAACCGCCGCCAGGCCGATCCGGGCGGTCGGGGAAGCCGCGATCCGCCCCGAAGCCGTCCAACCGCCCAAAGCGGGCCTGGACACCCCTTCCTGATAATAAAATCGAAACAATTCAGAGCGTTTTGAGACATTTTTTAGGGGAAAACGACGGGTCTGGTTTAGGTAAATCTTAAATCCGCGGGTCTATCGTCTCAACCATGAACCGTGCGTTCGAGTATGCGAGAGTGACATGAGTGAAACGCTTCGCCCCAGGGTGAAATATGTGATTGGCCCCGACGGCAGCCCTTTGACGATCGCCGATCTGCCGCACCCTTCCACCAAGCGTTGGGTCATCCGGCGGAAGGCGGAAGTCGTCGCCGCGGTGCGCGGCGGTCTGCTCTCTCTCGATGAAGCCTGCTCGCGCTATACGCTGACGGTCGATGAATTCCTGAGCTGGCAAATGTCGATCGATCAATTCGGCCTTGCCGGCCTGCGCACCACGCGCATCCAGCAATATCGCCAATAGGGCGGCTCCCTCCCGCCCGATGAAAGCGCCGGCCTTCGGGCCGGCGTTTTTATTTGCCGTGGCGAGCGCACTGAATCGGTGGGATGTCGTCATCACACGTCCGTTTCTTGCCACTTTGTTGTCCGAGGGTATTTTGGCCGTCGCCGCGGCGATCCATTCCGATCGTCGCTTATTTGATTTGGGAGCGAATGTGACCGCCGTCAGCCTGTCCCGCCAAGACACCAACGCCCGCCGCCGCCTGCCTATGCTCGCCGCTTCAGCCCTGATCGGCCTTGGCCTGGCCCTTGGCCCGGCCCCCGCCCAGGCGCAGACGGTGGTTCCATCAGATCAATTGATGGCGCCGGGGCCTTTGCCGGATCTCGCACTGGGCTCGGCGAGCGCGCCGGTCACCATCGTCGAATATGCCTCGATGACCTGCTCGCATTGCGCGGCTTTCCACGAGGAAACCTGGCCCAAGCTCAAGGCCAAATATGTCGATTCCGGCAAGGTGCGGTTCATCCTGCGCGAATTCCCGCTCGATCCGCTCGCCGCCGCCGGCTCGATGCTGGCGCGCTGCGCCGGACCGGACAGGCGCAACGCCATTGTCGACCTGCTCTACACGCAGCAGAAGAACTGGGCTTTTGTCGACAAGCCGCTCGACGCCCTGGCTGGGCTCGTTAAGCAGGCTGGCGTTTCCCAGGCCGATTTCAATTCCTGCCTGAAAGATCAGGCCCTTTTGAGCCAAGTCTACCAGACGCGCGAGGACGCCTCGAAGAAGTTCAAGGTCAATTCGACGCCGACTTTCTTCGTCAATGGCAGTGAATTGAACGGCGAACTGCCGATCGAGGAATTCGATAAAGTCTTGGGACCCATGCTGAAATAGGCTGTTTCGCACAGGATTTTGAATTTCCGGCCTTGATCCTGTCGCCTCTTTGTGTGCGCTTGGGGGGAGCGTTTGGCGCGCCGTCGGGCGGGCCGCACAATGAGGCGATATTGATCGAACCCTGCAAAATCAAGTATTGGGCTATGGACCCGGCCCTGATGATTCGGCCAAGGGCGGGCTTGCGTCCATTGAGGTCAAGGCGGCCCGGCCCATGATATTCGACAAGCTTCGTCTGGCCGGCTTCAAGTCTTTTTGCGACCAGACCGATTTCAAGATCGAAGCCGGGCTGACCGGCATTGTCGGGCCCAATGGCTGCGGCAAGTCCAATCTCGTCGAAGCCCTGCGTTGGGTGATGGGCGAGAATTCCTACAAGAGCATGCGCGCCTCGGGGATGGACGACGTCATCTTTGCGGGCGCCGGCGCCCGGCCGGCGCGCAACATCGCCGAGGTCGGCCTCGTCCTCGACAATTCCGACCGGCGGGCGCCCGCCGCCTTTAACGACGCCGAAGTGATCGAGGTGACCCGCCGCATCGAGCGCGAATCGGGCTCGACCTATCGGGTCAACGGGCGCGAGGTGCGCGCGAAGGACGTGCAATTGCTGTTCGCCGACGCCTCGACCGGCGCGCGCTCGCCCGCTTTGGTGCGCCAGGGCCAGATCGGCGAGATCATTGCCGCCAAGCCGCAGGCGCGCCGCCTGATCCTTGAAGAAGCCGCCGGCGTCTCCGGCCTGCATTCGCGCCGCCATGAAGCCGAGCTGCGGCTGAAGGGCGCCGAGGACAATCTCGTTCGGCTCGAAGACGTGCTCAAGCAGATCGAGGCGCAGATCGACGGCTTGAAGCGCCAGGCGCGCCAGGCCCAGCGCTACAAGGGCCTCGCCGCCGACATCCGCCGCAACGAGGCGCTCGCTTTGCACATCTCGTGGCGTGAATGCGAGACGAAGTTCCATGAGGCCGAGCGCCGGCTGGAAGCCGACGTGCGCGAAGTCGCCGAACGCACCCGCGTCCAGGCGGAAGCCGCCCGCGCGCAGGCCGTCGCCGCCGCCGCGCTGGCGCCTTTGCGCGATGAGGAAGCGCGCGCCGGCGCCGCCTTGCACCGGCTCGTCCTCGCGCGCGACACGCTCGACGGCGAGGAGCGCCGCGCCAAAGAGCGCACCGCCGAACTGGAGCGCCGCATCGGCCAATTGGCGCAGGATCTGGCGCGCGAAACGGCGCTGATCGACGACGCCGCCGGCGTCTCCACACGCCTCGCCGAAGAAGAAGCGGCGCTCGCCGCCCAATCCGCCGCCAGCGCGGAGCTGACCAGCGCGGCGCAGGCGCGGCTCTCCGATGGCGAGCGCGCCCTTCAGATCAGCGAAGCCAGGCTCGCCGAAGCGCAGGCGGCCTTGTCCGACCTCAATGCGCGCCGCCATGCGCTCGGCGCGGCGCTGGCCGAGGAGACGCGGCGCCATGCGCGCTTCGCCGAGGAATGTGCGGGCATCGAGCGCGAGCGCGCCCAGCTCCAAGCGAGCGGCGGCGATCAGGCCGAACTCGAAAACCAGGCGCGCGCGGTTGACGCGCTCACTGCGTCGCTCGGACAGGCCGAAGCCGACGCTCTGGCAGCCGAGGCCGCGCATGGCGGCGCCCGCGAGGCGGAGACCCGCGCGCGCGCGCCGTTGAGCGAGGCCGAGCGCAAGGCGCAGCGGCTCGAGACCGAAGTCGGCACGCTGACCAAGCTGCTCGGCTCGACTTCCGGCGGCCTGTGGCCGACCGCGCTCGAACAGACCAGCGTCGCCAAGGGCTATGAGACGGCGCTCGGCGCCGCGCTGGGCGACGACCTCGACGCCTCGACCAATGTTTCCGCGCCCGCGCATTGGTCCGACGCGACGGATGCGGCGGACGACCCGGCGCTGCCCGATGGCGTCGAGCCGCTCGCCGGCCTCGTCCAGTCCCCCGCCGCGCTGCGCCGGCGCCTTGCGCAGATCGGCATTGTCGCGCGCGACCAGGGCGCGGCCTTGCGCCCGCTGTTGCGGGTCGGCCAGCGCCTGGTCTCGAAAGAAGGCGATCTCTGGCGCTGGGACGGCTTCGTCTCGGCCGCCGAGGCGCCGACGCCGGCCGCGCGCCGGCTGGTGGAGAAGAACCGGCTCGGCGATCTCTCGATCGAGGCGGAAGCGGCGCGCCAGGCGGCCGAGGCGGTGAAGGCCGAAGCCGTGCGGCTACAGGGCGCCCTGCGCGAGGCCGCCGCCGCCGAAGCCAGCGCCCGGCAGCGCGTGCGCGAGGCGCGCAGTGTCGCTGATGCGGCGCGCGAAAAACTCGCCGCCGGCGAGCGCCGGCGCGCCCAGGTGGTCGCGCGCCTTTCCGCGCTCGATGAGGCCGCCGCCCGCGCGCAGGGCGCGCGCGATGAAGCGGCCGAGCGCAAGGGACAGGCCGAGGAGGCGCTCAAAGGCCTGGTCGCCACCGACGAACTCACCCTCCAGCTTGAGCGCGCGCGCGCCGAGGCCGCGCAGGAGCGCGCCGAGGCGGTGGAGGCCCGCGCGGCGGTGCAATCGATCGCGCGCGAGGCTGAGGCGCGCGAGCGCCGCCGACAGGCGATCGCAGCCGATCTTTCCTCCTGGCAGGCGCGGCGCGAAAAGGCCGAGGTGCAGATCGTCGAGATTGACGATCGCCAGCAGAAGACGCGCGCCGAACTGGAGACGCTGGCCGATGCGCCCGTCGCCTTCCTGCAGCAGCGCCGCGCGCTGATCGGCGAGATCGACACGGCGGAGGCGGCGCGCAAGCAAGCGAGCGACCAGCGCGCCGCCACCGAGACGGAACTCACCGAGGCCGATCGCGCCGCCAAGGCGGCCCTGGAGGCGATGAGCCTGGCGCGTGAGGCGCGCGCGGCCTCAGAAGAGCGCGTCGAAGGCGCGCGCCAGCGCCGCGAGGCTTTGCTGCACACGATCCAGGTCGAGCTCGAAGTGGAGCCGCCAGCCCTTGCCGCGCTGGCCGGGCTGAAGACCGGCGAGACGCCGCTGGAGCATGGCCAGGTCGAGCGCAAGCTCGAAAACCTCAAACAGGAGCGCGAGCGGCTCGGCGCCGTCAATCTGCGCGCCGACGACGAACTTGTCGAAGTCGAGGCGAGCCGCAACCGCCTGATCGCCGAGCGCGACGACCTCACCGAAGCGATCAAGCGGCTTCGCCAGGCGATCCAGAACCTCAACAAGGAAGGCCGCGAGCGCCTGCTCGCCGCCTTCGACGTCGTCAACAAGCATTTCGGCGAATTGTTCGCCACTCTGTTCGAAGGCGGCTCGGCCGAACTGCAGCTCATCGAATCCGACGATCCGCTGGAAGCCGGCCTCGAACTCCTCGCCCGCCCGCCCGGCAAGCGCCCGCAAGTGCTCACGCTTCTGTCAGGCGGCGAACAGGCGCTGACCGCAATGGCGCTGATCTTCGCCGTCTTCCTCACCAACCCCTCGCCGATCTGCGTGCTCGACGAAGTCGACGCGCCGCTCGACGATTCCAACGTCGAGCGCTTCTGCGACCTCCTGGAAGAAATGCGCAAACGCTCCGACACCCGCTTCGTCACCATCACCCACAACCCCATCACCATGGCCCGCATGGACCGCCTGTTCGGCGTGACGATGGCCGAGAGGGGGGTGAGCCAGATCGTGTCGGTGGACCTGGCGGCGGCGGAGCGGTTTTTGGAGGCGAGTTGAGGGGGCGACCGCATCGCGCCACCTAAGGCGTTGTCGCCAAGCGTTGCGAGCGCTGCTTGTATCTTTCTTCACTGCGCCGGTGTCTCGCGCCACACGCTAGAATCACTCCGCCGTCATTGCGAGGGAGCGAAGCGACGAAGATTCCATGGGGGGTGGATAGCGGCCGGTCGTGTTGCCAGACTGAGGTTGCAATACCACCCACTCT